>Ga0307505_10001626_pt1 | contig 17477 bp, 19 predicted proteins | sample 23_S_MG_FD_202183 | JGI IMG/M metagenome (GOLD analysis project Ga0307505, IMG submission 202183) | Soil microbial communities from Populus trichocarpa stands in riparian zone in the Pacific Northwest, United States - 23_S | ecosystem: Environmental > Terrestrial > Soil > Riparian zone > Trees...
CGACGTGTTCCTCTTCACCGAGCCGCTCGGGAACTGGCGCTGCGTCGAGATCACGGAGACGCGAACGCGGATCGACTGGGCGATCCAGGTCAGGAACCTGGTCGACGTCTACTATCCCCAGGCGGAGGCTTGACGTAGGTGTGCCAGTCGGTCGTTGGAGTCTGCACGCACCAATTCTGTTGCGACGGCCGGTCGCCCCGAGGTAGTCTCGTCGGGTAACGATGGCTACGTATCACGAGTTGAAGGACTTAGCTCTCCTGCGGCTGAGAGAAGCAGAGGCGCTTTTTGCCGCAGACTTCTTCGATGGATGCGCATACCTCGCCGGCTACGCCGTGGAACTCGCCCTGAAGGCGCGCATCTGTAAACTGCTGGATCTTGCGGACTACCCATCCGCAGGGAAGTTGGCTAAGGTGTACGCGGTTCACGATCTCGATCAGCTTCTTCTCTTGGCTGGCTTGCGAAAGGCCGTGGATCCGAGCAACAAGCCGTTGTTCGACAACTGGTCGACAGCGGCGCTGTGGAAACCGGAGCGAAGGTACGATGCTCCAGGCAAGGCAACAAGGCAGGACGCGGAAGACATTTTAAACGCGATTCGCGATACTCCGAACGGGGTCCTCACATGGATCATGACGCACTGGTAGAGCAGCTCCAGAAACTAGCTGGGGACGTGGAGGCGAAGGCTGGGCCGCTCGCGCTGTTCATGCTGGTTGCGCCCGATATCGACACGAACGATGCGTGGAACGTCGTGGTGAGTGCCCAAGGTCTCGACACGAAGTCCCGTGGGAGTGCTGTTCGCCTGCTCTCGGAGTTACTCCGAAGTGTCGTTGATGAATCACACTGGTCGCAGATCGCGCGGACCACGATTCTTCGTACGGACGATCCGTTCGTAAAGTCGATGAATCAGGCATTTCATACGGAACATCGCCCGGTCATTCTGCAGTCGTGCAACGTCCCCGGTTTTGAGATCCCGAAGGCGATTGTTCTCGAATCGAAACGAATCGCCGCCTAGCCGGCACGGCCGCCAGCGCTGGTTGGCATAGCTTGGGCACGTACGGCAGCTCCGAGGCCAACGTGTTCTCCCGGGCAGACTCCCAGGTCTTCTCTCCAGCGGGGCGTGGCTCACGCGAGGCAGGTGACAACCTTCCGCCAATTGTTAGCGTTAGCGGTACCCGTCCGAGCAGTTCGAGAGCCCAGGCTATTGCCTCTTTCGCAGGACGATCGTCGCCACGTTCTCGCCTGCTTCGAGCGCGATCTGCGCCGGCACGGTTCTCGCGGTGGAGAGGTCCACTGTCTCTGATCCCAGGTGCAGGGGCCAGAGCTCCGCGACGCCTGGTGGCATTCTCGTGGAGTGGCCGCTCGCCAAGTTCGCGGTGATGCGTTCGCGCGCGCGCCTCCCGAACCAAACTTCGCCTTTCCCCGCCATCCTTCCCCTCATGCGAACTTTCGTTCGGCGTGATCTCCGTGGAATCAACGACTTACGGTGGTTGCCGGCTTGCTCTGGGAGTCAGCCCACAGGGAGAGCACGCGATGAGCGATCAGTGGTTCGAGTTGGACGAAGCCGGCGACGAAGGGGAGCTCGATTCCCGTGAAAGCACCGAGACCGATCGCGAGATCGAGCTCGCGGCGGAGTTGCTGAGCGTTTCGAATGAGCAGGAGCTTGATGAGTTCTTCGGCAAACTGCTCCGTCGCGGGCGAGGACGACTTCGGTCACCGGCGCGGCGCAAACTGAGAAACCTGCTGCGCAGAGGTACGCGCAGGGTGCTTCCGTTCGCGGGGTCTGTCCCTGTCGACCCCTTCGCCGGCGATGACGCTCCGCCGGACGTCAATCCGGACGCATCGGACGACGGAGACGCTCCCGACCTCGACCCGCAGCAGATGTTCGGGATCGAGACGGAGGGCCTCAGCCCTGAGGATCGCGACCTCGAGATCGCACGCCGCGTGGTCCGCCTCGGCGGCGATGCCGCGCAACGCCTGAGCGACGCTCCGTCCGGAGATGCTGCTCAAGCGGCGCGACGAGCCTTGCTCGATGCGGCACAGCGCCATGCGCCCGGCCTTGCCTCCCACATGCGCGAAAGCGCCCGCAATCCACTCGTCCCACCGTCCGGCAGGTCGAACGACTCGGCCGGCCGTTGGATTCGCGACCGTGGAGCGATCGTGCTCCTCGGCGTCCACCCATCAACCCCAAACGACGACAAAGGAGAACCACCCATGCATGACCTCGACCGCACACTCCGCAGCCAGGAATCCGAAGGGGAGCGCTACGACTTCGAAGCAGAGCTCTTCGGCGAATCGGAAGGCGACTACGAAGGAGAGACCGCGATCTCCGAGGAGGCCGAGCTCGATCTCGCGGCGGAGCTCCTCGCCGTTTCCGACGAGAACGAGCTCGATCAGTTCATCGGCGGACTGCTCAAGAGAGCGGGACGGGCCGTCCTCCCGGTGCTCAAGAAGTACGTCAAGCCGCTCGCCAGGAAGATCATCCCCTTCGCGGGCAAGGCCATCGGCGGCTACTTCGGTGGACCGGCCGGCGCGGCCATCGGCGGCAAGCTCGGCTCCTACGCCTCGAGCCTCTTCGAGGTCGACTTCGAGTCGATGGACGGCGAGACGCAGGACCTGGAAGTGGCGCGGCACTTCGTCCGCTTCGCGACGGCGGCCGCGAACAACGCGGCCTCGAGCATGGGCACGGGTGGCAATCCGGCGACGGTCGCGCGCGCCGCGGTCATCCGCGCCGCGAGAACGCACGCGCCGGGGCTCATTCGTCCGCGAGTGCGCGTGAACGACCACCGTCGCAGCAACCTCGGGGAGGTCTCTTCGCCAACGGTCGCGAACAGCGGCCGCTGGATCCGCCGCGACGGCCGCATCGTGTTGCTGGGAGCCTGACCGATGACGCTCTCACCCTTCGCCGCCTCGACGCTCGCGCTGGAGACGCGCGGGCTCCTCACGCGACTCGCGCGTCTGCAGCCGTTCGCGCTCGTGATGCCGATGGTCGGCGCCGCGCGCGTGTCGGCCGAGGCGTCTGCCGCGATCGAGCGCTATCTCCGCCGGCATCGTCGCGAGTTGCGCACGCAGGTCCGCGCCTTTCTGGCCTGGCTGCAATCAGCGCAGGGGCGCGGCTCGACGGCGGTGGAGGCGCAACGCCGCTTCTCCTTTCTGAAGCTGCGGTTCAACGCCACCATCACGCAGTTCGACATCTTCTCGGACGCGCTCGCCGGCCGCGCCGAGATCGGGAACGGTGTCTGGCTCGGTGGACTGGATGCTGCCGCGGAAGACGCGCTGGCTTTGCAGCCGAGTCGCTACGAGATGCCGCCCGTCGTCACCTATCTCGACCGCGGACATGGAGCCGCCATCCGGCGGGCGCGCACGCGCCTGCCGGGCGGCGGCGACAATCCCGTGGCCGTCGTCCGCCTGCCTCGCGAGCGGATGATCGGCAGCGGCATCGCCTCGTCGCTGGTCCACGAGACCGGCCATCAGGCTGCCGCTCTGCTCGATCTGTTGCCGTCGCTGCGCGAGGAGCTTTCCGCACGCCGTCGCTGGAGCAGCAGCGAGGAAAGCATCGCGTGGCATCTGTGGGAGCGCTGGATCTCGGAGATCGCCGCCGACTTCTGGGCGGTGGCGAAGGTGGGCGTGTCCGCGACGCAGGGGCTGATGAACGTCGTCAGCCTCCCGCGCGCGTTCGTCTTCCGTATCGACCGCGAGGATCCGCATCCGTTTCCATGGATCCGCGTGATGCTCTCCGCTGCGGCCGGCGATCTGTTGTACGCCGATCCGCAGTGGAACCTGCTCGCGGCTCTTTGGCGCTCGTTCTATCCCACGACATCGCTCGACCCCGGCCGCCTGGCCATCGTGAACGCTCTCGAGCGGACCATGCCGGAGTTCCTGCGAACACTCGCCGGACACCGCGTGGCGGCCCTCGGCGGTCTTCCCCTGGCGCAGGCGTTCGATCTGGCCGAGCGCCGGCCGGAGCGCCTGCGACAGATCTGGCGGACGTCGGGTCGCAGCGTGAACACCTTGCAGTCCCTCTCACCCACGCTCGCCTTCGCCGTCATCGGCCAGGCAAAACAGGACCGCAGACTTTCGCCTGAGCGGGAGAGCAGCCTCCTGGCCCAACTGCTCACTCGCTGGGGATTGCGGCGCGCCCTGGCAGACCAGCCGGCGCGACGGACTCCGTGCGCACGGGCGGCCTGACCCCATCACGCGACATTCGTAAAGGAGAAGCACATGGCTGACAACGAAAAGAAAAAGAAGGAAGAGAAGGCGCCGGACGAAGACGGGCTCGCCGCGCTGAAGAACGCACAGACGCGCATCACCGACTGGCCCGACGAAGCACTCAACGTGAGCTTCCCTGGAAACTCGCTCGACGTCGTGCTTCACGGCACGCCGACCGGCAGCACGCACGTTCAGGGATTCTGGGAGTACCTGCGGCAGCACACCGAGGCGATCACCTTCGGCGAGTACTCGCGGTTCATCGAGAACGTGCTCTGTGCCGGCGATGGATCCGAGACGTCTCTGGCGGTGCCGATCGACCGCTTTCACGGGTCGCAGCGTCTGGGCGGCGTCGACACATTTCAGTTGCTGCGCGCCGCGACGGAGGCATTCCTCCTGCTTCGCTGCGGCTCACTGGCCGTGACTGCGACGCCCTTCTTCCCCAACGACAGGGAGGTGTCCCCGTCGTCGCGGTTCGGCGGGACGGCTTTCACGCCGGAGGAGCTGTCCACGAAGCTCGCCAGATACGTGGGCGGCGGGTCCATTCCCTACATCGGCCGCATCGTCGCAGGGCTGGACATCGCGCGGGACGACACCGGTGTGGCTCAGAAGGGCAACCCGATCTTCTGCGATGACATCGACGCCAAGGTCCTGCAGCCGTGCTTCATCGAGCTGATCTGGTCCTACTGGCACGAGGAAGCAGCGCTGGTGCAGGCCATCAACGCCATCAGCCTCCGCTTCCAGAACAAACGCGCCTCCGGCGAGGGTGATCCGCTGGCCAACCTCGAAACGCATCCCCTGCGGCCGCTCGCAAACGTGTTGTGGGGATACGTCCAGGACGAGGACCACCGCCTCACCGTGGCCCGTCGCGCGTACGAGTACGAGCATCAGTACGGGTTGTCGCTCGTCGGCAAGGCCGTTCCGAAGTGCGCGCCCGCGGACCGGCGCTCACAGTTCCTGGTCGCGTTCAACACGCTGCTCCATCAGGCGGCCATCTTCTACGACCGCTCGGCGAACCTCACGGTCCGTGCCGATGCGTTCCCGCTGCTGAATGCACTGCGCGAGGTGCATCTCGTCCTCGCCGAGGGGGCGCACAATCAGTTCCGCGAACTCCCGTGGACCGCGCGCGTGGAGATGCTCATGCAGCAATGGCTGCTCTCCCGTCGCGAGCTCCGCGAGTTCGTCGGCGGCCGGCCGGCCGTTCCGTACGCGGAGGAGTGGATGCGCACGGTGGATGCCATGCGGCGGCTCATGGGCTGGGGAGACACGTCCATCAGTCACTTCCACGATCTCGCGCTGACGGGCGAGAAGATCGTCCTCTCGATCCGCTTCGGCGACTGGAGTGACACCGCGCTCACCGAGTCCGACGCGACCGGCTGGGTCGTCTTCTGGCGTCCTGAGATCCAGCGATACATCCACGCGTACCAGGCCGTGACCGGCGTCGACCTCTCGGCCGCCACACAGACCACGAATCGCCAGATCGACGCAACCCTGCCGTCCGTGCTGCTCCAACAACGCATGGCCCGGCAGCGGAGGTGAGTGATGACCCACGCCGAAGACGTTCGCACGCTCATCACCGACATCATCGTCCGATGATCATCGACGCACATTGCCACGCCGGACACGGCGACGGACTGACGGGGCCGTGGGACACCGCGGCTCCGCTCAGCCGTTACCTCCGCCGGGCGGACGCGGCGGGAATCGAGCGCACGGTCCTCTTCGCCGCGTTCCACTCCGACTATCGCGTCGCGAACCGCGAGGTCGCGCGGATCGTGAGGAGCCGCCCGCGGCGATTCATCGGGTTCGCCTTCATCAACGCCGAGCGCGATCGCGGCCGGGTCGCGAGGATGGTCGCCGAGGCCGTCGAGGTGTACGGATTCCGCGGCATCAAAGTCCATCGGCATGACGCTCGGATCACGCGCGAAGTCTGCAGTGCCGCGCGCGCCTGGTCACTGCCGGTTCTTTACGACGTGATGGGCGAGATTGCGCCCATCGAGCTCCTGGCCACCGAGTATCGCGACGTCGACTTCATCATCCCGCACCTCGGCGCCTTCGGCGACAAGTGGGACGCGCAACGTGCTCTACTGGACCTGCTCGAGCGCCACCCGAACGTCTACACCGACACCTCCAGCGTGCAGCGCTTCGACCTGCTCGTCGAGGCCGTGCAACGCGCCGGCCCCGCCAAGATCCTCTTCGGCTCCGACGGCCCCTGGTTCCATCCCGGCCTCGAGCTGCACAAGATCCGACTGCTCGGACTATCGCCGTGCGACGAGGCCAAGATCCTCGGCGGCAACCTGCTGCGGCTCATCGGTGAGACCGGAGGTAGCCGGTAACACTAATCGGCGCGATACGACTTTCCCGGCTCGAGCACGATTCCGTCTCCGTCTGCAGTGCGGAACCTGACCGGCAGCGTCTCTCGGCACCCGGGCTCCAGCTTTCGAAAGACCTCGAAGTGGAGATGCGGGCCGGTTGACCAACCGCTGTTGCCGGACGCACCGATGACCGCACCCGTCTCGACGCGATCGCCGAATTTCGTTCGCATCCCGCCGCGCAGGAGATGCAAATACGCTCCGATCGTGCCGTCGTCGTGAAGAATGAGGATCTTGTTCGCCATCGCGCCGAACTTTTCGTCGTCTCGGCCTTCGCCGAACTCGTCGATCACTTCGATCACGATGCCTGCGCGAGCCGCGCAGACCGGTGTTCCGAGCGGCATCGGGAAGTCCCAGGCGAACTGCCCTTTGTGACTCAGCGCGCCGTCAGGCCCCTGGAAGAGACGAAACGTCTTGTGCGGCTGGAAGGGAAGGCGGTAGCTCACGCGATCGTCGTGCGTCGCACCGAGGACGCCGCTCCACTCCCAGAAATAGCCGTGGTCGAACGTCGGCCGCTTTCCGGGGATTGTCCGGAGTGTCATGAGCTCCGTGCGCCCCTGGGGAAGGGCGCGGATGAGCATCGGCGGAGAAGCCGGCACCATGTTGGTGGCACTGACCGAGAAGGTGATGGACACGCCATCCGCGCGGCTGGTCGCGTAGAACGTGACGGTATCCCCGGTTTTCTCGACTTCCACGCACACCACGTCCTGGCATGGCGCGCCGGCCAGCGCGGTCTGGAGAAGGACAAGGGCAATCAGCCTCACGTGCCCATATTCGGCAGGATGAGCTGAATCCACAACCCTTTCGTTTGCTCGCATCCAGCCAGCCCGATGAATCGTAGAAGAAGACATGAATCATCATGTCGAAACGATCGCGGCGATCCACGAGGCGTTCGGACGCGGCGATGTCGAGGCGATCCTGCCGTATCTCGCGGAACGGCTTGCGGGTTCGCGACGACGAGCTGCACTCCGCGAGCTGGGCGCGATGGGCTGCTCTGAGTCAGCGCGCGCGCCGGTAGTGCATGGCGACCGCGCCGCTGCGGAGCGGCTTCGCCGAGACCAGCTCGAGCCGTCGCGTGCTGGGCAGGCCGCTCTGGTACAGGGTCGGGCCGTGGCCGGCGATCCTGGGGTGGACGAGGAACAGGTACTCGTCGATCAGATCCATGCGGTCCAGTTCGGTCGCGAGCTTGCCGCTCCCGAGGAGCACGCCGGCCGGGGTCGCGTCCTTGAGCTTCTGCACGCCCGTGCGCAGGTCGCCGGCGATGTGGTGGCTGTTGGTCCACGGGAAGTCCTTCCGCGTCGACGACACCACGTACTTCGGCTTGGCCTCCAGCTTGACCGCCCACTCGCGCATCGCCGGCGGCGCCTCCTCGTCGCCGCGGGCGACCAGCGGCCAGTAGCTCTCCATCATCTCGTAGGTGACGCGGCCCCACAGCATCGCCCCGCCCTCGTTCATGAGGCGGGTGAAGAAGGCATGTGTCTCGTCGTCGGCGATTCCCTCCTGGTGGTCGACGCAGGCGTCCAGGGTGACGTTGATGCTGAAGGTCAAGAGTCCCATGCGGCGAGTCTAAGCCATGGAGTCGCGGTGGGACCGTCACCAGTACGTGCGGATGCCGGCGGCTTTCAACTGCTTCGCGAGCTTTTTGTCGAAGGTGGCGACGGAGTCGTAGCGGTTGGTCGTGGCGAGGGCGAGGATGGCGGCATCGGCGAGTGAGGGGAGCGGATCCGGCCAGACTTCGAGGACTCGTTTCCATGGGCAATCGTCGGTCACCCGCGCGCCAGGGAGAGTGACGACATCGCGGATCAGTGTTGCCAGGCGCTGTCCCGTTGCGCCGTACATGGTCTGGAAGACGTAGCTGATTTCGAACACGACGAACTGCGGCACGATCGCCGTGATTTCACCATTCACGGCTTTCAGGAGGAGCGCTTTCGAGGCGACGCGTTGTGCTTCGTCGCGTTCGATGAAGAACGAGACGAGGACGTTTGCATCGATGACGACGCTTTGCACGTCAGATGCGCCCTCTGCGCTTCCTCGCTTCCGCGACCGCTTCGACGGCATCGGCGGGACCGTCCTTGAAGATCCCTTCCCACCGGAACAGGCCCGGGAGCTCGGTGGTGATCGCCACTTTCCCGCCGCGGACTTCCCACGTCAGGCGGTCGCCGGGTCCGACGTCCAGAGCATCGCGGACTTCCTTCGGCACGGTGGTTTGTCCCTTGCTGGTGATGGTCGAACTAGGCATTCGAGCCTCCTTACCTGAGTATACCCTCGTAAGGAGCGTCTGATTCCCGCGAACGGCCCTCACTTGACACACGCGACTGCCACCGTGAGAGGCGAAGCTCAACGGCAACCTGCGGCGGCTCATCGCTGAGACCAGAGGGCGCGCCGTTTCTGTAATCCACGGTCGGTGATGCCGAGGCGTTCGGCGGCGCGTCCGACGTTTCCCTCCTCGAGCTGCAGGGCCAGGCGTACTGAGGCGTCGGCGGCTGCGTTTGCGATCTCCTTCAAGCCCATGCCGCAGTGGAGCGCGGTGCTGGCCGCCTGCTCGAACGCGTCGCCGGCTCGGAATGACCGCTCGCCGGATGCCGGCCGCTCCTCCTCGGGGACGTCGTATAGCGTGACCGGTCCGTCTCCCACGTGACGGAAGGCGATGCGCTCCACGAGATGGCGAAGCTCGCGCACGTTGCCGGGATATTCGCGCGTGAGGAGCAGCTCTGCCACGGGCGGATCGAGCGGCGGCGGTTCGTGTCCGTCGAAGAACTGGCGCAGGAAGTGACGCACGAGCAGGGGAATGTCGCCGCGCCGGTCGCGCAGTGGCGGCAGGTGGCAGGTCCATGCGGCGATGCGATAGTAGAAATCGCGCCGGAATCTCCCGGCGTTCATCTGCTGCTCGAGGTCGCGGTGCGTCGCGCACACGAACCGGAAGCGCGTGCGCTGCCACGTGTTGCCGCCCAGGCGCTTGTACGTCCCCTCCTGGACGACGCGGAGCAATTCGGCTTGCAGGCGCATGGGCAACTCGCCGACTTCGTCGAGAAAGAGCGTTCCGCCGTCGGCCAATGCGAACGCGCCGTCGCGGGCGCCCACGGCGCCGGTGTAAGAGCCGCGCTCGTGGCCGAAGAACTCGCTGCCGGAGAGCTCGGGCACGACCGTGGTGCAGTCCAGCACCACCAGCTCCTTCTTTCCGGGACGCGCGTCGAGCGTGTGAATGAGGCGCGCCACGAGCTCCTTCCCGGTTCCGCTCTCGCCGCGAATGAGGATGGGGAGGGCGCTGAATTTCGCGACCTCCACGACGCGACTGAGGAACGTGCGCCAGACCTTGCGGTCGCCGACGAGATTCGATTGCACGAGCGAGGACTCGACGAGTGTGTCCACCGCTGCCCATCGCCGGAACCGGGCCTCGATCGCGCGTGCCGTCAGGCGCGCATCGCCGAGTTGCATGACGTCGCTCGCGCCGGCGTGGAGCAGATCCCAGCCTGCGCCGCCGGCAAGAGCGTCGCGATGAAACGCGACGGCCATGAGGTGTTCGGTCCCACCCCCGCTCCGCTCGCGCAACCTCGCCTGCACCTCGGCACTGGCACTCGCGAACAACACGAGCCCGGCCCCGCTCGGCGAAGCAGGCGCCGGATAGCAGCTCACACCCGCGGCTTCGAGCGCATGGAGCAGGGGCGTTGCATCCACGCTCGCCGGGAGGAGCTGTTCATACCAGACGTCCAAGGTACTCGCTCAGACGGATGCGTTTGGCAATTTACAGAGTATTGTGGGATTGGGTTAATTCCGTCATGAATGATCCGGGCGCATGGCTGACGGCGAATCTGCCGCTCGTTGAGAGCGCCATTGCGTTCGTCTGCAGGAAGTATCGCTTCACGCCCGATGACGCGGAGGAGCTCGCGTCCATCGTAAAGCTCCGGCTCGTCGACCACGACTACGTCGTGCTGCAGGCATGGGAGGGGCGCAGTTCGCTCAGGGCCTATCTCGTCTCCGTCGTGTCGCGAATGGCGCTCGACTATCGGAATCAACAGTGGGGAAAGTGGTATGCGTCGGCCGAAGCGAAGCGGCTCGGGGCGCTGGCCGTCGCTCTCGAAGTGCTCCTCGTGCGCGAAGGCCGCACATTCGAGGAAGCCGTGGTCCACCTCGTCGCGCAGAATCCAGCCGTTACCCGCGAGTCGCTGCTGGCGCTTGCCGTACGCCTGCCCGTGCGCGCTCCGCGGCCCCACGACGTCGAGCTTGGCAAAGCGGCGTCCATCCCGGCGCCAGAGGGTGCGAGCCCCGAGGAGCAAGTGCGCGACCAGGAGCGACGTGAGCTCGGAAAGCGTGTGGCAAGCGCCATGACGAGGGCTCTCCGGAAGCTGCCGGAAGAGGACCTCGTCATCAACCAGCTTCGGTTCGAGCAGGGGATGTCCATTCCGAAGATCGCGCGGGCCCTGCATCTCGAGGAGAGACACCTCTATTACCGTCTCCAATGCTCCCAACGGGACCTTGGAGAAGAGCTTCGGCGCGAGGGCATTTCGGCGAGCGACGTGGCCGACCTCATCGGCCGCGACGAAGAGCTCATTCACTTTGATTTTGTAAAACGGAATCCGCATCCGTCCAAACAGGATGATGAGACGGAGGCCGGTGACCCGGAGGACCCGCAATGACCCAGGGCGCATCACGCCATCCGTCGGAGGAGACCATGGCCGCATTTGTTGAGGGCGCGCTGACGCCGGGCGAGACTTCCGCGATGGCCGATCACCTTCGCGAATGCGACGACTGCCGCGTGATGGCCGCCGATATCTCGCAGTTCGAAGAGGAAGAAGTAGCAGACCAGCCAGCCGAAGATGGGAGGACGTTTGCTCCTCCAGGATTCCAGCTCCCTCGGCCGGTTTCGACGCGGGTGGAAGAGCCGAGTCGCAAGGCAACCTGGCGCCGATGGTCTCTGCAAATTGCCGCAGCGATTGTGCTTCCGGTCATTGTGCTGTTGGTGGTCGCGCGCCCGAGCGATCCGAGGTCCGACATCATCGATGCTGCGCCCAAAGAGCACCGCCGCGTCGACGCGCGCGTTTCCGGATTTCCGTGGGCGCCGCTCCAGGCACAGCAACGCGGCGGCAGTGACGCCGATCCGAAGGACCTGAAACTGGGCGGCGCCGCCGGAGAAGTTCTGGATCGGACAGCAACGAAGAGCGACCCCCGGTCACTGCACGCGCGGGGGGTCGCGTTTCTGGTGATCGATTACTTGTCCGAGAGCATCACCGAGCTCGAACGCGCCGCGGGCCCGTCAAAAGACGCGCGCACCTGGAACGATCTGGCGGCGGCGCGGTACGCGCTCGTGGAGCGGGAGGAGCGGCTGTCCCAACTGCCGCTCGCGCTCGCGGCGGCGGATCGCGCGCTCGTGCTCGATCCGGAGCTCGAGGAAGCGCACTTCAATCGCGCGCTGATCCTTCAGCGCATGGGACTACTCGAGCAAGCTCGAAAGGCGTGGGACTCATATCTCGCGCTCGATCCGAGCAGTGAGTGGAGTGTCGAGGCCCGGGCCCGGCTGCGCAGCCTCGGCGGCAAGCCCGTCACCGATTTCAGGCGAGCGCTCGACGAGCTTGCGCCCGACGTGCTCGTGCGGCAGTTCCCGCAGGAGTCGCGCACGTGGGGCGAGGGCATCCTCCTCGCGGAATGGGCCGATGCGGAGCATGCCGGCGACGACGCGCAGGCAACGGCGAAGCTCGGACGCATTCGCGGGATTGGGAACGCTCTTGCAGCATCCAGTAGGAAAGCTCGCGGCGGCCCCTGATCGGACAGTCCATTCCACACGGTGCCGGCGCAGTCATCGTGGAAGCTCTTGCACGGGGGCGAGGTTCTCGTCGACTCTCCCGACCTGTGGATGTTCCACCGCCGCTCGAATCTGAAAGTCTCTGTAGGAGTTGCGCGCACGAAGGTGAACGTGAGCGATCTGAGGGCGGACCTCACCACGCTCGCCGTCGGTGGTGAGTTGTCGGTGAGTCTCTGCCGCGATTGTCCGTGGATCGGCAGCGGAGGATACAAATATCGCGGGACGCTGTCTGGCCGCCAAGAGATCGACGCCGATCTCCATACGGCCGATCTCACAGTCCATTACGCGCTCGGAGGTGGACGCGCCGGCGTGCTCGCGGGGGTTCGCACGAACGCCGCGACGTTCGAGCTCGAGCAGCGCGAAACGAGGCGCCGCGAGATGATTCGCGTCGGGCGTCACGAAGTCGTGGCCGGAGTCGAAGGCCGTCTGGGCCGCGTGTTCGGCCGGACGGACGCCGGCTTCGATGGCGATCGTGTGTCCTGGAGCGCGGTCGTTGGGCTCACCATCCGCTGATGTCGCGTGGTGAAGATGAGCCACAGCTCCCGCTGTCAATCGCCCGCCACCGGGCTTGGCGCGCGGAGCGCCGGCGTCTCGCCGGCTGGCCGGGGGGCGTCCCCGCCCCGGGCGGGGGAGCGTGCCTTGAGCGAAGGACACCCGTCTCGCGATGCTGATTCTCGCCTTTGAATGCCCCCGCCCGCGGCGGGACGCCGCATGGCCAGCCGGCGGGACGCCGGCGCTCCTCGGCTCCCTTTCCTCAGCTCCGCGGTGGGTTCGCGATCATGGCAGTGGCTGGAAAGCGGGATCGTGGCCGCGGATCTCGTTCCAGAGTTGCGCGGCCTCCGGCTTGCGCTCGCGGGTGCGGTTCACCCACTCGATTGGCGGATCGGCTTCGCGGCGGAAGCGGATGCCCCATACCGGCTCGTAACGGTTGGTCCGCAGCGAGTAGCGTGCGTCGCCGATGACGGTGGGATCGCTGGGGGCGCGGGCGAGCCAGCCGCCGGAGAACCAGGCGAACCGTTCGAAGTCGCGTCGCAGTCGGGCGTCGTTGCCTGCTTCTTCGACGGTCGCGAGCGGCACCGCGCCGGTGGCCGCATACGTCACGTTCCCGGCCCACGTCACGCGGATCCGGTCGATGCGCAGCGTGCCGCCGCTCTCGTAGATCGAACGCCAGACCAGGGTGTTGCCGATGGTGGGGAACACTTCTCCTCGCGCGAGACGGTCGCCTCGCGCGGCGGCCAGCCGTGCCTGCGCCGCCGCCGCGCGTTCGCGCTGCATGAAGCCGGCGCCGAGCCACGCCAGGCAAAGAGCCAACACGAGGATCGCCACGCTGCGACGAGCGAACCATGCGGCAACGACTCCTAAAATGAGGAGGAACGTGAACGCGGGGTCGATGATGGAGATGATGTCGAGGCCGACCCGGGTCCGCGAGAACGGCCAGAACCACTGCGTGCCGTATGTCGTGGCCCCGTCGAGAAGCGCGTGGGAGGCGTAGGCGAGAATGCCGGCCAGAGCGGCCCATCTGCGTTGCGCGTTCTCCAATCGCGCCATGAACGGCAGCGCCGAGATCACCCCTCCCACAGGAGCGAACAGGAACGAGTGAGTGAAGCCGCGATGGTGCTCGATGGCCAGCAACGGATCGGCGGCGCTCCGGATCAGCACGTCCGCGTCCGGCAGGAGCGCGGCGGCCGCACCGATCACCAAGGCGCGCCGTCCCAGCCGGCTGCCCGTGGTCACCCAGGCGATCGTCGCGCCCGCAAGCGCGTGGGTCAACGGGTCCAAGGCGCCGAGTGTATGCGCGGCGGACGCTTCGACGCACAGCCATCGATACTGGCCCGCGGCGATCACGCGGGCCAGCGTCGTTCGTCGTCAGTTGGTGGGTGTGATCTGCGAGCGGAGCCTGTCGATGGATTGCTCGGCGTCGCGAATGGCGGCCTTCACGCGCTCGCCTTCGCTCTGGATGCGCTGGACGACGGTCGTCTGTTTCACGTTCGCCAGTCCGGTCGGAGTGAGGTCGTTGCCGAGCGCCTTCTGGATGTCGTTGATGTCGCGCAGGAAGGTCTCGAACGTGCCCACGGCGGAAGTCAGGGTCGAGCGAGTGCTCGTCGAGGATTGCGCGATCTGCGCGCGGCGATCCTCCGCGAGCTGGCGCAGCTCGGGATCGGAGATATTCGAGGCGTCGCGCTGCCAAAGGCGCAGGTAGTTGTTGCCATTGTTGCGCAGATCCGTTTCGTTCTCGCGGATGGCATCCGCGTATTCGTTCATCTGCTTCACGTTGCGCGCATAGCGGTCATACGACTCGCGAAGACGGTCGTCGGGCGCATTGAGCAGCGCGTCGAGCGACGACACCACGGTGTCGATCTGCGTCCGCGCCTTCGCGCTGTTCTGCTGCATGACATCCAGCGACGACGCTGTTTTCGCCGCGCGATCCGGTGCACTGGTGGCGCAGGCGACGAACATCAGGACGATGAGTGCGGGACTCGCTTTCTTGATGATGGCTCTCTTCATATTGTTGCTTTCCTTCATAGGTATCGAGCGGAACTGCACGATGCTCGCCATGACTGCCAGAGACCGGTCCCCGCAGCGTCTCGTCTGACGAGGCGCCGCGTTGGCGAGCTGATCCCTTACCCCACCCCGGCCCACAAAACCGCCCTTCGTCGCATGGCCGTTGAATCGACGCGCTTCACCCCGCACGATCGGCGGACAAAGTGAAGAAGTGGAACGAGTATCCTCGAAACCTGATGGCCACACTCCCTGCGGCGAGCCCCGGGCTCCCCGTCGCGCGCGGCTGGAGACGCGTGCTCGTCGCGCTGGCGCTGTCCGGCGCGACGGGCTGGCTCCTCGGACAGGGATGGCGGGAGGGCATGGCCTCGATCCAGCTCCGTGCGGCCGCGGTGGGGCTCATCACCACGCTCGTGTTCTCGGTCTTCGAGCATTGGCCGAAACGGTTGCCGCGGTTCGTGGCGCGATGGGTGGTCCAGGTCGTCGCCGTCGGCGTGTCCGTTCCGATGTCCACGCTGTCGATCTGGTTCCTCTCCACCCGGCCCGGCGCGCCGCCTTTCTGGGCGGATCCGGAACGGTTCGAGGGATGGATGATCCTCACCTTCTTCGCCCTGCTGGTCGCGCCGTGGACGGCGCTGGCGGCGCTGGTGCGGCAGAAGGAGGCGATGGCGCGGCATCAGGCGCTCGCGTTCGAGCTGGAGCGGAGTGAGCTCGGCCGCCAGGCCCTCGACGCCCGTCTGCAGTTGCTTCAGGCCCAGGTCGCGCCGCACTTCCTCTTCAACACTCTGGCGAACGTGCAGGCCCTGGTCGACACGGGCTCGCCCCGAGCCTCGGCCGTGCTGCGCAGCCTCACCGGCTATCTCCGCGCCGCCGTGCCGCTGCTCCACGAGCCGGCCGCCACGCTCGGCCGCGAGCTGCGTCTGGTCGAGGCCTATCTCGAGCTGATGCACATGCGCATGCCCGATCGACTGCGATACGCGCTGCACGTCGATGACTCCGCGTTGCCGCTCCGCTGTCCGCCGACGACGCTGCTCACGCTCGTCGAGAACGCCGTCCGTCACGGCATCGACCCGAGCGAAGAGGGAGGCTCGATCGACATTCACGTGGAGCGTCGCGGTGACCGCTGCAGGATCCGCGTCAGCGACACGGGAGTCGGCTTGCGGAACACCGACCAGGGACTGCGCACCGGCCTCACCACGCTTCGCGAGCGCCTGCACCTGATGTTTGGCGGCGACGCGCAACTGCGGATCACGTCGCAAGAGCGCGGAGGTGTCTGCGCGGAACTGGAGATACCGGCGCTCCAGGTGGAGGACCCCATCACGTAAGCTGTTGATATTTGATGGTTGTTAGTTGCGGGTTGCGAGTTGCCAGTGCGGTTGCGAGTTGCGGGTTGCGGGCTCGCCATCGTGGGCCTCAATCCTTGCCGAGAACTGGACAACCGACACGACAACCGATCACCGACATCGACAACCGACAACCGATAACTGACAACACATGAGCCCACATCCGACCGCACTCATCGCCGATGACGAGCCTCTGCTGCGCGAGTCGCTGGCGCGCCAGTTGGCGCAGGCTTGGCCTGAGCTCGAGATCGTGGCGCAGGCGCGGAACGGTCGCGAGGCCGTCAACCTTTTCGAGTCGCTCCGGTCTCAACGACCCACGGAGCCCGACATCTGTTTTCTCGATGTGCATATGCCCGGGCTGTCCGGAATGGATGCGGCGAGTCACATCGGCCGCCGCGCGCATCTGGTGTTCGTCACGGCCTACGACCATTACGCCGTGCAGGCGTTCGCGCAGGGCGCGCTCGACTACCTCGTCAAACCGGTCGAGCCGGCGCGTCTCGAGGAAACGGTGGCGCGGCTCAAAGAGCGTCTGGCGTCGGCGCGGCCCGCCGTGAACACGGAGGAGCTGCTGCATCAGCTCGCCGAGGAACTGGCCGCGGTGCGCGGCGCGCCGGACGCGCTGAAGGCGGCTGCCGCCGCGGCGCCGCTGCGGTGGATTCGCGCGCAGGTGGGACAGACCGTTCGCCTGATCTCCGTGGACGAGATCGACTACGCGCGCTCAGACGCCAAGTACACCGTGATCGCCTGGCGAGCCGAGGCCGGGCCGGCGGAGGCGGTCGTCCGCATGTCGCTCAGGGAGCTCATCCCGCAGCTCGACCCCCATCAGTTCGCGCAAGTCCACCGGTCGGTGGTGGTGAACCTTCGCTCCATCAGCCACGTCCGCCGGCACGACAACGACACCGCCGAGATCCACCTCAAGGGTCGCAAGGAAGTGCTGCCGGTGAGCCGCAACTTCCTGCACGTCTTCCGGCAGATGTGACCGCGGGATCTCCGGACGTTGGACATTTTGTGCGGCCGCGACGGGGAACCGCGCGGTGAGGACCGCCCACGGCGGCGAAAGCGGAGCGCCGGCGACCCGCCGGCTGGCCGGGGGGCGTCCTCGCCCCGGGCGGGGGAGCGCGCCTTGCGCGAAGACCGCCCGTCTAGCCCGCATTTCTCACAGCCCTTCGTCGCGAGACAGCCGAGAGTGGCCTGGATGCGAGTCGAACGGCGATTTCGCGACGAAGGCATAGTTGAACACTATGTTGAGGAGCGAAATCGTCGTTCGGC
>Ga0307505_10001627_pt1 | contig 17471 bp, 15 predicted proteins | sample 23_S_MG_FD_202183 | JGI IMG/M metagenome (GOLD analysis project Ga0307505, IMG submission 202183) | Soil microbial communities from Populus trichocarpa stands in riparian zone in the Pacific Northwest, United States - 23_S | ecosystem: Environmental > Terrestrial > Soil > Riparian zone > Trees...
ACCGCTTTTGCCACCACCTCAACAACTCACTTGGCGGCAACTTCAGAATCCAATCGCCAAGATTACAGATCGTGCCTGAGCAGTGGAGAGCGATGAAGTTCTCCCAGACCTCCGGTTCATCGGCGCTCGCCCGGCATAAGGCGAGCAGCGCCAACAGGCTCAGCGTCGCGCGCAACAACGCCCGGGCGCCAGGCGCGCCGCATAAAGCTAAACGCTCGAGGCTATGGAAGGCTCTCGACTCGGCAAATTGCAGACGGCAATATGCAGAAGGGCCGGCGCTCGCGCACCGGCCCCTCCGATTGATCTTTGAGACTATTCGAGCTTCGCGCGCCTATTTCTGCGTTGCCGACCAGTTCCCGTTGCGGCCACCGCTGACGGTGCCCGTCATGCTCTTGCCGTCGACCGTGCCCGTATACTTGGCATCACCGACCGTGAAGCTGACCTGAGTACCGAGCAGGCGCCCATCCGTGATCTGGGTCGGGCCGAGCGTGCCCGTCAGCATCTGATACTTCTGCTCGAGCTTCAGCTCAGCCTCGCCGAGCTGCCACGTGCCGCCTGCCTTGGCCGGCACGATCCACAGCAGCGCCTTGCAATAATTCGTGCAGTCTTCGGTGACGGTGGCCGTCTCATCGGCCTGCCAATCGCCCATCTGGAACGTGTTCGACACGAGACGCGTGCCGGCCGGGAGTTCGAGAAGTTTCGGCGAGAGCTTCTCGTTGATCCAGGGCAGCAGGAACATCGTGATGATCTGCGCCTTCGAGAAATCGCTCTCGAAGATATCGGCCTTCTCAAAGGTGGCCTTGTCCGTGACGCCGGCCTCCTTGGCGGCCTTCTGCGCCACTTCGACCATCTGCGGGTTGTATTCGATGCCGTGGGCCCGCATCCCTTTCTTCGCCGCAGTGATCACCGTGCGGCCATCGCCCGAGCCAAGATCGATCAGGTAGTCTTTGGGCGTCGCCTTCGCGATCTCGAGCATCTTGTCGACGAGGCTCTGAGGCGTCGGCACCCACACGACGTCCTTGCCTGCCTGTCCGACCTGCGGCTCAAAGGGCTTCTGGCCCTGCTCCTGCGCGACAGATGAAAGAGCCGTTGCGACCAGCAGGACACTGGCGAACATTGCCAAGCCTGCGCGGGCCCTGCCCGACCATCCGGCGCCTGCCGGCAGTACGCTGGAGGCCGTCATCGACGCACGCGTCGGAACTCTATCCATGCTGGATTTCCTCATTCTGTGTCGTGGTTGTCTGTGTCGTGGTTCTTTGGCTCGACCAGCAGGCTGCCGTCTCACCATCGGATTGCGAGCTTCAGTTCGGTTAACGCCCCCGCGGAAGGGCGGGTTCGGGAAGGATTAGACTATCGGTGGTACGCGACGGGCAATGGGACACGCAGGTAAATTCTTGGTGAGTCGTCACCTTTCGCATCTTTCGCATCGCTCGATAGCCAGGAATTGCGGCCAAATCCGGCAGCCGACCGGCGTGACCGAAGGGCTCGGCCCCTGCCACTATGTTCACTGCTGGAGCGGCTTGCGTCAATGTGCGAGCAGATCCTGCACGGCGCGTCGCAACACCGCTTCGTCCTCAGCACACTGCACGGGATTGCCAGCGCGGTGCCCCCAGATGGACTCGATCGGCCGGAACTCAGCATGGGGCATGAGCCGCATCTCGGCTTCCCCATCGGCGACCGTGAAATAGAGGTCCGTCGACGGCATGATGATCGCACGCGCCCTGATGGCCCCGAGTGCGTTCTCCAGATTGCCGCCGTAGATCGCGTTGTCGGAGATGTCCGACTGATACCAGGTCTCGATCATCGAGAGCAGATCTTCGGCGGCGCGGCGCAGATAGTTCCCCTCCCAGGCGCGCACCAGATAGTCCTCGAGCGAGGTAAAGCCGACCGTCGCCCAGAGCTTCTCACGGTAGAACGCCTGACTCATCGCCCAACCGGCATAAACGCGCGAGAACGCGCGCAGCGCCTCGACCGGCCGCGCGACGAAGCGACCGTCTCGATAGCCGGCGTCGCTTTTGAGGATGGCCCGGATCCCCTCGAGAAAGACCTTGTTGTGCGGGCCCGTCCGCGCCGACGTGCAAACGGCGCAGATCCGCTCCACGCGCTCGGGAAAGATCGCGCCCCAATGCAGGGTCTGCTGGCCGCCCATCGACCAGCCATAGGCGAGCGCCAGCTTCGTGATGCCGAAGCGCTCGCGCAGTAGCCGCTCCTGGGCGTGCACATTGTCCCAGTGCGTGAACACAGGATTGCGCCCGCCGCCGAACGGCTCTGCGAGATTACTCGGCGAGGAAGAGAGCCCGTTACCGAGCTGGTTCGGAATGATGATGAAATAGCGTTCGGGATCGAGCACGCGATCCCGCCCGATCAGCCAATCGATGTCGGTGTGATGCGCCGCGTAGGATGTCGGGTAGAGAATGACATTCGACTTGTCCGCCGCGAGCTGGCCGTAGGTCTTGTAAGCGAGATGGGCCTTCGGCAACGTCAACCCGCGCTGCAGCGCCAGAGGCCCAAGCTCGAATGTCTCATAGTCCGCCACGTTCGATCCCCTCGACCTGAACTCTCTTCTTTCGCTTACCTTACACGGGTCCAACTCTGACAGGCGCGGCGAAAGCCTCCGGGATGCGCCCCAGTGATTGCACCGCGGCCTGCATTGCCACGATATAGCCGTAGGGCCCGAGCCCGCAGATGACCGCCTTGACCGAACCCGAGACTTTGGAATGCCGGTGCAGCTCATCGCGCGCGTGGATATTCGAGATGTGCAGCTCGATGACCGGTCCCTCGAAGATCTTGATGGCGTCGATGATCGGTATCGACGTGAACGACAACCCAGCCGGGTTGATGATGATCGCATCCGCACGCTCGCGCGCAGCCTGGATGAGGTCCACGATCACCCCTTCGTGGTTGGATTGGTGGAACTCCAGCTCCACGTCGAGCAGCCCTGCGTATTCGCGGCAACTGCGCTCGATCGTGTCGAGCCGGGTCGATCCATAGATATGAGGCTCGCGAATGCCGAGCAGATTCAGGTTCGGCCCGTTGATGATCATGAGGCGTGTGGACAATATTTCCTCCCATTTTTGCTTGGCCGCCAGAATGGGATGGCTGCCCATATCCGTGCAACTATCTTGGCAGTACTCAGCCCCGTATTCGTAGGTGCGCACGTCTGGCCCAATGCACATTTTTGAATGTTCCGACCCCGCCAGTTGCCGTGCCGAGCCTCAGCGGGTAGAGAGTGAGCCAGATTGGCAGCAAAAGTGACCACGCGTTCCCATGGCGCTGGAGATCGAGCGGAAATTTCGTGTCAGCGGCGATAGCTGGAAGCCGCTCGTCGGCCGAACGCGCCGCCTGCGCCAGGCCTATCTCACGAAAAACGGCCGGCTCTCCGTTCGCGTACGCATCGATGGCGATGAAACGGGCACGCTCACGATCAAGGCCGCGCGTTCCGGCATAGAGCGTCACGAGTACGAATACGCCATCCCCCTCGCCGATGCCGAGGAGCTGATGCTCCAGCGCGAGGGCTCGGTCATCAGCAAAGTCCGCCACATCGTGCCGATCGGCGACTTCAATTGGGAGATCGACGTTTTCGACGGGGAGAATGCCGGTCTCGTCGTCGCCGAGATCGAGCTGGACCGCCCCGACCGCACGTTCGAACGCCCTGACTGGCTCGGCGAAGAGGTCACTGGCGACCGCCGCTTCTACAATGCCGATCTCGCCAAGCACCCCTACAAGAGCTGGTCCAAAGGACGCTAGGCGTCTGCTGCGCGCTGCTCGGCTGCGATCGCGGCCGCCCGCTTTTGGCAGCGCCGCACAGCCTCGGTCACCAGCGCGCCCAGCGCCCGGAAATCTTCCTTGCGCGGCGAAGTCCTGCGCCATGCCAACCCGAGCGTCCGCACGGGCTCCGGATCGGCGAAGCGGGCGATACTGACCCGTCCGCCCATGGTTTCAGGGCCGATACTGATCTCCGGCAGGAAGGTCAGCCCCATGCCGTTCGCCACCATCTGCACGATGGTCGAGAGGCTCGAAGCACCGAACGTATCGACGCCCTCCACTTGGCGAAGATCACAGAATGCCAATGCCTGATCGCGCAGGCAGTGGCCCTCCTCCAGCAACAGCAGGCGATCGTTCTCGAAGAGTTCCGGCGTCGCCTTGACGCGTCGGCGCAGCTTGCGACCTGGCGGCATGGCGAGGAGGAAGCGATCCTCGATGAGCCGCAAGGTCTCGATCTCGGGATGCTCGACCGGAAGCGCGAGCAAAAGAAGATCGAGCGTGCCGTCGTCGAGCTCGGCGAGAAGCTGCTGCGTATGCGTCTCGCGCACCTGGAGGACGAGTTGCGGATAATCCGCGCGCACAAGCGGCAGCAGCGCCGGCAGCACATAGGGCGCGATCGTCGGGATCACACCGAGCCGCACCGGGGTCGACAGCGGCGCGCCACTCTGCCGGGCAAAATCGCCGATGTCGCGCACCTCATTGAGAATGCGCTGAGCCCGGCGCGCCACCTCGCGCCCCGTCTCCGTGAGCTGCGCACCCTGTCGCCGTCGCTCGACGAGTTGAACACCGAGTTCCTGCTCCAGCTCCTGGATCTGCATGGAGAGCGCCGGCTGCGACACGGCGCAGTGCGCCGCCGCCTTGCCGAAGTGGCCATGACGGGCGATCGCGTCCAGATATCGGAGCTGTTTGATGGATATCATATCGATCAGGATTTCTTATCGTACCCTGAAGTTAATGCGATTGGACCATGACGGCAAGGGCGCCTAGTTTGGAGCAGTTTTAGTTCTAGGGAGGCCGCCCGGCCGCACGACCGTGCATCGGGTTTGCGCCGGTTTGATCGGCGCACTGAAGAGAGTGGAGAGAGACATGGACGGAACGACAGAAGGCAAATGCCCGTTTTCGGGCGGGCAACGCGGTACTCAGAACCGCCACTGGTGGCCGAACCAGCTGCCCCTCGAACTGCTGAGCCAGCACTCGTCGAAGTCCGATCCGCTGGGCAAGACGTTCAACTACCGCGAGGCGTTCAAGAAGCTCGACTATGCAGGGCTAAAGAACGACCTGCGCAAGCTGATGACCGACTCGCAGAGCTGGTGGCCCGCCGACTTCGGCCACTATGGCCCGCAGTTCATCCGCATGGCGTGGCACAGCGCCGGCACCTACCGCATTGGTGACGGTCGCGGCGGTGGCGGTCGCGGTCAGCAGCGTTTCGCCCCGCTCAATAGCTGGCCCGATAACGTCAACATCGACAAGTCGCGCCGCCTGCTGTGGCCGATCAAGCAGAAGTACGGCCAGGCCATTTCCTGGGCGGATCTCTACATTCTCACCGGCAACGTCGCGCTCGAGACCATGGGCTTCCGCACGTTCGGCTTCGCCGGCGGTCGAGAGGATGTCTGGGAGCCGGATCAGGACGTCTACTGGGGACGCGAGACCACTTGGCTCGCACCGAGCAACGATCCGAACAACAAAGGCAACCGCTATTCCGGCGAACGCGATCTGGAGAACCCGCTCGCGGCCGTCCAGATGGGTCTGATCTACGTCAATCCCGAAGGCCCGGACGGCAATCCCGACCCGCTCGCGGCGGCAAAGGACATCCGCGAGACCTTCAAGCGCATGGCCATGAACGACGAGGAAACCGTCGCGCTCATCGCCGGCGGCCACACCTTCGGCAAGACCCACGGCGCCGATGCGGAATCCCACAAGGGCGCGGACCCCGAAGCCGCTGATCTCGAGCTGCAGGGCTTTGGCTGGGCTAGCAAGTTCGGCACCGGTCATGGCGCGGACGCGATCGGCAGCGGCCTCGAAGTCACCTGGACGCAGACGCCCGCGCAGTGGAGCAACTTCTTCTTCGAGAACCTGTTCAAATTCGAATGGGTCCTGGAGAAGTCGCCGGCCGGTGCGAACCAGTGGGTTGCCAAGGATGCACCGGACGTGATCCCGGCAGCACACGGCGAGAAGAAGCAGAAGCCGAAGATGTTGACGACCGACCTGTCGCTACGCTTCGATCCCGAGTACGCGAAGATCTCGCGCCGCTTCCTCGAGGATCCGCAGGCGTTCGCCGAAGCGTTCGCGCGCGCCTGGTTCAAGCTCACGCATCGCGATCTCGGCCCGCGCTCGCGCTATATCGGCCCGGAAGTGCCGAGGGAAGAGCTGATCTGGCAGGATCCGGTGCCTGCCGTCGATCACCCGCTCGTCGACGATGCGGACGCGACGGCACTCAAGACCAAGATTTTGGCCTCGGGCCTCAATGTATCCGAACTCGTCGGCACGGCCTGGGCGTCGGCGTCCACCTTCCGCGGCGGCGACAAGCGCGGTGGTGCCAATGGCGCACGCATCCGTCTTGCTCCGCAGAAAGACTGGGAAGCCAACCAGCCTGCGCAGCTCGCGAAAGTACTGAAAGCTCTCGAGCGCATTCAGTTCGAGTTCAATCAGGACCAGAGCGGCGGCAAGAAGATCTCTCTCGCCGATCTGATCGTGCTCGCCGGCAATGCCGGCGTCGAGCAGGCGGCCAAGGCGGCCGGTCACAATGTGACGGTGCCGTTCGCGCCCGGCCGCACGGATGCCTCGCAGGCGCAGACGGATGTGGAGTCCTTCTCCTATCTCGAGCCGGTTGCCGACGGTTTCCGCAACTACGAGAAGGCCCGTTACACCGTACCCGCCGAGGCGCTGCTGATCGACAAGGCACAGCTCCTCACGCTGACGGCGCCCGAGCTGACGGTGCTGATCGGCGGCCTGCGCGCCATCAACATCAACGTCGGCGGCAGCAAGCATGGCGTGTTCACCGACAAGCCTGGCGCGCTGACCAACGACTTCTTCGTGAACCTGCTCGACATGTGCACGGAGTGGAAGCCGGTCTCCGATGCCAAGGACGTGTTCGAGGGCCGCGACCGCACCTCGGGCGAGGTCAAGTGGACGGGCACGCGCGTCGATCTCGTGTTCGGCTCGAACTCGATCCTGCGGGCACTCGGCGAGGTCTATGCCAGCGCCGATGCGAAGGAGAAGTTCGTGAAAGACTTCGTGGCGGCCTGGACCAAGGTCATGAACGCCGACCGCTTCGATCTCACGCGCTGATTGCTAGCGACAACAAAACCCCTCCCCGTTCGCGGGGAGGGAGACTCAAATCTCGATCGCTGTCGGCATGGCCACCGCGGGCATAGCACCGCCTCGGAAGGCGAAAGCACCTCTTCCCGGCAGCCCGCGGTAAGAAAAAAACATGCAGAGCCGCGAAAGCCGTTGCGGCGGACGAACCCGCGTGGTCCCTACAATGATGTAGGTGGGCACCGTGTATCCGGAACCACGGCTCCGGTCAGGGACAGCACCCTAGCGGATCTTATAGGCCCCCGGGTCGTATGGCCCTAACGCACCCCGCAGCCCTGCAGCACCAGAAGTAAGACAGTTCGGCCCCTTTTCCAAGGGGCGGGCTGCTCAAGCCTTGCGGGCGGCCAGGGTGACCCCCACGAGAATGAGCGCAAAACCGATGACATGGAACGTCGCCAGCCGCTCGCCCAGGAACATCCACGCCAGGACCGCACTGTAAAGCGCAATCAAATGCAGGAAGACACCCGCCCGGTTCGGTCCGATCAGCTCGACACCGCGGTTCCACGACAGGTACGCGATGATGCTGGGAAAAACCGAAACATAGATCATAGCGAGGAAGGTCATCGCAGTCGGCTGGAAGTGGAAGCCTTGAGCGTGCTCGTAGATAGCGAAGGGCAGCGTGCCGACCGCAGCGATCAGCGAGAAGACGAACATGAAGCTCGCCCAATGAATACGCGGCCGGAAGCGCAGCCACGCCGAATAGAAGGCCCATACGGCCATATTGAAAAGGATGATGAGATCGCCGTAGTTGAATGCCATCTGCGCCAGCATCGCTGGCTCGCCGCGCGTGACGATGAACAGCACACCGCCAAGCGACACCGCGATACCCGCCAGCTGGATCGGCCGCATCGTCTCGCCGAACAGGATCGCGACCGCCGCAACGATGAACACCGGGCCGAGCGAGTTCAGCACGGAGACATTGATCGCACTCGTGTATTGCAGGCCGACATACTGGAGCGCGCTGAAGAGCGCGCCGCCGCTCAGCCCTAGTATCAGCAGCGCCTTCCAGTGCGTTTTGATCTCCGGCCAGTCTCGGGCCAGATACGCGCGCGCAAGAAGCCCGGCGAGGATGCATGGAAAAACCCAGCGGAATGCCGAAAGGCTGACCGGCGGCACATGTCCGGCGATGGCGCGGCCGAGCACGTGATTGCCAGACCAGCACAAGCCTGCCAGCGCGACGAGCGCGTAGGCCTGCACGGATGATGACCTGACATCCGAGGTCGACATAAGGATCGGCTTTCCAATTCCGGGGGGATGCAGAGCGGCCGCGAGACAGGCTTCAGCCCGTGAGCCGCTCGATATGCGCACCACAGCGCGAGAGCTTCTCCTCGAGCCGCTCGAAACCACGATCGAGGTGATAGACGCGATTGATCATGGTCTCGCCATCCGCCATGAGCCCCGCAATCACGAGCGACACCGAGGCGCGCAGGTCCGTCGCCATCACCGGCGCACCGCGCAGCGTTCCGACGCCCCGGATGGTCGCGGAATCGCCATGGAGCCGGATGTCCGCGCCGAGGCGGGCAAGTTCCTGCACGTGCATGAAGCGGTTCTCGAAGATCGTCTCGCGGATCACGCTCGTACCCTTGGCGCGCGTCATGAGGGCCATGAGCTGGGCCTGCAGATCCGTCGGGAAGCCGGGGAAGGGTTGCGTCTCGATGCTGACGGGCTCGATGGCATTGCCATTGCGCGCAATGCGCACGCCGTCTGCAGTTTGCTCGACGATCGCACCGGTTTGGCCGAGCGTTTCGAACGCCGTCTCGAGCAGATCGATACGCGCGCCTTCGAGCACCACGTCGCCGCCGGTCGCCGCTACGGCAAAAGCAAAGGTACCCGTCTCGATCCGGTCGGGCAGCACGTGATGCGTCGCGCCTTCGAGCCGATCGCGGCCCTCGATCCTGAGCGTCGACGTGCCGATGCCCTCGATCTTCGCACCCATCTTGACCAGGCACTCGGCGACGTCCGCCACTTCAGGCTCGCGCGCCGCATTTTCGATCACCGTCTCGCCGCGTGCGAGCGCTGCCGCCATCAGCACGTTGTGCGTCGCGCCGACCGATACCTTCGGCATGACGACGCGTGCGCCTCTAAGGCCGCCTCTGGGAGCCTTCGCGACGACATAACCGGCGTCGATATCGATCTCGGCACCGAGCGCCTTGAGCCCGAGCAGATGAAGATCCACAGGCCGCGTACCGATGGCACAGCCACCAGGAAGCGACACACGCGCCTCGCCGGCACGCCCCAGCAGGGGCCCAAGCACCCAGAAGCTCGCCCGCATGCGAGAGACCATCTCGTACGGCGCCACCGTATCGACGATGTCGCGTGCCGTGAGGTGGAATGTCTCGCCGAGCAGATGCGGATCGGCATTCGCTCGCTTGCCATCGACCGAATGATCGACCCCGTGATTGCGCAGGATGCGTGCGAGCAGATTGACATCGGCGAGGTTCGGGACGTTCTTCAACGTCAGCCGGTCACTCGTCAGCAGGCTCGCGATCATCAGCGGCAGGGCGGCGTTCTTGGCGCCGGAAATGGGGATCGTGCCCTCGAGCCGCTGCCCCCCGGTTATCTTGATCCGGTCCATTGTTCCCCTTCCCTGCTTACCCGCGGCATCCCCGCGCACTGCGGGATTGGCGTGCGGCAAAACGATGGCCATCCAGCTTTGCCGACAGCCGCAACGGGTCCGGCCTATTGGCGCCAGAAGCCTGCCGCTGTTCGCCGTACGTTAAGCTCGAGGCGCACGAATCCCGCAATTCTCGCCGTGTTTGACAGAGCGGCGCGCGGCCGACAAGTGCTGCGGGCCCTTGCGTCGGGCATCTGCCGGCAGGGTTGCAGCTGGGGCGTAAGAGCTGGCAGCAGGCGCCATTCCCCGCTTTTGCCTTTAGCTATCCGGCCACCATCGCCCTCCCGGCTTTCTCGACTACCTGACCGCCAGCCCAATGTCCGCCGAGCCCTGCCGCGGCAGCCCCGAGCCGGGCGACGGCAGGCCGGGAGGTCCTTCATCGGCCCTGGCTTGCAGAATCGTCGAAATCCTATAGAGGTTGCGCCCGGATTGTCGGCCCGGCAACCAGGAGAGATGGCCGAGTGGTTTAAGGCGCACGCCTGGAACGCGTGTGTACGTGAAAGCGTACCGTGGGTTCGAATCCCACTCTCTCCGCCATATCAGCTTTGAAATTAAATGATTTTTTCGACGCGGAGTTTTGTCCGCCCACCCTTCCGCCCAACTTTGACAACCTCGGCCTCGCTTCCCCTGATCGTAACATTGGTGCCGAGACGGTGGGCGCGCAGCCACATGACGATTTGAGCGATCGTGGCACCCTAATCCACCGCCGCTGGTCAGGGGCCGATCCGGCCATCTTCATCGATCAGCAAGGGCTCGAACTTCAGATTGGTTGCTGGTCGCCGCCCCAGGGTCTTGTCGGGCAAGTGCCGTATGCCATCGTCGTCACGCTGGAAGTCGGTGTCAGATCCGAGATCGACGTCTTCACAGAAGTCGATGTCGGCATCCGCACGCGTGGCCGGTCCGCTTACGGCCTTCGATAGACAAGGGCGGGGAATGACGCGCGCCTGCCAGGCCATTGCGGCCTCGTGAAGACGCGACCGAGGTCTGCGTCGTATCAACAATGGACGATGTCCCGCGGGAATGCCGAGTCAAACTCAGCGATGCCGTGCTATGCTGTGCCATGAAAGAAACTAAGAGCCTGCCGGTACCGCTCCGGACCGACGACCTGAATATCCCGCTCGCCGAACGAAAGACGATGGCGAGCCTTGAGACAGGCGACTGCCGGTGGCCCTTCGGCGACCCCACTAAGTCTGACTTCCACTTCTGCGGCAAGTCGAAGGCGGACGGGGGGCCTTACTGCGAATTCCATCAGCGCCGCGCTTTCCAGGCGGCGCGCCCGCGAACCATCGTCCACTGGCCGAACGCCGCATAGTTTATATCCGGATCTCCCGCCGCGCTGCTCCGGATAGATAGTGCTGGGCTTGAAAATCCGGCGCCTCGACACCATATTCGACCAAGAGGCGCTGCAATCTGGCGTCTGCTGAGCCATCAAGATTGGCTGAAACAAGCCGCTTCAGAACATTCTGGAACTCCGGCGCAGATGCCCCCAAAAGGGCTGCGAGCCCATCGATTGCGCACATCATCGCGCAGACATGCGGTCTGTGGATCGAACAGCTCTGCGCCGTCTCCTCACGGAGGTACTTTGCCTTGCTCGAAGACAACGACACGGACGACATGCGACGGCAAGCTGCGCAAGATCTGGAGCGCACCGTCGAGGAAAAAATCCGTAAATGTCTGGTTTGCCGATCGCCGTTTCCGAGCGCTTGGGCGGGCGAGCGCGTCTGCCGGCGCTGCAAATCTTCGTCGTCCTGGCGAAGTGGCGCGCTGAAGTGATTCGCAAGCCGCTTTAACGGGCACGTCCGCAGAACGGTTGACGACAATAGAAGCGAGCGATTACCGAGGGTTCTTGCGGGGAAAATCAAAAACATGAAAGAGAACGATGAAAGAGTTTGCCATGTCTTTTGGCACTAAGACGCGATCAACAACGTCACGACGCGATGCCGCCAGCAGGGGTCCTCTCAAACACTCCTCCCGACCGACATCGATCCACGGCAACAAGCTCGGCAATGCCAAGGCGAGCCATGATCGCTACGTCGTATTGGCGCGCGCTGCCGCATCGGCCGGCGATCAAGTTGAAGCCGAGAACCTATACCAACACGCAGAACACTACTGCAGGCTGACGCGGCTGGGGACTGATGGACATCCCGTGTTGGCGGACGGGTCGGAGAGCTTCGCCATTTCAGCTTGATGGGCTGAGTGCCTCATCCGTCCAAACCTTGAACCCACGCAACTCGCCAGGCCCGAAGATGTGCGTCAGCGGCACGTCGGCGGCATCGCGCCCGTAGGCGATAAGGACGCGCCCGATACGAGGCGCGTTGTTGCGGGGATCGAACGTATGCCATCGCCCGCCAAGGTACACCTCCATCCAGGCCGCGAAATCCATCGGCGCGTAAGGCGGCGGCAAGCCGATATCACTGATGTACCCCGTGCAGTATCGCGCGGGAATGTTCAGACATCGGCAAAATGTGATGGCCAAATGGGCGAAGTCTCTGCAGACGCCCTGCGGGGCCGTGTAAGCCTCGAAGGCTGTTCGTGTTGCGCGGGAGTGTTCATAGCCGAACGCGATGTGCGTGTGAACGAAATCGCAGATCGCCTGGACACGGCGCCATCCAAGGGGCGTTGGTCCGAAAAGACGCCACGCTTCATCGGACAGCCGGTCGGTTTCGCAATAGCGGCTGCCCAGAAGGAATTGCAGCGTCTCGCCGGGTAACTGTTCCACCGTGTGCTGAACCGCGGACAAGTCCATAGGATCGGGGAAGCCGGCGTCGTGGACGATAGCGTTCGTCCCGAGCGTGAACAAACCCGGTGGCGCGACGAGGCGGTTACACCAGTTTCCGAAGCTGTCGCGATAGCTGCCAACGGGAACCGGCGGATGTGTCGTCAGATGATCTGGCAGCTCCAGGTCGGAGGCACGCGAGAAATGCACATTGAGCATCGCGATCAGCGGCGTGGATTGAGTAAATTCGAAACCCAGCTCACATCCGACGCGAATGCGCATGATGTCTCCATCCAGTTGTGTGCGTTGCGGTCAGGCGCAGAAGAGTGCACGTCGATGCAGGAGCCATTCCGTCATTTCACCAGTGTTTCGCCGGCTGCGACGGAATTGGCGTCGGTGCTTCGGGATCGCTATTGCGATTCGAAGCGTCCCTCAGCTGCGCGGCGGCCAGATCCGTCGGATCGATTTCGACGAACTGCCTCTGCGCCCCTGAGGTCTCGACTGCAGGTAGCGTGATCGTCGTGGAAATAAGCCGAAAGGCAACAAACGATAGGCCATCGATTGCCAACTCGACGGTCTCGACGTGGTAGGTGCCCGGCGGCTGTATCCCATCAACGTCCCTAAGCGCGAAAGGACGCCGGAAGGTCACCAAACTCTCTGTTGTCCGTTCGGTCATGACGTCCTCCTGACACTACGCACCACACGCGTGAGAGCGGTGAGAAAGCATCGCTAGAAATGAGCCGCGGAGTTCGAGGCTCCGTGCGTGGCGCGCGTCAGCTCTCCATGGCCTCCAAGAGTGCTGCGATCTTGATCGTCGCGAAATTCGAGAACGTGTCGGAGATCGCATACGGCAATATGATGCGGTCACCATGGCGCATCCCACCACACGTATAGACGACGTTCGGCACGTAACCCGCTCGTTCAGTGGGGTCGGGACGAACCAGCGGCTCTCGCGATCGCGCCAGCACCTTCGACGGGTCATTCTTGTCGAGCAGAACCGCACCGATCGAGTATTTGCGCACTGGCCCGACGCCGTGCGTCAGAAGTAGCCAACCTTCATCCAGTTCGATGGGTGATCCACAATTGCCGATCTGGACGAACTCCCACGGAAAGGCCGGCCTCAGGAAGGCGTTTCCGCCCTCCCATGTGTAGAGGTCGTCGGAAAACATCAGGTACAGGTTCTCGTTGTCCTGGCGCCCGATCATCGCAAAGCGGTCGTCGATCTTGCGCGGAAAAAGCCCCATCCCCTTGTTTCCCGCGGCCGCACCTCGGAGCGGCGTCATCCGGAATGTCCTGAAATCTGACGTCTCAATGAGCTCGGAGCGGATCGCCCTTCCGCTGTAGGCGGTGTAGGTGGCGTAGTATCGCCTACGTCCATTGTCGCTGAACTCAACGAACCTCGCATCCTCGATGCCATTCATTTGGCTGTCGGTGATCGGGAAGATAACGCGCTCGCTCAGATCGTCCTCTGGACCGAACACGACCTCGACGTCGTCTCCATCGGGCCGAGCCGTGCGGTTCGTCACTTTCGGAACGGAGGCGAGACGCGCCGTAGGATCGACAGTGACTTTACCGTCGACATCGAGAGAGCCGGTGCGGAAGGTCAGGGATGAGATATGGCCTTCGCCGACGGCGCGAAGGCTCAGGATGAACCGGCACCTGCCGTCACGCATACCCGTCTGATCCGGGTGGCGGACAATACTCGGATTGAACAAGGCCGACGCCTCGAACGCATACTCATGAAGGAAGTAGGCACCCACCAACTGCCGTTGGGCGCCAGTGAACACCGCATGTGGATCGAATGCAGCTTCCATCTCGGTCGCGCGTGCGCCGAACAGCTCGAGGAGATTTCGGTGGCGCCCCGCAAAGTTCTCGAGAACTTCCGCGAGCTGCTGAGCCACCTCAGCCGACTCCAAACCGAGAACACGCTCAACGATGTGATTGGCTCTCGTCTTGTCCACCGCATTGAAATCACGAGGCTCGGTCGCCGGCTTGAACGGCCGGACGATGACGCGCGCAGGGTCCGGCCGCAAATGTAATGCCTGCCGATTGAAAAACATAGGATGAGACAAGACGGCTCCCCTCGGGTCGTTCGGATATGATCGGAAACCTAGGCGCTGAGAGCCAGTGACGACGGCAGCCGAACTCGGTCGACATTCGCGCTGGTCTCGGCGTGTCGGCGCATCTCGACGAGGCCGAGAAGGTAGGACACGACAGACTCGGCGCCTCGGTTCTCGTTGGGCCGATCAGGATGGAGACCATCCATGCAGGCGCCTGTCTCCGGATCCACAAGCGAGACTCGCAGGTCATTCTTGCCGAGGAACCAATCGAACGCAGACATCGCCATTCGCGGCCAGTCCGACTGCTTGTCCACGCGTGCCGCAGCGAGGCAAGCCGAGATCGTTGCGGCGGCCTCGACCGGCTGCTGATCGAACGCCTGCGGCGGTCTGTTGCGGTGGCCGAAGCTGTCTGACCCGACAGGCCGGAAGTGTCCGGACGGTGCGGCCTGCTGCGACATGAGCCAGCGTAGAGATCGGAGGCCAGCCACGGCATATCTTGTGGTTCCGGTCGTCGCGGCGGTCTGGATCAGGGCCTGCGGTAGCCGCGCGTTGTCGTAAGCGAGAACATCCTCGAACCACACCCAGCCACCGGCCCTTTTGACAGCCAACGCCGTCATCAAACGGTCGGCGAGAACGGCGCGCATACGGCTGGCGGAGACATCGTCGACCGCTGACGGACAATAGGCATCCAGCGCGAGCAGCGTGAAGGCCCACGCGCGTGGAGATGTGAAAGCTTCAACAGCGGGCAGCGCAGCTTTGAACAGCGTCTTCGCCCAGGTTCGTCGCGCCCGGTCGGCGTCATTGGTCGCGCAAACCGCCAAGGCCCACAGCGTCCGCCCGTGGCTATCCTCGGAGCCCTGGTCTTCAAGCCAGCGGCGGTCGTAGCTCATGAAATTACGAAAGCGCTGTGTATCGGGGTTCCAGGCGTGCTGAACGAATGCTGCGAAGCGCGTCGTGAGCATTTCGGGCAGCCGTGTTTCTCCGGCTCCGGCCAGACTGGAAGCGAGGAGCAACGCACGGGCATTGTCATCGACACAGTAGCCATGCGAGCGGTCAGGGATGCCATGCACGGCGTGCTGAAGAAGCCCTGTGCTGTCGCACATCGACAGGAGATGATCCGTTCGAATCTCGGGTAGTGAAGGTTGTAGCGGTCTTGGTCCGCGTCGATCACTCGGGTCGATGGGGCCGATGATCGTGGGCCGAAGGACAGCCTCAAACGTCGTCAGGTATGCTCTGGCTGCTTGCGGCCAGGTCATGGAGCGGCTCGCCGCATAGGCTCGCTTGCGCATGGCATGGCGACGCACATCGTTGACCAGCAATGCCGAGATTTCCTTGCCGATGGCATCGGAGTTCCCGAACGGCACGAGGATGCCGCGCTCATCGGCCAACAGCTCCTTGGCGTGCCAATAAGGTGTCGAGACGACGGCCTTGCCCAATCCGTAGCTATACGCGAGCGTGCCGGACGTCATCTGCGCTTCATTGAGATACGGCGTTACGTAGACGTCGCACATCGAGATGAAGTCCAGCAGCGTGGGCTGGTCAACGAACTGATTGAGGAACACGACGTGATCGTCGACGCCGATAGCCCGTACGCGCGCGGTCAGACTGTCGCGATAGGTTTCGCCTTGATCACGCAGCAGATTGGGATGCGTGGCGCCGAGCACGACATAGAGAGCTGTCGGGCACGATCGGATGATCTCGGGCATGGCGTCGATAACGGTCTCGATTCCCTTGCTCGGCGACAGTAGGCCGAACGTGAGGATGACTGTTCGTCCCTCGAACCCGAGCTTTTGCTTGGCGCCGGTAGACTCGAGAAACGGGAAGTCGGGAATCCCGTGCGCAATGACGTCTATGTCGTGGGCGGGTACGCCATGACTCGTGCGGAGGAAATCCCGTCCCTTTTCCGACATCACGATCAGCTTCGAAGATCGCTCGATGATACGTGACATCACATCGTGCTGGTCAGAACTCGGGCTCGGAAGGACAGTATGAAGCGTCGTGACGACCGGCATCTCGAGACGCGACAGTAACTCGACAATGTGACTACCAGCCACCCCGCCGAAGATCCCGTACTCATGCTGCAGCGAGACGAGATCGAACCCCGATCTGTTGAGGAATTTCGCGGCCTGCATGTAGTCATCGACCACGTCGTCGCGAAGCTGAAGACGTACGGGGGCGGGGTAGACGTAGGTCCCGCCGGGGTCGTTCATTGCGACGACGCTGGTATCCAAATCCGGTCGAGCGTCCGCGACAGCTCTATGGAGATCGTGGGTGAAGGTCGCGATCCCGCAGCGACGGGGCAAATGATTTCCGATGAACGCGATACGCTGGAGTCTTTTCATTCGTTGTTCCTTTGCGCCAGCGTGTCGCGGCGCCATCATCCAGGGGGAACGGCGACGGCGTCAGGACTCGCTCTGACGTACCCACGTCGTCGGATTGGGGCCGTGCAAGTCGCTGCAGCAGGTTGCGCGCAACGTCGCCGGTGTAGGCAACAAGGCAAGTCACGGAAGCAGCACCAATATGGATGCCGGTAGTTTGAGATTCCGCATAAATGGCACCACCTGCAGCTATCTCGACAGATCCGATGGTTGCCGAACCGTCGAGCACAAGCAGCCATGTCTCCCGATCCGCTTCGAGGAGCCAAATGGACTCCGGCGGAAGAACGATTCGTTCGAGCACGAAATGCTGATTGGAGACCAGCAGCGTTCGTTGATCTGAAATGTGAGTTGGCCGTGCCTCAGGCTTTGCGGAGCCAGTGCTCGCAGCCGCAACCGCGCAATCGATATGAAGATCACGCTGCCGTCCGTAGTCGAACAGGCGAAACGTGGTATCGCTGCGCTGCTGAATCTCGGCGATTACGAGTCCTGCACCGATGGCATGGATCGTGCCGGCGGGAACCGAAACGACATCACCCGCCGCCACCGAGCGCCAAACGACGCGTTCGGCAATCGAGCCGTCCTCGATCGCCCGACGCAACTGCTGCGGGGAGCAGGGGCGGTTC
>Ga0307505_10001628_pt1 | contig 17441 bp, 11 predicted proteins | sample 23_S_MG_FD_202183 | JGI IMG/M metagenome (GOLD analysis project Ga0307505, IMG submission 202183) | Soil microbial communities from Populus trichocarpa stands in riparian zone in the Pacific Northwest, United States - 23_S | ecosystem: Environmental > Terrestrial > Soil > Riparian zone > Trees...
TACAGAGTCGCACGCGAAGCCGAACCGGCATTTAAGCTCTTGATCGTCGCAACGCTGATCAGCGTCGCGCTTTGGTTTCTTTCGGGCTATCTGCCGCTGATCGGCTATCTGACCTATCCGCTGCGGATCTTTGCGACTTTTATCCATGAGGGCGGGCACGCGTTGGCTGCGGTGCTGACGGGTAATTCGGTCGCAAGCCTTTCGGTTTCGCCGGACGGCAGCGGAGAGGTGTATTCGCTCGGCAGCGGGTGGTTCTCTTCCCTGCTGATTTCGAGCGCCGGATATCTCGGGACGACGGCATTCGGGGCAGGGTTGCTCGCGTGGATGCGTTTTGGGCGTTCGTCGCGGATCGCGTTGCTGATCTCGGCAGGATTCGTCGGGGTGATGACGATCGTTTTCGGTGTGATCGCGCCGTTCTTTAACCTCTTTTCGACCTCGACCGTCGGCGGATTTTTCTTTACGATCTTTTCCGGTTCCGTCCTCGCCGTCGGCCTGACCGCGATCGCAAAATACGCGAGCGACAAGTGGGTCAGTTTTGCCGTCGCGTTCCTCGCGGTCCAGTGTCTGCTGAATGCCGTGTTCGATCTGATCAACGTGTTTTTCATTTCGTCGATGACGTCGATGCACTCTGATGCCGCCAACATGGCCGCCGCGACCGGGATCCCCGGCTTTGTTTGGGTCGTTGTCTGGATGGTCGTATCGATCGTGATGATCTCCGTTGGCCTCCGCGTGTACGCTGTTAATAAGAACAAGGCCGCCAGCGAGTCGGTTTTTGAGGATTAAACGGAACGCGGACATTCCTGTCCGCATCCTCTTGAATGGAAAGACGAGGCTGGCACACACGCGGCTACTTACCCCATTTTGACGCCGATCGTTTCCAGTTCATAACGATCCGCCTTGCCGATTCTCTCCCTCAAACTATCCTGAAGAAATTCGAGCAAGAGCGAGCACACGGCAAGCTGGAACATTTCTACGACCGTGAGTTTCAGATCAAAATCGAAGCTTACCTGGATAAAGGGATCGGAGCTTGTTATTTGGCTCGTACCGAGATCGCTGAGATCGTCGTCCACTCACTGCGTATGTTCGACGGCGAGCGATACGATCTTCGAGCCTGGGTCGTTATGCCTAATCATGCTCACGTGCTCTTGAAGGCCCTTTCCGGATTTTCCCTTTCGTCTATCATGAAAGGAATTAAGGGTAACACTGCAAATCAGGCAAACACTCTTCTCGGTCGAAAGGGGCAATTTTGGCACCCGGATTATTTTGATCGCTTCGTTCGAGACCAGGATCATTTCGACAAGGCTGTGCGTTACATCGAGAATAACCCGGTTAAGGCCGGGTTAGTGCTACGCCCGGAAGAGTGGAGATTCAGTTCCGCTTATGTTGATTGAGTTCTAAGCAGATTGCGGACAGGAACGTGCGAGTTCCGATTGACTTGCTCAAACGCCAAGGGGTTGCGGACAGGAATGTCCGCGTTCCATTGCCAACCGACTCCCATTCGTGATACAACTTTCTTCCTATGAAAGCCTCACTCGCTCTTCTTATCTTTGCTATCGCAGTCACAGCCCAAATCAAGAAGCCGGAGCCGCCGCCGGTCAAGGTGCCGTTTGCCGAGTCGCTTCAGTCCGTTGTTGTAACGACTGAAGATTGGACCGGCACGACGGGCGACGCGCAGCTTTATGAGCGAAAGGACTTAAAGTCGAGATGGAAGGCCGTCGGGAAGGAATTTGAGATCGTTGTTGGCCGTACCGGTCTCGAGTGGGGTCAGGATTCGGCGCCCGAAGCGGCGACGGCGTTCAAGAAAGAAGGCGACGGAAAGTCGCCCGCCGGAATGTTTCCGCTGACGTTCGCATTCGGAAAGGCCGAAACTACCACCTCAAAGCTCTCGTATCGGCGACTCGAGGATCAGATAGTGTGCGTCGATGACGTGAACTCGCACCATTACAACAAGGTCGTCGGGACGCTTCAGGTTGGGATCTTTGACTGGAAAAGTGCGGAGAAGATGGCGGAGTTCACGCCGGAGTACGACCTTGGGGTATTCGTGGCGTACAACTCTTATCCCGTCGTGAAGGGCAACGGTTCGTGCATCTTTCTCCACATTTGGAAGGATGCGAATACGCCGACGAGCGGCTGCACGGCGATGGCTCGCGAGGACATGGAACGCGTTGTCGCGTGGCTCGACCCTAAGAAGAATCCGTATCTTGTTCAACTGCCGAAAGCAGACTACAAGGGATACAAGAAATCATGGAACCTGCCGTAGAACGGATCACATTGGCGGACATTCCGGTCGGCGGCAGATTGCTCGTGCGGTCGAAGAAGGACTGGCGCGTGGCGGTCGTCGCCCGCAAGACGGATGAGTTCATCTCGATCTCGATCGCCTCGCCATCCGGTTACAATTACCGCATCCGCCGCACCGCCGACGAGACGATCTACCTCGACGGACTCATCCCCTTCCTACCCCGCGAAGAATCCGAACCGTGGCGTGAAAACTTTACCGGTTACGATGTGAGGTGGTAATGCAGAAGCCCGACCGTCAGGGAGGGCGTAACATCCAAGTTGGAAGTTACACCCTTGCTAAAGCGCGGGCTTCTGTAATTGATCCGACCTAGTTCCCTGACCGTGGATCGGTTCGGGGTTTGGCGTTTTTGACGTGCTTGTCGAACCAATCGATCATCTCGAAAAGGGTGTGTTCGATCGATTGTTTCGCGGCGTAGCCGTGCGATTCGAGCGGGAGCATCACGAGACGGGCCGTGCCGCCGTTGCCGCGGATGGCGGCAAACATTCGCTCGGACTGGATCGGGTAAGTGCCCTGGTTGTTGTCGGCTTCGCCGTGCATCAGCAGGATCGGCTCCTTGATCTTGTGTGCGACGAAGAACGGCGACACCTTGGCGTACATTTCGGGTGCTTCCCAGAACGAACGGCGCTCCGATTGGAACCCGAACGGCGTGAGCGTACGGTTGTAGGCTCCGCTGCGGGCGATACCGGCTCGGAACACGTCGCTGTGGGCGAGCAGGTTCGCCGTCATGAACGCGCCGTAACTGTGACCGCCGACCCCGACGCGTTCAGGATCTACAATTCCCATTTCGGCACCTTTGTCGATCGCCGCCTTGGCGGAATCGACGATCTGTTTGACGAACGTATCGTTGACCGTCAGCGGATCGCCGACGACGGGCATCGTCGTGTTATCGAGCACGGCGTAACCCTGCAGCAGGAAGAACAAATGCGACATTCCGCCGATCTGTGTGAACCGGTTAGTCGAACCCGAAACCTGTCCTGCGGTAGATGCATCCGTAAACTCGAGCGGATACGCCCAAACCACCGTTGGCAGCCGGGTACCCGGCTTGTAACCCGGAGGCGTATAAAGCGTGAACGAAAGGTCGACGCCATCGGCGCGTTTGTACGTCACTAGCTGTTTCTCGATACCTCGAAGCTGAGGCGTCGGGTCTTTGAAGTTGGTCACCTGTCGGGAAACGACAGTAGCACACGTCTGTCCCGGCGGGCAGTAGTAGCGAACGTACAGATTCGGCGGATCGGTCGGCGATTCCTTTCGGTTCATGAATTGCGTGCCTTCGTCGTCGATCATTGCGACGAAGGACTCATAATCCTCCAGGCCCGATCGAAACAACTCTTCAGTCTGCAGCGTCTTCAGATTGAACTTGCGAAGGAAAGGCCGATCGCCTTCGGGCGATGCTCCTGCACCGGTCAGAAAGATGTTGTCGCCGTTCATTCGAACCACGTTGGTTCCGTTCGCGAGGGTCTTCATTACCGGCTGGCCGATGTCGCCGTAACGGTCGCGCGTGTTCAGATCGACGATCATCTTCGACGTCGCCGGATTGCGATAGTCGGTCGTGAACATCCTGCGACGCTGTGTGTCTCGGTCGTAGTCGAAATAGAACATCAGCCCGTCACGCTCGCCGAAGGTACGGCCCTGGAAGCGGTGCTGCGTTTTGAGAAGCTCTTTGGCGTTTCCCGCAAACGGGGCCGCGAGCGACATCAGTTTGTCTCGATATTCCGCCTTATTTTTCGGGTCGCCGCCGTCGAGAGCCTCCGCCCAGGTGAGCGTTGCCGGTTCGGTCGGTATCCAGCCGTAGCTTCGCGGTGTTGTCGGGACGCCCTGAACCGGCAGTGCGTCGAGAAGCGGAACATCGACAAGTTCTTTGACAACCTTGCCGCCTACATCCCAGATCTCGAATTTCTCGGGAAATCGTGAAGCGGGGAAGAGATAGGAGAACGGCCGTTGGACCCTCGAAACAAGGATGTACTTGCCGTCGGGCGAGAGCTCAGAATCGCCGAAGATCGCGGGCGAGCCGATCTCGCGGACCTTTCCGTTCAGGTCGATCAGAGCAAGCTGCGAGGTCGCGTAATATTCGAAGAGCTTTTCGTCGTTCGGCGATTTGAGCAGGTCCTGGAACGTCGCAAGCTGGCCAGCACGCCCCGAGGTTTCCTGGATGTTCGGCTCCATCGGGACGACATCCTGATAGGACGGAGCCGGACCGCGTTTCGCAGGTACGAGCGTGGCCGTTATCGTCGAAGAATCGGCCCAGTCAAAGCCCCCGTACGCCGTGTTGATCATCACCCCATTAACCTTCCTGGCCCTGGCCGTAGCGGTGTCGATGATCCAAAGTTCGATCCCAGCGTCAGTCGCGTTACCCACGGCGAGATGTCTTCCGTCCGGCGACCATTGCGGCGAAATGATCTTTGCTCCCGGCGGGAGAGCAACTGCCATCTCTTTACCGTCAGCAACGTTCTTGAGCCGGACGCTGACCGCGTACGGCGGACGATGTGCGCTGTTCGTCTTCGGGTTGATCCGCCTTCCGGCGAGCCGAAGCATCGGCTCGGCGAGTTCGGAGATCGGCGGATAGCGAAGCGGTTCGAGAAGTGCGATCTTGTCGCGAGTCGGCGAAATCGATGTCGTGGGGATCGCCGGTGCGTCGAGGATCTCCTGAATGTTCGCGGGCGGTTTCTTGTAGTTGCCCTGCGCCAGCGAAAGCCCGCAGAGAGCAATGACAGTTACAAAAATTGAGGTCAGGGTTTTCATGATCTTGACTCCTTCAGTGCCTTTATTACTCTCGACGCTATGCCGGCAATGGCTTCGCGATCGTTTGCATGATTTTCCGTGAATACCACTATTACGAGCTTTTGCCCGTCCGGGGTTTCGATATACGCCGCGTCGTGCCGCGAGCGGCTGGTCCAGCCCGCCTTGGACCACAGCTTCGCTCCGGCCATCTTGTTGTCGATCAAAGCTTTGCCGATAAAATTGACCGCCTGGCTGTTGGGATCTTTTGTGGCTTCCCAATCGCGGCTCATAATGTTGAGCATAGCGTTGCTGCGGGCTTCGTTGACGAAGCGGCGGGTTGCGATCTCGGCAAGCATTCGGGCGGTTGCGTTGGTCGTGAGCATGTTGCGGTTCTGGCCCTTGTAGTTTCGCGACTGCTGCTCAATGCCGTAGGCGTCTTCGCAGAACGTTTTTTGATTGATGTTGATGTTCGAATAGCCGAGCGATGCAAAAAACCGGTTCACGCGGTTTCGTTTGTATTGCCAGAGGTCGAATTCCTTCTGCGGGATTTCGCCGCCGCTGGCAGTATCGGTAAGTACATCGAGAATGTAGCCGGTGGCGTCGTTCGACGAATCGACGATCATGTCCTTAAGGCCGCGTTCGAGTTCTTTGGTGAGCGTGATCTTGCCATCCTCAAGCTGACGATGGAGCGCGGCCATGTAGAACATCTTCACGACACTTGCCGTGTAGAGTTGTCGTTCGCCCTCGAAGGACGCCGTTTGCCATTTGTCGGGATTGCGAACGTCGATCACGGTCGCCGCGAACTCACCGGGTTTGAAGTTGCCCGCAGCAGCAATTTCGTTGACCGCCTTTGTAAGGATCGCCTGCAGCGACGGCGAGCTTTCCAACACGGGAGCGACATAGCTCTTCGACTTAACGATCTCGATCTTGTCGCGGCCTTTCTGTGCGACGGCGAGCGGGGCGCAGAGACAGATGGCGGCAAGAATGAACGGCGTTCTTCGTAAACTGAGCATTCGATTGAAATTAGGCTTCTTTACGGAAAGTAGTTTTCAGAGTATAAACGAAATACTCTCTCAAGAAAAAACATCATCGCGTTTTCGACTCCGATCATAAATGAATGAAGAGAAACTAGTTCGCGGCCTCGGCCGGTGGGATTTTACGGCCATTGTGATCAACGGGATCATCGGGGCCGGGATATTCGGGTTGCCGGGTAAGGTCTACGCGCAGATCGGCACATACAGTCTGATCGCGTTCGCACTGTGTGCCGTTATCGTCGGGCTGATCGTGCTCTGCTACTCGGAGGTCGCAAGCCGTTTCTCGGCAACGGGCGGGTCGTATCTTTATGCCAGAGAAGCATTTGGCCCGGCGGTCGGGTTTGAGATCGGCTGGCTTTTCTGGATCGTCCGCGTCGCGACCTTCGCCGCAAACTGCAATCTGTTGGTGACCTATCTTGGCTTCTTCATTCCCGGTGCGAATGAGGGTGTGTTGCGGATCGCCTTCGTGTGCCTCGTGCTTCTGATCATTACGGGCGTAAACCTGTGGGGCATACGCGAGTCGGCGGCGATGACGAATATTTTCACTTTCGGCAAACTGCTTCCGCTGCTCGTCTTTGCGGTCGTGGGAATGTTTTTTGTGAGCGGCTCCAACTTTACATTCGACGCCGTTCCGGAGTATTCGGCATTCTCGAGCGCGGTGCTGCTGTTGATCTACGCGTTTGTTGGCTTTGAGGGCTCGGTCGCGATGGCGGGTGAAACAAAGGAGCCTGCAAAGACGATCCCGTTCGGACTGATCACAGGCATTGTGCTTGTAACGATAATTTACATTTCGGTCCAGATAGTTTCGATCGGCACGCTGCCGGGTCTCGCTACATCTGAAAGGCCGATCGCCGACGCTGCGGTCGTTTTTCTTGGACCGTTAGGAGCCGCATTCATCAGTATCGGCGTTGTGATATCGATCTTCGGCAATCTGAATGCGGGCGTTTTGGCCGCGACTCGAACGTTGTTTGGGATGTCGGAACAGCGTGATCTGCCGGCGGTTTTCGACAGAACTCACCCAAAATTCAAGACACCGTTCGTCTCGATCCTGGTTACCGCAGCTGTGATGTTGGTGCTGACGATCCAGTCGTCGTTTCTCACTGCCGTCGCTATCGCGACGATCACGCGATTGCTCGTTTACGCAACCACATGTCTTGCCCTGCCGATGCTTCGCCGCCGCAAGGATATGCCGCAGCCGGCCCCGTTCGCGATCCCGCTTGGGATCGTCGCCGCACTGCTTTCTATTGGGCTGATCATTTGGCTTCTGACGAATGTGGATTTTGGCAGAGAGGGATCGCCGATCGTCATTGCGGCGGTCGTCGGCTTCATACTTTATTTTGCCTACAAGTTTTTTGGCACGAAGAGAGCGGAAAGTGCGTCTTAGATAGTATGAAAAAGTCTCTTGTCATCTCGATACTATTTCTTGTGTTCGCCGGTGCGTCGTTTGGGCAAGCGGTCGAGGATTCATCCCGACGGACGCTTGGGTATATAAGCACGAGCGGAACGGTCGAAGATTCGTCGAGGCGGACGCTGGGTTACTTTACATCCGGCGGTGCGGTTGAGGATTCGTCGCGTCGAACGCTTGGCTATATTCGCGACAACGGAACGGTTGAGGATTCGTCGAGGAGGACGCTTGGGTACATTACGAAGAGCGGTGCGGTCGAGGATTCGTCTCGTCGGACGCTCGGGTATGTTACCTCGGGCGGGGCGGTCGAGGACAGTTCGCGTCGGACGAAGGGTTATGCGAGGGGCATCAAGCAGGAATGGGCCGCGGGATTCTTCTTCTTTTTCTTTAAGCCCAGCGAGTGATCACTTGAAAGCTCCCTTGCCCAGGAAATTCTGCTGAATATATTTGATCGTGTCGTTCAGCGTTTCCTGAGGATCGCGCGGTGAGAATCCGAGTTCCTCGGTAGCCTTTGCCGAATCGAAATACCAGAAATGTTCGGCCTGTTCGACTTCTTTAGACGCCACCGGCGACGCCTTGCCCCAGTGGGTGAACACGGATTCGATCATCGAAGAAGCGGACACTGCCAGCTTCTTCGGCACTTTGATCAATGGTGCCGACACGCCTGAGAGTCTCTCAAGCCTTCCGAAGAAATCCGCGAATGTGAGATTCGCCGAGCCGAGAAGGTACTTTTCCTGATGCTGGCCTTTCTCGACCGCGTTGATGAAGGCTGTCGCCGCGTCTCGTGTATCGACGATACTCAAACCGCCGCTGGGTGTGTATGGGATCTTGCGGGCGAGGAAATCGAGCACGGTCTTTGATGAACTTAGCCGCTCGTCGTTGGGTCCGAGGAGCAGCGTCGGGTTCATGATGACGAGCTTCCGTCCCTCGCCATCGAAATTCTCGAGCGATGCACGCTCCTGATAATACTTGGACGCGTAATAGGCCCACTGCGAGATCACATCGACGGGTTGTGGGAAGGTTTCATCAAAGATCTGCTCGTCTTCGCTCACGGCTATAGTGCCGCTCGAAGACGCAAGGATCATCGTCTCAACGCCAGCCTTCGTCGCTTCTTCGCAAAGGATCCGCGTGCCTTCGACGTGGATCTTGTTCATCGCCGCCGCGTCGTTGTTGTCTCGCGAAACCTTGCCGGCGAGGTGATAGATCACTGAGACATCTTTCACCGCCTCGGCGACTCGCTCGCGGTCGGTCACCGATCCGGCGAACGCTTCGACACCTGCATCGGTCATCCAGGTCGGAACGCTCGACGCCATCACGCGTAGATTCTTCGCACCGCTATCGATGAGTTGACGAACGATCTCGGCACCAAGAAACCCGGTGCCGCCGGTGATGAGGATCTTCTTTTCGCTTTTAGCTAGAGCCTTTTTCTTTGCCATAGAAATTGAACCGCCGAGACGCGGAGACGCTGAGGCAGAAATTTGTCCACAGATTCACACAGATAAACACCGATGGAAACCGAAAAGTCATATCTGTGTTCATCCGTGTGCATCTGTGGATAAGATCCTGTTCCTATAAACTCGACGTCTCGGCGGTGAAAAATCATTTCCAAGTCCGCTTGATCGGGTGTGCCTCCGTATTGAACACTACGTTCTTGAAATCGAGCGTCTTGTCCGGTGCGAACAGGAGATAGAAATACTTAAACGTTTCCGCAAGGACGAAGCTCTGCATCGCGTCGTTCTTTTCCTTCGTGACGATGCTCTTCAGGTGCGCGTAGCCGGCTTCGGTGCGGCAGTGTTTGACGAAATCGTCCCAAAGTTTCTTACCCATCGCGAGATACTTCGGATCTTTCGTGTACTGATAGAGATAGTAGGTCGATTCGACGATCTCGGGTCGGAGCGGATAACCGGGATGTTCGACCTTCCCGGAAACGTAATTGTAAACTTCGGGTTCGATCCCGTGGACGTTCCACATCTTGAACGACGAATCCTGAAGGCGTTTGGCACGATCGAGATCTCCCGACATGGCAAGCAGCGCCGGGAAAAATGCATCGAGCGCTCCCCACGTGGTACGGGTGCGCTTGCCGGTCGCCATGTCTGCGTGGCCGTACCATAGAAGCGTTTTTATTGGCTTCCCTGTTGGGACATCGACAAGATAAGGAACCTCATCCGCCAGATACTTATGGATCGCGGCGATGCTGTCGTCCCACATCGCTTTGCACTCTTTGTCGCCGAAAAGCTTCCAGCATTTGTAGAGATATTCGTAATACGAGTCGATCTCGGCGGAGACGTGGCTGCCGGTGTTGGTCCACTCGCCGGTCTCGACGTTGATCCGCGTGCCGACGAGCCCGATCGGCGAGCGGCGTTTGTAGGTTTCGACCAATGCTCGTTTCGCTTTCTCGTAATAATTCGGCTTGCCCGTCAGCTTGCTGAGCGTGCCGAATTCGATCAGCAGCGTTCCCGTCTCTGCCGGATTCGAGATCGGTGTCGATACTTTGCCGGTCCGAAGATTTACGTGTTTGTATGGTAATCCCGTCGGCGATTCGAACGCGGGCAGCAGCCGCGTCCCAAGATCGTCGGCAAGCTTGAGCAACTCCTTATCGCCGGTGATCTGATAGGACGACAGCAGTCCGCCGAGCAGCCGGATAACGATCTCGAACTTCTGGACGTTGAGGTCCTTGTCGAACTTCAACGTTTTCTTGATGTACTCGCGGGTGGCATCGGCCTCTTTTTTGAGGCCCAGGATGTACATCGTGTCGAGCCCATCGACGGGCGACATCAGCAGCGGCTCGGCGTACCAGTTGTGATGTGACTTGCTCAGCGGCTTGAGATCGTCATTGCCCCACGCGTATTTCTTGTAGCCATTCCACGCGTGGAGAAACTCAGCCTTGACACGTTCGGCTTCTGCTTTACGATCAACTTTCGCGGGAGATTGCGAATGGGCCGCGACGTGGGTCATCGCGGCCGTAAGCATCAGAAGAACAATAATCGAGAGTTTTCTCATTATGGTTGTACGACTGGAACCTCCGTTAGGACGACCGGATCGCCAAAGCCAAGTTCCTTCAACCGCGGAAGCTGTGTCTTCGCGTCGCCGACGACTAGCCAGACCATCTTGCTCGGGTCGAAGTACTTCGCCGAGAGTTCTCGGATGCGGGAGACGGTCATCGCTTTGACGATGGCTTCTCGTTCCTTGACGTAATCGGGCTTCCAGCCGTATTTGCTGATGTTGTCTAGCATTCCAAGCTTCGCACCCGCGGTCTCGAACGCTCGGGCATTGCTCTTGATGAGAAAGCTCTTTGTCGTTTCGAGATCGGCGTCGGAGTAGTTCTTGCCGTAGTTCTGAAGGATGTCCTTGATAAGCTGCGTCGATTCGAGCGTCACGTTGCTGCGGACGCCGCTCTGGATGGTGAACGGGCCGGCGGTTCGCGATCCGGAGAATCCTGATCCGATGCCGTACGTGTATCCCTTCCCTTCGCGAAGTTGCTGCGTGAACTGTGACGCGAATCCGCCGCCGCCGAGGATGTAATTCGCAACCACCGCGGGATACCAGTCCTTGTCGGTCACGGCGAGGGCCGGATAGCCGATACGAAGGACCGATTGCGATGCGTTCGGCACGTCGTAGAAATATACCGCAGACTTCGCTGGCGGTGCCGGCGTTTTGTAAACCGGGATCTCGACCGTCTTCGGCTTCCACCCGCTATTCAGGCCCGCAAGCGACGATACAACCGCTCCCTTATTTAGCGCTCCGACGATGTGCATGCGGGCGACCGACGGCGAGATCGCGAGCGAGTAGAACGATTTGAGATCGTCGATCGTGATCGAATTCACCGATTCGACCGTGCCCAAGGCGTTTCGCGAATAGATGTTGTCTTTGCCGTAAATGAGCGTGTTGTACTGGTTCTGTGCGATCGCGTTCGGGTTCGCGAACTGCTGTCGTATCTGGCTGATCACCGCCTGCTTCTGCAGATCGAACTCTTTCGCGTCCCAACGGGGCTGAAGAAGTATTTCCTCAACCAAGGCCATCGTCGCGGGGTAATTCCGTGCGAGCGTATTACCCGTTACAAAGATGCCTTCTTTGCCGGCATTGACGTTGATCGCGGCACCAAGCTGCTGGATCGCTTCTTCAAGCTCCTGCGGAGTCTTCTTCGCCGTCCCTTGAGTCAGCATTCGTGCCATCAGATTTGCCACACCGACCTTGTCGAGGTCCTCGAGATGCTGGCCTCCGTCGATCTGAATGTCGAATTGCACAAGCGGAACTTCGGTGTTTTCGATACCCGAAACCCGCAGACCGTTCGGCATTTTCTGTTCCCAGATGACAGGGATCTTCACATCGGGCGACGGGCCGTACGGCGGTTCCTTCGAACGGTCAAAGCTTGACGGGGTTTTCTCGTACTGAGCCTGGGCGGACGCGTCTACCTCTTTTTCCGCTCCCTGAACGATCGGCTCTTCAACGACCTCGGCCTTCTTCGAACCGTCGAGTGCGAGCGCTACCTGGCCCTTCGGCACGAAACTCGTCGCGACGAAATTCTTGCCCTTGATGTACTTCTCGTACACACGCATCACGTCGGCGGGCTTGACCGCAAGGATGCCGGCGATGTTCTTTTCAATACAGCCCGGATCGTTAGCGAAGATGCTGCATTGTGTGAGCTGCGCTCCCTTGCCGAGCACGTTCGAGAGCGAGTTGTAGAACGCGGTTTCCTGTCCGGCCTTGATCCGGTCGAGATCTTTCTGCGGAATGCCGTTCTTCTCAAAACGAGCGAATGCTTCGTTCACAGCGGCGGCGGCTTCGTCAAGGTCTTTGCCCTGGAACGCCCGAACCTCGAGATGAGTCTGCCCAGCGAGTTCCGAGTTGAAGTTGTACATATCGACGTTTGCCGTCAATTTCTTCTCTTCGACCAGGACCTCATAGAGCGGAGCTTTCTTGCCATCGGAAAGATAATTGGCGAGCACGTCGAGCGCGTATGAATCGGGGTGGTAATCCTCGACAGACGGCCAGGCGAGCGTGAGTTCCGGCACGCGTGCGTAGTTGTCTTCGTGATAAAACTTGACGGTCTCTTTGACCACGCCGGGACGCTTAGCGCTTGGAGTAACTGCCTCGCCGCGTTTGATCTCGCCAAAATACTTTTCGACCCATTTCTTCGCCTGCGCGGGATCGAAGTCGCCCGCGACGGTTAGTGTCACGTTGTTGGGAACGTACCAGCGGCGGAAAAATTCCTTAACATCGGCGAGCGTCGCATTCTGAAGATCGTCGAGCGAACCGATAACCTGCCAGTTGTACGGATGGTCGGCCGGATAAAGGGCCTTGTCGATCACGTACTGCGTGTGGCCGTAGGGCTGGTTGTCCACGCCCTGACGTTTCTCGTTCTTTACGACCTGCTTCTCTTTCGCAAGCACGTCGTCGCTAACCGTGTTGATGAACCATCCGAGCTTGTCCGCCTCGGCCCAGAGCATTTTCTCAAGCGCATCGTTCGGAACCGTCTGTAAATAGTTCGTCCGGTCGCGGCTGGTCGAGCCGTTCGCACCTGAGCCTCCTATTCGAGCGCTCAACTTGTCGAGCCCGCCTTTGCCCAGGTTCTCCGATTCGAGAAACAGCAGATGCTCGAACATATGCGCGAATCCTGTACGGCCAGCTTTCTCGCGGGCGGACCCGACGTGGGCCGTCAGCGATACGGCTACAACGGGATCGGACCGGTCGATGTGAAAAAGCACATTGAGCCCGTTTGGCAGTGTGTACTTTTCGTACTGAACTTTGAACGACGGAGCCTTCTGGCCAAACGCCAGCATGGAGACCAAGAGAGCAACGATCGAGGCGGAAATGAACTTCTTATGCATAGTTTTTGTGATGGCTTTGAAAGTAGTGACCAAACAGTTAGATACGCATCAATAAACGATAAAGGTTTCACGCGAATGAATTCTTGGATACAGATGATAGTTTTTTCTTGAACCCCTCGCATTCTTAATCGGATGGCAAATAACTGACATCCTATTTAATTTGAAAGGAGTAATCATCATGAAGAAAACGGTCAATCGTGTTATGGGTCAGTTGGGCTTTACGCTCATCGAACTGCTTGTTGTTGTGGCGGTAAGCCCGGTCCTTATCGGTCTGCTTCTTCCCGCAGTCCAGAAGGTTCGCTAGTTACCCTCGGCGGACGGGAGCCGTAAACGGCTTCCGTCCTATTCATCTATAACCGGTTCCTGCTTTCGAGCTTTCCTTCTCTCCGATTTCCACCCCTTTCGTATCGCAGCAACATCGAACCTGTCCCGTTTTCCGCCGCGCATGTTCTCTACCTCATGCTGAACGCGGGCGGCGATCAGACGATACGCTTCAGTGTTCGGAACCCCTTCGGTCATGTCTCGAAGCTCTTCATACGAAAGGAACCTGCCGACCTTCGCTCCGATCTTTGCCCCGATGCTGTCCTTCTTTGGGATCGTCATTCCTTTCGGATACGCCTCGAACGTTCCCCAGATATAGATCGGCAAAATTCCGATCTTCTGGTTCAGCGCAAGATAGCCGATAACCGGTTTGAATTCGGCGATGTCGCCGGTCGTCGAACGCGTTCCTTCGGGGAAGATCAGGGCGTTGTAGCCCTCGTTTAAGATGCGGGTGACGTGGCGGAGCGATTGCCGCAAACTGCCGGTGCGTTCGATCGGTACGAGCGTTGTGAAGTTGTTCATATACGCTCGTTTGTATTTCGTGTCGAACCAGTAATCGGCTGCGGCGACGGCAACGGTCTGCTCCGCGACATCTTTGCCGAGAGCCTTTTTCACAAGGCCTGTATCGATGTGCGATTCGTGGTTGGGAGCGACGATGAAATTCACGTGCTGCGGCACATTGCCCTCGCCCTCGATCGTCGTATTGAGCACGTTCGAATAGAGCGTTTCCTGCGCAAGGTCGACCACCGCGTTGCCGACCTTGCGTACGAGCGACGGAATGTGCAGTTCTTCGTCGTCCTTCTTTTCCTCGATTTTTGGTTCGTCGGCGAGCTTCTTAGATTTGTCGATCCTCTGAACGGCGGTCAGGAGTTCGCGGACGGTCTGAACTTCGTTCAACGTGTCGGGCGAAAGCACTCGACCGCCGGCATCCTCGACAGCCGCCTGAAGCTCGACAAACATCAGCGAATCGAACCCGAAGTCGGAAAGCCTGTCTTCGACCGCAACATCAGAAAGCGGACGGCTCGAAACGGTCGCGACGATCTTCCGGATCCAGAGGAAGTTATCGTCGCCCTTCGATTCGACTGCTGCCTTGGTTTTCTTCTTATCGCGCTCTTCGAGCGCCACAAGCATCGCGACAACTTCCGGGCGTTTTACTTTTCTAGTCGCGGTACGCGGCAATTCGAACGGTGTCACGTGCATCACTTTGATCCGTTTGAAGAATGGAATGCCGGCGGCGATCTCGCGGAAATGCTCGTCGACCTTCTTGTTCACATCGGTCCGCGAAAGGGCTATGTCGTGCTCGTAATCAGGCACGACCAGCGATGCGATCTTCTCGCCCCCGTCGTCATCCGGCAGTCCGACCACGCTAAGTTCCTTGATGAAACCGGATTTGCCGTAGAGGTCTTCGATCTCGTCAGGGTAGATATTCTTTCCGTTCGAATCGATGATGACGTCCTTCGACCGGCCAACGATGTAGAGATTTCCGTCGTCGTCGATGCGGCCCAGATCGCCGGTTTTGAGCCATCGGTCCTGCAGTACGGCCTCAGTCGCCTCTTCGTTATTGTAGTAGCCGAGCATCACGTTCTGTCCGCGTGCGATCACTTCGCCGACGCCGTTGTCGTCGGGGTTGTCAATCTTTACTTCAACACCGGGAAGCGGTTTTCCAACGCTGCCACGGAGCAATTTGTTGCCAGGGCGTGCGACCGTCAGCACGGGCGAGGATTCGGTGAGACCGTAGCCTTCGAGCACGGTAAATCCGAGTCCGTGAAGGTCTTTCTGAACCTTCTCGCTCAACGCCGACCCGCCCGAGATCAGATATCGCATTTTTCCGCCCATGCCTTGATGGATCGGGAAAAACACGATCGGGCCAAGGTTGAACGGCGTATTGTCGCGGAGCCACGCGTTGAACTCGATCATCGAGTCGGCCGCGTCGGCGATCCAGTCGCCGCGTTCGCGAAGTCGGGTCTTGATCCGCCGGTGCAGCATCTCCCACAACGCGGGCACGCCGACCATGCCGGTAACGTGGCCCTTTTCGATCGCACGCGAAAGCTCTTCAGCGGTAAGGTCGTCAAGATATGTGATCTGCGTTCCGTTCGAGAACGGCGTCAGGAATCCGGCCGAGAACTCGAACGTGTGATGCATCGGCAGCACCGACAAGACTCCGTCTGTGAGGTCCATGTCGAGCACGCTCGACAGCATCGAGATCATGTTCGTGAAGTTCTTGTGCGAGAGCATCACGGCCTTAGGCTTTCCGGTCGTGCCCGATGTAAAGATCAGTGACGCGACCGCGTTGCTCAATACTTTTGGCGGCAAGAGAGCGAGGCGCTTTGCCTCTTCGATCTCGTCGGGCATCTCGAAGACCTCGTCGAACGGCCAGACGTTCACTTCAATGCCAGCCTGCGCCAGCCGGTCCTTTAGATCGGGATTCTCGGCAGCCAGCCTCGGGCTGATCGCGATCGCCGACGCCTCGCCGGCCTTTGCGAAGCTGACGATCTCATCAACCGAACTCGCCGGATCGATCGGGATCGCCGTTGCTCCGGCTTTGAGAATGCCGAAATACGACAGGCCCCACTCGGGCATATTGTGCGAGAAAAGTATGACTCGGTCGCCCTGCTTGATGCCCTTGTGTGCGAAGAAACCAGCGGCTCGGAGCGTGAGTTCGCGGACGTCTTCGAACGTGTACTGCTCCTTTCGGCCGTTACGTTCGATCCGCATCGCGACACGAGTCGGAAACCGCTTTGTCGAAGTATCGAAAAGATCCAACAGATCCTTATAAGTATGTGATCGCTTTTCCTGGACCTTCAGCTCTTCCTCTAGCGTGGGAAGCACCCATTTTCGCATCCCTGGAAAATGGACGTTCAGCCAGTAGTCGTACCAATCCAGTCGCTCCGGATACCACGGCAGAAGATGCTTTTCTTTTTCTTTGATAACCGAATGCAAAGCACGCACATTGTCCGATCGATAGAGATATTCGTTATCGATCATGAACGGCTTGAACATCGCAAAGGCGTCCATCGTTTCCGCGGTAGTTCGCTTGAAATCTTCAGTCGATTTCTTTAGGTCGGAGATGATGTTGCCGATGCGGCCGCCGCCCCAACGAGGCGTGGCACGATCCATTAGACTGTCTGCCCGCTTTGCAAGTTTGTTCAGCATTGGGGCACTGGTCAGTTCATATGTACGCTGCTTAACGGGGACCGCCTCGATCATGCCGGCGAGGGTGTTTACGATCTTGCTTCCGGTTTCCTTGTCGTCGAAATGCTGCCGTTTGTATAAACCGACGAGCCCGACGATCCGCTTCATATCGTTCGGGTTCGAATCGCCCGATGACGCCTGAAATACGAGCGGTGGATTGTTATCGACAAGTGCGTTCATTGCGGCTGCGATGATCACGCCGGACACCATATCGACCGGGATAATATCGAGGATCAGCTTTTCATTTACCGGAATGATGGGTTGGCCCCGCAGCGCGATCAGAATGAGCGGAGCGGTCGTGGTGAATCCCTCATTCCAGCCCGGGAACGGATAGCTCTGCGACGATTCGACGATCGACGGACGCACGAGGATCTTTACGATGTCGTCCTGCGAGGCGATGATCTGCTCGGCGAGCGACTTCGAATAGGTGTAGATGTTCGTCCAGCCCCAATATTCTGCACGCTCGGCGCCGAGTTCGGTCGTCCGCTCGCGGATCCACATCTTGCGTTCTCGGAAGATCGCGGATTTCAATTCGGATTCGTCGTCTGGGTCGCGGCCTTCTTCAATAAATCGATTGCGTGCCGACTCGCGAAACTTTGCTGCCTGAACCGCATCGTCTGCTTCCTGCCTTGCCTGCTCGGACA
>Ga0307505_10001629_pt1 | contig 17438 bp, 19 predicted proteins | sample 23_S_MG_FD_202183 | JGI IMG/M metagenome (GOLD analysis project Ga0307505, IMG submission 202183) | Soil microbial communities from Populus trichocarpa stands in riparian zone in the Pacific Northwest, United States - 23_S | ecosystem: Environmental > Terrestrial > Soil > Riparian zone > Trees...
CGTGGTCTTGGTTATGTAGCCATCGACTCCGGCATTGAGGAGTCGGGCAACGTCCTCCTTCGAGGTGGAGACCGTCAAGGCCATGAATCTGATGTCGGGGAAATCTCTGCGGACGGCAGGGATCACCGTCGCTCCACCGCCCCCCGGCAACTTGACGTCGAGAATGACCAGGTCGGGCAGTCTCTCCTTGATCAACTCGATCGCGCTGTCGACGTTGTCGGCCTCTCCCACGATGTCGAAGGAACCATCGAGGATCGCCCGCATCCCGGCTCGGACTACGTCGTGATCATCGACGATAATGATTCGCAGCTTCTCGCTCATTTGCCCACCGTTATCTTGACTTCGGTGCCCGAAGCGGTCGCGGTGTCGATCTCGACGAGACCGCCCACGCTCTCGACCCTTTTGGCGAGGCGCTCGTGAACCCGACTCTTCTGGGCCTCGTCGATGAACCCCGAGCCGCTGTCGCGCACATGGATGTGGGCGTCTCCGTTGGCGAACTCCGAGTACAGGGTGATATTCGGGGACCCGGAGTGCTTGGCTGCGTTGGCCATCGCCTCCCTCGCCGCCTCGACCGCGGCTGCGAGACTCGGGTTGATCTGGGCGTCGTCCCTGATCACGGCTTCGATCTCCACCCGATGTGTGTCCTCGACCTCGTCTCGAACCGCGAGGAGGCTCGCCCGGAAGCTGTCCCGGTATTCGGATCGCCACTCTTCGATGTTTCGTCGCAACTCACGCTCCTGGCGTCGGGCGAGATATCGCGACTGGCCTGGATCGTCGGCGCCCATGCGGATTGCATGCAGCGTCTGTAGGACGGAATCGTGGAGCCGGTCGGCGAGTGCCGCTCGCTCTTCGTGGAGAACAGTGGCGGCCTGTTCGCGGGCCAGCTCCTCTTGGGCGGCCTGACGCGCCAGGTCGTAGTCCCTGAGCTTGTCGAAAGTCCAACCGACGATGGCCCCAACGACGAAGAAGATCACGCTACCTGCCGCCCTGACCGCACCCAGATCGGCGATCACGTGCACTGCGAACTGCTCGACAGCGAGAAGAACTGCAGCGATGAGTGAGCCCGGCAGACCGCCGAGGAGGGCGCCGGTGAACACGTAGGACAGCGGCAGACCGCCATGGAATAGCTCGGTGGCTCCGGAGGCCACCGACGCCGCACCGATAGCGAGCATCGCGATGGTGTCGAGGGCGAACCATCCCCAACTGGCCATGAACTTGGGTTTTGCAGTCGCCACCGACCAGGTGAGGGCGGTCCAAACAACGGCCAGCCCCACGGACGCCCAGACGATCCAGAGACGGGGAGGGGGGTCGACGGCCAGCGTCGTAGCGACGAGCAGGAGCATCCAGATCAACCCGAGGATCCTGAACACCACAACCATGCGTCGGAGCGTGGACTCCAGCTCTGGACTGCCGCGCTTGGAGAAACTTGACATGGCATTGGAACCTAGCGATGCGCGAGACCGCTTGTCCCTGGTGTGTCGCACGGTCTTGCTCGTCATGTCCCGCCAAATCATCGGGGGACCGCATCTGCGGTCCCCCGACTGTCCCCATTGTCGCTTCGAGGGACGGAGTGACGCCCTCTAATCCCGTTGGCACCGATGATCGGGTGGTCCCGGGCCCGGGCCAATAGGGGTTTCCCCCCATACGAGCCGGAAGACGGCGCGGTTCTCGATGTTGGAGAATTCGGGGGCGGAACGTACAACGGCCACCGTTAGCCGGTGGCCGTTGGGTGCAGGCGTCGGGGCCGTTGGGGCCCCTCGCAAGCTATTAGAGACTTTGCCCGACGTAGGGGACGGCGATCATCACCGCGGCGAGGGTGGTCAGACGGATCAAGCTGGGCTTGGTAGCGGCCCGGATAGAGACTGCTGCGAGCGCTACTCCGAGAAGGACGAATGTCCATGCCGAGTTGTTGTTCATGGTTGCCACCAATAGGACCAGGGCTGCCGACATGAGACCCAGAGCCGCGATCGCGATTCGCGCAACTTTGCCGAGCGGATGTGCCGCCCATTCGTCGAGTGACGTGATGGTCGAAACTGTCATATCCCAGATCTATTCGGCATGACCCAGCATGGGCTTGAGGGTCCGCCACTGGGTCGGAAGACCCAGCTTCATAAAGGCCCGCCCACGAGAAACGAGCCCCCGGGTGGGGGCTCGTTCCGTCTACGGGCTTTGTCGGATTTCTACAGCGATCTCTAGAGAAGGACGGCCCGCTTGCGAATGTGGAGGAACACGAATCCGGTGAACATCAGGGTCAACCCCACGACCATCGCAAAGGCGGACAGTGCGTAGGAGAGCATTCCCAGTCCGAGGGCGGTAGTCAATGTGGTGGCGTTCAGCCAGGAGGCCCGGGCTTCGTTGGGAACCATTACCGCCTCGCCGTTCTCATCGAGAACCGGGGCACCGCTCTCATCCAACTGCGGGACCACTCGTTCCATCTGCGAGTAGTAGAGACCTTCCGTGGCATCCAACTGATGGTGGGTGATGATGTCGGCCTGCGCCCACATCGTGAACGGCCCTCTCACCGGTGTCTCGGCGATGACGGCGTCATCGGGAGTAACGATGTCCTGGGCAACTGCTTGGTCCCAGGTGTACCAAGCGCCGAAGGCTCCTCCGGCTATCGAGCCAAACCCGACGACCAGGGCCAGGATCCCGGCCATGAGCAGTACGAAAGACTTGCGGTCTGTGCTGACCTCTGGGGTGACCAGCTTTTCTCTTGCGATTGCAGTCATTTGATGCCTCCTTGTTTCCTACGGGCTAACTGCCTTACCTGGTCATCTTCGGTGAGGGCCGTCTCGGCGACGAGGGGCATAAGACCTCACTCTCGGGGGCCGGAAGACCACTACCACCCGGGATTCCTATGCGTCGTGCTACAAACTCGGACCATGGATCTATCCGATCGGGTCGTGGTTGTCACCGGGGCCTCGGGCATCGCCGCCGCCGGCGCACGTCGATTCGGAGCAGAGGGAGCCTCGGTCTATCTGATTTCGATCGACGAGGGTCAGTGCCGCAGTCTCGCCGCCGAACTGACCGCATCTCGGGTGCCGGTGAGTTGGCGCGCCGCCGACCTGACGCTTGAGGAGGCGACAGTTTCTGCGTTCGCCGACTGTGTCGAGCATTTCGGAAAGGTGGACGGGCTGTTCGCGGTCGCAGGAGCAAGTGGGCGGGCCTTTGGTGACGGGCCGCTCGATTCGATTCCGATCGATGGCTGGGCCCAAACGATGGCGATCAACACAGTGCCACCTTTCCTGGCCGCACGTGAGGCAGTACTGGCGATGAAACAGAATCCCGGTTCCGCCGGTGTCAATCGAGGCTCGATCGTCGTGATCGGCAGTGTCCTCGCGAATCATCCCTCCCGTCTATTCGCCACTCATGCCTACGCGACGGCAAAGGGGGCGACTGCGGCGATGGTCCGATCGATGGCTGCTCACTACGCGTCCGAGGGGATCCGGGTGAACATGGTTGCCCCTGGTCTGGTCCGGACCCCAATGTCGGAGCGGGCTGCCCGGGACCCACAGACAATGGCCTACGCCGCCGCCAAGCAGCCCCTCGCCGGTGGCTTCCTCGAGGCCGAGGACGTTGCCTCGGCCGGTCTCTTCCTGCTCTCTGACCGGGCCAGTCGGATCACGGGCCAGGTTCTCGAGGTCGATGGGGGTTGGGGCGTGACTGAGGTTGGATCGTGATCCGCGCGGTGATTCCGCAAGAGATCCTCGAACAGAGGGTGATCCCGGTCGCCCGTCGCCTCACAGCCGAGTCTGCTCCGGCCCTGGCCGGGGCACTCGCTCGGGGAGGGCTGACAGTGCTCGAGGTGACCGTCGAGGGCGAAGGGGGCATCGAAGCAATAGCCAGCTTGCGCGGTTCAGGGCTCGTTGTCGGCGCCGGGACAGTCACTTCGATGGCTCTCGCGGCTGCGTCGGTAGAAGCGGGTGCGAAGTTTCTCGTCTCTCCGCATTTCGATCCGACTCTCGTCGGTTGGGCGAGCGGCCGGGGAGTTCCGATCTTCCCTGGTGGTCTCACCCCCACCGAGGTTGCGTCGGTGTGGGCTTCAGGGGCGTCAGCTGTGAAGGTGTTCCCGGCGTCGATCGGCGGGCCAGAGCTGATAAAGGCGCTCAAGGCTCCGTTCCCCGAGATCATCCTGATTCCCACAGGTGGGATCACTGCCGACAACGCGGCGGAGTATCTGTCGGCGGGTTCGGTCGCAGTGGGCATCGGAGCATGGTTGACCGGGAGCCCCGATCCCGACGTGGTGTCCGAGCGAGCCGTCCTGCTCGCGAAGTCTTTGCAACTTGTCTAGACATTTAGTTCGCTGGGGACCAGACTCGGAGCCATGCACCCTTCCACCTTGACTGTTCACGATGTCAGCTACGAGCAGCTGGCGGGGACCATCGACCACTCGCTACTCAAGCCACAATTGACTCGCGACGACGTAGTCGAAGGATGCGCCCTCGCCGCCGAGTACGAAGTGGTTTCGGTATGTGTCCGTCCCGCTGATGTCGCCCTCGCCGGTTCGGAGCTCGAGGGCACCGCGGTGGTGGTCGGGACAGTGATCAGCTTTCCACATGGTGACAGCGAGACCGCGACAAAGGTCTACGAGTCCGAGCGCGCCATCGAGGCCGGGGCGGTCGAGTTGGACATGGTGCTCAACATCGGGTGGCTGCTCAGCGGGGAGCACGCACGTGTGGAGGCCGATATCCACGCCGTCGTGGAGGCGGCGGGCCAGACGGCGATCGTGAAGGTGATCCTCGAGAACGCCTATCTCACGGACGACCAGAAGGTGACGGGATGTCGGCTCGCCGAATCGGCTGGTGCCCACTACGTGAAGACCTCCACGGGCTACGCCCCCACCGGCGCCACCCTCGAGGACCTGAGATTGATGCGGGCAACGGTCGGCCCGACGGTCAAGGTCAAGGCAGCCCATGGAGTCAGGACGCTCGACGCCCTGCTTGCAGTCATCGAGGCCGGGGCAGACCGTTGTGGCGCTACTGCGACCGCGGCAATGCTCGACGACTACCGGGAACGGGTCAAGGCCTGAACCAACCGGCGAGCGCCGCTCCGATGGCACCGGCCGAAGTCCCGAGACTTGCGGGCACCACCTCGATCAGGTCAGTGGGCACCAAGGTGACTCGTGCCCTCACCGCATCGCGGATCGGCCCGAGCACCAGTTCGCCCGCCTCGACGATGCCGCCGCCGATGACGATGCGGTCGGGTCCGAGCAGCGTCACGACATTTGCCAGGCCGATGCCGAGGTAGCCGGCCACCTGGCGAATCGCTTCGAGACTGTCGACCTCTCCGAGAGCCGCGGACGCGTAGACCTCCTCGGCGCTCGTCTTGCCGGCGAGTTCCGCGAGGACATCGGCGCGAGCCATCGCCTCGACACATCCCCGGTTCCCACAGCCGCAGATGCGGCCGTCGGGGTCGATGGTCTGATGACCGAGCTCCCCGGCGACTCCGAAGGCGCCGCGGTAGAGACGACCATCCATCATGATCCCGCCACCAACGCCGGTGCCGAGCGTCATGCACACAACAGTTCGACATCCCGCACCCGCGCCCATCGTGCCTTCGGCGAGTGTGAAGGCACGGGCATCGTTCACCATCCAGATCGGGGCAGACAGGGCCCTTTCCATTCTCTCTCGTAGAGGAAAGCCATCCCAGTCGCCGGGGAGGTTTGGGAAGAGGACGACGTTCCCGGTGTCGGCTTCGAACAGACCGGGGACGCCGAGGCCGATCGCGGTTGGTGGGCCATTGCGGGCGATCGCCGCTTCGGCGGTGTCGATCAGGTTCTCGGTGACAGCCAGCGGGCCACCGCCGGCCCGGGTGTCACGTTGATCATCCCAGATCACCGTGAAGCTGTCTCCGGACTTCTCCAGGAGTGCGGTCTTGATGCTGGTGCCACCGAGATCGATGCCGAGGAGCCGTTCAGCCACCAACTGGTCTGACCTCACCGACCAGTACCGCGCGAAAGCTGTATCTGCTCGAGGCGTAGAAGGTCACCGTCCGCTCCAGGGGCACTCCGGACTGATCGATGATCGTCCTCTGTTCGCAGAGCACGATCCCCGATGCGGGTAACTCGAGAAGCTCGCGCTGGCGCTTGGTCGCATGACGCGCCGACACCTCCGCAAGCGCTTGGGCAGGATGCCGACCGGCGCGTTCGAAAGCGGAATGAAGTGACCCGGTCTCGAGATCGCCTTCGATCGAGGTGGCGAGGTCCGCAGGCATGACCACCCGCTCGATAGCCATCGGGGTCCCGTCGGCCAGTCTGAGGCGCTCGAGGACGTGTGCCGTCACACCGGCGGAGAGCCCCAGTGCCGCCCGTTCCTCATCGTTCGGCCTGATCTCGCCCCGCTTCAAGATTCGGGACGACGCGGTCATGCCACGTGAGCGCATCGACTCGGTGAAGGAGAGAGGCGAGCCAAGATCCCGAAGCACCGGTTGGGAGCGAACAAAGGTTCCCGCGCCCCTTCGACGCTCGATCAGCCCGTCGGCTGCCACCAACTGAACGGCCTGACGGGCGGTCATACGGCTCACCGAGAACCGCTCGCACAGGTCGGCGTCAGACGGGAGCCGGGCACCGGGCGAAGCCGTGGCGATCAGTGCCCGCAAATAGTCCGCGATCTCCTCATAGCGAGGGGGTGTCCTCATCTAGTTTCTCGTTTCAGGATTGTTCGTGCGGTCGAATCGTAAGCACCGGGTCGGCTCCCACCGTAAGATGTATATACATTTACATGAGCGCTACAGAACATGTCGAGCAAGTTGTCATCGGAGAGCGGTCGGCGAGCTGGTTGAGGGCAGCTCGGGGATTGCTCGACCACATCGAGAGCACCCAGATAGAGGCGATCGATCGTGTCGCAGAGTCGTGCGCGGCGGCAATCGCCGACGACGGGCTGGTCCATCTCTTCGGCTCGGGTCACTCTCGTATCCCACTCGAGGAGATGTTCCCTCGATACGGCTCCTTCTCGGGATTTCACCCGATGGCCGAGCTCTCGATGACCTTTCACACCGAGGTCGTCGGTAGCAACGGGCAGCGGCAGGCCATGTATATCGAGAGGGTCGAAGGGCTGGCCGAGGTGATCCTCTCCAATTTCGAGTTCGGCCCGAGCGACGTGATGATCGTGTTCAGCGCAAGCGGACGGTCAGCAGTGCCCATCGAGATCGCGATCGGAGCCCGTAGCCGCGGGCTCGAAGTCGTCGCGGTCACCTCAGTGGCAGAGTCGATGGCTGCGCCGTCCGGGCACTCATCAGGCACCCGTCTTCTCGACCACGCTGACATCGTGATCGATATCGGCACTCCGCCGGGCGACGCACTCGTGGCGGTGCCCGGTCTCGACACACCGGTCGGGCCTGGCTCGACCCTCGCGAATACCGCAGTCGTCAATGAGATAAAGGTCCGTGTCGCCGCGCTACTCGTCGAGCGAGGGATCACGCCTGCGGTGTTGACCAGCGGTTCGCTCGTCGGTCAGCAACGATCCGATGAGCTCTTCGACGAGGCCTACTCCGACTACGCGCGGCGACTTGCCAGAGTGCTACTCACCGGGCGTGATGGAGGCGGGCGATCATGATCGGGGTGTCGACGGCTCCCGGTCGCACGGCGAGTTACTCGGTTACGATCCTCGCGCCGCGGCCTCCGGTCGCTACAGGGTCGATGGGTCTCGGGTCGTCGTGGGAACGCTTCCGTGACCCGTGAAAGGCGGGAGATGGCTTATTCAGAGGTGACGGCAGGGGTCGTCGGGGTCGGCTTCATCGGAGTTGCCCACGTGGAAGCTCTCCGTCGGCTCGGGGTCCACGTCGCCGGTGTGGTGGGCTCCACGCCCGAGCGGGCCGGCGCCAAGGCGGAGGCGGCAGGACTGCCCACCGTCTATGAATCGGTCGAGGCGCTCGCAGCGGACCCGTCGATCGACGTGATTCACATCACGAGCCCCAACTATGCGCACGCCGATCAAGTGCGCGTCTGCCTCGATGCGGGCAAGCATGTGGTCTGCGAGAAGCCCCTTGCTTTGAACTCCGCGGACACTGCGGATCTCGTGGAGAGAGCGGAGACCTCCGGTCTGGTAAACGCAGTCTGCTTCAACATCCGCTTCTACCCCCTCAACCATCAGGCGATGGCGATGGTCCGATCAGGCGAGATTGGAGAGCCCCGTCTCATCACCGGCTCCTATCACCAGGACTGGCTTCTCCTCGACACGGATTGGAACTGGAGACTCCAGGCCGAAGAGGGTGGCCCCTTGCGCGCGGTGGCCGATATCGGCTCTCACTGGCTGGACCTGACCCGTTTCGTGTCGGGTCGGAGGGTCGAGGCCGTCATGGCAGACCTGCACACCTTGGTCCCGATCCGGCGTCACCCGGCAGGCCCCGTGGAGACATTCGCAGCAGCCCGACCCGACGAGGAGCTGGTGGAGGAGACGATGTCCAGCGACGATGCGGCCGGCATCCTCCTTCGTTACGAGGGCGGTGGGCGTGGTGCGGTCACGATCTCCCAGGTGTCGGCGGGTCGTCGGAACGCAGTTCACTACGAGATCGGCGGCAGCGAGTCGGCAATCGCCTGGTCTTCCGAGACACCGGACGATCTTTGGATCGGTCATCGCGGTCGTCCCAATGAGATCCTCCACCGCGATCCAGCCCTCGTGGCGCCAGAGGCGGCCGCCCTCATCGCCTACCCGGGGGGCCACCTCGAAGGATTCCCCGACACCTTCCGGGCCTTGTTCAGCCGGGTCTATCTCGACGTCTTGAGGGGGCGCCCTTCGCCCGAACCGGCGTATCCGACCTTCGCCGACGGCCACGATGCGGTCCTGGTCACCGACGCGGTCGCAAACAGCAATCAAGAGCAACGCTGGGTCGACATCCAGCGAGTAGGAGGATGAGATGAAACTCGGTCTACTGACCGCACCGTTCCCGGACACGCCACTCGATGAGGTGGCCGACTGGTCGGCAGCCAACGGCTTCGAGATGCTCGAAGTGTGCTGTTGGCCCAGTGGCGAAGGGTCGGAGCGCCGCTACGGCGGGATCTGTCACATCGATGTCGACGGTCTCGGCGACGACGAGGCACAGCAGATCGTCGGCGATATGTCCGAGCGCGGGCTGACCATTTCGGGGCTCGGCTACTACCCGAATCCCCTGCATCCCGATGACGAGCACCGGGCGGCAGTGTTCGCTCATCTGAAAAAGGTGATCACCGCCGCGGCCCGGATGGGTGTGCCGGTGGTGAATACCTTCATCGGTGCCGACGGGACCAAGACCCAGATGGACAACTGGGCGACGGCGAAGAAGCTCTGGCCGGAGTTGGTCTCACACGCTGAGGACAGCGGGGTGAAGATCGCCATAGAGAACTGCCCGATGATCTTTTCCCACGACGAGTGGCCATCGGGACACAACCTCGCTTACAACCCGTCGATGTGGCGGACCATGTTCGAGGAGTTCGGTGAGACGGTCGGGCTCAACCTCGATCCATCCCATTTGATCTGGCAGATGATCGATATCCCGTCGGTCATCGACGAGTTCGGGACCAGGATCTATCACATCCATGCAAAGGACCTCGAGATCGACAACGCAGGTCTCTACGAGAACGGAATCCTCTCCGCCGGGATCGGTTGGCAGGTACCGCGTCTCCCCGGTCTTGGCGATGTCGATTGGCAGGCGTTCTTCAGTTCGCTGTACCGGGTCGGCTACGACTACGTGATCTGCATCGAGCATGAGGATCGCCAATGGGAGGGCACCGACGATTTGATCAAGCGTGGCTTCCTCCTCGCCCGTGATGTGCTGAAGCCGTACGTCCATTGAATCGTGACGTCAGCGTCTCCGAGGGCATGGGGGGGCAGTAGGTCGGCTGGCGCCTACCAGGCCGGCAAATATGACGTAGTGGTGGTCGGCTCGGGCGCCGCCGGCTCGTGTGCGGCGATCGCCGCCGCCCGCACCGGTGCTTCAACCTTGCTCCTCGAGAAGCTGCCGTTCCTTGGGGGGAACTCGACAGCCGTGCTCGACACCTTCTACGGCTTCTACACCCCGGGCGAGCGTGCCGAGAAGATCGTCGGTGGGATCGGCGACGACGTGATCGATGGGCTCCGGAGTTTGGGCCGGGTCGTGGAGAGGCCGAACACCTATGGGGCGGGCACCGGGGTCACCTACCTCGGGGAGCATCTCAAGGTCGTCTGGGAGTCCCTTGTCACCGAAGCCGGCGCCGACGTCATGCTCCATGCCTTCGTCCAGGACGTGGACGTGTCGGACGGTCGGGCCATCAGTGTGGTCATCGCCACCAAGGCGGGTCTGATCAGGATCGAGGGTGCGGTGTTCGTCGACGCCTCAGGCGATGCCGACGTCTGTCACCACGCCGGCTTCGGCTACGAAGTCGCAGGGGACATCGATCCTGCGCAGACACTGACCACCACCTTCCGCATGGTCAATGTCGATCATGAGCGGCGACGCACCGTTGACAAGACCACCCTGCATGCGTTGATGGAGGAGGCCGCCGAGTCGGGCGACTACGACCTGCCGAGACGGGAGGGCAGCGACCACATCACCCCGATCGACGGGATGACGGCAACGGTCATGACCCGTCTCGACCACGTCGAGCGCGACCCGGACGGAAACATTCGCAACGCGACCGATCCCGAGATTCTCTCCCGTGCCGAGATGACGGGGAGACGCCAGGCCTTGGAGTATGCCCGCTTTCTCATCGATCGGGTGGCCGGTTACGAGAACGCCGCGCTGGCCGCTCTGGGGACCCAGGTCGGGATCCGTGAGACGAGAAGAGTCTTCGGGGACTACCGGGTCACCCGTGACGACGTGCTGTCTGCACGTCAGTTCGATGACCAGATCGGTCTATGCGGCGCGCCGATCGAGGACCACAACCCGGGGACCGGCACCCGGTGGGAGTATCTGCCCGACGGTGCCGCTGTCGGCATCCCGTTCTCCAGTCTCGTGGTCCGAGACGGGACCAACGTTCTGGCCGCGGGGCGATGCTTCTCCGCCACGCACGATGCCCACGCCTCGATCAGGTCAATGGCGCAGTGCATGGCGATGGGGCAGGCCGCCGGGACCGCGGCTGCGCTGGCCGCCGCTGCGTCGGGTGTCATTCGAGATGTCGATCGTGGCGTGTTGCTGGACGAGCTGAGGGCGGGCGGCGCCATCCTCGAGATGTCGTGAAGCAATTCGTTCGCACTGTCCTCGGCGATGTCCCGCCTTCGAACCTGGGAGTGGTGCTCTCCCATGAGCATCTGATCATCGACAGCCCGATCGTTGCCGATCTCTGGCCGCACATCCACTTGCCGTCGACAACCGAGGCTGTCGCCGAGCTTGCTGACTGTGTCAGATCGGGTGTTGGGGCTGTGGTCGATGCCATGCCCATTGGAAGTGGCGGCGACGTAGGCCGTCTCGCCGAGATCTCCGTCGCCACGCGAGCCCACATAGTCGCCACCACCGGGATGCACACCGCCAAGTACTACCCGGAGGACCACTGGGCCCTCACCAGCTCCGCCGATGAGCTAGCCAAACGATTTCTCCAGCAGGTGGTCACGGCTGACGGCCCTCGTGCCGGGTTGCTAAAGGTGGCGACGGCGGGGTCTGCTCCTGATATCCGCGAGCGCAGACTTTTCGAGGCGGCGGCCGCGACCCATATCGAGGTCGGGGTACCTCTGCTCACCCACTGCGAGGAGGGTCTGGGCGGCATGGATCAGATTCAACTGCTTGCGTCGCTGGGTGTGGCTCCACCCCGGATCGCGTTGTCGCACACCGACAAGGTTGCCGACCTCTCATATCACCGCGACCTCATGGAGACAGGAGCCCTGCTTTGCCTGGATCAGGGTCTGCGTGAGCCCGATCGGACGGCTGTTTTGATGATCCGGCTGTTCGGGCTCGGCTTCGGATCACAGCTGCTGATCGGTACCGACGCCGCGAGAAGGTCGTTGTGGTCCACGCTTGGCGGTTCCCCCGGCATTGCCTGGATCCACGGCGGTTTCGTCGACCTGCTTCTGGAGGGAGGTCTGAGTCGAGAGGATGTCGACCGGGTCTTTGTCTCGAATCCGGCCCGCTGGCTCACCTTCTCCGACTAGAGAAGTCGTGCAGCGTCGGTGTCGGCGAGGAATCTGACATTGGGGTGTTCCCGAATGTAGGTGGCGGGAAGCTCTGGCCCCACGACCGAGCTCATCACCCGGGCGAGGATGTGGGCCTTGTGAGACCCGGTTACCACCACCCACACCTCTTTGCACTCGAGAAGCTCCGATAGCCCGACGGTGATGCCCCATTCCGGTTCGTGCTCGGCGCCGTAGGCGAGGGCGCCCGCTCGGGTCGACTCCGCCAGTTGGACCACCCTCGTCTTCGAGTCCCGAGCGGAACCAGGCTCGTTCATCCCTATGTGCCCATTCGTGCCGAGCCCAACTACGGCGAGGTCGACACCGTCTTTGGCGATCGCCGTCCCGTACCTCTCCGCGGCGATCTCGGGCTCTTCCGAGTCGACCTCCGGGGCCAAGAAGGCGAACCCGGGGAGGTCGCGTGCGAGCATCGCGGCGCAACGCGCCGGGTCGTCCGGGCTGAGCCCACCGAACTCGTCGAGCAGGAAGATGACCGGATCGCCGAGAATCGAGGTCTTTCGATACATGGGGGCGGTGGTGGCCCCTGTGGCCAAACAGAGGCGGATGCCCGGTTGGGCAGCGATGACGGCGCTCAGGCTTCGTCCCACCCTGCCGGCCCATTCTTCGCTGGCGAGGACCTCGAGACTCAACCCGATATGACTAGATCGAAGACCGAGCCGGTGTCCTTGTCACTGAGGATCAGCTTGCGTCGCCCGTCGGGAAGGGTCTCCTCCTTGACGATGGCGTGACCGTCGTGGGTGGCGACGGACTTGCTGATGCGTGGTGTCGGATCGCCCCGCCACTCCAACTCGACCGGCTCCCATTGGCGGGTGGCAGCCGATTGGTATGCGGCGTCCATCACCGCGTTGACCACATATCCGTCGTAGAGCGTCTCGCGTGGTGAGACTCCAGCGTCGAGTGAGTCGAACATGTCGGCGAACATCGCGGTGTAGCCGAGCTCGCTCACCTCGTCACCGACCGGGAAGAGCCATCCTTCCGTCGACTCCAGCTTCTCGGCGAGGTACTCCCCTCCACCACCGGTGGAATACATCTCGAACCCTGTGCGCAGGAAGTGGTTCAGCCAGATCGTGCCCTCGGTCCCGGCCACCTCGTCGCGAAGGTCCATCCCTCCCCGAAACGTCCAGCTCACCTCGAACTGGCCCAGAGCGCCGGACTCGAAGCGAATCAGGACCACCGCGTTGTCCTCGGCCTCGATCGGGTGGACGAGTGTGTCCGCCCAGGCCATCACCTCGACGGGGCGGTTTCCCTTTCCGACGAAACTCCGGATGATCTCGATGCAATGACATCCGAGATCCACGATGGCGCCGCCGCCTGCCTTCTCCTTGTCCCAGAACCATGCGCTGTGCGGCCCGGGGTGGGTCTCCCGTGATCTGACCCAGGTCACATCCCCGATCGCGCCGGATGCCACCGAGTTCACCGCTTTGAGCGTCTTCGGGGTATAGACCAGGTCTTCGAGGTATCCGGCGAACACACCTGCCGATTCGACCTTGTCCAGGATCCGCTTGGCCTCTGCTTTGTCCCGGGCCAGTGGTTTGGTGACCAGGATCGCCTTGCCGGCGTCGGCAGCAAGAGCGATCGATTCCTCATGGAGGAAGTTGGGGAGCCCGACCACGACCACATCCGTCTCGGGATGATTGATCGCCTCCTCGAGAGAAGTGGTGTGGGCCGGGATGTCCCAACGTTCTTTGAAGGCCCGGCCTCGCTCCTCTGACCGGGAGTAGACGATTCCGACGCTGTCCCGGCCCCGCGGACTGTGAAGTGTCATCGTGTAGAAGTCCCCGATGAGCCCGGTGCCGAGCATGGTGACCTTGTGACCATTCATCTGAGACCTCCTCGCCTGTTGTCTAGACAACTTACTCGGTGGCGGGCGATCCGGGACAGCCCGGAGTGGTAGATCTCAGAGACAGAAACCGTCGGAGTCGGCACCTCGACCGCAAAGTGTGGTCATCTCAACCGCATCGAGGGAGAACCCCCCATCGACCGGCTGACCGAAGACATGGAGCCGGACGCCTCTCACTGCGTCATCTCCGAGACCAACCACGTCGTAGGTCACCTCGCCGAGGTCTCCGACTGTCGGTGCCACCGACACCACCAGGTCCGACCTGGGCTCCTCCGACACGAAGGTCTCAGCCACGATGAGCCCGAGCCCCAGCATCGTCTCGGCCACCGGTCTCTCGCCCAGATTGCTGATCACATCGGCTGTGACGTCGGTGGTGTCGCCCAGATAGGCGATGAATCGCAGGTTCACCCACCCGCGTTGGTCCTCATACTCGACCTGGATCCACATCGATCCGGTGAGCTGGCGGGTTTCGCCCAGTGCGGTCAGATCGGAATAGAGGGGCGGGATTCCGGCAAGGATCGCCTGACTGGCGCCCGGAGCCGCCCGCAGATTGAGCACGTCGTCATGGGCGACCCCCATCACTGCCAGAGTGTCGCCTGCAGCAGGGCCGAAGTCGATTACCTCGCCGGGAAGGCCACCTGAAGTGGTGGCGCTCTCTGCCACGGTGGTCGTCGAGGACGCCAGGGTCGTGGTCGTCGCCGGAACTGTGGTGGTCGGTATCGCAGTCGTGGTCGGCTCGGTGGCATCCGTCGTTGTCGGGAGGGTTACCGATGGGGCAGTCGTTGTTGCCGCATCCTCCGGCGAGCCGCAAGCGACAAGCATGAGTGACATGAAGGCCAAGCTGGCCAATGACCGACGCATCTTCATGAGGTCTCCTTGCATGTTCTGTTCAACGGGTGAGATCGGGTGAGCGTTCCCGGATCAGTGTCCCTTGAACTCAGGGTCGCGCTTCTCGATGTGGGCGGCCATCGCCTCCGCAAGATCATTCGATATGAGGTGCGAGGCGTTCCATTGGGCAACGAAATCGAGCCGCTGCTCGATGGTTCTCCCGTCGTTGGCCGCGAGCACCCTTTTGATTCCGTGCGTTACCAAAGGCGAGTTGGAGGCGATCTCGTCGGCTAGGGCGTATGTCGCCGCCATGAGCGATTCCTGGTCTGACGTCACGGTATTGACCAACCCGATGCGCTCGGCGTGATCAGCGTCGATGTCCTTCCCGGTGAAGGCCAGCTCCGCGGTGGCACCGGCTCCGACGATGGCGGGGAGACGCTGCAGGGTTCCGATGTCGGCGACCAGGCCCATTCGTGTCTCCCTGATCGAGAAGACCGCGTTCTGGGCCCCGATGCGAATGTCGCAAGCCGTGATCAAGTCCATGCCTGCCCCGAGGCAGTAGCCGTGGATCGCGGCGATCACTGGCTTGGGCGACTCGGAGAAACAGCTTGCGGTCTTCTGCATCCTCGTGATGACCCGATGCAGGTCCATGCTGGCGGCGGCTCGGGAGTCGGCACGGGGTTGCATCGATCCGAGGAGGGCGAGGTCGATGCCCACGGTGAACGAGGGGCCGCGCCCGGCCAGGACCACGACGCGAACCGAGTCGTCTGCGTCGAGACCGGCCATGGCTGCCGGGATGTCCTCCCACATGTCGGATGACATCGCATTGTGCTTCTCGGGGCGGTTCAGCCAAAGGGTGGCCACATGGCCGGCTCGTTCGACCTCTATGTGCTGAAAGCCCATGGAGGGAGACTACGGCCTTCGCGGAGACTGATCAGCCGTGACTGCGGGAGTCCCCCGACGATCTCCAGGCTTCCCTCAGCTTCACCCGCGTCCCGAATCGGAGGAGACCGCCTGCATAGATCCTCCCGGCGACGAAGACGAGGCCGATGATGGTGGCGATCGTGATCACGACCGCCGCGACGTACTGCCACACCGGGATCGCTTCGAGTGCGGCGCGGACAGGGACCACGAAGGGCGCGGTGAACGGGACGAAGGTCCCGATGACAGCGGCGAGGCCGTCGGGGTCTCCGAGGGCCGCGATTGAGACGAAGAACCCTGCGATTGCGATCAAGGAGAGAGGGAATGCGACGTTCTGGGCGTCTTCCATTCGGCTCACCAGTGATCCGGCGGCCCCGTACATGACTGCGAACAACAGGAAGCCGAGGACGAACCAGAGAATGAGGTTGGCCACCGCCCCGGCATCGAGACTGGGCAACTCGAATGCACCTGTGACACGCAAGGCGATGAAGGCAACCGCAATCGTCCCGGCGAACTGTGCCATTGCCAGCACCCCGATCCCAAGAATTTTGCCGGCGAGGAGTTGCCATGGTTTGACGCTGGAGAGGAGGACCTCGACCACCCGGTTCGACTTCTCTTCTGTGACACCCGAGAGAATCCAGTTTCCGTAGAGGAGAACAGCCATGTACAGGAGCAGAAGACCGGCGTAGGCGACTGCTCCCCGAGATTCGTCTTCGGCGTCTTGACCCGAGAGCGTTGTTGTCTCCAGTGGGTCCGACGTCATCACCTCGATCACATCGGCCGCCGCCTCACCAGACTCGGCGACGATCATCTCGAGCTCGACGGACGCGGCCCCCTGCTGGAGGAGACTCAAGAGGTCCGACCCACCGAACCCGCCCACGCTTCGAACCACCACCTCTTCTCCGCTGACGAGGACGGCGTCTACCTCACCGAGATCGAGGGCTTCCTCGGCTCCGGCCCGATCTGGGAATTCAACGATCTCGATGGCATACGACGGTTCTGTGTCCGGCTCGTCACCGGCATTGCCCAGCAGCTCGGCAGAGTTGACGATTGCCTCGTTGCCCTCGCCGACACTCCCCACGTTGTACTCGGACGTCTCGCCCCCGAGTAGACCGGGGATGACCACGATGGCCACCACGAGGAGCAGGGTCACCAGAGTGGTGAGCAGGTACGCCTTGGACTTGCCCCTCTCGGTCACCTCACGGCGCGCAATCTGCCACATGGTCGCCATCGGGCTCAACTCACTGCCTCCCGGAACAGATCTGAGAGCGACGGGGTCGTGTACGAGAAATGCCGGAGGCGACCCACGTGCTGGGCCTCGGCGAGAAAATCTTTGACGTCGGTGTCGGCATCGATCACCAGGGTGTGACGGATCCCATCAGAAGTGGCGCTGTGGACTCCTTCCAGAGTGCCGACGAGGGTGTCGATATCGCCGTCGAGCTCGACCTCGAGCTGTCTGATCGGGGCAGCGTCCTTGAGCCTCCTGACGTTGCCCTCGAGCACTATCGATCCTGCGTTGATGATGGCTACGTCCTCGCAGAGATCCTCGACGAGGTCGAGTTGGTGTGAGGAGAAGACAACCGCCTTGCCGGCCGCCGCCTGCTCGCGAAGGATGTCAGACATCGTTTCGGAGGCGATCGGGTCCAGCCCGCTGAATGGCTCGTCGAGGACGAGGAGCTCCGGATCATGGACCAGGGCCGCGGCGAGCTGAACACGCTGTTGATTGCCGTGTGACAGTGTCTCCACAGGGTCTGCTCGACGCTCGGCGAGTCCGA
>Ga0307505_10001630_pt1 | contig 17435 bp, 13 predicted proteins | sample 23_S_MG_FD_202183 | JGI IMG/M metagenome (GOLD analysis project Ga0307505, IMG submission 202183) | Soil microbial communities from Populus trichocarpa stands in riparian zone in the Pacific Northwest, United States - 23_S | ecosystem: Environmental > Terrestrial > Soil > Riparian zone > Trees...
GCCGAGCAGGCGCTTGCCCTCGGGGTCCAGCTGCCCACCGTGCTGGTCGGCGAGCATCGCCGAGTAGCCGTCGACCGCGCGCAGCGGCGAGCGCAGGTCGTGCGACACCGAGTAGGAGAAGGACTCCAGGTCCCGGTTGGCGGCCTCCAGCTCCGCGGTGCGCTCGCGCACGCGCACCTCGAGCTCCCCGGCCTGCAGCTTGACGCGCTGGTACAGGCGCGCCTGGTTGACCACGATCGCCAGCTGCGTGGCGACTTCGCGCGCGATGGTCAGCTGCTCGGGGGCGAAGTGCGGCTGCTCGCCGCCGAAGCTGATCGCGCCGAGCAGCTCGCCGCCGGCGATCATCGGCACCACCATGTAGTAGCGCACGCCCGAGTCGAGCAGCGCGTCGCGGTCCTTGCCCGCCGGCAAAGCCGCGGTATCCACCAGTTGCGGCTCGCCGCGCCGCAGGCCGGCCACCTCGCCCATGAACACGAGCGGGAAGCGCACCCCGGGCCCGACGAAGGTGCGCTGGCGGCCGGCGGCGGCCAGCCATTGCACCTCGCCCGCGTCCAGGTCGATCAGGTTGACGATGGCGCGCGGCACGCCGAGCACGTCGCGCAGCGGCTGCACCGTGGCGCCCGCGATCGCCTCCGGCGATTTCTCGGCGGCCATCGCGAGGTCGATCTGGTGCAGGATCTCCAGGCGCTGGCCGTGCCGGCCGTGCGACTCGGCGAGGCGCGCGTAGAGCACGCTGTTCTCCAGCAGCATCACGAGCAGCACGAACGAGGCGCCGAGCAGGCCGTAGATGCGCCCCGCGTACCAGCCCAGATCGTAGCGTCCGGCGTTCAGCACCGCCGCCAGGGCGATGTCGAACAGCCAGACGCACATCACCACCATCAGCCAGAGGTCGAGCACGGTGTGCGGCCGCCGGCGCCACAGCACGGGCAGGGCGGCGAGGCACAGCAGCCAGGAGGCGGTGGCGACGATCACCTTGGCCGGGGCGTCGCGGCTGCCGCTCATGATCGCGGGCAGCGCGTCGTGCGCCGCGGTGGCGAGCAGCGTGAGCGCCGCGACGGCGAGCACCGTCGCGCCCACGCCCCAGGCGATCGCGGCCCGGGCGCTGCCCTGCGAGCCGCCGGCGTCGTCGCGCATCCGCGCGTAGGCGATCACCGCCAGGGGAAAGCCGCCGTGCCAGAGGAAATACAGCCACGCGGTGGTCTGCGGCCCGGCGCCGAGCAGCCCGGCCGGCGCAAAGAGGCCCGGGAAGCTGAGCGCGTGCATCACCGCCATCAGGGCGCTGAACAGGTACGCGCAGGCCAGCACCAGCAGCGCTCGCGCGCGCAGGATGCCGAACTGGCCGAGCAGCAGGAGCGCCGTGATCAGCTCGCTCACCACCAGCGCGGTCTGGTACGCCGGCAGGAAGGCGGGGACCGCGGGCAGGGGCTGCCGCGCGAACGGCGCCGCCGCGAGGAATAACAGGGTGGAGGCGAGCAGCACCCCGAACGCGAGGCGGCGCTGGCTGCGGCTCGCGGCTTGCGTCGACAGGAAGGCCTGTGGCTCGATGGCGCGCTCGCCCATGCGGGCAATCTAGCCTCGCGGCGGCGGGATGCCTAGCGGAACGCGCACAAAGGCGGCGGATTTCACAAATCATGGAGATTGCCGCGCGACCATCTCCGGCCCGGAGTGCGCATGATCGAGCAGCACTACGGCAAGCTGCTGCAGGAGGGCGCCCGCGAGCGGCTGAACCGGATCGCGTTCGCATAGCTGCTTGACTCGATGATGCTTATAAGCTACATTCTCGTCAGATGACCGAAGCGACGGTCTTGCACTACCTGACGGCGGCGGGAGCCTGTCCGTTTCAGGATCGGGCGCGATGGGAGGGCGGTGGTGATCCTGCTGACCGGGGGCGAGAAGCGGTCGCAGGATGCGGACATCAACAAAGCGAAGGAGTACTGGCGGGATTATGAAACGCGAACGAAAGGCATTGCCGGCCGCCGTCCCGCATGAGGACTGGCTGCTCGATCAACTGAAGGACGCCGAGTTTGCCGCGGAATACCTGAATGCGGCCCTGGCCGAAGGCGACCAGGCTGCGTTCATGCTCGCGCTGCGCGACGTGGCACGGGCGCGGGGCGGGATCTCGGCGGTCGCGCGGAATTCCCGATTGAACCGCGTGGCGCTCAGCCGGGCGCTCTCCAAGAGGGGTAATCCGGAACTGCACAGCCTGTCGCGGATCCTTGATGCCTCGGGCCTGCGGTTCGTCATCGCGGCGAAAGAGAACGCGGGGCGCCGGCGCAGCAAGGTCCAGGCGCGCGGCGTGGCGTGACAGCGGGTATGTCGTTGACTATTGGTGGGTCGTACTGGGATCGAACCAGTGGCCCCTGCTGTGTGAGAGCAGTGCTCTACCGCTGAGCTAACGACCCTGCCGGTGAGTGGCGGATTCTATCAGGCCTCCCGCGACCATCGCGGCGACGAACACGAACGGCTCGACCGACGGATTGGCGAGCGCGGTGAGCGCCGGCCCCGGGCAATAGCCGCCGATGCCCCAGCCCAGGCCGAAGACCGCTGCGCCCGCCACGAGGGGGGCATCGATTTCCTTCAGGGTGGGAAGGGCGAAGCTCGACGCGAGCAGGGGCCTGGGCCATTTCATCACCGGCCGGAACGCGACCAGCGTCACCGCCACCGCGCCCGCCATCACGAGGGCGAGGCTCGGATCCCAATCGCCCGTGACGTCGAGGAAGTCGAGCACCTTCCGCGGGTTGGCCATCTCCGAGAGCCACAGGCCGATGCCGAAGAGGAGGCCCGCGCCGAAGGCCGACAGGCGCGCGCTCACGAAGCGACCCCGAACAGGTGGCGCACCACGTATACGGCGAGGGCGCCGGTCAGCATGAAGGTGACCACGGCGACCAGCGAGCGCAGCGACAGGCGCCCGAGACCGCACACGCCGTGGCCGCTGGTGCAGCCGTTGCTCATGCGCGTGCCGTAGCCGACCAGCAATCCCGCGGCGAGCGCCCACCCGAGGCCGAAGCCCTCGCGTGGCGCGGGCGCGAGGCCGAGCGCGTGCCAGAGGAATCCGGCGGCGACGAGGCCGCCGATGAACCAGCCGCGCCAGGCGAGGTCGCCCGGCACGCGCGCGAACAGGCCGTGCAGGATGTTGCTGATGCCCGCGATGCGGCCGTTGGCGGCGAGCAGCCACACGCTCGCCAGCCCGATCAGGACGCCGCCGAGGAGGGCGGGGACTGGAGTGAAATTTTCCATTCGCCGATACTATACGGCGATGCTCACGTTCCGGCAGTTGTTCGACCCGCAGTCCTCGACCTACACCTACCTGCTGGGCGACGCGGCCACGCGCCAGGCGCTGCTCATCGACCCGGTGTTCGAGCAGGTGCGGCGCGACGTCGCGCTGGTGGAGGAGCTGGGCCTCAAGCTCGCGTGGACGCTGGAGACGCACGTGCACGCCGACCACGTCACCGGCGCCTGGCTGCTGCGCGAGCGCCTGGGCAGCCGCATCGCGCTCTCCGGGGCGAGCGGCGCCGAGGGCGCGGACCGCACTCTGCAGGCGGGCGACAGGGTGGAATTCGGCAAGCGCCACCTCGAGGTGCGCGCCACGCCGGGCCACACCAACGGCTGCCTGAGCTACGTGCTCGACGACCGCTCGATGGCGTTCACCGGCGACGCGGTGCTGATCCGCGGCTGCGGGCGCACCGATTTCCAGCAAGGCAGCGCGCGCACGCTCTACCGCTCGGTGCGCGAGCAGGTGTTTTCCCTGCCCGAGGGCTGCCTCCTCTACCCGGCGCACGACTACCGCGGGCTCACGGCGTCCAGCGTCGGCGAGGAGAAGCTCTACAACCCGCGCCTCGCCGAGAGCGTGGGCGAGGGCGATTTCGTCGGCTACATGGAGAACCTGGGCCTGGCGCATCCCAGGCAGATGGACGCGGCGGTGCCCGCCAACCTGAAATGCGGCAAGCCCGCGGACGCGCGGGCGCTCGCCGACGAGCCGGACTGGGCGCCGCTCACCTACACCTTCGCCGGCATCTGGGAGATCCAGCCCAACTGGCTGGAGGAGCACACGCGCGAGGTGCAGATCGTGGACGTGCGCGAGGCGGACGAATTCAACGGGCCGCTCGGCCACATCGAGGGCGCGCGCCTCGTCCCGCTCGGCGCGCTCGCCGCGCGCGCGAAGGAATTCGACCCGGCGATCCCGATCGTCACCGTGTGCCGCTCCGGCGCCCGCTCCGCGCAGGCCACCGTGCTCCTCAAGAAGGCCGGCTTCGAGCGCGTCGCCAACCTCTCCGGCGGCATGCTCCGCTGGCGCGCCCAGCGCTTCTCCGTGGAAGGCGGAACGGAATAAATAGGGACAGTCCCCATTTTTCTCAAATGAGAAAAATGGGGACTGTCCCTATTTGATTGCGTTGTCTAGGCGCGCCATCTCCTGCGCCAGCAGGTCGCGGACATGGGAAAATCCTGGCATCCATGACAGTCCGCACGCGCTTCGCTCCCAGCCCCACGGGGTTCCTCCACATCGGCGGGGCGCGCACCGCGCTTTACGCCTGGGCCTACGCGCGCCGCCACGGCGGCAAGTTCGTGCTGCGCATCGAGGACACCGACCTGGAGCGCTCCACGCAAGCCTCGGTCGAGGCGATCCTCGACGGCATGAAGTGGCTCGGCATCGACTGGGACGAAGGCCCGTTGTTCCAGATGCAGCGCCTCGCGCGCTACCGGGAGGTGGCCGACCAGCTCATCGCCGCGGGCCACGCCTATCGCGACTACATGCCCAGGCAGGCGCTCGACGCGCTGCGCGCGGAGCAGGCCGCGCGCGGCGAGAAGCCGCGCTACGACCGTGCGATCGGCCGGAAATACCGCGGCGAGGGCCCGGCGCCGGTCCGCTTCCTGACGCCGCAGGAGGGCACGGTGGGCTGGCACGACCTGGTGAAGGGACCGATCGAGTTCCCCAACGCGGAGCTGGACGACCTGGTGATCCTGCGCGCCGATGGCGTACCCACCTACAACTTCGGGGTCGTGGTGGACGACCTCGACATGGCGATCACGCAGGTGATCCGCGGCGACGACCACGTCAACAACACGCCGCGCCAGATCCACATCTTCCGCGCCTTGACGAGAGATGCGGGCAGCGCCATGCCCGAGTTCGCGCACGTGCCGATGATCCTCGGCGCGGACGGCGAGCGTCTCTCGAAGCGCCACGGCGCGGTGAGCGTGACGCAGTACCGCGACGACGGCTACCTGCCCGAGGCGCTGGTGAACTACCTCGCGCGCCTGGGCTGGTCGCACGGCGACGCGGAAGTGTTCTCGATGGCGCAGCTCGTCGAGTGGTTCGACCTCGCGCACGTGAGCCGCTCGCCGGCCCGCTTCGACACCGAGAAGCTCGCCTGGATGAACCAGCAGTACCTCAAGCAGGCGGGCGATGCGCGCCTCGCGGCGCTCCTGCCCGCGCGCGCCGGCCCGCCGGCCGAAAAAGTGGTCGCCCTGTTGAAGGACCGCGCCACGACGCTGAAGGAGCTCGCGGCGCAGGCCGAGATGTTCTACGCCGACCCGGGCCCGCAGGCCGCGCCGGCGGAAGCGGCCGCCGCGCTCGCCGCGCTGCGCCGCGAGCTCGAATCCGTCGCCTGGGAGAGGAAGGCGCTCGGCGCCGCGGTGTCCGGCGCGGCGAAGGCGGCCGGCCTCAAAATGCCGCAACTCGCCATGCCGCTGCGGCGCATCCTCACCGGCCGCGAGCAGACGCCTTCCATCGACGCGGTGCTCGAGCTGCTGGGGCGCGAGGTCGTCCTCGCGCGGATCGCGCGAGCGCTCGCGTGAAACGGCTCGTCCTCCTGCTCGCCCTCGTTCCCGGCATTGCCGTGGCGCAGTCGCTCGAGCCCGGCGAGTGGGAATTCGTCAGCGACATCGCCATGCCCGGCCTGCCGCGGCCGCAGCAGTCGGGCTACGTGGCCTGCCTCGCGCGCGAGCAGGCGAAGGACCCGATGCACTGGGGGCGGGGCGCGCACCTGCCCTCGGATTGCCGCGTCGACACCCTGAAGCTGGGCCCCTCCGGGGTTTCCTGGGACGTGGTCTGCCCGGCGAGCAACCTGAAGGGCGCCGGGAAAGCGCGCCTCGGCCGCGCCGACATGGAGAGCGAGCTGCAATTGCAAGGCGGCGTGCGTACCAAAACGCGCGGCCGGCGGCTCGGCCCCTGTAAACCCTAGGGCCGGTGGGCTATAATCCGCGCCCTCGGTCGGGGGTATAGCTCAGCTGGGAGAGCGCTTGCATGGCATGCAAGAGGTCACCGGTTCGATCCCGGTTACCTCCACCAGACCCAGATCGGTTTTTCGCTTAGGTCCCCATCGTCTAGAGGCCTAGGACATCGCCCTTTCACGGCGGTAACCGGGGTTCGAATCCCCGTGGGGACGCCACTTCAGGCCGGCTGGCCGATGGCTTGCAGCACCTGCAGGACAGCTGCGTTGAACACCTCCGGAACCTCCAGGTGCGGCAGGTGCCCGCATTGCGGCACCATCTGCAGCGTTGCGTTCGGCGCCGCCGCGACGATGCGCTTCGCGTTGGTCTCCGGCGGCGTGCGCCGGTCCAGTTCGCCCGACACCACGCGCACCGGGCAGCGCACCGCGGCGATCTCGCGCGGCACGTCCGCCGCCGCCAGCATGCGCACCGCCTGCGCGTAGCCCGCGGGGTTCAGCCCCTCGGCGCCCTTGATCCACGCCAGCACTTCGGCGCGCGTGCCGGGGGCGACGAGGTCCGCGGCGTCCTCTTCGCGCATCTTTTTCATGCCAAGGGCGGTCACCCGCTCGATGCGCGCGGCGGCGCGCCGCTCGCGCTCGGCCGGCGGCTCGGCGCCCCAGCCCGCGGCCGGCCCGCCGAGCACCAGCGCGCGCACGCGCTGCGGGTAGAGGCGCGCGAACGCGACGCCGGTGGGCGTACCCCAGGAATTGGTGCCGACGATCGCCGTGCCGACGGCAAGCGCATCGAGCAGGCCGGCGAGCGCCCGCGCATAGGCTTCCACCGCCGGCGCCTCGCCCGCGAGCGGCGCGGAGCCGCCGTAGCCCGGGGCGTCCCAGGCGATCACGCGGAAGCGCTCGCCCAGGGGGCCGTACTGCAGCCGCCAGCCGGACGAGGTGGAGCCGATGCCGTGCAGGAGCACGAGGGCGGACGCGTCCTTGCGGCCGGATTCGCGGTAGGTGATGCCGGCGGCGCTCTGGCGTTCCGGGAGCATGTCGGGCCTCGGTTTGGTTCGATCGGGTCGGAAGGCAACTCTACCGCACGGCGCCCCACAAGCCAGATGTGTCATAAGTCACAGCGCCGTAAGGTTTTTTCGGAGATATTGCATCCCGCTGGGGGTGACGGGCCGTGGGGGCTGTTCCTGGAATCAAACGACCGCTGATCGGCGCCGCGGTGGCGCTGTGCTTCGCCGCGCCCGGCGCCTACGCCAATCCCACCGGCCCCACGGTGGTCAACGGCAGCGCGAGCTTCGCCACCAGCGGCAACAAGCTCACCGTCACCAACACCCCCGGCGCGATCATCAACTGGCAGCAGTTCTCCATCGGCCAGAACGAAGTCACCCGCTTCATCCAGCAGAACGCCGCGAGCGCGGTGCTCAACCGCGTCATCAGTGGCAATCCCTCGGCGATCCTCGGCACGCTCAGCTCCAACGGCCGCGTGTTCCTGATCAACGCGTCGGGCATCACCATCGGCCGCGGGGCCATGATCGACGTGGCGGGCTTCGCGGCCTCGACGCTCAACCTGTCCAACGCCGATTTCCTCTCGGGGCGCAACTTCTTCCAGGGCGCGGGCGGCGAAGGTCACCTCGTCAACGCCGGCACCATCCGCACCGCCGAGGGCGGGCACGTGTACCTGGTCGCGCCGAAGGTGGAAAACCAGAAGGACGCCGTCATCACTTCGCCCGGGGGCGAGATCGTCATCGCCGCGGGAGGGACGGTGGAACTGGTCAACGCGCGCACGCCCGACGTGCGCGTGGAATTCACCGCGCCGGGCGAGGCGGTGAACGCGGGCGACATCGTCGCCGCTTCGGGCCTGATCGGCATCTTCGGCATGCTGGTGAAGAACTCCGGGTTCGTGTCCGCCTCGCGCGCGGTGGCGGGCGACGGCGGGAAGATCGTGTTCAAGGCCACGGAGGAAGTGCTGCTGGCGGCCGGCTCGAAGGTCGAGGCGACGGGCGACAAGGGCGGCAGCGTGCAGGTTTTTGGCGAGCGCGTGGGCGTGCTGGATGGCGCAAGCATCGACGTTTCGGGCGACGCGGGCGGCGGCACGGTGCTGGTGGGGGGCGACTTCCAGGGCAAGAACCCGGAGGTGCAGAACGCCTGGCGGACCTATTTCGGCGCGGATGCCTCGATCAAGGCGGACGCGATTTCGAGCGGCGACGGCGGCAAGGTGATCGTGTGGGCCGATGACATCACGCGGGCCTACGGCAGGATCAGCGCGCGCGGCGGGGCGGCGGGGGGCGATGGAGGGTTCGTCGAGGTGTCGGGGAAGAACCTGCTCGATTTCGATGCGCGGGTGAACGTGGGGGCGGCGAACGGGGCCGCGGGCACGCTGCTCCTCGATCCGCAGAACATCATCATCCACAACACCACGACGACGAACAACAACCAGCTCAACGCGGGCATGCCCACCGCGGGCGACCCGGCGGGCGCGATCTACTTCGCCGACGGCGGCGGCGTGAACTGGACGATCAGCGACGAGGCGCTGGAGGCGCAGACCGGCAACATCGTGCTGCAGGCGACGCAGGACATCACCGTCAACGACAACCTGAACGGCGGAGGCCTGGTCCTCACCAACCAGGGATCGGGCGAGCGTGTGGTGCTGCAGGCCGGGCGGCACATCACCATCGGTTCGGCCCTGACCACGGCCGGCGCGGCGATTATCCTCGAGGCCGATTCGGTGCATTCCACCAGCGGCGGCGCGAACGGCGCGGGCACGCTGAGCATCAACGCGCCGATCACTTCCAACGGCGGCAAGATCACCCTGATCGGCGGCGGCAACCCCATCGATCCCCTGCTCGGCGGCACCGGGGGCGGCATCGCGCTCAACGAGGGCGACGTCATCAACGCCGGCGCCGGCGGCATCGACGTCGCGCTGTCGGGCAACGCGGACTTCGGCGTCGGCACGCTGGGCCTGCTGACGCAGATCCTGGGCAATCCGATGGACGAGTTGCGCACCACCGGAGCGTTGCGGATCGGCACCGCGACCACCGCGGGGTCGAACGGCCTGGGCGCCGGCGCGCAGACGCTGCTCGCCAACTCGGTCACCAACATCTACCCCGGCAGCGCCATCGACCTCACGCCCGCCTCGGGCACCTCCTTCGAGATCTACGCCGGCGGCGGCGGCATCGTGCTCGATCAGCCGCTCACCACCTTCCAGAGCACGGTGATCAACACCACCGGCACGCTGACCATCAACGACCCGATCAACACCACCAACAACAGCCTGCTGATCGCCGCCGCCAACGTCAATACCGGCGCCAACGGCTCGATCAACACCGGCACCGGCGCCTGCACCGGCGGCGGCTGCCCGGTGTCCACGGTGTTCTGGGACGGCGGCGGCGACGGCGTGAACTGGTTCGACCCGCAGAACTGGAGCAGCAATACGCTCCCCACCGCGAGCGACATCGTCAACATCGACAGTTCCGCGGGCACGATCCTCATCGGCGCGAGCGGGGCGCTCGCCAAGAGCCTGATCGCCAACCGCCCGATGGAGATCAACGCCAGCGGCACGCTCTCCCTCACCGAGGCCTCGCAGTTCGCCGACCTGCTGACGCTCTCCGGCGGCAGCCTGCTCGGCACCGGCAGCGCCTCGGTCACCGGCCCGGGCGGCGCGCTGGTGTGGAGCGGCGGCACGATGGGCGCCGGCGGCACGTTCCAGCTGGTGAGCGGGCGCAGCGGCACGCTGAGCAATTCCCTCGTGCTGAACCGCGACTTCCTCAACGAGGGCCTGCTTACCCTTTCCAGCGCGACGATCAGCGGCACCGGCAGCTTCGCCAACGCAGGCACCCTCACTGCCACGGCGGGCACCACCAATTCGATCGCCAACGCCTTCCAGAACATCGCCGGCACCATCGCCGGCACGCTGCAGGTCGACGGCGCGCTGACGCTGGGCAACTTCCCCCTGAACGAAGGCACGATCAGCGTCGCCGCGGGCGGGACGTTCAGCGTCGGTACGCTCGACAACGCCGGCACCGTGACGGTGGACGGCACCGCGACCTTCGGCACGCTGACCCTGACGGCGGGCACGGTGGACGGCACGGGCGACCTCACGGTTGGCACGGACTACAACGCCAACGGCGGCACGCTCGGCACCACCTTCTCCGATCTGACGCTGAACAAGACCGGCGCGTTCGTGGTTCCAGGCTTCAACGCGGTGGATTCGCTGAAGCTCATCGCCAGCGGCGCGGTGATCCTGGACGGTGCGGTGAGCGTCGCCACCGGCGGCGGCGACTCGATCGTCATCCGCGGCGCGTCCTTCACCAACAACGCCGGCGCCTCGGCGATCGACCCGGGAGCGGGGCGCTTCCTCGTCTATTCCACCAACCCGGCGTCGGACGACCGCGGCGGGCTCGCCTACGACTTCAAGCAGTACGACGCTTCCTTCGGCGACACGGTGCTCGGCACGGGGAACGGCTTCCTCTACACCGTGGCGCCGAGCATCACGCCCGGTCTCACGGGAACGGTGAGCAAGGTCTACGACGCGACTGATGTGGCGACCCTGATCGGCGCCAACTACAGCGTCTCCGGCGCCATCGATGGGGACACGGTCACGCTTAACAACCCGGCCTCGGGCACGTACGACGATAAGAACGTCGGCAGTTCGAAGAACGTCTCGGTGAGCGGCATCGCCATCGCCGGCGCCACCGACGGGCCGGCGGTGGTGTACGGCTACCAGCTCGCGAACAGTTCGGCGAGCGGCAACGTGGGCGAAATCACGCCGGCGTCGCTGACCGGCTCGATCACCGCCGCAGACAAGGTGTACGACGCGACGACCGCTGCAACCATCACCGGGCGGTCGCTGTCCGGGGTGCTCCTGAGCGACGACGTCAGCTACGCGGGTGGCACTGCCACCTTCGACACGAAGAACGTCGGGACCGGGAAGACGGTGACTGGTACCAGCTTGGCCCTAGCGGGCGCCGACGCGGGCAACTATACAGTCAATGCCATCGCAACGGCCCTTGCGGACGTCACACCGGCGTCGCTGACCGGTTCGATCACCGCCGCTGACAAGATTTATGACGCGACCACGGCGGCGACCATTGCTGGCCGCTCGTTGACCGGCGTGCTCCTCACCGACGACGTCTCCTACACCGGCGGCAGCGCGACCTTCGACACACGCCACGCCGGCACCGGCAAGACCGTCACCGCCAGCGGCCTCGGTCTCGCGGGCGCCGACGCCGGCAACTACACGGTGAACGCGGGCGCCACGGCGAGCGCCAGCGTCACCCCGGCGCCGCTCGTGCTTGCCGCCGTCGCGGATTCGAGGACCTACGACGGCACCACGGACTCCGGCGCCACACCCAGCGCGGGCGGTCTCTTCAGCGCCGACTCGGTCACCGGCCTCTCGCAATCCTTCGACAGCAAGAACGCCGGCGCGCGCACGCTTGCGGTGAACGGCGGCTACGTCCTCGACGACGGCAACGGCGGCAACAACTACACGGTGACCCTGACCGCGGCCGCCGGCACGATCGATCCGGCGATGCTCACCTACGCCGCCAACGCCGCCTCGCGCACTACCGACGAGCCCAATCCCGTCTTCTCCGGCCAGGTCACCGGTTTCATCGCCGGGGAAGATCTCGGCAATGCCACCACCGGCACCCTGATCTGGGACAGTCTTGCTTCGAACCCCGGCTCCGCCCCCGGCAGCTACGACATCACCGGCGGCGGCCTCGCCGCCCTGAACGGCAACTACACGTTCGCCCAGGCCCCCGGCAACGCGAGCGCGCTCACCATCGTCGCCGCCGCCCCACCGCCGCTGCCGCCCGCGGCCCTCACGCCGCCGCCGGCGCCCCCGCCGCCCGAGGGCTCCGCGGCGCCGCAGGGCACCGTCGACCAGACGCTGCTGAACCTGAACACCGGCGAGAGCGTGTTCGTGCCGCCGAACACCATCCCCGACCCCGGCATCTACCTCAGCCAGGACTCGAGCTCGGTGGTGGTGGTGGGGCAGAGCGACCTCGGCTCGCAGATGAACATCGCCTCGACGCTGCTGTTCCCGGTGGTGAGCCCGCAGCCGGGCACCTACGTGAACTCGGAGAACGGGCTGCTGTACGTGGTGGACGAGAACGCGATCCTCGACCCGGGCGTGTACTACAACCGCGAGGAGCAGACGGTGCTGGTGGTGACCGTCAACGAGGACGGCAACGTCTCGGTGGCGAGCGCCGACATCAAGGACGCGGTGCAGACGGTGGCGAGCGGCGCCGGCGGCCGGCGCGTGGTGAGCGTGGCCTGCAAGTAGCTGCGCGCGCAGCGTAGAATCGCGGCGTCGCCATGGCCGCCGCCCGCCGCACCAGGGTCATCGTCTTCTGTCTCGCCGGCCTGCTGCTGCTCGCCGTCGCGGGCAGCATGCTCTACGGGGTGAAGAAGAAGCGCGACCTGGAGACCAGCGCGCTCGCCAGCAGCGCCGACGCCACGGCGCGCCTGCTGGAGGCGGCCGCCGGCAAGGCCGACGCCGCGCGCTTGCAGGGGCACGCGCAGGCGGTGGCGGGGCACCTGGAGACGCTGCGCCGCGAGGACCAGTCGCGCAACAAGGCGCTCGCCGAGGCCGCCGAGCTCTACCTCACCGACGCGCTGGCGATCCTGCGCAACCATGCCGCCGCGGCGCGCGCCCGCGCCGCCGCCACGGCCAGCCGCCGCGCGCTTGCCGCGCACATCGCCCATTCCGGCGACCGCGGCACCGGCTGGATCCAGCAGGCGCTCGCGCTGAAGACGCGGGCCGAGCGCGACAATTTCGACTACCGCACCGCGCAGGGCGCGCTCTCGACGCTGTACCACACGCACCGCGAGTCGCAGGACAGGCTGCGCGCCGTGGCGCCGGGCGTGCCGTTCCTCGAGGAGGCGCAGCGCCAGGCCCTGCGCACCCAGGCACAGGACGCCGAGAAGCAGGCCGAAGCCGAGATCGAGCGCATCCGGACCATGGCGCTGCCGCGCTGATGAAGCTCGCGCTCTGGCAGCGCTTCTGGCTGCTGCTGTCGGGCATCTGGGCGCTGGTGTGCCTCCTGAGCGCCTTCACCATCGTCGCCTTCAGCGAAGGCGAGGCCGAAAAGGCCTGGCAGCCCGCGCTGCTCGCCTTCGCCGTGCCGGCGCTCGGCTACCTGCTCGCCTGGGGCTACTTCCGCCTGCGGCGCAGGTAGCCGGCCATCAGGCGCTGCGGCTCGCTGGTGCCGTAGGCGCGCTCGAATTCGTCGATGCTGAGCGCGATCGCCTCGGCGAGCGGCAGTTCCTCGTAGGCCGTGTTCAGGCGCTTTTGCGCGCGCATCGCCTCGGCGCCCCCGGCGAGGATGGCGTCCACGGCCTGGTCCACCTCCGCATCCAGCGTCGCCGCGTGCACCACGCGCTCCACCAGCCCCCAGCGCAATGCTTCCGCCGCGTCGATCAATTCGCCCGTGAGCAGGAGCCAGCGCGCGCGGCCCGCGCCCATCAGCCGCGGCAGGAGCGCCGCCTCGATCACCGAGGGGATGCCCAGGCGCACTTCCGGCATGCCGAAGCGCGCGTGGTCGGCGGCGATCCTGAGGTCGCAGGCCGCGGCCAGTTCCAGGGCGCCGCCGATGCAGTAGCCGTTGACGCGCGCGATCACCGGCACCGGGCACGCGCGCACGGCGCCGATGCACTGGTGCAGCCGCGTGATGCCTTCGCGCGCGGATGCCGGCGTCGTGGCGCCCAGCTCGTCCACGTCCACGCCGCCGGAGAAAGCCTTGTCGCCCGCGCCGGTGAGCACCACGGCGCGCAGCTGCGGGTCGGCGTTCAGGCCGTGCATGGCCGCGGTGAGCTCGAGCATCGCGGCGGCGCCGAGCGCGTTCAGCTTCGCGGGGTTGGCGATGACGACCAGCGCCACGCGCCCGCCGGCGCGCTCCTGCTGCACCGTCTGGATCAGGGCCGCCACGGCTCTATGCGGCGGCGCGCCGCTGCTCGACCAGCGAGAGGACGAACTGCTCGAGCTTCCTCGCGTCGGCGTCGAAGCGCCGGATGCCCTCGGCGAGCTTGTCCACCGCCATCGCGTCCTCGTTGTGCTGCCAGCGGTAGGCCGGCTCGTCGAGGGACACCTTGTCGAGGGCGTGGCGGCGCGCTTCCTCGGGCGAGAGCCGGCGCTCGACCCCGCCCTCGGCCGCGGCGAGCTTCGAGAGCAGGTCGGGGGCGATGGTGAGGAGGTCGCACCCGGCGAGCGCGAGGATCTGCCCGGTCTTCCTGAAGCTCGCGCCCATCACCTGCGTGGCGTAGCCGAACTTCTTGTAGTAGCGGTAGATGCGCGCCACCGAGGCCACCCCGGGGTCCTCCTCCAGGGCGATGTCATCCACCTTGCGCGCCGCCTTGTGCCAGTCGTAGATGCGCCCCACGAAGGGCGAGATCAGGGTGACGCCGGCCTCGGCGCTCGCCACCGCCTGCGCGAAGGAGAACAGCAGCGTCATGTTGCAGTGGATGCCTTCGCGCTCGAGCTGCTCGGCCGCGCGGATGCCTTCCCAGGTGGTGGAAACCTTGATCAGCACCCGGTCCCTGGGCACCCCGGCCTCGGCGTAGAGCTCGATGAAGCGGCGGGCCTTGGCGATGGTGCGCGCGGTGTCGAAGGACAGGCGCGCGTCCACTTCGGTGGACACGCGCCCCGGCGCATGCTTGAGGATCTCGCGGCCGAACAGCACGAACAGCCATTCCAGGGTGGGCTCGGCCTGGCCCTTGCCGCGCTCGAGGGCGTCCTCGACCAGCGGCCGGTAGCGCGAATCTTGCGCCGACGTCAGGAGGAGGGAGGGGTTGGTGGTGGCGTCCTGCGGTTTCCAGCGCGCCACCGCGTCGATGTCGCCGGTGTCGGCGACCACCACCGAATGGCGTTTCAGGGCGTCGAGCTGGGTGGCCATGGTGTCGGCAAATACTATAACGCGGCACTTCTCCCTGCGCCTGACGATTCCTTGCACTGCGCCGCAAGTGCTGGGCTAGGCTGGTTTTTCCTCAGCATGCACCCCATCGTCCACATCGAGAACCAGGTGCGGGTGGCCGCCTTCGGCGCCTGTTTCCTCGGCATCGGGGTGCACCTGTGGGAAAAAAATTCCGGGGTCCTCCCCTACGCCCTGCTGGCCCTGCAGTTCCTCGTGTACCCGCAGCTGGCCTACCTGCGCGCCCGCCGCTCGAAGGACCCCAAGGCCGCGGAACTGAATAACCAGTACCTGGACTCCTTCCTCCTCGGCGCTTGGACGGCGGGGCTCGGCTTCCCGGCCTGGATCGCCTACTGCCTTTGCTTCAGCACCACCCTGAATGCCGCCGTGAATCGGGGCCTCCTGGGGGTGGCCTGCTCCCTGCTGCTCTTTTCGGGGGGGATCCTCGCCTGGATCGTGCCTTTCGGCTTCCAGTACTGGATCGCCACCACGCCGCTGGTGACCGCCCTGTGCTTCTTTGGGTCGCTTGGCTACAGCGCCGCGGTGGGATGCGTCGTGCACCGGCAGAACCAGGAGCGGCAGGGCGGTAAGGCGGCGCCTGCGGCTCCCCCTGCAGGTTTTTGAATACAAAGCCTTTCCCACGCCTTTATCCCGGAGTAGACTCCTCGCCACGCCAGCCGTCGCAAGCAGGCAACAGTACGGCGCCGTGAAGGAGACGAGGAGTTGCATCCCACCGACATCCGTAATCCCGACTACTTCCACAAAGTCGTCGATTGCCAGTGGGCCTGTCCGGCCCACACCCCGGTCCCCGAATACATCCGCTTGATCGCCGCCGGGCGTTATGACGACGCCTACATGGTCAACTGGAAGTCGAACGTGTTTCCGGGGATCCTCGGGCGCACCTGCGACCGTCCCTGCGAGCCCGCCTGCCGCCGCGGCCGCGTCGAGGAAGAAAATCAGGCGAAGCCCGAGCCCGTCGCCATCTGCCGCCTGAAGCGCGTCGCCGCCGACAACAAGAGCGACGACATCAAGGCGCGCATGCCCAAGCCCGCGGCGAAGAAGAACGGCCGCAAGATCGCCTGCATCGGCGCCGGCCCCGCCTCGCTCACCGTGGCGCGCGACCTCGCGCCGCTCGGCTATTCGGTCACCGTGTTCGACCAGGACCCGCGCGCCGGCGGCATGATCTGGTCGCAGATCCCGCGCTTTCGCCTGCCCGAGGAAGTGATCGACGAGGAGGTGGGATTCATCCTCGACCTCGGCGTGGAGTTCAAGGGCGGGGTGAAGATCGACTCGATGAAAAAACTCATGGCGCAGGGCTACGACGCGATCTTCGTCGGCTCGGGCGCGCCGCGCGGCCGCGACCTCGAAATCCCGGGGCGCAAGGAAGCGGCGAAGAACATCCACATCGGCATCGACTGGCTCTCGTCGGTCTCCTTCGGCCACACCACGAGGATCGGCAAGCGCGTCATCGTGCTGGGCGGGGGCAACACCGCGATGGACTGCTGCCGCACCTCCAAGAGGATCGGCGGCGACGACGTGAAGGTGATCGTGCGCTCGGGCTTCGAGGAGATGAAGGCCTCGCCCTGGGAGAAGGAGGACGCCGCGCACGAGGGCATCCCGATCCTGAACTACCTGGTGCCGAAAGCCTTCCTGCACCAGGGCGGCAAGCTCACCGGCATGCGCTTCGAGAAAGTGAAGGCGGTGTTCGACGACAAGGGCAAGAGGAGCCTCGTGCCCACCGGCGAGCCGGAACAGACTTTCGAGTGCGACGACGTGCTGGTGGCGGTGGGGCAGGAGAACGCCTTTCCCTGGATCGAGCGCGAGTCGGGCGTCGAATTCGACAAGCACGGCCTGCCGGTGCTGGACAAAGCGACCTTCCAGTCCTCGGTGAAGAACGTGTTCTTCGGCGGGGATTCGGCCTTCGGCCCGAAGAACATCATCTGGGCGGTGGCGCACGGGCACGACGCGGCCATCTCCATCGACAAATTGCTCAACGGCGAGGACATCCGCCAGCGCCCCGGGCCGCTCGTCAACCTGGTGTCGCAGAAGATGGGCATCCACGAGTGGAGCTACGACAGCGAGATCGCCCCCGACGCGCGCTACAAGGTGCCCTGGCGCGACATCAAGGTGACGCTGAAGAACGTGAAGGCGGAGGTCGAGCTCGGCTTCGACCCGGCCACCGCCTGGAAGGAGGCGCAGCGCTGCCTCAACTGCGACGTGCAGACGGTGTTCACCTCGAAGCTCTGCATCGAGTGCGACGCCTGCGTCGACATCTGCCCGATGGACTGCATCAGCTTCGTGCCGAACGGCGAGGAACCGGACCTGCGCACGCGCCTCAATGCGCCGGCGAAGAACCTTACCCAGGATCTGT
>Ga0307505_10001631_pt1 | contig 17433 bp, 15 predicted proteins | sample 23_S_MG_FD_202183 | JGI IMG/M metagenome (GOLD analysis project Ga0307505, IMG submission 202183) | Soil microbial communities from Populus trichocarpa stands in riparian zone in the Pacific Northwest, United States - 23_S | ecosystem: Environmental > Terrestrial > Soil > Riparian zone > Trees...
GCGATCGGCCGCGCCGATCGCCCGCGGCGTCTGTCGCGCATTCGCCGGCGCGGCGCTCGCCGGTGCGCCCGATGCGCAGCCCAGTACCAAGAAGAACGGAATCAGCGCGATCCGGCGCGCAGGGCGAGTGAGGGGCATGTGTCGCAGCGAGCTCCGGTGGTTGATGGGGCGCCCAGTGTAGCGGCGTTTTTCAACCCGAGCTGTTCGACCGGTGCAAGTGCCGCGCCTCGAAGCTTGGTGCGAGAACGGGGTCGCGCTACGATCGCGCGGCGCTGGGCCTCTAGCTCAGTTGGTTAGAGCAGGCGACTCATAATCGTCGGGTCGTGGGTTCGAGTCCCACCGAGACCACTCAGAACCACGGCAGCACCTGGCTGCGCAGCTCCACGTGGGTCAGCCACTCCAGGCGCGGGGTCCGCCCGCTGCGCCAGGAGCGGGCCAGCCCGTAGCTCACGCGGGCGCCCATCGCCCCAATGACGCCATCCAGCGTCCCGACCACGGACGCCCGGCGCACGTCAGGATCATCGGTGAGCCGCACGAACTGGAACCCGCGGTCACGCTCGCCCGTGACGATCGCGGTGTACTGGCTCGGATCGCGGCGCTCGTCGGCGAGGGTGAGCCGCGCGGAGGTGCCCTCGCGCACCGGCCATTCAACGCTCGCATAGCCCGCCCGGGCGTGCGGGCCGAGCGGGCTGCCCAGGAGCCGCCTGCGGTACGTCACCCCGGACTGGAACTGCGCATGCTCGTACAGCCGCAGGGACGTGCGATGCCATTCCCCGCGAAGCACCGCGTCGCCCGCGGCGATCCGCGCCCCCAGCAGGTGCCCCGAGTCGTCCAGCATCGAGGACCGCAGGCGGCGCCCATCGAAGTCGTCCACCGCAAGCTCGTAGTAGACGTCGAGGCCGGACAGCTCGGGGAACCTCAGGCGCAGGTTGCCACCCGCAATCTTGTTGGAGAAGAGAAAGTCGGCGTGCTGCGGGGCGAGCGCATCGATGGCGGGAAAGAGGTCGATGAAGCGCTCGAGGAAGGTGGCGGGCGGTCCGCCGTTGCCTCCGGTCTGCGCGAGCACCGCCACCCCGAGCTCGAACCGCGTCCATGGCTGCATGTTCACCTGCCACCCCGCCAGACGCGCGTGCGGCGGCCGCTGCGTCGGCCCGAGGTCTCCCACGAACAGCGTCCCCCGGATCGGACCGGCGAGCCGAAAGAGCCACGGCAAGGTGATCGCCGTATCGGGCCCGATACTCAGCGCCGGGAACGCGCCGGCGTTCTCCGAGAGGAAGAGCGGGCCGTGAACGGACTGTCCCCACCGCAGGTGGTCGGACCCTGCCTGAAGCACGACGTTTCGCACGACGACGCGGCCGTACGCGCGATGCACTCGCAGCCGGCCCATGGTCCCGGAGGAATCGGTGGCGTAGCCGAGCTCTGGCTCGAGGAGGAGCGCGTGATGCCTCCCTGCCGCGAGCGCCAGCGGAAGCGCGGTGACGGCGCCGCCGTTCGGATACGGGAGTCCGCGCCGGTCACGGCCAAACGACGACTCCACGGCATCGAGCTGCCCCAGCCCGTTCGAATCGATGGCCGCTGGTGCCGCATTCGAGGCATGGGCATCGAGACGCCACGCGGCCCTCATGCGCGCACCCGGGATGTCCAGCTCGTGGGAGATGGCGGCGATTTCCCGCAGCGCCCAGTCTCGGCGCGGATGATCGAGCGGGGCGGCGACGACCGCCGCATGCAGCCGCGAGAGTGTGCCGAGGAGCGCCCGCTGTGAGGCGGGACGAAGCCCCAGGTGCACCGGCACGGGGAAATGTGCGCTGACCGCTTCGAGTCGGCGATAGATGTCGCTGGCGGGAGGCACGGTGGCCCTGCCCTGCGCCTCGACGCGCAGTGCGCCGGCCAGGAGCAGCGCGGCGAGCCACGCCCTAAGTTGCGCTGACTGGCGCCACCGTTCCCACGACCGCGCGGATGCTCGACGTATCACTCGGAATCGACGTTGAACCGGACTGCCCTCCATACCTCGCGACACAATATCGCGGTATCGAGCGCGGGCTGCCCGCCGTCCTCGAGCTGCTGCGGGAGGCGGATGTCCCCGTCACGTGCTTCTCCACGGGCCAGGTGGCCGAGCGGTACCCGGATGCGATTCGGGCGATCGTGTCCGCCGGGCACGAGCTGGCCTGTCACGGGCACACGCACGCGCGGTTTGATCGCATGAGCGATGCGGCCGCGCAGCGCGAGATCGCCGACGCCTCGGCGGTGCTGCGTGGGTTCGGCGTTCCGGTGACGTCGTTCCGGGCGCCCAACCTGCAGCTGCCGCCGCGGCACCTGGCTCTCCTGGAATCGCACGGATACGAGCGCGACTCATCCGTGGGCAAGCACAAGCTGGCGTTCTATGCGCCGGCCGCCGCGACGCGGCTGCTGCGGATTCCCGCCTCCACGACGTCGTCGGTGCTGCGCCTCGACCGCTGGCTTCGCGATCCCTTCCTGCGGTCGCTCGCATCGCCCGTGGTGCTCTTCGTTCATCCCTGGGAGTTCGTGGACCTCACGCGCGAGCGGCTGCGCCTCGACTGCCGCTTTCGCACGGGCCAGCCGGCGCTGGATGCGTTGCGCTCCGCCCTCGCGCTGTTCCGGAAGCGCGGCGCCCGCTTCGTCCGCCTGAACGAGATCCCGGCCACGGCGCGGGCCGCCTGATGCCGTGGGCGACGGTGCGCCGGTGGATGCTGCCCGCGCTCTGGGTGGTGATCACGATGGCGCTGGTCCTGACGGTGCCGCGGCTTCCCTGGTCGCTCGCCGCCGAGGCGGCGTCGCGCGCCGCCCCCGGCTGGATCGCGCTCGCGGTGCTGGCGAACCTCGTCATCCTTCCGATGTGGGCCGCCGAGTGGCGGCTGCTGGTTCCCGGACGGACGGTGGGCTTCCGGCCGCTGCTCGAGATCGTCGTCACGAGCGCGGCCGTCCTCAACACCGTGCCCATGCTGGCCGGTGAAGCATCGGCGGTGGCCCTGCTCATGACGCGCGCCGGGCTCTCGCGCGGCGCGGCGCTCTCCGTGCTCGCGCTCGACCAGATGCTGGTGGCATTTGCCAAGATCGCCGTGCTCGCCCTCGCTGCCCTGGTCTCGCCCGTGCCGCCCTGGGTAAAGGCCGGCACGGTATCGCTGGCCGCGGTGTTCCTGCTGCTCGGCACGTCCCTCACGGTGGTCTCGCATCGCTGGGAGTCGCTGGCCGCAAGGCTGGCGACGGGAGTATCGCTTGCGCGGCAGTCGCTGGCGCGACTCCTCACGTGGGGCCGGCATCTCGAGGCGCTGCGCGATGCGCGCCGCGCCGCCTCGGTCGCCGCGCTTGCCCTGGCAAAGAAAGCCGCTGAGGTGGCTGCCGCTGTGAGTGTGCAGGTAGCCCTCGGCGTGCCGCCTGACATCGCGGCTGCCACCGTCGTCGTGGCGGCCCTGGCGCTTTCGACGCTGGTTCCGATCGCCCCCGGGAACGTCGGCGTGTACGAGGCCACGGTGTTTGCGGTGTATCGCTTCTTTGGCATCGCGCCGGAGGTCGCGCTCGCGCTGGCGGTCGTGCAGCACCTGGCGTTCCTCGCCCCCTCCATCCTCCCGGGTTACGTCATGCTGACGGCGCGGCAGCTCGTGCCGCGGTGGCGGCGAGCCGGCTAGCACGCTCGTACTCGGCGAGGTGCGCCGCGACAACCTCGCTCCAGTCAAACCGGGACAGCTCGCGGGACGCCGGACGAAGACGACTCCGCGCCGCCGCATCGTCCACCATGGTTCGCATCGCGTCAGCGAGCGCCTCGTCGTTGCCGACAAGCAGGCCGGTTTCACCGTGTCGCACGAACTCGGCAATGCCGGACTGCCTCGCCACCACCGGCAGGCCGGACGCCGCAGCCTCCAGCGCGGCAATCCCGAAGGACTCATGCACTGACGCCAGGACGAACGCGTCAGCATTCCGGTACAGCGCACGCAACGCGGCGGCGTCCATCCAGCCTGGCAGCTCCACCGTGTGATGCGCCGCGAGCGACTGGTCGCCCAGCACCGCCCGCGCGATCGCTTCGCGATCCGGACCGTCGCCTGCGATCACGAGGCGCGCCGGGGTCCGGGATCCCGCCATCGCCCTCGAGAACGCCCTGATCAACGCGCGCCCGCGCTTCTTGCGATGCAATCGCATCGCGCTCACGAGCGTCACCGGTCCGCCACCGTGACCGTCGCGTGGCGCTTCCTTCGCCCACCATTGCAAGTCTATGCCGTTCGGCAACACGGACACCGGCGCACCGCGAAGCGCCCATTGCGCGCGCCGCGCCACCAACCCACTCACCGCGCTCCACGCGATCCGCGCCGACGACAGGCGCGCGACCGCGGCCGCGGCGCGCAGCGCGAGCGCCTTGCCCCTCAGCACGGAATGGAAGGTCACGACGGTCGGAAGACCGAGGGAGCGCGCCACATACGCCGCCGCCCACCCCACCGGCGACACGATGCTGACGTGCGCGTGGACGACGTCCCATCCCGCCTGGAGCTCGCGCCGCAGCGCGCGCAGAAGGTCCGGCGACACCACGAGCGGGGGCGACGGCAGCGTGCGCACGCCGAGCCGTCCCACCGCGAATGGCGCGTCCGTGGGCGGTCCCGGCGTACCCGTGATGACGCGGACGTCCTGCCCCGCGCCCGCGAGCCTGGCGGCGAGCTCGCCGAGCTGCGTTTCGATCCCACCGCGGCGAGGCGCGAACCAGTCGGTGACGATCGCCACGCGCCGCATCAGCGTCCGATCGGTCGGTCGAAGACCCTCCACCGGCGATAGACGCGCCCGCCGAAACTCTCGACCGGCTGGCGCATGGCGGTGTTCTCTTCGAGGATCCAGGATGCTTCGGCGCCCGGCGATCCGTAGGCGAGCGCCCGTCGTGCGGCCTCGTGCATGAACACCGGGAGGATGCTCCGCGAGCGGAACTCCTCCTTGATGCCGAGCGCGATGATGCGGCCGGTGCGCAACGTTGATTTTCCCCGGAGGATGCGCGCGAGCCCGAGCGGGAACAGCCGGCCGTTGCGATTGCCCTTCAGGACGACGTTGTAGTCGGGCACGCAGAGCATGAACCCTGCCGGCGCTCCCCCGACCTCCGCGACGAAGGCAAACTGCGGCACGAGCAGCGGCTTCAGTGACTTTGCCATGTGAAGGAACTCGTCGCGCGTCATGGGGACGAAGCCCCAGTTGCGCTCCCAGGCGGAGTTGTAGACCTCCCAGACAATCTCGACCTCGGCCCAGAAGCGGTGCGGCTGGAGGTCACGGAACGTCATGTTCGCGCGCTCGGCGGCCCGCTGTGCGAGCGCCGACAGCTTCGGGTCCAGCTGGAAGCCGGGCTCGCCGTAGGGCAGCCAATAGCCGAGCAGCTCCTTCGCCATCGAGAACCCGGCGCCGTCGAGGAGCCCCTCGTAGTACGGCGGATTCCATGGCGTGAGGAACTGCGGGTGCTCCTGGAAGCCGTCCACCAGCAGTCCGCACTCCTGATTGGTGGACGGGGACATCGGTCCGCGCATCACGGTCAGTCCGCGCCCGGCGAGCCAGGCGCCGGCGGCATCGAACAGTCGGGCAGCGACGCCGGCATCATCCACGCATTCGAAGAAGCCGAAGAACCCGACGCGATCGTCCCACGTGCGGTTGTGGGCGCGGTTCTCGATCGCCGCGATGCGGCCGACCACCTTGCCGTCGCGACGCGCGATGAACAGGCGGCGCTCCGCGTCCCGGTAGAACGGGTTGCCCTTGGTGTCGAGGTTGTCGCGCACCATCATTCGCAGCGGCGGCACCCAGGCGGGATCGTTCACGACCGCCGGAATGCGCCAGGGCACGTCCACGAACCTCGAGAGATCGCGACCGCGCTCCACTGGAATGACTTCGAGAGACATGCGGGCAATATCGCCAGGAGCGCTGGTCGTGTGCTATCTGGCCGCGGCGGTGGTGCTGCTGGTGCTCGGGCGCGGGCGTGCCGGCGCCGGAGGCATCGCGATGCACCTCCTCGTGCTCGCGGCGATGGCGGCTGCGACCTTCTCGCGCCGCGTTCCGGACTGGCTTCGCGCCTGGGCGCCGCTGGCCGCCGTCCTGTTTCTCTACACGGAACTGCCGATGCTCATCCGCGCGGCGGGGCACGGTGAGTTCTTCGACATGACGGTGATCTCCTGGGAGACGGCGATCTTCGGGGGGCAGCCGGCGATCGAGTGGGCCCTGCGCTGGCCGGCGCGATGGCTCAGCGAGACGCTGCACGCCGCCTACCTCAGCTACTACGGCATCATCGTCGTGGTGCCGGTGACGCTGTGGCTCGGGAGCCGACGGGAGGACTTCGCCGAGGCGGTGTTCACGCTCATGCTCACGTTCGTGGCGTGCTTCGTCTGCTATGTGGCATTTCCGGTGGAAGGGCCGCGCTACCTGTGGCCCGGCACCGCCCCCGACGGGCCGATGCGCGGCCTCACGCAAGCGCTGCTGGAATCCCGGTCGTCCGCGGGCACGGCGTTTCCTTCCTCGCACGTCGCGGTGGCCACTGCGCAGACCGTGCTCGCCTGGCGCTACTTCGGAAAACCCGCGCTGGCACTCGGCGCCCTGGCCGCGGCCCTCGCGCTTGGCGCGGTGTACGGCGGCTTCCACTACGCCATTGACGTCATTGCCGGTGCGGTCTTCGGGTTCCTGCTCGCCCTCATCGGGCTCGAGCTGTTTGCGCTCGTGGCCCGTGCCGCGGATCAGGCGAACGCCACGGCGCCGACGAATCCACGGTCGCCCGATGACAGCGGCTCGAGCACCTCGTCCAGCGGAACGACGTCCACCTGATCGAGCGCGGCGCCAGCCGCGCCAGCGATGCCGACGCCGAGCGCCTTGAGCCGCGCCTCCTTGAGGCTCCAGACGCGCAGGAACGCTTCCGACACGGAAAGCCCGGATTCCGCGATGCGCGCCACCTGGTCCCGCTCCTCACTCGTCAGCCAGCGGTTCACCAGCGCCTGCACCCGTTCCACGTCGCGCCGGCGCTCCACGTCCACTCCCACCGCGCGCTCGGTGCTCACGGCGAGCAGGATGAGATCCCCGGAATGGCTGACGTTGAAGTGCAGCCCCTGCGGCAGCATCGGCTTGCCGCGCTCGGTGTGGCGGATCTCGATGGCCGAGGGCACGACGCCGAGCCGCTCGGCCAGCACCACCCGAACGAGCGCGCGCGTGACGACGTAGCGCTCCGCGCTCTCACGGCTGCGGTACGCCGTCAGGCGGCGCTGCTCGTCGGGAGACAGGAGCAGCCGGCCGTACTCATCGAGGCGCGAGAGGTGCTCACCGACGCGAGCGATCCACAGGTCCGCCGACGCGCGGGCAGACCGTGCGGTGCCGACGAACGCGCCCACGGCGCTACGCACGGCCGGCGCCCCGCCCCGCGAGGGCGGCCACCGCATCCACCGTCTCGTCGATCTGCCCGGGTGTGTGGTCGGCGGCCACGAAGAACCGCAGCCGCGCGGCGTGCTCGCTCACGGCGGGCGCCACCATGGGCTGCACGTTGATCCCGCGCTCGAGCAGCTGCTGCGACATGCGCACCGCGGCCACCGAGTCGCCGGTGATGACCGGGATGATCGGGGTGCCCGCGCTCGAGCCGGTGTTGAGGCCGGCCGCGCGGGCCCGCTGGAGAAACCGCTCCGCGTTCCGGTGGAGCCGGCGCACGCGATCCGGCTCCTGCCGCAGCACGCGCAACGCCGCGAGCGCTGCCGCGGCGCTTGCGGGCGCGATCCCGACGCTGAAGACGAATCCCGGCGCGGTGTACTTCAGGTACTCGATCACCTCGTGACGCCCACCGATGTAGCCGCCCACGCTCGCCAGCGACTTCGAGAGCGTGCCCATCCACAGGTCCACCGTGCGAGGGGAGACGCCGGCATGCTCGGCGAGGCCCCGCCCCGTGGCGCCCAGAACGCCGATGGAGTGGGCTTCGTCCACCATCAGCCAGGCTTCGTGGCGCCGCTTGATCTCGATCGCGCGGGGCAGGTCGGGAATGTCGCCATCGGCGCTGTACACGCCCTCGATCACGAGGAGCGCGCGGCGGTACCGGGTGCGCACCTCCGCCAGAAGGCGATCCGCGGCACCGAGGTCGTTGTGGGGAAACGTCAGGCGATGCGCGCCGGAGAACAGCGCGCCCTGCATGGCGCTGTTGTGCAGCAGCTCGTCGCACAGCACCACGTCCCCGGGGCCAACGAGGTGGCTGATCGTGGAGACGTTGGTGGTGACGCCGCCAAGGAAGACGACGCAGCCCTCGACGCCGATGAAGCTCGCGAGCTCCTCTTCCAGCTCCCGGTGCACCGGCCGCTCCCCGGACACCACACGGCTCGCGGAGACCGATGTCCCGTAGCGCCGGGTTGCCTCCACGGCGGCTTCGATGACGCGGGAATCGCCCGACAATCCCAGGTAGTTGTAGTTCGCGAAGTTCACGACGTCGCGGCCCGCGATGCGCGCCGTGGCGCCCGTGACCCCGTCATGCACCCGGAAGTACGGATTCTCGAGACCGTGCCGCTCGAGCTCCTCGAGCCGGGATTGCAGAAGGCGATGTTCCGGGAACTCGGCGGCGCGCAGCGGCGGCACCCGCCGCTCGTCCCCTCGCGGGCGCGCCGCGCCACCCGCGCCGCCGCTGCCGCCTGCCTCGAGCGCGCGCGCCAGCGACCGGATGGACGGCTCGCGCCACAGCAGCCCGACGTCCACGCGATGCCCGAGCACCTGCTCCAGCTCCGTCACCAGCCGCACCGCGGCCACCGAATCGAGCCCGTACTCGCGGATCGAGGCGGTCGGATCCACAGTGGACACGTCGAGCTGCAACTCGTCCGCCACCCAGCGACGCAGCCACCCTTCGATCGGTGCCGACGCGCCGCCATCGTCGCGCATGGCTTCCGCGATCTCGTCGATCGTCTGGTCGGAGCGCGCCACGACATCGAGCGTGCCATCGAGGAGCATCGCGCGTGTGGCGCGCCGCTGCACCTTCCCGCTGGACGTGCGCGGGATGCCGTTCTGCTTCACGAGCACGATCACGTCGGGCAGGACCCCTTCGCGGTCGGCGAGCGCGCGACGCACGGCAGAGAACACCGCCTCGTTGTCCGCCTCGCGATGGTGGCGCGTGACCTCGAGGGCCATGGCGAGTCGCTCGCGCTCGCCGTCCGCGATCGCGAACGCCGCGGCATGGCCGGGCCGAAGGCTCGCGTGGCTGCGCTCTGCCGCGAGCTCCACGTCCTGCGGGTAGTAGTTGCGCCCGTTCAGGATGATGAGGTCCTTCAGGCGTCCGGTCACGAACAGCTGGCCGTCGTCGAGGAAGCCGAGATCGCCCGTCCGCAGCCAGTGGGCCGCCGATCCCGGCAGCTGGGCTCCAAACGCTTCCGTGGTCTCCTCGGGCCGGTTCCAGTATCCCCGGGCCACGCTCTCCCCCGCCACCCAGATCTCACCAACTCGGCGCTCGTCGCACTCCTCCCGGAGCTCCGGGTCCACGATGCGGACCTCGAGGTCGCGCGCGGGCATTCCCGATGACACGAGCCGCAGCCGGTCCCCGGCCTTCGGCGCGCTGGCGCGCTTCTGCTCGAGCGTCGAGCGCGACACGTCGAGGGTGGACGGTCCCTGTCCCCACGGTCCGCCCGACACGAACAGCGTTGCCTCGGCCAGGCCGTAGCACGGGAAGAACGCTTCGCGGCGGAACCCGGCATCGGCGAAGGCCCGGCAGAACCGGTCGATCGTCTCGGCGCGAATCGGCTCCGCGCCGTCGAACACGGTGTGCCACCGGCTGAGGTCCAGCCCGCGCGCCTCGTCCGGCTTGATGCGCTCGACGCACAGGTCGAAGGCGAAGTTCGGCGCCGCGCTCGTGGTGGCGCGATAGCCGGACATTGCCTCGAGCCACGCGAGGGGTCGCTGGAGGAAGGTGGCCGACGACATGAGCACGGCGCCGCGCCCGACGTAGCACGGCTGCAGGATGCCCCCGATCAGGCCCATGTCATGGAAGGGCGGCAGCCAGAAGACGCCGACGTCGTCCGGGCCATGCTCCACCGTGAACGCCGACCGGATCAGGCGCAGGTTGCCCAGCAGGTTCCGGTGCGACAGCATGACGCCCTTTGGCGCCGCGGTGGAACCGGAGGTGTACTGGAGCATCGCGAGGTCATCGGGTCCGACGCTCCGCGCCAGGCGCGCGCCGCCCTCGATCGCGTCGTCCACCGCGATCCAGCTCAGAGACGAGAGCCGGGCGTCGTCGCCCCGCCAGCCGTCGAGCCGCGCGAGCAGCGCCGAGGTGGTCAGCGCGACCGCCGGGTCGCAGTCGGCGACGATGCTCGGAATGCGGGGATCGAAGCGGCGCGGGTTGGGCGGATACGCGGGCACCGCGACGACACCCGCGTACAGGCAGGCGAAATACGCGGCCACGTAATCCAGCCCCGCGGGCACGAGCAGCAGGGCCCGATCACCCGGCCGAGCCACCTCCGCGATGCGCGCGCCCAGGGCACGCGCGCGTCGGTCGAGCTCCGCGTAGGTGACCCGGAGCTCCGGCTTCTGATCGCCGGGCAGGAAGCGATAGACGACCCGCTCCGGCGACACGCTCGCGCGAAGCTCGAGAAGCTCGACGAGGGTGCCGCACCGCGCCGCCGCGATGTCGTCGTGGGCGGCGGTCACTGCGGGCGAAGCCAGCGCTGGGTCACGTACCAAAGGTACGTTTCGCGAATTCCCGCAGGGAGTGTCATCGGCTCCGGGAGCCCGAGCTCCTCGCGCGCGCGCGCCGCACTGCACACCCAGTACGGGTCGCGCCCGAGCGCTGCCTTGCTGGAGTTCGCCAGCGGCGCGCGTCCGGTGACCAGGCCCACGCCGTCGCCGACTCTCGCCGCGGCGCGCACGACCCACCGCGGCAGGTTCACCACGCGCGCCGGACGCTGCGCGGCGTCCGATATCGAGCGCGCGACGTCGGCCCACCGCACGGGCTCCCGCGAGGCGAGGAAGTAGGTGCGCATCGCGGCGCGATCCCGGGTTGCCGCCCGGAGCAGTCCCTCCACGACGTCATCCACGTGCAGGAGGGACATCCAGTGGTCGCGCACGCCGGGGAGCACGAGCCAGCCGCGCGCCGCCATCCGGAAGAGCGTCAGGAAGTCACGGTCGCGCGGACCATACACGGCGCACGGCCGCACGATGGTCGTGACGAGCCGGTCGTTGAAGCCCTCCACGAGCCGCTCCGCCTCGGCCTTGCTGCGACCGTACGCCTCGATCGGACGCGGGGCGTCGGACTCGTCGATGGGGCGATCGAGCGCCGGCGCGGGACCCGCCGCCGCCTGGCTGGAGACGAAGACGAACCGCGGGCGCAGCCGGCGCGCCACGAGCGCGCCGAGGAGGTGGCGCGTGACCAGCACGTTGGCGCTGCGGAACGCGTCCTCGTTCACGGCCCGGGTGGCGCCGGCGAGGTGGAAAACGACGTCGGCGCCCTCGAAGGCGCGGCTCGAGTGCAGCGACGCGGGGCGCGCGTACTCGACGACGTGCCGCTCCACCCGGGAGGGCGCCCGCCCACCGTTGGCGCGCACGAGGCAGCGCACGGTGTGTCCGTCACGGAGCAGGCGGTCGACGAGGTTGCGTCCGATGAACCCGCTGCCGCCCGTGACGACGGCGATCATGTCCCGGTGGAACCCTCGCGCTCGACGCGCGCACCCGCGCGCCGCAGACGTCCCTCGAGCTTCTCGCCAACGCGGGCGCGCACCACCATCTCGTCGCCGACCGTCCGCTGGTCGAGCACTTCCCCGTACTGGTGGATCTCCGCGAGGAGCTTCCCGTCCGTATGGGACAGGTGGATCTGCGCCAGCGGCCGACGCTCGCGCATGGCCGCCTGGAGCGCGCGCCGGACGGGATCGGTGCCGTGCGGCGTGAGCGTGGAGACGAACACCGCGCCGCTCCCGTCGCTCGTGTGGCGCTCCTGGAGCGCGATCAGCTGCTCTTCCTCGAGGAGGTCGATCTTGTTGAATACCAGGAGCACGGGCTTCTCCTCGAGCTCCAGGTCGCGGAGCACGCCCTCCACCACCTCGCGCTGTTCCTCCCACGAGGGATGCGACGCGTCAATGACGTGGAGCAGCAGGTCGGCCTCGTTCGCCTCCTCCAGCGTCGCGCGGAACGACGCAACGAGATGGTGCGGCAGCTTCCGGATGAAACCGACCGTGTCCGTCAGCAGCGCCTTGGCGTTGTCATCGAGCTTGACCTCGCGCGTGAGCGGGTCGAGCGTCGCGAAGAGCCGGTCCTCCACGAACACTTCGTTCGCGCCGGCAAGGCTCCGGAGCAGCGACGACTTCCCCGCGTTGGTATAGCCGACGAGCGCCCCGCGAAACTCGCTGCGGCGCGACTGCCGCTGCACCGCGCGGCCCTTCTGGAACTCCGCGAGCTTCTCGCGCAGCACCTTGATGCGGGTGTTGATCAGGCGACGGTCCGTCTCGAGCTGCGTTTCGCCCGGGCCCCGCACGCCGATGCCGCCACGGAACTTCTCGAGGTGCGTCCACATGCGAGTGAGGCGCGGCAGCATGTACTGCAGCTGCGCGAGCTCCACCTGCATCTTCGCCTCGGCCGAGCGGGCCCGGGTCGCGAAGATGTCGAGGATCAGCTCCGCGCGGTCCACGACGCGCTGGCCGATGGCATCCTCGATGTTCTTGGACTGCGACGGCGACAGCTCGTCGTCGAAGACCACGAGCGAGGCGTTCGTCTCGATGACCTTCTCGCGCAGCTCCTCGATCTTCCCCTTGCCGAGATAGGTGGCGGGGTGCGGCTTGTCGAGCTGCTGCGTCAGCTCCCCGACGATCACCGCGCCCGCGGTGTCGGCCAGGCGCTCCAGCTCCTCGATGTGCTCACGCAGGTTGTGCCGCGCCCGACCGCGCTTGAGCGGCGCGCCCACCAGGAGCGCGCGCTCGATCGGCTGCTGAAGCTGGACGATGTCCTTTGCGATGCTGTCCTCCGCGCCTAGCGCAGGGTGTCAAACCGGCCGGTCGCCGAGTAGGGGACGGTAAAGTTGCCCACCGCCGACCCGACTGTCACGTCGCCGGCGACCCGGTAGTTCACGCTGCCGGTGGCGAAGATCTGGCGCGCCGCGGCGCCCAGCCCGGCGTACGTGAACGACACCGGCACGGTGACGAACGTCGAGTCCGCTGCCTGCACCGTGGTCTGGGTCTGGATGTCGCCATTCGCGAGGCTGAGGCTGTCGCCGACGAAGAGGCGATACGTCAACCGCGTGGCATCCAGGCGGTAGTTGTTCGGGTTGTAGACGCTCAGGACCACGTCGAGCGATCCTCCCGACAAGCCGAGGCCGCGGACGTTGACGTCGCGCAGGTTCACGATCGGGTTCTGGAACGCCTGGCGCGCCAGGGTGGCGCAACCGGCCAGCGCCAGCGCGGCGCCCAACAGCATCACTTTCCTCATGTGTCTCCCGTCCTCTGGTCAGTCGTACGGCGCTTGAGTTCCTCCCACCACGCGAGCCGTTTCGCGATTTCCTTCTCGAATCCGTAGGGCCCCGGGCGATAGAACTCCTGGCCCCGCAGCCGTTCGGGAAGGTACTCCTGCGGGATGTATGCCTCGGGGGCGTCGTGCGCGTACTGATACCCCGAGTGGTACCCCAGTTCCTTCATGAGGCTGGTGGGGGCATTCCGGATGTGCAGCGGAACTCCTTCGCCCGGCGTCTGTTGCGCCGCCTCCAGCGCGGCGCCCAGAGCCACCTTGGCGCTGTTCGACTTCGGCGCGGTGGCGAGGTACACCACCATCTGCGCCAGGGGGAGATACCCCTCGGGCGGACCCAGGGTGTGAAAGGCATCCCGCGCCGCCACGGCGAGCTGCAACGCCTGGGGATCCGCCAGCCCGATGTCTTCGGCGGCCATGGCGAGCGCGCGGCGGAACAGCACCATCGGGTCGCCGCCCCCCTCGATCCAGCGGGCCATCCAGTACAGCGCCCCCTGCGGATCGCTTCCGCGCAGGCTCTTGTGGAAGGCGCTGAGGAAGTTGTACGTCTCCTCACCACCCTTGTCGAAGCGGGCGAAGCGCAGCTGGAGCGCCTCCCGCGCCGCGGACCGGTCGATCCTCCCGCCGGAGCCGGCGTGCTCCGCCGCCGCATCCAGCACCGTGAGCGCGCGCCGCGCGTCCCCGTCCGCCTCCACCGCGATGAGCTCGAGCGCGTCGTCGTCCGCCGAGATCCCGAGGGCGCCGAGCCCCCGCTCGGCGTCCGCAAGCGCCCGATCGATCAGGACGCGAATGTCGGCGCTCGTGAGCTGCCGCAGCACGAAGACGCGCACCCGCGACAGCAGCGCCCCATTGATCTCGAACGAGGGATTCTCGGTGGTCGCGCCCACCAGCGTGATGGTTCCCGCCTCGACGTGCGGGAGGAAGGCATCCTGCTGCGCCTTGTTCAGCCGGTGGATCTCGTCCGCGAACAGGATCGTGCCCCGCCCCGCCTGCAGCCGCTCCTTCGCGTCCGCCACGATCGCGCGGATGCGCGGCACCCCCTCGGTCACCGACGAGAAGCCGACGAACTCACGCTCCGTGTACCCGGCGATGAGCCGAGCCAGCGTCGTCTTGCCGGTGCCTGGCGGCCCCCAGAGCACGAGCGACGACACGGTGCCCTTCTCGATGGCCTCGCGCAGCGGCTTGCCGCGCGCGAGCACGTGTTCCTGCCCCACGAACTCGTCGAGGGTGCGCGGACGCATGCGCGACGCGAGCGGCTGGGCGCGTTCGGCCGCGTCCGCAAAGAGTCCCGGCTCGTCGCGGTGGCGTTTGGGCATGGCTACAGCAGCGATCGCGCCGCGAAGAACACGCCACACCCCGCGATGAAACTCAGCGGCGTGCTCCAGCCGCTCCGCGGCTGGAGCTCGGGAACGAGGTTCGATGCCCCGACGTAGATCGTCACCCCCGCCGAGATGGCGAGGCCGTAGGACTGAAGTCCGGTGAACGTGTCGGTGAGGGCGACGCCCGCGAACGTGGCCACGCCGAGCAGGCCTGCCGCCGCGATTGCCGTGCTCCGCCTGGCGCCGGCGGCGAGGAAGAGGCTCGAGATGGCCAACCCTTCCGGAAACTTGTGCAGCAGCACCCCCAGGAACACCAGCGTGCCCACGGCACCGCTCACGAGAAGGCCGCTCGCCACGGCCACGCCGTCCACGAAGGTGTGCAGCAACAGCCCGACGAGCGCGCTGCGGCTGACCAGCATGGACACCGCGTGCGTTTCCTCGCCGAAATGGAAGTGCCGGCCGATGGTGTGCTGGGTGAGATGCACCGCGAGATACGCGAGGAGTGCCGTGACCGCCGCCGCGCGACCGGACTGCTCGATGGCCGCGGGAATGAGCTCCACGAAGGCGACGGACAGCAGGAATCCCGCCGTGAATGCGAGGGTGCGGTCCAGCGCCTGAACGCTCCAGCGTCGCCCGGACGTCACCGCCAGCGCGCCGACGAGATTCGCCGCCGCCGCCGAGAGGCCGTACACGAGCTCGGTTGTGGTCACGCCCGCTGCAGACCCAACCGCTCCACTGCTGCCTGAATGGCGTTCACGAGCTCGGGCGCCGCAGGAAACTGGGCCCGTCGCTGCTTCCAGCTCTTGGTCTGGAGCACCCCCTGCTCCTCCAGCCCGCGGCCTTCCAGCAGGTAGAGCCAGCGGTCGGAGCGCGAATAGATGTAGAGCTCGAGGTAGGGGTTCAGCGTCAGCTGGTCCTCCCCGGTGTAGATGGAGAACTCGACGCCGCCATAGCGCGCGAGCAGCACCTTCAACCGGGCCACCTGTTCCCGCACGTCGTCCACGGGAAGCGACTCGCCTTTCCACGTGCGTCCGGAACGAAGATCCTCGAGCGCCACATCCACCGCGGGTGGCAGGCTCTCGGCGAGGGCGTGCAACAGGTCCACCACGCGTTCCGCGTTGGCCACCACGTGCGCCGAATACACGCCGTCTTCGACGCCGAACGTGAAGCCATCAGCGCCCGTGCGAAAGCGTTTCCAGATCTGCTCGTCCGCCTGCTTGCCTCGAAACAGCATCAGCTTCCCGCTCCGTCGTTCTTCGTGGTCCGCGCGCCGGCCTCGGGGGCCCTGGCCAGCTGCAGCAATCGCTCGCGTGTGTTGAGCTCCGGCTCCTCGATCACCCGGTCCAGCAGCGCCGCTAGAATCTTACCCAGCGCCGGCCCCGGGGCGATGCCAGCCGACCGAAGGTCGTCCCCGTCAACCGCGAGATCGCGCAGGTCCACCGGCTCTGTCAGCGCCGCGCGCGCGCTGCGGCGATACAGCCTTTGCACGGCGCGGGCCGTCGGGGCCGGGACACCACGCGCGGACTGCGCCTCCCAGCGGGCGAGAGCGAGTCGAAAGTACGCATGGAGATTGAGTCGCCCGATGCGCGCCACCCAGCGGCGCAGGGTGGCCGGCCCGATGTCGCCACGCAGACCCTCGGCCATCGCGGTGCCCACGGCCTTCCATGCATCCACGAGGCCGGCCAGCCACTGGGCATCGTGCTTCGAGAACCGCAGCCGCGTTGCCACGCGAAGCACGCCGGCCCCGCCCAGATCGCTGAACAGCGCCGCGAAACGGACCAGCCTCCTGCCCGGGCGGTTCTTCAGCCCCGGCATCGCCGCATGGTCAATCGCGCGCAACGCATCGGACGAGACATCAGCGAGCTCGGGGATCAGGACCGCGAGCGCCCCGGAGTCACGCCACTGCTCCAGCGCGGCCGACGGTCGCGCGACCTGATCCATCGTCTTCTCGAGCTCCTGCTTCACCCGCTCCGCGGACAGCCGCGTGAGGTACGGTGCGCTCGCGCGAATCGCGTCCCAGGTTTCCGGGGCGATGGAGAACCCGAGCCGGGCCGCGAAGCGGATGGCGCGGAGCGCCCGCAGGCGGTCTTCCTTCATGCGCTGGTCGGGGTCGCCCACCGCGCGGATCAGGCCCCCCGTGAGGTCGCGCTGGCCGCCATGCGGATCGTGGAGCACACCGCTGGCAGGCGAAAAGGCCATGGCGTTGATGGTGAAGTCACGACGGGCCAGGTCCTCGTCCAGCGACGCGCCGAACTCCACCTCCGCGTGCCGTCCGTCGGTGCGGACGTCGCGGCGGAAGGTCGTTACTTCGTGGAGGACGCCTGCCGCGTCGAGCACGCCCACTGTGCCGAACGCGATCCCCACCGGGATGGTCCGCCGCCGCCCGAACACGCGGGCCACCTCATCGGGGGTGGCATTCGTGGCGAGATCCCAGTCGAGGTGCGCGTGGCCGAGGAGGGCATCCCGGACCGCGCCGCCCACACACCATGCCTCGAACCCGGCGCGCTCGAGCTCCCGGGTGATCCCGAGGACCGATTCCGGTGGCTTGAGTCGGGAGTTGGGACCAGAGCTGTGAGACACTACCGAAGGCCTGGTAAACGGATGATATTGCGTTGACTCACAACGCTTTCCGACCACGTACCTGAACCATTTTAGCGGGCTCTGGCGAGATGGAATCCCTCATGACGACCTCCGCGGCCAC
>Ga0307505_10001632_pt1 | contig 17427 bp, 18 predicted proteins | sample 23_S_MG_FD_202183 | JGI IMG/M metagenome (GOLD analysis project Ga0307505, IMG submission 202183) | Soil microbial communities from Populus trichocarpa stands in riparian zone in the Pacific Northwest, United States - 23_S | ecosystem: Environmental > Terrestrial > Soil > Riparian zone > Trees...
ATTGACCGCCCAGGAACCGGCCCATAACAGTGGGAAATAATGCAGGATCACGAATTTCGCCATATCCTTAACGACGAAATCCATGGGCGGCCGGGGCTTACGGTCACGGCCCCGGCCCGCATCACCCATCTGGCCTTTACCCTGACGAAAGACGACAGCGACCCGTTGTTGCAGGTGACAAAACTCTGTGACGCCTTCGGCGTGAAGCCTCCTGTTGAAGGGGCCCGCCATCACAGCGCCGAACTTGCCTCGGTCCTTTTCAAGTATGAGCGCCATGGGGAGTTTTACCGGATCAGCGTGACGGCGCAGAATACGCGGAAAAAGCAGGAAGCCATTTCGCTTCTGCCGCTGGGCTGGATTGATGAATTGCCGGGCAAGCGGCTGGTTGCCATCCACACGGAAGTCATATCCGGGGACATGAAGCCGCCCACCCCGCAATTTCTCAAAAAATATTTCGGCCATGAGGATCTGGCGGGATCGCGGGTGAGCCATGGCCGCGCCACGGTCTGGACTGATTTCAAGATCGGCGATGACGGCTATACGCGCATGCTGATTCTGGATCAGGGCCTCACGCCCCTGTCGCTGGGCCGCGTTTCGCGCCGCATCCATGAAATCGAGACCTACCGGATGATGGCGCTGCTGGCCTTTCCCCTGGCGCTGGACCTGCAACGCCGGCTTGGGCCGCTTGAAAAATCACTGGCTGAAACCATTGAAGGCATGCTGTCGACGCAGGGCATCGAGGAAGACGCCCGGCTGCTCGCCAGCCTCAGCACCACGGCGCGGGATGTGGAAGAGATGTCCAACCGGAGCAGCTTCCGCTTTGCGGCGGCGCGGGCCTACAGCGCGCTGGTTGCAAAACGCGTGGCCGAGCTTGGCGAGGAGCGGGCCATCAACTACCAGCGCATCGGCGTGTTTCTCGACCGCCGCTTCAGCCCGGCGATGACCACCTGCTTTGCCGTGGCCGAGCGCATTGCCGATCTGGCGCGGCGCAGCGAGCGGGCCAGCAACCTGCTCCGCACCCGCGTTGACATCGCGCTGGAAGGCCAGAACCAGCAGTTGCTGCGCTCCATGGAGGCGCGCACGCGGCAGCAATTGATGCTGCAGGAAACGGTTGAAGGAATTTCCGTTGTCGCCATCAGCTATTACCTGTTCAACATTGTCGCCATATTTGCCAATGGCGCGGCGGAACACTTCTTCGGCGAGGGCGTCGGCTTCCCCGACTGGGCGCTCGTGCCCGTCATATTCCTGTGTGTCTGGTGGGGCATCCGGCGGCTCAAGCGGCGCATCCGGAAATCCCATCCGGAAGTTCAAACAACGGCCAGGACATCGCCGAAGGTGATAATCGCCGCTTCGCCTTTGGGCGAGAGCAAATAGATGCCGCGCGCTTCCTTGACGAACCAGCCGTAGGCATCGCGCCTGAGGATTGACGCGGCGCGCTCAACTTTGGTTTGCGCGACAATATCGCATATCCTTGAGGCGCCGGTTGTTTTGAGAAATTTCACGCAGCGCAAGGCATCCTGCCGGTAAGCGGTGACTAATGGGCGCTTGCTGCTGCCGCCTGAATTGGGATCGCCCACCCGGCGCTGGAACTCGCGCAGGAGCAGGGTTTTGCGGCGCGGGATCTTGCGTGGCTGGTAGGGGGCGGGATCGAGATAGGCCTCGACCCATTGGCCGTTTACCACCAGCAAGCCGAGGCCGAGGCGCTTGCACAATCGCAAGATGTCATTCGGAAGGGAGCGTTTCGGTTCCGGAATGGCAAGATAGACCGTGTCGGTCACGCCCTGGCGGTCAATGCCTTGCAGCAGGAGCTGGAGATTGAAAGAGGTTTTCAACTCGACAATGACCGGCGGCTCATCGCCCCTGACGGCCAGCACATCGCAATCGCCGATTTCGGCCTTCACGGCATAGCCCTGCGCTTCGAGAAAGCGCTTCACGGGCAGATAGAGTTCGGTTTCAAGCAAGAGAATAGGCCCTGAGCATGGTGCCCAGAGCCTACAATGATTCGTTTACAAAAGATTTATTTGCTGACGAAGACCTGGGCAGTGATGAGGGTCTTGATGTTTTCAAACGCCCCGGCCACGGCCGCCGCACTTGTTGCCACGAAGAAATTCTTGTCGGGATCGGTTGCGCAATCCCGCAAACGGTCGACAGTGTCATTGTCGTCAAGATCATAGGCGATGGTGATCATGGTAATGCCCTTGGTCTTTGCGTTGGTGCAGAGAGCCTCAAGGTTTGATTCACCTTGGGCTACAGTCCGCGTGCCGCCGGGGCCGAAGGCGGGCTCGGTCTGGGCGCCATCGGTGAGGACGACCATAAATTTTTGGGTTTCCTCGTCGTCATAGCTCACGCCGCCGGGAAACGTTTCGCTGTTGGACAGCATCTGGAGGCCAAACTCCACGCCAACCGCAATATGGGTCCAGGCATAGGTGGTCATCATGTCAAGCCGTGATCGCAAGTAGGCGAAATTGTCGGTCAACGGCACCATGAGGAGTTTGTTGCTGGAATAGCCGCTGCAGCCCGAGGAAATGTGCACGGGCGCCTGCGCCTGGCCCCACTTGGACTCATTGTCCGAAGTCGGCTCATCATCAGTCAGGTTGAAAGGATATTTGCGGTCCTGTGAGCAACCCACCCAGTTTCCGCTGCCCGATTGACCAAGAATGTCAGACTTGCGGAACGTGCCATAGACATGGTGCGAGAAAGGCACGAGAGAAAATTTCACCTTGTCGGGATTTGCCGCTTCAAGATCGCTGATCAGGTCCTTCGCGGCATTTTTCATGGCCACGTATTTCACGCCCCCGGCGATGGACTCGCTCATGGAACCGGAATAGTCCAGAACCAGGGCAATCTCGGCGTTCTTGTTTTCAGGAACCGAGATTTCCGCGCCAACCGAGAGCTTCATGGAATCGATGTTGGCAAACTTCATTAACGATGTTGCCATTTTCATGTCGGCGGCGGCAACCACCGATTCGTCTTGAATGTCAAAGCTGCGGACGATTTCGGCGTCGGCAAGGTCACCGCCCTCCAGGTTTTTGACAAAAGTCGCTTCAGCCAGGGCAAGGCGCACAGCGTCAGTCGCCTCCGGGGTTGAGGCAGCAGCAAGGGCGGCGGAATCAAGGGCGGCCTGCAATTCGGTGACGTTGGCCAGATAGCGGATGTAATCGATGGCAGATCCGGCAGCCACAAAAATGGGAATGGCCGAAACGGCATACATAACCGCAATGGAGCCCTTCTGGCAGTTGCCGAAGTTCTTTACAAAACGTTGCAATTTTGCACAGACTTGCATCTTTTCGCTCCTTTGTCTCAATCCGGAACGGTGTTCCGGGGGTATGGAAGCAGAGGAGCAAGCCACAGTCCAAACGGGCCCTGTGCGGCGTTAAGTTTATGGCAAGGTTTACAGAATCTTAATTAAAACGGTCGCCTTGCACGCATTGCGGCGGTCAGGGTGCCTTCATCAAGGTAATCCAGCTCGCCGCCCACGGGCACACCATGGGCAAGTTTCGAGGTACTCAGGCCCAATCCCTTCAGGCGCTCGGTGATGTAGTGGGCAGTGGTCTGGCCTTCCACCGTGGCGTTGGTGGCCAGCACGACTTCGCGCATGCCCGACACTGCGGCCCGTTCGATCAGGTGGTTAATGGCCAGGTCTTCCGGCCTGATGCCTTCCATGGCGGAGAGGGTGCCGCCGAGGACATGGTAAAGGCCGGTCCAGGCGCCGGCACGCTCAAGAGCCCAGAGGTCGCCCACCTCCTCCACCACACAGAGAATGGTGCGGTCGCGGCGCGGATCGCTGCAAATGGTGCAGGGATCAATCGTGTCGACATTCCCGCAGGTGCTGCACACCGTTACCTTGTCCTGGGCATCCGCCATGGCAAGCGACAGGGGAGAGAGAAGCTTTTCGCGGTTCTTGATCAGGTACAAAGCGGCGCGGCGGGCCGAGCGGGGCCCAAGCCCCGGCAGCTTTGCCAGCAACTGGATGAGCCGCTCAATTTCGACGCCCGCGGTCCGCTTCATGTCAGAAGGGCAGCTTCATGCCGGGCGGAAGCGCCAGGCCGCCGGTTACGGATTTCATTTCCTCGGCCATCAGCGCTTCGCTCTTGGCCTTGGCATCGGCATGGGCCGCAACGATGAGATCTTCGAGAATTTCCTTCTCGTCTTCTTTCATGAGGGAAGAGTCCACCTGAAGGGCCGACATGGCGCCCTTGCCGGTGAGCGTCACCTTCACCAGCCCGCCGCCGGACTGGCCGGTCACGGTTGCCGTTTCGAGCTTGGTCTGCATGTCAGCCATTTTGGATTGCATGGCCTGGACCTGCTTCATCATGTCACCGAGATTCTTCATCACTCTCTTCCACTGGTTTCAAGGTTTCGGGATCGCGCACATCGGTTACCGTGCTGCCGGGAAAGCGCTTGAGGATGGCCTGCACGGCAGGCTCCTCGCGGGCTGCGCGGAAGGCTGACTCTTTTGCGTCTTTTTTCTGGAGGGCGAGCGGCTTGTCGCCGCCCTCCTTGGCCACCAGCACCATCCAGCGGCGGCCGGTCCAGGCCTCCAGCTTGCGTGACAGTTCGCCGGGCAGGCCGGGAGACGCGCCCTGCTCCATGGCCAGTTCGATCTGGCCGGGGGCCACGCGAATGGGACGCGCAAAGCGCTCGAGGTCGCCCTTCAGTTTCACGTCGCGCTTTTCAACAACAAGGGCGATGATATCGGCGAAATTTGAGAAGGCCCGGGTTTCGATAGGGGCCGGAGGGGCGGCTGCTTCCGGTTTCAGCGCCAGCGAGCCCACCGATTCCGTCGCGGGCAAGTCACGTTTTGCGGGCTGGGCCATGACAATAGGGGCTGATTTTTCAGCGGGCGGAGCCTGTTTTACCAGCTTCAGCAAGTCTTCACCGGAGGGCAAGTCAGCCGCGTGGGCCAGGCGAATAAGCACCATTTCCGCAGCAAGGAGGGGCTGGCCCGCATAACTTACCTCCGTGATGCCCTTCAGCAGCATCTGCCAGGCCCGTGTCAGATGGGCCATGCCAAGGCGCGCCGCGTAATCGCTCCCTCGGGTTTTTTCCGCTTCGGTGCGCGAGGGATCGGTGAGGGCCGAGTCCTTCACCACTTTCAGGCGCGTCACCCAGTGGACGAAATCGGCGAGGTCACCCAGGATGGTTTCGGGATCGCCGCCGCCTTCATGCTGGGCTTCAATCTCGTGAATGGCCTTTGCCGTATCGCCCGCCATCACCGCATCAAACAGGTCAATGATGCGCGAGCGGTCGATGAGCCCCATCATGCCGGCAACGTCGGCGGCCTTCACCTTTCCCTCGCCATAGGCAATGGCCTGGTCGAGCAGCGACAGGCCATCACGCACGGAACCCTCGGAAGCCCTGGCAATCATGCGCAGGGATTCCTCGTCGATGGTGACATTCTCAAGGGCGGCGATGCGGGCGTAATGCTGCATGAGGAGGGCCGCATCCAGGCGCTTCAGGTCAAAGCGCTGGCAGCGCGACAGGATGGTGACAGGCACCTTGCGGATTTCGGTGGTAGCAAAGATGAACTTGATGTGCGGCGGCGGCTCTTCCAGGGTTTTGAGCAGCGCGTTGAAGGCGCTTTTGGAGAGCATGTGGACTTCGTCGATGATGTAGATCTTGTAGCGCAGCGACACGGGCGCATAGCGCACGCTGTCGATAATCTCGCGCATGTTGTCGACGCCGGTGTTGGAGGCCGCGTCCATTTCGATCACGTCCATGTGGCGCGATTCGAGAATGGCCTCGCACTGGGGGGTGAGCTCCGGCATTTCGATGGATGGGGCATCCGGATAATTCAGGGCGCGGGCGATGAGGCGAGCGGTGGTGGTTTTTCCGACGCCCCGCACGCCGGTGAGCATATAGGCCTGGGCAATGCGTCCGGTGGCCACGGCGTTGGTCAGGGTGCGCACCATGGCTTCCTGGCCGATCAGGTCAGCGAAGTTCTGCGGACGGTATTTGCGGGCGAGGACGCGGTAGCCTTGAGCGCTCATGGTGTCTGGGGTTTCCGTCATGATGGCTCAGAATACTAGAGGTGGGAGGCTGGACGGGCAACCCGTTCCGATCTCGTTGGGGCTGCTTCCTTCCGGACCTGACCCGGTTGGCGAGCGGTACGTCCGCCGCCAACCTCCCGAAGGGGTATATCGGAGTTTTGGGCTGAAAAGGCAAGGGTGTGATTGGGGCCCCTTTGCCGCTGCTGCCACTGGCTGCCACGATTGACCTATAAGGCCCGCTCGCTTATCTGAGGGCCATGAGCCTGCGCGACATCATCACCCTGCCCGATCCGCTTTTGCGGCAAACCTCCAAGCCCGTTCCGGGCGTGGACAAGGGCGTGCGCAAGACCTTTGATGACATGCTGGAGACCATGTACAAGGCGCCGGGCATTGGCCTGGCGGCGATCCAGATCGGCGTGCCGCAGCGGCTGGTGGTCATTGATATTTCCAAGGACGGCGAGGAGCGCCAGCCCCTGTTCATGGCGAACCCGGAAATCATGTCGGCCAGCGAGGCCTTAAGCGACTACGAAGAGGGCTGCCTCTCCATCCCGGAATTCTATGAAATGGTGACACGGCCATCGGAGGTCACGGTGCGCTACCTCGACCGGAAGGGCGAGCCGCAGGAGCTTGTGGCAAACGGGGTTCTCGCCACCTGCGTGCAGCATGAAATCGACCATCTCAACGGCGTGCTGTTCATCGACTATATATCGAAGCTGAAGCGCGACCGGGTGGTGAAGAAATTCGTGAAGGCGCAAAAGCTGGGAAAGCTCTGAGCCGATGAAGCTCGTGTTCATGGGCACGCCGGATTTTGCGGTGGTCACGCTGAAGGCGCTGGTGGCCGCAGGGCACGAGATTGCCGCGGTCTATGCGCAGCCGCCACGGCCCGCGGGGCGGGGACAAAGCGTGCGGCCATCGCCGGTGCAGGACTATGCGGCGGCACAGGGCTTTAGGGTCAGAACGCCGCTGTCGCTGAAATCCGCCGCCGAGCAGAAATCCTTTGCTGATCTAAAGCCTGATGCGGCGGTCGTGGTCGCTTATGGCCTGCTCCTGCCGCAAGCGGTTCTGGAAGCGCCGCGGTTTGGCTGTTTCAATGTTCATGCCTCGCTGCTGCCGCGCTGGCGGGGCGCTGCCCCCATTCAACGCGCCATCATGGCAGGCGATGCGGAATCGGGCGTCACCATCATGCGCATGGAACTGGGGCTGGACACGGGGCCGATGCTGAAAGTGGGCCGCCTGCCGATCACCCCTGAAACCACCGCTTCCTCCCTGCATGATGAATTGGCGGGGCTTGGCGCCAAGCTGATGCTTGAGGTTTTGAAGCAGCCTGAGGACGCGGGAACGCCGCAGCCCACAGAAGGTGTGACCTACGCCAAAAAAATCGACAAGGCCGAGACCAGAATTGATTTCACAAAGCCGGCCGGGGAGGTGCGCAATCATATTCACGGGCTGTCGCCATTTCCCGGCGCCTGGTGCGTTCTGGCTGACTCACGCGTGAAAATTCTCAAGGCGCAGGCTGTCGATCAAGTCAGGGATGACGCGCTCACGTTTGCCTGCGGCAGCGGGGCGATAAAATTTCTCCTGCTGCAGCGGGAAGGCAAGGCGGTGATGGATGCGGCCACATTCCTGCGCGGATTTCCCCTCGCCCCAGAGACGAAGCCCGCCTGATGCCGCGCTACAAGCTCACCCTCGAATATAACGGCGCTGAATTTTACGGCTGGCAGATCCAGCTCAATGACAAAACGGTTCAGGGCGTGCTGACGGCTGCCATCGCGCAAATCAATGGCGCGCCCGCCATGGTGCAGGGAGCGGGCCGCACCGACGCAGGGGTTCATGCGCTAGGGCAAGTAGCTCATGTTGATCTTTTGCGTGAATGGGATCCCTTTGTCCTGCGCAATGCGATCAATGCGGGCGTCCGGCCGCACAAGGTGTGCGTTCTCGAAGCCGAGCTTGTGCCGGACACGTTCAACGCCCGGTTTTCCGGCACTAAACGGCATTATCTCTACCGCATTCTCAACCGCCGGGCGCCGCCCACCCTTGAACTGGGCCAGGTGTGGTTTGTGCCGGTGGAGCTTGATGCGGGCGCCATGCATGAGGCGGCGCAGGTCTTGGTCGGGCATCATGATTTCTCGACCTTCCGTGACAGCCAGTGCCAGGCGCAATCGCCGCTGCGCACGCTGGACCGCCTTGATGTCAGCCGCTTCGGCGAATTCATCGAAATCCGCACGGAGTCGCGTTCTTTCCTGCACAGCCAGGTGCGCTCCATGGTGGGTTCGCTGAAGCTGGTGGGCGAAGGCAAGTGGAAAGTCGCTGATATGCAAGCCGCCTTGGAGGCGAAGGACCGCACGGCCTGCGGTGTCGTTGCGCCGCCGGAAGGGCTCTACCTCGTCAGGGTTGATTATTGAAATAGGCGGCGATGATGCGGCTGTAGATCACCTGCGTGGCGCGCAATTCTTCAATCGCTATGTGTTCGTCAACCTTGTGGGAGGTTGCATTGGTCGGGCCGAATTCCAGCACCGGGCAATAATTCTTGATGAAGCGGGCATCCGATGTGCCGCCCGAAGTTGAAAGCTTGGGCACCAGCCCGGTTTCCTGTTCCACCGCATCCTGCACGAGGCCGACAAAGGCGCCGGGCTCGGTGATGAAGGCTTCCGCGCCTTCGTTGGAGGAGACGCTCCATGCGCCGCCAAGTTCTTCCCTGACGGCCGACACCTGGGCGTCGACCCATTCGCGCAACGACTCGTAATCCTGCTCGGTGCTGAAGCGGATATTGAATTTGGCCGTGGCGCGGGCGGGCACCACATTGCCCGCAGGGTTGCCCACGTCGACGGTGGTCACCGCCAGGCTTGACGGATCGAAGTGATCATTGCCGTCATCAATTTTCGCGAAGGAAATCCGGTCCAGCAGGCGCGACAGTTTTGGAATGGGGTTATCGGTGTTCTGGGGATAGGCCACATGGCCCTGGATGCCTGCGACGCTTACAATGAAGCTCAGGGAGCCGCGGCGGCCGATCTTGATGGTGTCTCCCAGCTTTGCGACACAGGTTGGCTCGCCCACCAGGCAATGGTCGGGAATGTGGCCGTTGGCCTTCATCCATTCCAACACTTTTGTGGTGCCGTTGATGGCGGGGCCTTCCTCATCGCCGGTAATGAGGAATGAAATGGAGCCGGCGGGCTTGCCGCTGTGCTTCAGATAGTCGATGGCGGCGGCGGCAAAGGCGGCAACCGAGCCCTTCATGTCGGTGGCGCCCCGGCCATAGAGCAGGCCGTCCTTGATCTCGGCGGCAAAGGGCTCGTGTTTCCAGTTGGCCTCGTCGCCCACCGGCACCACGTCGGTGTGGCCGGCAAAACACAAATGCGGCTGGGCGGTGCCGATGCGGGCGAAAAGATTTTCAACGTCAGGCGTGTCCTGATCCTTGAAGATCAGGCGCTGGCAGACGAAGCCGTGGGCACTCAACAGGTTTTCGAGTACGGTGAGGGCGCCTCCCTCATGGGGGGTGATGGAGCGGCAGCGGATCAGGTCTTGCAGGATGGCGACGGAATCGGTGGGGGTATTTTTCATGGGAACCAGCATAGCGGTAAAAATTACGCCCGGCCAGAATGGCCGGACGCTGTGTTAACCAGGTTGAAAACTCAAGCCAGCGGGTCGTTGCCGTACTGGTTCGGCCCATCGGTGCCGCGCAGGAAACCGCATTCAACCAGGAACCATATGAAACCAATCAGCGGCACCAGGAGGATCAGCGTCCACCAGCCGGACTTGCCGCGGTCATGCCAGCGCTTGGTATAAACAGCGAGCGCCGGATAGAGAAACAGCAGCGATATAATGACGATTGGCGTCATGCCCGACATTGCCCCCGAGGCGGCTGCTTCCGGATCCATTCCGCCCATCATGGAATAACCAAACACCATGCCCAGTATGATCATGATGACCCATTGCGCGATAAAAAGGGCCAGCACACCGAGCCAAAACGGCTGGCGGCTGATACGGCCTTCAAAACTCGTCAGGAGATATTTCCAGTCCATCTTTCCCTCCGGGCGCCGCAGCGCCTTTGAAGCCCCCGAGGAACTTATCCCCGAGAATCAGGCAAACCGGAAGTGGAAGTTTCAATCCCTCAACAATTCATTGATGGACGTTTTGGAGCGGGTTTTTTCGTCGACGCGCTTGACGATCACGGCGCAGTAGAGCGAGGGGCTGGGCGAGCCATCGGCATAGGGCTTCTGCGGCAGGGAGCCCGAGACCACGACGGAATAGGGCGGCACGCGGCCCATGAAGACTTCGCCGGTGGCGCGGTCAATGATCTTGGTGGACTGGCCGATGAACACGCCCATGGAGATGACCGAGCCTTCGCCGACGACGACGCCTTCGACAACTTCCGAGCGCGCCCCGATGAAGCAATTGTCCTCGATGATGGTGGGTCCTGCCTGCATGGGTTCCAGTACGCCGCCGATGCCGACGCCGCCGGAGAGATGCACGTTCTTGCCGATCTGGGCGCAGGAGCCGACGGTGACCCAGGTATCAACCATGGTGCCCTTGTCGACATAGGCGCCCAAATTGACGAAGGAGGGCATGAGAATGGCGCCAGGCGCTATATAGGCGGAGTGGCGCACGATGCAGTTGGGCACGGCGCGGAAGCCGCCGGCGCGGAAATTCCTGGCGGTCCAGCCCTCGAATTTTGACGGCACCTTGTCCCACCATTTGGATTTGCCGGGGCCACCGCCGGTCAGTTCCATGTCATTCAGGCGGAACGACAGGAGCACCGCCTTCTTGAGCCACTGGTTGGTCTGCCAGGCGCTGTCAACCTTCTCGGCCACGCGGGCTTCGCCGGAATCGAGCATGTCGAGTGCCGCCGCAACGGCCTTGCGGACCGGCCCCTTGGTCTTCAGGGTAATCCTGTCGCGTTCCTCCCAGGCCTGCTCAATGATGGCTTGAAGGTTTTTCATTGGGTGCTCCCTGCTAATGCTGCGGTAATTTGGCGGACACGGATTTGAGGAATTCGGCGAGATCGCTGGTCACATGGTGAACATGGTCGGCGCGGCCGATGCCGTTCAGGATATTGGCGTCGGCATTGTCATCGGAGGTGACGAGGACCGTGGTCATGCCCATGTCGTGGGGCGCTTCAAGGTTGCGCGCGATGTCCTCGAACATGGCGGAGGTCTCGGGCCTGATGCTGGTTTGCCGGATAAATTTTTCATAGGGCCCGCGTTCCGGCTTTGGAATGTAGTCGGAATGCACGATATCAAAGATATCATTGAAATGGCGGGTTACGCCCAAGCGCTCCAGCACGCTTTCGGCATGGGATACGGTGCCGTTGGTGAAAATCAGCTTGCGCCCGGGCAGCGCGTGCAGCGCCTCGTCAAGGCGAATGTTCAAGGGAACCGGCGCGTAATCAATGTCGTGGGCATGGCGCAGGAAATAGGCGGGATCAACCTCATGCTCCACCATGAGGCCGCGCAGGGTCGTGCCGTATTTGTGGAACAGGCCCTTCTGGATGGTGCGGGCTTCGGTGGGGGCGATTTTCAAGATCTCGGAGACAAGCCCGGTCATCTTCCGGTCGATCTGGTCGAACAGGCGGCATGAGGCTGGATAGAGTGTATTGTCGAGATCAAACACCCAGGTCTCGATATGGTCGAAACCCCTCATACGCCGGTCCGCGAGACGCGGGTGCCGACGCCGTGCGGGGTGAGCAATTCAAGCAGGACCGAATGGGGCACCCGGCCATCGAGAATGATCACGCCTTCGACGCCCGATTCAACCACGGCCACGGCGCTTTCGACTTTTGGAATCATGCCCGCGGTGATCGTGCCGTCGGCAATGAGGGCGGGAACGTCGCCAATCCGCAATTCGCTGATCAGCTGCTTGTTCTTGTCCAAGACCCCCGTCACATCCGTCAGCATGAGCAGGCGCTTGGCCTGGGTGGCGGTGGCAATGGCGCCCGCCGCCGTATCGGCGTTCACGTTGTAGGTATCGCCATCCCAGCCGACGCCAATGGGGGCGATCACCGGGATGGCATCGCTTCTCATGATGGTCTCGAGAATTTCAATGTTGATGCGGGCCGGTTCGCCGACAAAGCCAAAATCGATGCTTTCAACCCGACCGGTTTTCGCGTCGGTTTTCTGCTTCACATAACGTTCGGCGATCATCAGGCTGCCGTCCTTGCCGGAAATGCCGACGGCGCGGCCGCCGGCCTGCTGGATGGAGGCGACAATGGACTTGTTGATGGAGCCGGCAAGCACCATCTCCACGACCTCCATGGTCTCCTGGTCGGTAACGCGCAGGCCTTCGCGGAACTCCGCCTTCACCGCGAGCTTGTCGAGCATCTTGTTGATCTGGGGGCCGCCGCCGTGGACCACGATGGGGTTGAGCCCGCAGACCTTCAGCATCACCATGTCGCGGGCAAACTGCTGCGACAGCTTGCGGTCAACCATGGCATGGCCGCCAAATTTCACTACGATGACCTGGTCGTCATAGCGCTGCAGAAAGGGCAAGGCTTCCGAGAGGATGCGGGCCGTTTCGGGGACAGGAATGTCAGTCATGGCAGGGTTTTCCAGCGTTCATTGGCTTGGCCTTATAGGGCAATTGCCGGGCTTGCCAAGATTGAAGTTTGACGGGGTTAAAGAAGGCCTGCGATTTCGGCGCGGAGCTCTTCCAGGCCGGTAAATTTCTCGCTTGAGGTGGCATGGATCAGGGGAAAGGCGGCGGAGCGCTTAATCGCTGCGGCCTTGGTTTCGGCATGGATTTTTTCGACCTCGGCGGGTTTCAGCTTGTCGATCTTGGTGAGAACCAGTTGGTAGGTCACGGCCGATTCATCGAGGAGGTCAAACATCTCCTCGTCGGCGGCCAGCACGCCATGGCGCGCGTCAATCAGCACAAAGGCCCGGGTCAGTCCCGGCCTTCCCCTGAGATAACCGCGGAGCATGGACTGCCATTTCTTCACTTCCTTCTTCGGCGCCTTGGCATAGCCATAGCCCGGCATGTCGATGAGGGTGAGGGCATCGGCGATGTTGAAGAAATTAAGTTCGCGGGTGCGCCCCGGGGTGTTCGAGGCCCTAGCCAGTTCCTTGACCCCGGTCAGGGCATTGATGAGGGACGACTTGCCCACATTGGAACGGCCGGCAAAGGCGATTTCCACGCCCTTCGACGGCGGCAACTGGTGAAGTGCGGCCACCCCCAGCATGAAGGTCGAGGGGGCTGAAAACAGCCGACGGCCCGCCAACAACTGGTCGCTGGTGAAGCGCGAGGTCAAGTCGTGGCCGCTGGTTTCTTTTTCAGGAAAGGCAGGCTGTCTCGGATATTGCCGAGAAGATTGAGCTCAACCCCATGGCGCTTCATGATGTAGGACTGCTGGAGGATCGAAAGGAAGTTGCTCCAGGCCCAGTAGATCACCAGACCCGCCGGGAAGCTTCCCAGCATGAAGGTGAATATCACCGGCATCCAGTTGAACAGGCTGGCCTGCACCGGATCGGGCGGCGTGGGGTTGAGGCGCATCTGCACCCACATGGTGACACCCATGAGGATCGGCCAGACGCCAAGGGCCAGGAAAAGCGGCGGCGACCAGGGAATGAGGCCAAACAAATTAAAAAGATTGGTCGGGTCGGCGGCGGACAGATCATGCACCCAGCCAAAAAACGGCGCGTGGCGCAGTTCGATCGAGGTGAGGATCACCTTGTAGAGCGCGAAGAAAACCGGAATCTGCACCACCACCGGCAGGCAGCCGGAAATGGGCGAGACCTTTTCCCGCTTATAGAGCTCCATCATGCCCTGCTGCTGCTTCATTCTGTCGTCGGGATAAAGCTCCTTCAGCTTCAGCATTTCGGGCTGCAGCTTCTTCATCTTGCTCATGGAGGCATAGGACTTGTTGGCCAGCGGAAACACCGCGAGCTTGACGAGGACTGTTGCAATCAGGATGGCGATGCCGAAATTGCCGATGATGCCGTTCAGGAAATCGAGCAGATAGAACATGGGCTTGGTGATGAATTCAAACCAGCCCCAGTCGATCATCAGGTCGAACTTTACGATCTTGTATTTTTCGCCAATGGCCTGAACGGTCTCGACAACCTTGGCGCCGGCAAAGAGCTGGTCCTGATAGAGGCCCGTGGCGCCGGGCTGAATGATGATCGCATCCTTGGCCAGATAGTCCGTCTGGTAGACATCACGGCCATTCTGAACCTGATGCAGGAAGCTCGTGGAGATGGCCCGCGACTGATCGGGAATCATCACCGCCGCCCAGTATTTGTCGGTGAAGCCAAGCCAGCCGCCCTGTGAGTCAATGCGGGTTGGTTCGTTCACGCCCTGCACATCGCTGTAGTTGATTTCCTGGAGCTTGTCTCCGAGGACGCCCAGCATGCCTTCAAAGAACACCCACCATCCGGCAATCACCGGTGTATCCTGGCGCTGGACGCGGGCATAGGGGATGAGCGCCACGGGGGCAGCGGAATTGTTCTGTACCCCTTGCGTCACGGAAAACACGTAGTGGTCATCGATGGAAATCTGGCGGGTGAAAATCAGGCCGGCGCCATTGTCCCAGGTGAGCGTCACGGGCTTTCCAACACTGAGGACCGCATCGGCCGGCGCCTGCCATGGCGTTTTGGAATCAGGCAGCCTGGCCACGGTTCCGGTTGCGCCGACAAAACCCTGCTCGGCAAAAAACGCATTGGGAGTTCCGGCGGGCGACAGCAAAACAATGGTCGGGCTCTTGGGGTCAATGGTTTCGCGGTAGCCGGTGAGATGAAGATCATCAAGCTGGGCGCCCGTCAGATTGATCGAGCCCTGCAGTTCCGGCGTTTCAATCTTGAGGCGCTGTGAACCGGCCAGAGCCTGGTCGCGGGTCACGGGCGTCACCGCCGTGGGTGAGCCCGGCACTTGCGCCGCGGTTGTGGTTGTGGTGTTCGGCTGCACGGCGGCGGTGGTTGTTTGCTGCCGCGCCTGTTCGGCAATGGGGATTGCATAAAAATACTGCCAGCCGAAAATGATCGCCATGGACAGCACAATGGCCAGGATGAAGTTCTTGTTGTTGTGGTCGATCATCTTTTACCTTTGTCAGCCACTTCATTTGGCGTGGCGTGCAGCCGCTTCAAGGCCGCCGTTAAATCTTTCTGCAAGTCAGCGAAATCCCGCCTGGCCGTGGCCATACGCCCAATCAGCACATAGTCAAAACCGTTTTGGGCGGTTTCGCACAGAACCAGCCGCGCGGCTTCGCGCAGGCGGCGCTTGGCGCGGTTGCGGGTGACCGCATTGCCGATCTTCTTGCTGCAGGTGAAGCCCAGGCGGGGAGCGGCCTGATCCCGGCGGTTCAGGGCCTGGACCACCATGCCGGGCATGGCCGCCGAGGGCGCTCTTGCGGCGGCAACAAAGTCCTGCCGGCGCTTGAGATGTTCCATCGTCGCAGGGTTAGGCCGAGAGCCGCTTGCGGCCCTTGGCGCGGCGGCGGGTAATCACATTCCGGCCACCAACCGTCGCCATGCGGCTGCGAAAGCCGTGGCGGCGCTTGCGAACGAGTTTGGACGGCTGGTAGGTGCGCTTCACGATAGGTCTCCGTATATGCTGGCCGCAGCCTCAAAACACCTGTATTTTCAGATACATATCCTGCCAGATTGAGAAGCGGGAACGGTGCCGTCGAGGAGGGATTGTCTCACTGTCAGGAATTGCGCCGGGTTATAGGGGGAAAGCGCCGGGAAAGTCAACGCCAAGGGGGCTTCACGGACCCAACACGGCGCCTGACGTGTTCTCAACTCAGTGTGAGCGGGGCTTTTCAGCGGAGGGCCGATGCGGCATGACATCACGCATGGCCAGTCCTTCACGTTTCACCACCGTCAAACGCTGGCTTCCTGTTGCCGTAATCGTCTGCCTGATGGGCGCTGCCTATGGCTTCGGCGTCCATGAGCAGGTCAGCCTGCAAAGCATTGCCGCCAACCGCGAGGAGCTCCGCCGCTTCATCGCCGATAACTGGCTTCTGGCGCTGCTCATTTACGGGCTGGCCTATGCAGTCATTGTCGCCCTCTCCATTCCGGGGAGCGCGCTTCTCACCATGGCGGGGGGCCTCCTGTTCGGCTGGCTCACGGGCGGCATTGCGGCTATCATCGCGGCAACAGCAGGAGCCACACTTATTTTTCTGGCGGCCAGGACATCATTTGAAGACGCGCTGAGGCGCAAGGCCGGCAGTCTTGTGAACAAGATACAGGAAGGCTTTGCCAGGGATGCCTTCAATTATCTCCTCTTCCTCCGGCTCACGCCGGTGTTTCCCTTCTGGCTCGTCAACATTGCCGCGGCGCTTGCCCAGGTCCGGCTCAAGACCTTTGTCGCCGCAACCCTTCTGGGCATAATCCCCGCAACCCTTGCCTTCAGCTTTGCGGGTGCGGGCCTCGACAGCATCATTGAAGCGCAGAAGGCCGCCCATGAGGCGTGCCTGGCGCGCGGCGGCGCCAGCGCCTGCACCTTTGATCTCCAGGCCTCGCGGCTGGTCACGCCGCAAATTCTTGTGGCCCTTGCGGCACTCAGCTTCGCGGCGCTGCTTCCCATCGGCCTGAAACGCTGGCGGGCCAGGCGATGATTTATGACCTGGCGATTATCGGGGCCGGCTCCGGCGGACTATCGGTTGCGGCCGCGGCGGCGCAGTTCGGGCAAAAGGTCATCCTGTTCGAAAAGGGCAGGATGGGCGGCGATTGCCTGAACTACGGCTGCGTTCCTTCCAAGGCGCTCATTGCCGCGGCAAAGCAGGCGCATGTCTTCCGCACGTCGGAGCCTTACGGAATTTCAGCCGCCGAGCCCAAGGTAGATTTCAAGAAGGTTCATGCCCATATCCGCAAGGTGATTGCCGCCATTGAACCCCATGACTCCGCCGCGCGCTTTGAAAAACTCGGCGTCAAGGTCGTGCTGAGTGCTGCCAGGTTCCGGGATGCAAAAACGGTCGAAAGCAAGGATGGCATATTTTCAGCCCGGCGCTTCGTGATTGCCACCGGCTCACGCCCCGCCGTTCCGGCGATAGCGGGCCTTGAAACGGTTCCCTATTTCACCAACGAAACCATTTTCGAAAACACGGTGCTGCCCAGGCATCTCATCATCATTGGCGGCGGGGCCATCGGCATGGAACTGGCGCAGGCGCACCGGCGTTTGGGGTCCGCCGTTACGGTCATCGAAGCTTTTGCACCATTGAGCAAGGACGATGCGGAACTGACGGCAATCGTGCTCGAGAGCCTGCAGCGTGACGGAGTCAAAATTCTTGCCCACACCGCCATCAAAAAAATAGCGAAATCAAAATCCGGTATCGTCATCGAAACAACCGGGCATGGAAAAATTTCCGGCAGTCATCTGCTTGTCGCCACGGGGCGGGCTGCCAATGTCGAAGCATTGAACCTGGAAGCGGCAGGCGTTGTCTATACAGCCAAAGGCGTGACCGTCGACAAGGGCCTGCGCACGTCGCAAAAGCACATCTATGCGATGGGCG
>Ga0307505_10001633_pt1 | contig 17414 bp, 20 predicted proteins | sample 23_S_MG_FD_202183 | JGI IMG/M metagenome (GOLD analysis project Ga0307505, IMG submission 202183) | Soil microbial communities from Populus trichocarpa stands in riparian zone in the Pacific Northwest, United States - 23_S | ecosystem: Environmental > Terrestrial > Soil > Riparian zone > Trees...
ATATTATTTCCGTCCGGATCGAGCACGAACGCGCCGTAGTAGTTCGGATGATAATGCGCGCGCACGCCCGGCGCGCCGTTGTTGCGGCCGCCCGCCGCTAGCGCCGCCTTGTAAAATGCATCGACCGTCGCGCGGTCCTTCGCGACCACGACCTGATGTGAGGTTTGCCGTCCCTTAAAAGCCCAACCGCCAAAATTCCTTGCCGACAGAAAAAGTATTTTGCTTTGCAACTACTGGTGGCATCATGCCGATGTTTTTTGCGGTCTGCAACACGGGGGAATGCCATGCGCCATTTTTGGAAGGACTGGCGAATTATAACGGGTATGACGGCAATGGTCGTTGTCTTGCTGGCTGCCACAACAATCGCTTTGAACAGAGATCTTTTGGAAGCAAAGGGATTCACGACCAACCTGTTGACCGAGTTGCTGAGCGTGATCGTCACGATCTTAGCGGTGTCCCCGTTCACCGCGTACATATTGGATAGAAAGAAACAGATAGATTTAGCGCCCATCCGGAGAGCGTTCTTTACCGAATTGTGCACACGCATTTCGCGCGTCGTATCACATTTTCAAAGTCACTTTGCCACCATGACCCTCGCGTCTCGAATGGTTCCCACGGCAGCGTTCTTGGACGGCATCGAGAACTTCAATGAAAAGCTCACACAGCTTGCCGATCGCTTGGAGCGGAGAAATACGACCGGGATTCTGGCTTCAGACAGCGGGCCAGCAGCAACGAGCACCAAAGAAAAGGAGGAAAAGGATGCTCTCAAGAAGATCAGCAATCTTCTCGCGGAGATGCTCGAGTCTGTAGGCAGTGTTGAAAAGGATCTTGTAGCAATCGAACGTCTTCTCGATACCTACATGCCCCATCTTGAGCCAAATATGGTTCAGGAAGTTGCTGAGTTGTCGCAGACCTTATCGCATCAGCTCGATTCCTTTCGAGCACTAAGAAGGTACGTTTTAGGCTCGGCGTCACCGGCTGAATGGATCCTTGCAAAGCACGCTGTTCTCGATCTCTCCGTGCACTTGATGAGTTTGGAGAGATTGCTCGGAAGTGCGGGGTTGACTGACGTAAGAAAAAATTTGGCCACTGCAGAGAGCAGCGCCGTTTCACCCGATAGTCAGCGTGAACTCATTTCCAATGTGACAGGGTTCCTCGACAAGGCGTTTTATCAGAAATACAAAGACGCCCTGAGGCGGAGCGATTGAAAACATGACCTAAACCTCGGCGCAGGAACAGCGCACGCCAGGTGCCACGCAGGAGATCGAATACGAGGACGAAAAGGGAAAGTGGCACACCGAAACCGCGCCCGGCAGCGACCGGCCCGAGACGCGGGTGAAGGATTCGGATTGAGACAAACCATACTTCGCTCATTCCCGCGCAAGCGGGAATCCAATATTCGCCGCATCAGGTAGGTCGCTCTGGATCCCCGCTTTCGCGGGGATGAGCGGGATCGTGGCCTGCTCTTCGCGTTCACTTGTCAAACAGCCACGGTTTCGCGTGCCCGTTCTTCGCTCCGGCGGCGGGCGCGCCGTCCCTGTTTCCGTTTCCCCGAAGGGCAATGGAGCGCCGGGAGGCGCCGAGGTGCTGGCGAGGCACCTCGCGGGCCTTGGCGGGGCCCGCGGGAACGCTGGCGGGCGTTCCCGCCTCTCCGGCAAGAGAGGCGGCGCCCCCGGGCGCTCCATTCCGTGACGCAATGCCTCCTGCAGAGAGACCTTGCCGCAAAACCAGACTAGGAATTAAATCATAGTCGCGTTTTTGTCAAGCTCCGTCGCGGAGGCGAGACGTTGATGGACGGGACTATGAGGGCGAACCGCGCTCGCGCACCCAGCGGCCATGACGCCGCGCAGGCCGCCGAGCGATGGCAACGACGATGAAACTTAGTGGCGCGTGCTGATGTCGGCGGCGGAGGTAACGGCCGGCGTTACCCCGGAAGCCGGCGCGGCGGGCACAGCGCGCGCTGCCGGATTGGGTGCGAACAGGTTGAACGGGAACGGCGGCAGGAGCGGCGCGGGCGCGGGCGCGGCAGCGGGTGCAGCCGGACGCGCGGCGCGGCGCGGCGCGGCCTCCTTCGCGGCTTTGTCGTCCGGCTCCGGACGGGCGAGCGGCAGCGGCACGTCTTCCGGCGGAACGAACGTCTCGATCCCGATCGCACCAGTCGTTTCCGCAGCAACGGGCGGCGCTGCGCTCACGGCAGGCGCCTGCTCCATGCGCGTGTCCTTCTCGATGTCGATCGCGGCCCAGAACGCCGGCACGCGCGGTGCGACGATCTCCGGCGCACGCTCCATGATGGTGTCGAGGGAAACGTCGGCACTCGCGATCGCGCCGCGCAGCTGCGGCAACGGCTCCGCGACTACCGGCGCCGCCTCCATGATCGTGTCCTGCTCGGAATCGAAATTGACGACCGAGCGGATCGTCCTCAGCGCCGCGGCTCTGGCGGCGGCTTCCGCGCGCTTATCGGCGGCGATGTCCACGATCACCGGCACAGGGCCGTTCCACACCGGAACGGGAATGCTCGGCGTGAACGTTTCCGGCTGCTGGATGGCCGAGACTTCGAGGCGCGGACGCTCGGGCGACGCGACGTCCGTGCGCGTTTCAGATGCGGCGAGATAGAGAGCGAGCGGCACGGCGGGCAGCAGCATGGCGGCGCCGGCCAGCAGCCAGCGCTTGCCCGCTCTCGGTGGCTGAGACTTCGCGACGGGAATATGAACGGGAACGATCTCGGCTTTTGGCTGCTCGGCCACGACGGCGGTCAGTCCGGTATCGTTCTGCGCTTCAGGCACCGGAGCGCTCGCGCGGCGCTCCTCGCCCGCTCCCTCACCCGTGGATTTCCTAGCCTTTGCCTTCGCGGAATCCTTCGCGACCGGCGGCACCATGGTTTCGGGGATCGGCTGGCCGCGCACCGCGTATGCCGTCATCTTCCGGCGCATGGCCGGGAGCGAAAGGCCGAGCACGCTCGCCGCGAGCACGCGGTCGCCGTTGCAGTTTTCGAGCGTATGGACGATCAGCTCGCGCTCGACCTCGTCGAGCGTGTGCCCAACGAGCCAGGACGCGATCTTGCTCACCGTGGCCGGTGGCGAATCGGTTTGCCCCGGCGGCGGAGCGTCGGCGGCGGGTCTTTTGAGTGCTTCGGTCACCAGCCGAGGGTCGGGCCGATATGGTTAACAAATGGTTAACGGCGCTATCCGGAGCGTCTCCCGTCCACCGAACCGTGCGCTACGACCTGGCAGGCCGGCGGTGCCGCTCCCACAGCCGTTCCATTGCCGGGAAGCTGAACGCCGTGGACCAGCCGATCAGCACGAAGCCGTTCAGCGCCTCGAAGCTCGTGACGACGCGCATCGGGCCGGTCGGCACCACGTCGCCGACACCGAGCGTCGTGAAGCTCGTGAGCGACAGATAGAAGAAGTCGAATAGATCGCCTTCGGGCGTCCCCCCGATCGAACCGAGCCCGACGCCCTGCATCAGCGCCAGCGCGGCGGCGTAGATCGACACCTCGAGGAAATGCGCGACGAACACGCCCCCCATCACGACGAGGATCGTCGCCCGCGGGGCAATGTGCAGCCGCGGCACGAGCTCGGCGGTCGCGCAGGGTTTCGTAGTGAATCAGGCAGGTCGCGGCGATCAGCGCGAACCCGAGAAGGATTGCGGACAGCATGGCCATGTTCGGCGTTCCGTTGGGCTGAGTGGTGGGCAGAAACTGCGAGCGACAATACCGCGCGGCGCTTGCCGGAACGATATCCGGGAGCGAATGTACGCCGGAAAACGGGGGAAGCGCGCATGCCGATCAGCCAGAAGATCCAGGATATCCTGCACAATGCCTGGGCCGACGATCACGTCTGCCTCGTCGGCACGAACGGGCCCGACGGTCCGAACATCAGCCCCAAGGGCAGCCTGGTCGTGTTCGATGACGGCCACCTCGCCTATTGGGAGCGCTCGAAGCGCAAGGCGCTCGCGAACGTCGCGCACGATCCGCGCGTGGTCGTGGTCTATTCCAACATGAAGATGTTCCGCGACAAGACGCTGCAATCCGCCGTGCTGCGTTTCTACGGCACGGCGACGGTGCACGAGAGCGGCCCGATCAAGGACGCGATCTTCGCGAAGCTCCTGCCGCGCGAGCAGACACATGACGGCGCGGACCAGGGCGTCGGCGTCCTCGTGAAGCTCGACCGCGCCGAGGATCTGCGCGGCCGGCCGCTGGAATAGCGCCGCTTACAAATATCGCGGGCGGCAGCGCGGCCTGCTCTTACGTCCAAATTGCGTATGAGCAAATCGGATCACCTTCGCGCGGGATGATTCAAATTTAGGCTTGCTGACTCAGGAACGCGCAATGCGGACCGATTCGTTTGTTGCGGTCAGCCGCCGATATGCACCGCGCGCATGAACCAACGGTCAAACACCAGCAACGTCGCCTGAGTCACGCGCGGTATGCGCAACACTCCGTCAGCGTCCGGCACTGGCATGTCGTTTGCTACGAATGAACCAAGGTCTAGGGGAGACAGTTCCAACCCGGGAGGTCGCAACGCAACCGACAAGGAAACCATTCCATGTCACGGAAGCTGACCGACTTCATGATCGGGTCGCGCATTCGGCGCGCGATCCAGTCCGCCGGCGCCGCCCGATGCGAGAACGGCGCGACGCTCTCAAGAATCGCAGACTTCGGCGCCGCGATCGCCGTGTTCGTCGCGCTCGCGACCGCAGGCGCCGCTCTCGCCGAGAATTATCACAGCAATCCCTGGCTTCTGTCGTGGATCCCGCCGACCTGCTGCGTCACCAACGATTGCTGCTGGGAAGTCTCCGAGCGCGAAGTACGGCCGGTACCTTCCGACAGCTGGGAGATTCTCGCGACCGGCCAGGTGCTCGCACGTTCCGCCTGGTCGCCTGACGGCCGCTTCTATCGCTGCGCCTGCGATCTCAACGAAGGAAAGTGGATCAGGCACCAGGGCGCCACAACGCGTTGTCTGTTCGTGCCGCTGCGATCTGCCGCGCGCTGAACGTTCGCCGCCGCGTCAGTTGAGCCAGACGATCGCCGCGTTGAGAAGCGTCGCGAACGCGACCCACGCGAGATACGGCACCATCAGCCATCCTGCGATGCGGTCGGCGGGGAAGAAACGCAGGATCGTATAGACGAGTGCCACGAGGAGGAGGACGATGATCGCGAGCGCAAGACGCGGCGCCTCGAGACCGAAGAATACCGGCGACCACAGTGCGTTGAGCGTGAGCTGAATCGCAAACCAGATGAGTCCGCGGCGGCGTCCTACGCCGAGATCGGGCGCGAGCCACACCCGCCACGCCGCCACCGCCATCATCACATAGAGTATCGTCCAGACCGGACCGAACACCCAGGACGGCGGCTGGAACGACGGTTTCTCAAGCCCCGCATACCAGCCTGAGATCTTCGGCGTCGTGATGGAAGCGCCGACCGCCGATACCGCGAAGACGATCGCGAGGAGCGCAACCAGTACAAGCCATTTGCGCCACACAACGCGATTGGCTGCCATTATCGTTCGCTCAGTTGTTGCGACCGTCTTCCGACTGGTTTCTCCACCACTCCGACAGCGCGCCGCTGCCTCCGACAACCTTTTTCGCCTTGCGGCCCGGTTTCTTTCTTGCCGGCCCGGGTGGATTGGCGAGCGCTTCCGCCGCGTCGCGCGCGAGGCGCAGGGCTTTCAACTGTTCCGTCTTCTTGTTGACGGCGATGCCGTTCGCCTCATAGTCGGAAATCGTTTTCTTGCCGCCGCCTGTCTGCTGCGTCTTTTTGAACTGTATCTCCGCAGCGTTCAGTTTCTTCGAGTCATTGCTCAAATCGAACTCCTGTTGAAGCCGTCCTACTTGCCGATCAGTTTTCTCAACGCGTCGTTGATACGCTCCTGCCAGCCCGGCCCCTCCGCTTGAAAATGATCAAGCACGTCCCGGTCGATCTTGAGCGAGACAAGTTCCTTCGCGCCCGGCAGCGAGGGCGCTTTCGGCGCAGGCTCCTCCGGCTTCGGCGCGGTCCGCTTGAACACCGCCTCGGCGGCTTTGTGCGGATCGAGGGGCCTGCGATTCATCCCGTCTCTCCAGGATTGTTGCGCTTCATCGCGCGAACCGTCGCACGCGTCAATTGCTTGCGCGGACGCTCGACCGCATGCTTTCAAAGGCGTTGCGGAGGAACACAGGAATGGACGGAACCGCGGGAGGGCCATTCCGGAGCCTTCCCAGCGCGTGCCCGTCGCCTATGACGCCGACGTGGTCGTGGTCGGCGCGGGACCCGGCGGTTTCGCCGCGGCGTTACAGGCTGCCCGCATGGGCGTGCGCGTTGTGCTGGTCGAGCGCTTCGACATGCCGGGCGGCGTGCACACATCCGGCCTGCAGGGCCATGCCGGCGCAGGCGTCGGCGGCATCCATACCGAACTGATGCAGCGCTTCGATCGCGAGGGCTACATCTACACGGTAACGCAGGGTCGGCTGCCGAACTGGGCCGGCAATCCGCTCTCCCACTACGAGCGCCGCCACGCACCCGACGCTCCGTTCACGCGCCAGAGCTTCAACCCGGAAGGCGCCGGAAGCGTCATGGCGAACATGCTGCAGGAGGCCGGCGTCACTGCGCTGTACGGCACGTCATTTGTCGACGCGGTCGTAAAGGATGGAATCGGCGACAACCGCATCGAGGCGATCATCGTCGAGAATGCGTCGGGCCGTCAGGCGATCACGGGAAAGATCTTCATCGAAGGCTCCGGCACGGCGCACCTTGCCGTGCGCGCCGGCGTGCCATTCGTCTCGGGCGGCGGCGGTCAGCCGGCGGAAGCGGACTGGGATGGCGTGAAGCGGCCGATCCCCGGCGGCCTTCTCTGGATCATGAGCGGCATCGACTTCCCGGCTCTCGCGCGCCACCAGCGCGATGCAAAAGATCCGATGCTCGCAAAAGTCATCGCCGAGGCGACGGCGGCGGGCGACATCCCACAGGGTCTCTATCGTCCGCGTATGAAGGGCGACAACGTTTACGGCGACCTCTACATCGGCCACCCGACGCTCGACATGAGCCCGATGCAGGGCGACGGCACATTCATCTTCTGGCAGAACGTGCCCTACGAGTGGGCGCTGCACATGGACGAAAGCGCCGACGACGAGTCGCGCGCCAAGCGCGAACTCCGTTTCTTCATCGACGCCGAGGTCAAGTTCCTCAAGAAGTATGTGCCGGGCTTCGACCGGGCCTGCCTCACCAATGTTGGCCGCTTCGTCGGCGTTCGCGACGGGCGCCACCCGGTCGGCGAGTATGTCTTCTCGCTGGAAGATGCGCGCGAAGGGCGGAGCTTCCGCGACGCGATCTCAAAACCGATGACGAAAACCTTCTACTGGGATCACCACGCGAAATACACGTTCGAGGTGCCGTTCCGCTCGTTCCTGCCAAAGAAGATCGACAACCTCATCCTCACCGGCGCGTCGATGTCGTTCTCCTACGACACCATCTTCATGGTGATGCGGAATTTTCCGTGGTGCACGCAGACCGGCGAGATCGCAGGCTTCGCCGCGGCACGCTGCGTGGAGAAGAAGATCAATGCGAAGGAGTTCGAGTGGAACGCGCCTTACTTCTGAGAAGGCGCTTCACTTCGAGGGCGACGCCTTCATGTACCCGTCTTTGGACGCAGGCGCCTTTGTACTCTGCTTCGGCTGTTCCTTCGACTTCTTGTTGTCGGCGATGGCGCTGCCGCCAACAATCGCGAGGAGCGCTGCAATAATCACGGGTACGACGTAGCGAACCGCCATCTGTTTCTCCACTGACCTACGCACGGGTTCCCAGCACATTGCCGAGATCGTTGTAGATCGTGTGCAGATGCTGCGCCTCGGAGTCAACCGAGGCGAACTCGATCACAAACGCGTCGCCAATCAGCCGGTACCCGAAACCCTTGTCTGGCGTGTTCGGGCCGTGCCAGGCGAGATGCACGGCCTCGCGGTCGCCCGTCCTGACTCGCGCGCGCTGCACGTCCTTGAGCGCGGCCGGTACCTGCTGCACGGCGTAGGTTTCCACCAGTTGCCACAGAAGATCGCGCTGCGCGGACGTCAGCGCCGCCGCGGCGAGCCCCTCTTTCTTGGCGTTCGACCGCTCCCGTCCGGCGGAAGACAGGATGTTGTAGATCGGCGAGTCAGAGACCCGCGCCTTCGCCTGCGACGCCGGTGTGAGATCGGAGAACAGTCTGCGCGCGAGCGCGTCTTCATCCTTCAGCGTATTGAGCCCCTTGTGCGGGCCCGCCTCCACGCGGTTCGGCCGCACCGAAAACGAAAACGGCGTGAGCGATACGATGCGGCCGTCACGCACCGCGATCGACTGTGTGAGATGGTGTCCCTCGAAGCGGAATCCCCACTCGCCCTTGTCTGCCGGCGTGCCGAATACGGAGAACGAAAACCGCTCCGGCGAGCGGCGGTCCGGCGCGTCGCCCATGGACGCGAGCACGCTTTGCAGAAGCATGACGTTCTTGGCTTTCGCCACGCCCTCCGGCGACCAGACCGCGGAGAGAAGCTCCCACCCCGCTCCTTTCTGTGCAGCGGTCAGCTGCTCGATCCGCAAACCCGGCTTGGTGTACCCGCTTGCGCCGAAATAGTTCCAGGCGCGCCATTCCTGTCCGCCCCACGGGAAGGTCGCGAGCTTGCGCCGTTCCGGATCCAGCGTGGCGAAAAACTTCTGTACCCGCGCGGTCAGTTCGTTCGCTGCACCCAACCCCGCGTTTTGCGCGCTTGCAGGACCATTAGACAGCGCCGCCGCGCCGGCAAGCGCCGCGCTGCCGGCAATCATTTCGCGTCGGCTGATCTCGGCCATGCGGCTCTCCCGGGGTTGCGCAGGAATATGCCAGCAGGTCGCCAAACGATCCATGGCCGCGATCAGTCGCCCGTTCAATGGCCCGTGATCTGCAGCCGGGGCTTCACAGGCCGTTAATCTCACCGTGCTTGCGTTTGGCCATGACCGCACTGAGCGATCCGACGCCGCTGCATGTAAAGAAGGTGAGGCTCGCCGAGCTTCTCAGCGCGCTCAGCCACGCGCTCGATATGACTGAAGGTGAGCCAGCCGGTCATTGCGTGCGCTGCTGCTGGATCGGCATTCATGTGGGCCGGGAGATCGGCCTCGGCGACGAGGAGATCTGGGAACTGTATTACACCCTCCTCCTCAAGGATCTCGGCTGCAGCAGCAACGCCGCCCGCATCTGCCAGCTCTATTTGACCGACGACCTCGCCTTCAAACAGGATTTCAAGCTGATCGACGGCAGCCTGCCGCAGGCCCTGCGCTTCGTCCTCGCGCATACCGGGCTCAAGGCCGGCCTCGCGAACCGTTTCCGAACAATCGTCGCGAACGTGCACAACGGCGGAGAGATCGCGCGCGAATTGATCGAAACGCGTTGCCAGCGCGGCGCCGAGATCGCTCGAACCATGCGTTTCCCGGAAGGGGTCGCGCACGGCATCCAGAATCTGGACGAGCATTGGGATGGCGGCGGCCAGCCGCTCGGTATCGCCGGAGAGGCGATCCCGGTCTATTCGCGCATCGCCCTGCTCGCGCAGGTGGTCGACGTTTTTCTGACCGGCAACGGGGCCGACGCCGCCATTCAGGAAGTCCGTCAGCGCGCCGGCACGTGGTTCGATCCGCGCCTGGTCGCCGCGTTCGAGCGCGCCGCGGCGCGATCGGGATTCTGGGAAACGCTCCAGTCCGCGGATTTGCAGCAGACGATCTACACGCTTGAGCCCGCCCAACAGATGCGCGAGGTCGACGAGGATTATCTCGACGACATCGCCGCGGCATTCGCACAAGTGATCGATTCGAAGAGTCCCTATACCAGCGGCCACAGCAGCCGCGTCATGCTTTTCACCGACATGATCGCTTTGGAAATGGGATTCTCCCAGGACCGCCGCCGCTGGCTGAAACGCGCGGCACTTCTGCATGACATCGGCAAGCTCGGTGTCAGCAACACGATCCTCGACAAGCCTGGAAAACTCGACGATGAGGAATGGACGGCGATCAGGTTGCATCCCGCGCACTCGGAAACAATTCTTTCGCGGATCGACGCCTTCCGAGATATCGCGCCGATCGCCGGCGCGCATCATGAGCGCCTTGACGGCAAGGGCTATCCGCGCGGGCTGAGGGGCCACGAAATCCGGATCGAAACCCGTGTGCTGACCACCGCCGACATCTTCGACGCGCTGACGGCCGAGCGGCCGTATCGCGCGGCCATGCCGATCTCCCAGGCGCTCGCCATCATGAACGACATGGTGGGAACGCAGATCGACCCGGATTGCCTCGACGCGCTGCTGCGATCCATGAGTCGGATCAAGCCGGCCGCGGCCGCATAGTTCGCAAGACCTTCGTCAAAATTCAGAGATCGAGTCGGCTAAGCGATTCAGCACGGCGACAATCGGGCGCGCGACATTCCCGCTCCCGTGGTTTGCTGCGAGGCGTCGTCAGAAACTGCTATCGACGCGACGTTTCACGCCGCTCACGAAAAATTTGAATCAATCAAGGCAAATCCAAACGTGCCCAAAGCATGGCGCGGATTGCGCATCTCGCCTTTCTCGCGCCAAAAACCGCATGCAAAGAGCACGCACACCGTCATACGCCTGTGACCGACACTCGATAGTCGAAATGCGTGCAGCGCTCTCGGCAATGGAAGGAAAGAGCGAGATGAGCAAATCGAAGGCGAGAAATTATCGCGCACTGGCAGAAGAATGCCGTCGCCAGGCTGCGCTGGCGAGCGGCGAACCGCTGTTCCGGGAAATGCAGTTGCGGCTGGCGCATTCGTATCTGGCGCTGGCCGATTCCGAAGACTGGCTGGACGGGCGCATGGCCATCGAGCCGAACGTTGCCTCTCAGTCCGCCGGCTCGTTGAAAGCAGCGTAAGACGCCGCACAATTCTCTTTTAGTCGAAGCCTCCGTGCCGCAGCCGCGGCATGCCCCGTCGTCTATAGTGCGCAGGCTTTCCAAAGCCTGTTCGCTCGGGGACGACCATGGCCAAGCGTCAAATGCATCTCGGCGCCTTCATGCGCCCGGTCAGCATTCATACCGGCGCGTGGCGCTTTCCCGGCGCCTGGCCGGACGCAAATTTCAACCTCGGACGACTCCGGCAGCTGATCCAGACCCTGGAGCGGGCCAAGTTCGATGCCTTCTTCATGGCCGATCACATGGCCGTGCTCAACATGCCGACGGCCGCGCTCAAGCGCAGCCATACGGTGACTTCGTTCGAGCCTTTCACGCTGCTCTCCGCGCTGTCGCAGGTCACCGAACGGATCGGCCTCATCGCAACGGCCTCGACCACCTTCGATGCGCCCTATCACATCGCGCGCCGCTTCGCCTCGCTTGACCATCTGAGCAACGGCCGCGCCGGCTGGAACATCGTCACGACATCAAATCCGGAGGCCGCGCTCAATTTCGGCACAGACCAGCAGATGGATCACGACGAGCGCTATCGCCGCGCGCGCGAATTCTACGACGTTGTCACGGGCCTGTGGGACAGCTTCGCCGATGACGCTTTCATCCGCGACGTCGATAGCGGCCACTATTTCGATCCCGAACGCATGCACGTGCTCGGCCACAAGGGCGAGTACCTTTCCGTGCGGGGTCCGCTCAACATTGCACGTCCCGTGCAAGGCTGGCCCGTGATCGTACAGGCCGGCGCCTCCGACGCCGGCCGCGGCCTCGCCGCGGAAGTCGCCGAATTGATCTTCTCCGGCGTCAATAACCTTGCGGACGCGCAACGCTTCTATGCGGACATCAAGTCCCGCGCCGCGAAGACCGGACGCTCACCGGACCACGTGAAGATCCTGCCCGGCTGCTTCGTGGTCGTCGGCGACACGGTGGAAGAAGCGCGCGCGACAAAGGCTCTCCTCGACAGCCGGGTCCATCCCGACAGCGGCATCGCCACTCTCTCGTCGCTGCTCGGCCACGACATCTCCGGCTACGACCTCGACGGTCCTTTGCCGCCGATCCCCGAAACCAATGCGGGAAAGAGCGGACGGCAAAAGCTCGTGGACATGGCGGCGCGAGAGAAGATGACCGTGCGCCAACTCGCACAGCATGTCGGGGGCAGCTACGGCTCGCTTGAGATGATCGGAACGCCGCAAAGCATTGCCGATGAAATGGAAGAATGGATCGAAAGCGGCGGCAGCGACGGGTTCAACATTTTATTTCCGTGGCTGCCGGGCGGCCTGAACGATTTCTGCGATCGGGTCGTGCCGGAATTGCAGCGCCGCGGCCTGTTCAGGTGCGAATATGAAGGAGTCACGCTTCGCGAAAATCTTGGCCTGCCGCGGCCCAGGAACCGATATTTTGACTAGCGGATTTTGAGCCGCCGCTATTTCATCATCAGCCGGTCGCCGTAGAAAAACGCGACCGCGAGCGAGAGAAGCGCAAACACGAAGCTCGCAAGCGAAAAGCCGAACGACCACCAGAAGGTGCCAAGACGCAGCCGCATATAGTTCATGCGCAGCGCCTCCATTTCCGGATTGCGGCCACGACCGCCGCCGCGGCCGGCCGGTTCTTCTTTTAGAAAGGCCAGGTATCCGCCGTTGAGCGCCCAGTAGCGGCCGGCGTTCGTGAGTTCGATCTGCGTGCGGCCTTCGTCGACATATTTCGCGAAGCGCGAAGTAACGAGGAGGTCTGCCGCCTCCTTGGCGGTCGCCAGTCGCTCGCCCTCCTGCTTGTCGGGCTCAATATTGCCGAACACTTCGAGCGGCCCGCTGCCATAGGCCGTGAGCAGCATCTTGTGGGCGCGGTGATCAATCGCTTGAGCCGTGCCCCGGTTTTCGTTCATGACGCAGCTTCTCGCTGCGTCCTGCCCGCGCGCCGTGCCAACCAGATTGCGCCGAAGATTCCAGAGAGCACGGCGCCGATGGGGCCGATGGTAAAAGCAAACCCCATCGTCATCGCGCCTTCCCGATCGATGATATCGAACACGTTCATGTAGGCGACCCAGCCGAACAGGATTACGCAGTAGCCCAGCGCCACCCCGAGAACGAAACCCGCGACGCCGGCAAAGAATTTCCTCACGATCGTTTCCTCAGTATCCCGCTGCGAGGCCGCCCGAGCGCGGATCCGCGACACCCGCGAGGCCGCCCGGCACCGCCATGATCGCGTTGACCGAACGCCCGCTCCTGCCGTCGACCACAGGATGCCTTTGTTCCTTCAGTGCATCGAGGGTCGCGGCCGGAATTCCGGTTTCCGCGTTGAGTTCGTCCGGCAGCCATTGGTGATGGATTCTCGGGGCCGAGACTGCGGCGCCCAGTTCCCTGTCGAAATCGATCACGTTTGTGACCACCTGCAGGACGGCCGTGATGATGCGGCTGCCGCCGGCGGCACCCGCGACCAGGAATGGCCTGCCATCCTTCATCACGATGGTCGGCGTCATTGATGAAAGCGGCCGCTTGCGCGGACCCGGCGCGTTGGCATCTCCCCCGATGAGCCCGTAGGCGTTCGGTGAGGCAACCGCCGCAGCGAAATCGTCGAGCTCGTTGTTGAGGAGTACACCCGTCCCTTCCGCAACCATGCCCATGCCGTAGAAGAAGTTGAGCGTATAGGTATTGGCGACTGCGTTCCCGTCGCGATCCACGACCGAATAATGCGTGGTGTGATCGCTTTCGAAATCCGGCGCCTTGCCCGGCTTGATTTCCGCAGCCGATCGCGCGCGTCCCCGGTCGATACCCTTCCGCAGCGTTTCCGCATAGCGCTTCGACGTGATGCCTTTGACCGGCACCTTCACGAAGTCAGGATCGCCCAGGAACTCCGAGCGGTCGGCGTAGGCGAGCTTCATCGCCTCGGTGAGGAGATGCAGCGCCGCCGGCGAGTTATGCCCGAGCGCACGCAGGTCGTAGCCCTCGAGGAGATTAAGCATTTGCACGAGATGCACGCCGCCTGACGAAGGCGGCGGCATGGATATGATGTCGTGACCGCGATAGGTCCCGCGCACGGGCTCGCGTTCCTTGACCTGGTATGAGGACAGGTCCTGCCGGGTCATATGTCCGCCTGCGCCGCGGACGGCGGCCGCGATCCGGTCCGCCACCGGACCTTCGTAAAAGGCCGGCGGGCCTTCACGCACGATTGCGGTGAGCGTTTCCGCCAGATCCTTCTGCACCAACTTCTCGCCGGCCTTCGGCACGCTGCCGTCAGCACGGAAAAATATCTTCGCCGTGGAAGGATGGCGCGCCAGCATCAGTTGCGCGCGCGCCAACGAACCTGACAACCGCTCGGTGACCTCGATCCCTTCGCTCGCAAGTGAGATGGCCGGCGCGATGAGTTGCGCGAGCGTGAACTTGCCTGACCCGTACTGCGCGTGCGCATGCGCAAGTCCCGCCACGGTGCCCGGCACGCCGACCGCAAGCCCGCTGAAGCGCGATTTCTGTGGATCCGCCTCGCCCTTCTCGTTCAGGAACATGTCGCGTGTGGCAGATGCGGGCGCGGTCTCGCGATAATCGATCGCAACCGCGCGATTGCCGTTCGCGAGACGGATCACCATGAAACCGCCGCCGCCGAGATTACCGGACTCCGGCAGCGTGACCGCGAGCGCAAATCCGACCGCCACCGCCGCATCGATCGCGTTGCCACCCTGGCGAAGGATCTCGACGCCGATCTCGGTCGCTCGCGCCTCTTCGCTTGCGACCATGCCGTTGCGAGCGACGACGGCCGTCTGCTCTTGCGTCCCGGCAGGTGACGCAATCAAGAGAACGGCGATGATGCCGGCGAGAAAAACGGCGGGGCGAAGCGACAAAATGCGAGCGGCCATGGCGACTATTCGTTGATGTCCTATGCCGCGAGCCCAGTCCCGCGGCATTGTCCAGCGCCCGCCGTACCCTGTCTACGCCGCCCGGCACATGGTCGGCAAATTTATTCAAATTTTCAAACCATTTGACTAGGCGTCGAACGATCGTGGCGATCCATCTTTCACGGGTCGCGGCTAGGTTGCATGCCGCTTTGTCCAGGCGGACCACTTTTGAGCACTCCAATATTTGTTGCCGTGAGTTCCCACTTCCATGCGTGAAACACCCTCGCTGATTCCCGAGATAGAAGACGCAATCGCATCAGGTTCCGTAAAGCAGCGTCTTCGAGCGCTGAAGCGCATCACGGAGTTGTTCCTCGGCGGCTCGGACCGGTACTCGCGCGAACAGATCGCGCTGTTCGACGACGTGCTGACGCGACTAGCTTCCACGATCGAAACCGAGGCGCGTGCCGTTCTTGCCGGGCGCCTGGCGCAAGCGGCGGCAGCTCCGCCGAACATGCTTCGCCTTCTCGCCTTCGACGACGCAATCGAGGTCGCGGGCCCCATCCTCACTCAGGCCAGCGTCACCGAAACCGACCTTGTGGCCAACGCAAGCACCAAGAGTCAGGCGCATCTTTACGCCATATCGCGTCGTCTCACGCTCAGCGAAGCCGTAACCGACGTGCTCGTCGACCGCGGCGACCGCCGGGTCGTGCGGTCGGTAACGCGCAATGCCGGCGCCCGCTTTTCCGATGCCGGATTCGGCAAGCTCGTCACCCGCGCGAACGACGATGAAACACTCGCCGAGAATCTCGGCATGCGTGCCGATTTTCCCCGCCATTATTTCCTCAAGCTGCTGCACAGCGCATCAGCATCCGTGCGCCGGAAGCTGATCGCCGCTCACCCGAACGCCGAGATCGAAGCGCAGGAAGCCGTCGCCCGCGTGGCCGATTCCATCAGCGACGGAATGCGCGACACGTCGAAGGCATTCACCAAGGCCAAAGCCGCGACCAAACGGCGCTATGCCTCCGGTCAGTTGAGTGAACGCGATGTTCATGCCGCGGCGAAGGGGCAGCGTTTCGAGCAGACGGTCGCCGGCCTCGCCCTCCTCGGGCATCTGCCGGTCGATCTTGTGGAGCGTGGCCTGCTCGATCCCAGCCCCGATCTTGTCCTCATCCTGTCGAAGGCGGCCGGATGTTCTCGTTCGACCACGAGGGCCCTTCTCCTGATGGAAGTGGCAAATCGCAAGATGTCGCCTTTCGACATCGACCGGGCGCTTTCAAGCTTCGAGCACCTGAGCGTGACGACCGCAAACCGCGTCATCAAGTATTACGTAAAGCGGAACGACCGGCAGCCGGACGAAGGTCCTCTCCCGCGCACGTTGCCACGCCTGGCGGCCGTCGGATAAGCCGAAGAGAGCGGTAATCGAATCCGCTACACTCCCCCGCGGCCCGAACCGCCGCGAAGGAGTGAGCCCGATGCCGAAACCAGAAGCCCTCAACCCCGGCGGCCATCTGCCGCCCGGTCTTCCCTTCTCCGAGGGCATGGCGGTCGGCGATCTCGTCTTCCTCTCCGGACAGCTCGGCACATTTCCCGGCCGGCTCGAACTGAACAACGCGACACGCGAAGCCGAATTCCGTCAGGTCATGGATAACATCGTGACGACGCTGAAGGCGAACGGCATGACGACAAGAAACATCGTCAAGTGCCTGGTGATGCTTCAGGACATGGCCGACTGGCCCGTCTTCAACGAAATCTACGTCACCTATTTTGAGCAGCCCCTGCCCGCGCGCTCCGCCTTTGGCACGACCGGTCTCGCATTGGGTGCACGTGCCGAGGTCGAATGCATCGCCGTGCGGTGACGCCGGAAAGCCGCGGCACCAGCCGTCATCCTGAGGAGCGAGGCGCGGAACGCGCCGAGCCTCGAAGGATGAAGTTATCAATTCTTTGGTTTTCCGGCGCGGCGACGCGAAAGTTCGGAAATCCGGCACCAGTCCCCAGCGACCAGCCCTTCCTTCTTGGCCCTACTCCAGCCCTTTAATTTGCGTTCCACCGCAATGGCGTCTGTAAAGCGGTCGAAGTGCTCGGACCACACGAGTTCAACGGGCCGACGGCGGCTCGTGTAACCCTCATGAACGCCCGCATTGTGCTCGTCGATTCTCTTTGAGAGATCCTCTCCCGTTGCAGATCCGATGTAATACGAGCCGTCTGAGCACCGAACCATATAAACGAATGCACCCATCCGCCGTTCCGTCATCCTTCGAGGGCCTCGCTTCGCTCGGCCGCCTCAGGATGACGAGTCAAAGTAACCTCGCCGTCATCCTAAGGAGCGAGGCGCGCCGAACCTCGATGACGAGTCAAAACATCCCCGCCGTCATCCTGAGGAGCGAGGCGCGGAACGCGCCGAGCCTCGAAGGATGACGACCGGAAAGCCGCGCAGCAGCCGTCATCCTTCGAGGGCCGCTCCGCTCAGGCAGGACGACGGGCCCAGCTACTTGAATCAGTTTCTGAGCCGCAACTGAATCGCCCCCGGTACGATGCGGGATAGAATCAGCGCCTCCAGACTTCTGCGCATGCCGATGAAATGACTCCGGAATTCGGCTTCGATTCGGATGCGTATCGTCGCATCCTCCGAGTCGCTGGAACTGGCGCATGAAGCCTGCTTGAATCGGTTTATAGGTTGCCGGCGCGTAGCGATCTTGGGGGGAAGGA
>Ga0307505_10001634_pt1 | contig 17410 bp, 17 predicted proteins | sample 23_S_MG_FD_202183 | JGI IMG/M metagenome (GOLD analysis project Ga0307505, IMG submission 202183) | Soil microbial communities from Populus trichocarpa stands in riparian zone in the Pacific Northwest, United States - 23_S | ecosystem: Environmental > Terrestrial > Soil > Riparian zone > Trees...
CGCGCCGGGTAACTTGCGCCATAGAACAGGGGAGAGCGTAAAGCCTACGAGATAGTCGAGCGCGCGGCGGGCGAGATAAGCATCGACCAGCGAGTGATCGATCTCGCGCGGGTGCGCCATGGCCTCCTGCACCGCGGCCTTGGTGATTGCGTTGAAGACGACGCGGTCGACCTTTTGGTCTTTGAGCGCGCGCTTCTCTTTCAACACTTCGAGCACGTGCCAGGAAATCGCTTCGCCTTCGCGGTCAGGGTCGGTCGCCAAGATCAGGCGGTCGGCGCCCTTCACGGCGGCGGCAATTTCGGCGAGACGCTTTTGCGCCTTCCCGTCCACCTGCCAGATCATCTTGAAATCTTCGTCAGGCGAGACCGATCCGTCTTTCGGAGGCAGGTCGCGCACATGGCCATAGGAGGCGAGTACCTCGAAGCCGGGGCCGAGATATTTATTGATCGTCTTCGCCTTGGCTGGCGACTCGACAATGACGACGTTCGTCGGCGACGCGATGGGAGGCTCCCGAATCGGTAAAACGCGCGGAGTCCATGCCGCGCGTGGGCGGCGAACTAGGCCAAAGGACTGGCGGAAGTCAAATCTGGGCCTATCCAGCGTACTTCGGTCTGGTCTGACAAATACACGTATTCGTTGTATTTTGGAATTATGCCATCCCTGATGGTTCGAGCTGGAACACCCTCCACCACGACCTCCGAACCCAATAGGCCAATCAAACCAATGCCCGAAAGGAGGTCGAGCAAGCCGAAGGCTTTAAGGGCGGAGGAAGTTGCCGACTACGTGGAGTCGATGGCGCGAGAACTCAAGGGCTTGGTCGAGCCGCTCGGGATGCCGACACTTGCCTATCTCCTCGATCTCGTGCGCGCAGAAGCGTCGGCGCGTGGAAAAGGAGCACAAAACGATTCATCCCTTAGCTCGGATACCTAGATGAGCGAGACCAATCCGCCGCCTTGACGCACGAGGCGGCCGGCAAGTTCGAGCTCAAACAACACAATCTGCACGGCGCTCGCCGTCGCGCCGGCCGCGCGGGCGAGCTCGTCAATGGAAACGGGTGTGGGTCCGAGCAGATCGGCGATCCGGGTGCGCATGGCGTCGTCGGTCTGCATCGCTTCGCTCGCAAGTTGGCCAAGGTCGGGTTCACGTGCTGACGTCGGTCGGACCGAATGGCCAAGTATGGGAGTGAGGACCTCGACTACATCCGCCGCCGATGTGACAAGTGTTGCGCCTTCCTTCAGAAGCCGATTGGTGCCGCCCGCGCGCGGATCAATCGGTGAACCCGGCACGGCGAACACCTCGCGTCCGGCCTCGTTTGCCATTCGCGCCGTGATCAGCGAGCCGGACCGCTCGGCGGCCTCGACGACGACGACACCGAGCGCCATCCCGGCGATGATGCGATTGCGGCGGGGGAAATCGCGCGCCCGCGGTTCCCATCCCATGGGCATTTCGGAAACTGCTGCACCGCGATCGAGAATCGCTTCGGCAAGCTCCGTATGTTCGGCCGGATAGATCTTATCCTGACCGCCAGCGAGCACTGCGATTGTGCCGGCTTCGAGGGAGGCACGATGACTCGCGGCGTCGATGCCGCGCGCGAGGCCGGACACGATCATGAAACCAGCCTCGCCCAGATCGCGTGCGAGAATTGATGCGAGGCGGCTGCCTGCAGCCGAGGCGTTGCGCGATCCGACCAGTGCGATGGCGGGCCGCGTCAGAACGCTCGTCTGTCCGCGCACTGCGAGGAGCGGGGGCGCGTCATCGGTTTCCCGGAGACGAGGCGGATATTCGTCTTCGGCTATCGCCACAAATCGTACGCCAATCTTGGCCGCTGCATCGATCTCGATGGCGGCTTCGTCACGGTCGGGGATGCGAAGGTCGCCACGTCCGCCGCGGCGGGCGAGGACCGCGACACGCTCAAGCGCGCGGGCGGCAGTTCCGAACTCATTGATGAGCGCCCGAAAGGTCCGTGGACCGATGTTTTCCGCGCGGATCAGGCGCAGCCAATCGATGCGCTGCGTATCCGAAAGGCGGTTTCCGTGGCGTTCTTCCGTCAAGCGGCAATTGCCCGATGCCGCGCGATCATGCCGTGGGCGGAGGTCCGCTTACGTCATGCGGTCAGATGAGATTGCCTGAGAGAGGGAGAAAACTTTTCGTTAACCATGGAGTCCTAGGGTCGGCGGTATTTCGGGACCACTCCTGCGAGCGTTCATCGACGCCATGTTCCCCCGCGCCTTTGAAGCTCAGGTTGCCCAGCGGCTCGCCGTATGGGGTGCCATGCTTGGCTTTTTGCTGACCCTCTACGCCGCCGTGGAGTTCATCCAGGCCTCGCGGATGAACGAGATCGGCCGGGACATCGAGCGGGCAGGCGCGGCAATGGCCGCAAGAGCGACTGCCGACGCGGCATTCGCGCGGCTCTCGGTCCTCGGCCTGCGCGCGAGCGACCCGAACCTCGTCGCGTCGGACGCCAGGATGGTGCAGGACGCGCTCGATCAAGAAGCCGCCCTGACGAACGATCCTGGTGCGCTCAAGCTCGCAAGCGACACAAAGATGATCCTCGAGCAGATCAAATCGCGCTCGGGTGCAGAAGGTCACGTGACCGCAATCAACATGCTCGGCGACAAGCGTGCGACGCTTGGGCGCGTCGCTGCAAACTCGATCGACGCACTGCAGGCCAAGCATGCCGCGCTTCTCGCGAGTGATCGAAAAAACAAGATGCTCATCGCTCTGCTTGCAGTATTCGTGGTCGGATTGATCGTCACGCTCGAATATCGGTGGCTCGTGAAACCGATGGTGCGCATGGCGGCTGTCCTGCGCAAAGGCGACGCCTCCTATCGGGCGCTCGATGCGGATGCTTTCCGGCGCGATGAAATCGGAGATCTTGCCCGAGCACTGACCGGGCATTTCGGCGTGGTAAGCCGGGAACAGAAGGCCGCGCGCGACGAGCATGAGTTGCTGACGGAGCGCCTGGCGCGTCAGGACGGTCTGAAACGTGAAAGTGTTGCTTTCCAAAGCCAGATCGCGGAGGTCGTGCGCCGTCTCGAAGGTCACGCGGGCCGTATGTCCCAGGCATCGGAGGACCTTGTTTCGATCGCCTCGGATGCCGATACACGAGCCACCGCCTCGGCGGAGTCGACGCAGCGGGTCTCGGGGAACGTCGATGCTGTTGCAGGCTCTATCGGTGATATCGCGAGAACTCTCGCCGCCGTGGCCGACGATGCGGGCCGCACTTCGGCGGTGGCCGCCGCGGCGCGCGAACTCGTGCAGGCTGCGAGCCAGGACGCGAAGGCGTTGACCGAAGCTGCTCGCACGATCGAGCAGGTGATCGCGCTCATTCACGAAGTAGCGAACCAGACCAATCTGCTGGCGTTGAACGCCACGATCGAAGCGGCGCGCGCCGGCGAAATGGGGCGCGGCTTCGCCGTCGTGGCGTCCGAAGTGAAGCAACTCGCCACGCGTACTTCGAAGGCGACCGAGGAAATCCGCGGCGGTCTGCAAGGCATCACTTCAGCCTCGGTTCGGATCGCCGACCGCGTCGAGCGGCTTGTGGAATCGATCGAGGAAGTCGATACGGTCGCGGCGTCGATCGCCGGATCCATGCGCAAACAGGACGCCAATTCAAAGGCGATCACATCAAATACGGCCAAAACGGCCGACGACATGCGCAGTTTCGCCGACACGTTCCAGCGCGTTGCGGGCCTTGTTGGCGACGCGAAGCAGGCGGCGCAACTCGTGACAAAGGTGTCCTCGGACCTCGGTCAACAGGCCGCCGACCTGCGTAATGCAGTCGAGCGTTTCGTATCCGCGACGCAAAGGATTGCTGCATGAGCATGGCTGCCGGCGCAAACGACCGAACGCGTGAAGAGGCGGGTCATACGCTGCCGCGCTATACGGTTCGACCGTATCGGTTGCCCGCAAAGGTGTTTCACTGGGTAACCGCGTGTCTCGTCTTCTTCATGGTTACGTCGGGCGTGATTATGAAGCAGATGGGCGAGGGACCGTTGGTCGATACCCTGTTCAACATCCATAAGACGACCGGCGTCCTGACGCTGGCGGTCGTATTGCTGCGGCTAATCTATCGTTCCGCTATGCCGGATCCGGGCGTGGATCGCGGCAACTACCGTTGGCCCATCCTTCATTGGATGCTGTATGCGGCGCTCATCCTGATGCCGTTGCTTGGGTGGGCCGGGATTTCGGACTTCGGTGCGCGGGGCATCCTATTCGGTTATGAACTGCCCGCGATCTGGCCGCAGGGGGCGGGCTACACCGATTTCCTGCTGGAGACACATGCATACCTCGCGTTCGGGATGCTTGCGCTCGTCGCGCTGCACATCGGCATCGCCATGCAGGACCACATGACTCGCGCGCGCGACGGTGCGGATAGCAACTAGTCAGCGGCGGCAGCCGTCTTTCCGTCACCGATCTTGCTTTCTGTGCCGGCAAGAAGGCGCCTGATGTTCTCGTGGTGTTTGATCCACAGAATCAGTGCGAGCACGGTCGCGAGAAGCGTCTCCGGATAGAGGCTGAATGCATAAAGAATGAATGGCACGGCTGCGCTCGCAACGAGTGCGGCGAGGGAAGAGTAGCGCGTGACCCATGCGACGCTCGCCCAGATCGCACCGAAGGCGAGGGCGGCGGGCCAAAAAAGGCCGAGTATGACGCCGATGAATGTCGCGACGCCCTTACCACCCTTGAATTGCAGCCAAACCGGAAAGACGTGGCCGAGAAATGCACCAAGGCCCGCGATAACCGCGAGATCGCGGCCGTAAGAAAAGTCGAGCACAACGACGGCAAGGGTGCCCTTCAGCAGATCGCAAATGAGGGTGGCGGCCGCGAGGGACTTGTTGCCGGTGCGCAAGACATTGGTGGCACCGATATTTCCGGAGCCCACCGCGCGGATGTCTCCTAGGCCGCCGGCGCGTGTGAACAACAGTCCAAACGGAACCGATCCGCACAGATAGCCGAAGAGGAGAGAGAGCAGCGCGGCTAAGGGCGCCGTCGTCTGGAACAGATCGAGCATTGAGAATGGTCCCCGCGTCTTCGCGACCGGAGCTAAACGTATTCGTAGACGGTGCGTCCGGCAACGATGGTGCGGAGTACTCGGCCTGTCAGGCGGGCTTCATCGAAGGGAGTATTGTTGCAGCGCGATTTGAGCGAACTGCGGTCGAGCACCCATGGCACATCCGGGTCGAACAGGATGACGTCGGCTGGACTGCCGGCTCGCAATGTTCCTCCGGGAATTCCCAGCAACTCGGCCGGGCGTGTCGCCATGGCGTGGATCAGCTGAAGCAGGGTGAGCGACCGATCATGGACGAGCCGCAGTCCTACCGGCAGCATCGTTTCCACCCCGACCGCGCCGGGTTCGGCATCGGCGAAGGGCAGCCGCTTCACTTCAACGTCCTGCGGATTGTGATCCGATACGATGACGTCGATGATCCCTTCCTTGACTGCTTCGACGAGTGCTTGGCGGTCGTCTTCGCCCCGCAACGGGGGCGCGAGTTTCAAGAAAGTACGATAGCTGCCGACATCGTTCTCGTTCAGCGAGATATGATTGATCGTCGCCGATGCGGTTATCGGCAAGCCTGCGTTCTTCGCGCGCCGGATGACCTCGATCGACTCGGCGCAGGTGATCGAAGCGGCGTGGTATCGCGCACCGGCGAGCGCCACGAGCCTCACGTCGCGCGCAAGCATGACGGTTTCGGCTTCCTTGGGAATACCCATTAGGCCGAGACGCGTTGCGTACTCGCATTCGTTCATCACGCCGTCGCCCACCAGGTTCGCGTCCTCCGTGTGATGGACGACGAGGGCGTCGAAGTCGGCAGCGTAGGTAAGGGCGCGGCGGAATACCTGTGCGTTCATCACGCTCTGCAGGCCGTCCGTGAATGCGACAGCGCCGGCGGCCTTTAGCAGGCCGATCTCCGTCATCTCGTTGCCTTCGAGCCGCTTCGTGAGCGCCGCCATGGGCAGGATGTTGACGATCGCCGTGTCGCGAGCGCGTCGCAGCACAAAATCGACCGTGGCCGGATCGTCGATCGGCGGGTCGGTCTCCGGCTGGCAGATGACCGTCGTGACTCCACCTGCGGCGGCCGCGCGGCTTGCGGATGCGAGCGTCTCCCGGTGCTCCGCGCCCGGCTCTCCGATGAATGCGCGCATATCGACCAAGCCCGGCGCGACGACCTTGCCCTGACAGTCGATAACTTGCGCGCCCTCGGGCATCCCCGCGGTGCGGATATTTCGCCCGGCATCTCTGATTACGCCGTCGGCGATCAAAACGTCGCCGACTTGGTCGAGGTCGCGCGACGGATCGATCACACGGGCGTTGGCGAGGAGGATCGGTTGATTGCCGCCGCTTCGTTGCATGATCATGCGTTCGGCAGGTTGCGGGCGAGGGCGTCGAGCACCGCCATGCGGACGGCGACACCCATCTCCACCTGTTCCTGAATCAGCGACTGCGCGCCATCGGCGACCAGGCTGTCGATCTCGACGCCCCGATTCATCGGGCCTGGATGCATCACCAGCGCGTCCGGCTTCGCATATTTCAGTTTAGCGGAGTCCAGTCCGTAATAGTGGAAGTACTCCTTCGTTGACGGAATGAGCGAGCCGTTCATCCGTTCGCGCTGAAGGCGCAACATCATGATTATATCGACATCCTTCAGCCCCTCGCGCATGTCGCGATAGACGTCGACACCAAGACGCTCGATGCCCGCGGGCAGGAGCGTCGATGGCGCCACAACGCGCACGCTCGCGCCGAGGGTATTCAGCAGAATGATGTTCGAGCGCGCGACGCGGCTGTGCAGGATGTCGCCGCAGATGGCCACGGTAAGTTTTTCGATCGGGCCCTTGTTGCGCCGGATCGTGAGCGCGTCGAGTAGTGCCTGGGTCGGGTGCTCATGAGCGCCGTCTCCGGCATTGATGACGGAACACTGAACCTTTTGGGCGAGAAGCTCGACTGCGCCCGATGCTCCGTGGCGCACCACGATCAGGTCGGGGTGCATGGCGTTGAGCGTTGCCGCGGTGTCGAGAAGTGTTTCGCCTTTGCGGATCGCCGAGGAGGCTACCGACATGTTCATCACGTCGGCGCCAAGGCGTTTGCCCGCAATCTCGAAGCTTGATTGGGTCCTGGTCGAGGACTCAAAAAAGAGATTGATCTGCGTGCGGCCGCGCAGCGTCGTGCGCTTTTTTTCGATCTGACGATTGAGGTCGACATATTCCTCGGAGAGGTCGAGGAGGCCCCGGATCTCCGCCGCCGAAAGCCCTTCGATCCCGAGCAGGTGTCGATGGCTCAGGACGAAGGCGGCTGTGGACGGAGCATTCATTCTGAAGTCGACTGATTAGCGGGCGAACGGTTCGACCGCAAGCGTAGCCGTGCAGTGCGTGCTAGTTTCCCCGTGATTTTAGAAGGTGATTCCGAGCGCCTTAACCATGGCGGAGTCTTTCTCCACACACGACGTCCTGAATCAGACGCCGCTGCCCGGCGACCAGGACCTTTGGTCGAGCGACCTCGCACTACGGGGGGGCGTGCAGGCTTTCGGGCGGCCGACGAAATCCGAAGAGGATGCGCTTGTCGCCTTTGGGAGGCGGTGGGGTACCGCCCAGATGGCGGAGCTCGGCCGGCTTGCGAACGAGAACCCGCCCAAGCTCAAGAGCTACGACTCCCAAGGAAATCACTCGGATCAGGTGGAGTTCCACCCCGCCTATCACGCCCTCATGCGTTCAAGCATGTCGGCCGGTCTGCACTCGTCGAGCTGGGGCTCCAATGGCCGACCGGCTGGCGGCAATGCGCACGTCCTGCGGGCGGCGAGGTTGCATATGGTGGCGGAGGTGGAATGCGGCCATCTCTGTCCGATCGTCATGACGCATGCAGCGACGGCTGCACTGATGGCGGAGCCGACGCTCGTCCACGACTGGCTCCCGCGCATTCGCTCACGTGAGTACGACTCAGCTTTCAGGCCGGTCGCCGACAAGACCGCGGTCACGCTCGGCATGGGCATGACGGAGAAGCAGGGCGGCACCGATGTACGCTCCAACCTGACCCGGGCTGAGCCCGATGGCGGCGCCTACAAGATCACAGGTCACAAGTGGTTTCTCTCCGCGCCGATGTGCGACGCATTTCTCGTGCTCGCGCAGGCCAAGGGAGGGCTCACCTGTTTTCTCGTGCCTCGCTTCAGGCCTGATGGTTCGGTGAATTCTCTGCGACTGCGGCGGCTCAAGGACAAACTCGGCAACCGATCGAATGCCTCTTCCGAAGTCGAGTTCGAGGGCGCGTATGCGCTCCGTTGCGGGCAGGAGGGTGACGGCATCAAGACGATCATCGCCATGGTCCAGCTCACCAGGCTTGATTGCGTCGTCGCTTCGGCGGGTTTGATGCAGGGTGCACTTGCGTTTGTGATCCATCATGCACGTCACCGCCGCGTGTTTCAAAAGCGGCTGATCGACCAGCCCCTGATGCGGACATTGATCGCAGACCTTGCACTCGAACGGGAAGGCGCGGTTGCCCTCGCGATGCGACTTGCTTCCGCCTTCGACCACGCGGGCGATGCGGATGAATCTGCCTATGCGAGACTCGTAACGCCCGCGGCCAAACTATGGGTGTGCAAGACCGCACCCGGATTCATTTATGAAGCGATGGAGTGTCTGGGCGGCAACGGATATGTCGAGGAGTGGCCGCTCGCGCGAGCTTATCGCGAGGCGCCCGTCAATGCGATCTGGGAAGGATCGGGCAATGTCATGGCGCTCGACGTGTTGCGCAGCGCTGAGCGAGAGCGCGAAGGGCTCGCTCGCGTGATTGCCTGGCTCGTGAAACTCGCTGGCGATCTGCCCGGCGTGAAGAGTTCGCTCGACCAGTTGATGCAGAATCTTGCCGATACGAACAGGGAGGGGCTGGCGCGGCGTGCGGCGGAGACGCTTGCGTTGGTTGCTGCCGCCGCAGCGCTCAAGGCGAGCGCGCCGCCGGAGATTGCGGAAGCGTTCGCCCGCAACCGGCTCGGCGGAATCTCCGGCCGCAATTACGGCGATGCACTGGCACCGATGCTCGCCGAGCGGCTCATCGAGCGGAGCCTTTCGGCCGGCCCATAAGTCACTGATTCAGCTACTGATTAGTTCAATTTAACCGTGTGTTTGTGGCGCCTTATTCTATTCATGGAACATTCATATGGTTTCGGCGATTTATATCGGTATCGTGCAGCCTGTGCCGCACAAAGGTGAGGTTCAACCATGATCCAACGTTCGAAGAAGTTCCTCGCGATCGGAACCGCGGCCGCGATCCTGGCGACGGCTACGACCGCTTCGGTTGCCGCGCCGATCGGCATCGGTTCTGGCCCGCTCTCGATCTACAAGGGTGAAGCAAGCGACGTAATTCAGGTCAGCCGCCGCGGCCGCCGCAATACGGCGATCGCACTCGGTGCCGGTGCGCTGCTGCTCGGTGGCGCGATTGCCGCCGGTTCCGCTCCGTACTACGGCCCGGGTTACTACGCGGCCCCGCCGCCCCCGCGCCGGCAGTGCTGGGTTCAGACCGGCCCCTATCAGGGTCAGGGCTACTACGCCTACTGCTGAGTTCGGCTAAAACCAATTGAAGATGCGAACGGCGGGCGGTTGCCCGCCGTTTTGCTGTTTGCGTTACGGAGAAATCCACGCGGCGATAGCGAGCGTCAGCGGGATGGTCACCAGCGCCACGACGGTCTGCATCGAGAGAATGTGCGCGTAGAGCGGTGCATCCCCACCCATCTGGCGCGCGAGTATGTACGCGCCCGGCGCGGAAGGAACGCTCGACGCGATGGCGACGACGGCGAGGGCTTGACCTTCCAGACCGAACCAAAGCGCAAGAGCGATCGCGATCGCGGGCATCACGGCGAGTTTCAAAATTACCGCGACGATCACCGAGGCCCGCGGTCGCCAGAGCTTGTCCAGCTCGAGTCCGGCGCCGACCGCCAGTAGTCCAAGCGAAAGGGCGGCACGTCCGAGAATTTCGAGAAACTCAACGCCGACACGAGGCAGCGGTATTCCGGCGATATTGAATGCGATGCCGGCGAGCACCGACCAGATCAACGGATTGCGCAGGATTATGCCGGCGGTCGTCCGCGCGTCGGGTGTCTTGTCGGACGCGTACCGTGCAAGGACCAGCACGCAGATCAGGTTGAGCACCGGCACCATGGCTACGATCGCGACAGAGACGAGCGCAAGACCGACCGGGCCGAACAGGCCACCGGCGATCGCAAGCGCCACGTACGTGTTCCAGCGCGCCGCTCCCTGGAACAGGGAGGTGAACGCCGGACCGTCCATTGAGAGGGCGCGTTGCAACGGTAGGCGCAGCGCAAGCAGTGCGACGGTCATCACAATGATCGCGCCGAAAAGCGCGCTGCCTACGCTTGTCACCGGTTGCTCTCGAAGATCGGCGGTTGCCGTCGATACAAACAGGAGCGCGGGAAACAGAACGTAGAAGGTGAGGCGCTCGAATGCGTCCCAGGACGCACGCTCCGGTAGCAGCGTAAGCCGCAAGACGGTGCCGAGGGCGATGATGAGGAAGACCGGGAGGAGCGCGGAGAGGACGGATGACATTTCGCTATGCTTGCAAGAGGTAGGAGCGTTATCCCGCGGGCCGCATCAAAGGACAATTGCGCGGCAAGCAGGGCAGGTGTGTCGGTTCAGCCACGCAGCAGACGGTCCAGCGCACCTTGAAGGATAAAGACGGCTGCATGCTGATCGATGACAGCTGCGCGTTTCTTCCGGCTTACATCGGCGGCGATCAGTTCGCGTTCGACCGCTGCGGTCGACAACCGTTCGTCCCAGAGCGCGATCGGCAGGGTCGTCCGAGCAGACAGGTTGCGCGCGAATGCGCGTGTTGCCTGTGCACGCGGACCTTCGGTGCCGTCCATATTGATCGGAAGGCCTATTACGTAAGCCGCGGCGTTTCGTTCGCGCGCCAGGACAAAAAGGCGCGCAATATCGGCGGTGAACTTCGTTCGCTCGATCGTTTCAATACCTGTCGCGAGGCGACGGTCCGGATCGCTTGACGCCACGCCGATCGTCTTGGTGCCAAGATCGAGACCCAATAGAGTGCCGCGCGGCGGCAAGAGTTTCGCAGCTTCCATCAGGGGGAGGACGGGTGCGGGCATGCGCAGCCGGTAGCATGGTGGCCAATTCCGCGCCATCGCACGCGACGGGACGTTTATCGCAACTCACCGCGTGCCTATACTTCCTCCTACTCATTCTTGCTGACTCCATTCCCAAACCGTGAGGACCCTCCGATGCGCATCACCTGGTACGGCCATTCGGCCTTTCGTCTCGATTTCAAGGACAAGGCGGTGCTGATCGACCCGTTCTTCACTGGCAATCTGGCGTTCGAGAGCGATCTTGCCGCCGCCCAGAAGGGCGTGACGCACATCCTGATCAGTCACGGACATTTCGATCATTTTGGTGATGCGGTCCGCATCTCCAAGGAGACCGGCGCGAAGGTCGTCACGAATTTCGATCTTTGCATGTGGCTGAACGCCAAGGGCGTCGAAAAGTTTGACCCGATGAATACCGGGGGCACCACCGATCAAGATGGCTTCACGGTGACGCTGGTGAAAGCGGACCACTCCGCCGGTCACCTTGAGAACGGCGTGTCGCACGCGCTTGGCAGTGCGAACGGGATCATCGTCAAGGCGGCGGGCGAGCCGACGATCTATCACATGGGGGACACCGACATCTTCTCCGACATGTCCCTGATATCGGAGATCCATGAACCGCAAATCGCCATGGTGCCGATGGGCGACCGTTTCACGATGAGTCCCAGGACAGCGGCCATGGCGGTCAAACGCTTCTTCAAATTGAAGAGCGTAATCCCGTGCCACTACGCCTCCTTTCCGATGGTCGAGAAGGATGCAGCCAAGTTCGTCGATGAGATGAAGGGACACACGACGAAGGTGATTGTGCCGGAGAAGGGCAAGGCGTTCGAGGTATGAGTCAGCCCGTCGGAACCGGAGGTCCGTGCACGACGTGGGGTGCGGTCGCGAGCCTTGCCTGGGGATTTGCGGCCATTGTCGCGTGGCTCCTGGCGCAGATTGCATTCGGCGAACTGATCAGCGGTTGGTTCGATATCGAGCGAGCCCAACTCGGAGTCTATGCGCCGTTTGTGGCTATCGTGACGATTGCTTCAGCCGTCATGCCGCTCGCCGTCATCGTGGCCGCGATACGAAGTGCCAATTGCTCCGTCGCGGGCTATCTCGCTCTTCAAATGCCTTCGCGCGAATACCTTGTGCTTGGCTTGATCGTGCTTGCAGTCGTCCTGCCGCTCGTCGATCTGCTTTCCTGGTTTGCGGGCTACCAGGTGACGCCGCAGTTCGTCGTCGATTTGTACAAAACGGCGCGGGAGTCGGGTGCGCTGTTTCTACTGCTCATCGCGCTCGTCGTCGCGGCGCCGCTTGTCGAGGAAGTCGTCTTCCGCGGGTTTCTGCTGCCAGGCCTCGCTGCGTCCGCTATCGGCACGGTCGGCGCGCTCTTGCTGACGTCAGGTCTTTGGGCGCTGCTGCACGTCCAGTACCAGCCGTTCTACCTTATCCAGATCATGCTGCTGGGCGTTTTGTTTGGCTGGTTGCGCTTGCGCAGCGGCTCGACAACACTCACGATTATTTTGCATGGTATCCTGAACTTCGCTGCACTGGTGCAGGCAGCAGTGATTGTGGAATGGTTGGGCTGATCATGTGGCCGGACCGACGACTACTCGACCTTTTCGGCATCGAATTTCCCATCGTGCTTGGGCCGATGGCCGGGGTGATGGATTTCGAACTGGTTGTGGCGGTCAGCGAGGCCGGGGGTCTCGGCTCATTGCCGTGCGCGATGCTGAACGCCGACAAGGCTCGCGAGCAAGCAGGTCAAATTCGCTCGCGCACCCGCAAGCCTTTCAACTTTAATTTTTTCTGCCACCGCCCGCCGGCGCCCGACAATGCGCGGGAGGCATCATGGCGCGATCGGCTGGAGCCCTATTACCTTGAGCTTGGCCTCGATCCCAACGCGCCGACCAACGTTGCCGTTCGCAGTCCGTTCGATGACGCGCTCTGCAGTATGGTCGAAGAAGTGCAGCCTGCTGTCGCCAGTTTCCATTTCGGGTTGCCGGCGCCTGAACTGCTCAAGCGGGTGAAGGCCGCCGGTTGCAAGGTCATATCGTCGGCGACTACGGCGGATGAAGCGCGCTGGCTGGAGGATCACGGGGTCGATGCCGTCATCGCGCAGGGGAACGAAGCGGGAGGACACCGGGGAATTTTCCTGTCCGATGACATCTCCACGCAGGCGGGTACTCTTGCCCTCGTGCCGCAAGTCGTGGATGCGGTGAAGGTGCCGGTGATCGCTGCCGGGGGTATCGCCGACGCACGCGGAATCGCCGCGGCCTTCATGCTGGGTGCGGCGGCCGTGCAGATCGGTACCGCCTATATGCATTGTCCCGAGTCGAAGATATCTGCGATGCACCGGAAAGCGCTGGCCGAGGCGAAAGACAATTCGACGGTGCTCACGAATGTCATGACCGGCCGACCGGCCCGGGGCATCGTCAACCGCATCATCCGCGAGCAGGGACCGATCGGAGAAGTACCGGCCTTTCCCAACTCCGCGAACGCGCTGGCTCCGCTTCGGGCAGCCGCCGAGAAGGCGGGCTCGGGTGACTTTTCACCACTCTGGTCGGGACAGGCGGCCGCGCTCGGCCGGTCCATGCCTGCGGGCGAACTGACGCGGAAACTCGCCGCGGATGCGCAGGCGCGGCTCCGGGAGTTTGCCGCGTGATTGCGGCTAGGCTTTTGTTTGAGCATGATCTTTTCCGAAAACCGGTTTCCACTTTTCGGGATCATGTTCTAGAAGCCGGTCTGCTATAGCGCTTTTCGTATTTCCGGGAGCCCTTCATGTCCGTCGACGACGCGACCGTCCGGCGCATCGCCCATCTCGCTCGCATTGCGGTCAAGGACGACGAGATCGCCCACCTCCGCGGAGAGATCAACGGCATTCTCGGCTGGATCGAACAACTCGGCGAAGTGAATGTCGAAGGCGTCGAGCCGATGACCTCGGTCACGCCGGTGAAGCTCAAAATGCGCGAGGATAAGGTCACCGATGGCGGTTATCCGGAGCGCGTGCTCGCGAATGCGCCGAACACGGATCGTGGCTTCTTCCTCGTCCCAAAAGTTGTCGAATGACTTCGCTGACCACCTTGACGCTCGCCGAGGCGCGCGACGGCCTGCGCGGGAAGAAGTTCGCCGCGCGGGAAATCGCGGACGCGCACATCGCAGCCATCGAGAAGGCGCGTGCACTGAACGCATTTGTGCTGGAGACGCCGGATCGTGCCCGCGAGATGGCCGCCGCGTCCGATGCGCGCTTGGCCAAAGGCGAGGGCGGCCCGCTCGAAGGTGTGCCGCTCGGCATCAAGGATTTATTCGCGACCGAAGGCGTGCGAACAACCGCTTGCTCAAAAATTCTCGGCAATTTCGTTCCGACCTATGAGTCGACGGTTACAAGCCAACTCTGGCGCGACGGCGCTGTGCTCCTCGGCAAACTCAACAACGACGAATTCGCGATGGGCTCGTCGAACGAGACCTCCTGCTTCGGCCCCGTCCAGAATCCGTGGCGGCGGCGTGGGTCGAATGCGCCGCTCGTTCCTGGCGGGTCGTCGGGTGGCTCGGCGACCGCGGTGGCTGCACACCTGTGTCTCGGCGCCACAGGTACCGACACCGGTGGCTCCATACGCCAGCCCGCAGCCTTCACGGGCACGGTCGGCATCAAGCCGACTTACGGCCGCTGCTCGCGCTGGGGTGTTGTCGCCTTCGCATCGTCGCTCGATCAAGCAGGACCATTCACGCGCACGGTTCAGGACGCCGCCATTCTCCTGCGCTCGATGTCCGGGCACGATCCGAAGGATTCCACTTCGGTCGATATCGCCGTGCCGGATTTCGAGGCGGCGGTCGGACGTTCGATCAAAGGGCGCAAGATTGGCATACCGAAGGAGTACCGCGTTCCGAACATGCCCGCGGAAATCGAGACCCTGTGGAGCCAGGGCGCGGAATGGCTGAAAGCGGCGGGCGCCGAGCTTGTCGAGATCTCGCTGCCGCATACAAAGTACGCGTTGCCCGCTTATTACATCGTCGCGCCTGCGGAAGCATCGTCCAATCTCGCGCGCTATGACGGCGTGCGGTACGGACTGCGCGAAGACGGACGCGACGTGATCGACATGTACGAGAAGACGCGCGCGGAAGGATTCGGCCCCGAAGTCCGGCGGCGTGTACTGATCGGCACTTATGTTCTCTCGGCCGGTTATTACGATGCCTACTATCTGCAGGCGCAGAAGGTGCGCACGCTGATCAAGCGAGACTTCGAGGAAGTTTTCGCGAAGGGAGTGGACGCGATCCTGACGCCAGCGACTCCGTCGGCGGCATTCGCGATCGGGGAGAAAGGCGCGGATCCCCTTGAGATGTATCTCAACGACATCTTCACGGTGACGGTGAACATGGCGGGATTGCCCGGTATCAGCGTTCCCGCAGGACTCGATGAGAATGGTCTCCCGCTCGGACTCCAGCTCATCGGCCGCCCGTTCGACGAGGAAACGTTGTTCGCGACTGGCGCCGTGATCGAGCGAGCGGCAGGCCGCATGAAGTTGCCCGATCCCTGGTGGTAATCACTCCGGTGCAAGAAACTCGCGCCGATATTATCGTCCGGCCACGCTCGCAGTGGTGTATTCAATAGCGGCACGCTTCGACGTAAACGCACTGCCGCCCAGCGCGACGATCGTCATCAGTCCGGCAAACACCAATACGCTCGCTGTGTAGGCGAGAGCTGAGGCTCGTTTTGAGACCATCCTGATCATTGGTTCCCTCCCAATGGCGAAGAGCGGCAGGAAAACGCCCAGATTGGCCGGTAGTTCCGAGGGGTCCCCCAGAAAAGCAGCGGAGGTTGTGTTTCGGCCGCTACCATTCGATCGAATTTTGCGGAGTGTCGGGGGACTTGGAGGCGGGCGTTCCCGGCGTTGCGGCCGGGGTGGGGCGCCCCCATTTCGCGTACCCTTGTCATTGCACGGCTAACGCCGAGCATATGCACCACAAGGGCTTGCAATTGGCGACCAGATCGGGGAACTCGGTGCGCGCAGTGGGAACGTTCCGCGGATGAATGCGAAGAAAAGATCGAAGCTGATGAAGGGCGCGACCGGCGACTGGGAAATTGTCGTCGGGATGGAAATTCACGCTCAGGTTTCATCCAATGCGAAGCTGTTCTCCGGCGCATCGACCGAGTTCGGTGGCGCCCCCAATGACCATGTCTCGCTCGTCGACGCGGCGATGCCGGGTATGCTGCCTGTCATCAACGAATACTGCGTTGCCCAGGCCGTACGCAGCGGGCTCGGCCTGAAAGCGAAGATCAACCGGAAGTCCGTGTTCGACCGGAAAAATTATTTCTATCCGGATCTTCCGCAGGGCTACCAGATCAGCCAGTACAAGTCGCCGATCGTCGGCGAGGGCAGCGTTCTCGTCGACCTGGAGGACGGTGAGACGACCGCGATCGGGATCGAGCGGCTGCATCTCGAGCAAGATGCCGGCAAGCTTCTGCACGACCAGCACCCTTCCTACTCCTATGTCGATCTCAACCGGTCAGGCGTGGCGTTGATGGAGATCGTATCCAGGCCCGATATCCGTTCGGCCGACGAGGCGAAGGCGTATGTCTCGAAGGTTCGCACGATCCTCCGGTATCTCGGCACATGCGATGGCGACATGGAGAAAGGCAGCCTGCGCGCGGACGTGAACGTTTCCGTACGCCGGCCGGGCGAAGCGCTCGGCACGCGCTGTGAAATCAAAAACGTGAATTCGATCCGCTTCATCGGCCAGGCGGTCGAGTCCGAAGCGCGACGACAAATCGATATTCTCGAAGATGGCGGCTCCATCCAACAGGAGACGCGGCTCTTCGACGCCGACAAGGGCGAGACGCGTGCCATGCGCTCGAAGGAAGAGGCGCACGACTATCGTTATTTCCCCGATCCCGACCTGCTTCCGCTCGAGTTCGACGACGCATTCGTGGATTCGATTGCAGCTACGCTGCCGGAACTGCCTGATGAGAAAAAGGCGCGCCTGATGGGCGACGGCGGGCTCTCCGCCTACGACGCGGGGGTGCTGGTCGCCGAGCGCGAGACCGCGGACTATTTCGAGGCGGTGGCGAAGGGCAGGGATGCGAAGACGGCGGCCAATTTCGTGATCAACGAGCTGTTCGGACGGCTCAACAAGGAAGGCAAGTCGATTGCCGAGAGTCCCGTGAGCGCGATGCAAACGGGAGCCATCCTCGATCTGGTCGGCGACGGTACGATTTCCGGGAAAATCGCGAAGGACCTGTTTGAGATTGTCTGGGCGGAAGGCGGCGATCCGCGTGCGCTCGTGGAGGAACGCGGTTTAAAGCAGGTCACGGACGTCGGTGCGATCGAAAA
>Ga0307505_10001635_pt1 | contig 17398 bp, 13 predicted proteins | sample 23_S_MG_FD_202183 | JGI IMG/M metagenome (GOLD analysis project Ga0307505, IMG submission 202183) | Soil microbial communities from Populus trichocarpa stands in riparian zone in the Pacific Northwest, United States - 23_S | ecosystem: Environmental > Terrestrial > Soil > Riparian zone > Trees...
CGGGCTACGCCGGGGAGAAGCTCTCGCTCAACTTCCAGAATGTCGAAGTGCGCGCGGTGCTGCAGGTGATCGCCGACTTCACGGGCCTGAACATCATCACCAGCGACACGGTCGGAGGCAACCTCACGCTCCGCCTGAAAGACGTGCCGTGGGACCAGGCGCTGGACATCATCCTGCAGGCCAAGGGGCTGTCGAAGCGCAAGAACGGCAACGTGGTGCTGATCGCCCCGACCGACGAGCTCGCCGCCAAGGAAAAGCTCGCCCTCGAGGCGCAGGCTGCGGTCTCCGACCTGGAGCCCGTGCGCACCGAGTCGTTCACGCTCTCCTACGCCAAGGCCGAGGACCTGAGGAAGCTGCTGTCCGACAAGGACCAGCGGATCCTCTCGAAGCGCGGCAGCGCGACCATCGACGAGCGCACCAACACGATCTTCGTGCAGGACTCGGGAGGAAGGCTGGAGGAAGTGCGGCGGCTCATCACCCAGCTCGACGTGCCGGTGCGCCAGGTGCTGATCGAGGCGCGCATCGTGATCGCCGACGACAAGTGGGGGCGCCAGCTGGGCGCGCGCTTCGGCACGCAGTCGGCCTTCAGCTCCAACAACTACAACTTCGGCGTCTCGGGCTCGGCGATGGACACCGTGAGCCCGCTGGCCAACAACCCGACTTCGCGCGGCTCGTCCTCGCTCACCTACAACCAGGGACAGCCGGGACAGATATTCTTCCCAAGCAACCAGCTCACCGCAATCGGCACCATCCCGATCGGCGCGCAACCGGAGCAGCTGAACGTCAACCTGCCCGTGATCGGCGCGGCCGGCCAGCTGGCGCTGTCGATCCTCAACCTCGGCAGCGGCAACCTGGTAAACGTGGAAATCTCCGCCCTCGAAGCCGACAACCGCGGCAAGGTGGTTTCCAGCCCGCGGGTGATCACGGCCGACAAGAAGAAGGCGGTGATCTCGCAAGGCACGGAGATTCCCTACCAGACGGCGGCGGCGAGCGGGGCCACAACCATCTCGTTCAAGCCCGCCGTGCTCGAGCTGTCGGTCACGCCGCGCATCACGCCGGACGACCGCATCATCATGGATCTCGAGGTCAAGAAGGACTCGGTCGGCCAGGTGTTCGCCGGCATCCCGTCGATCGACACCAAGAAGGTCAACACCCAGGTCCTGGTCGACAACGGCGACACCATCGTGCTGGGCGGCATCTTCGAGCAGACGACTCGCACCACCGTCGACAAGGTGCCGTTCCTCGGCGACATGCCCTTCATCGGCGCGATGTTCCGCCGCACGGTAAAGCAGGACGACAAGACCGAGCTGCTGATCTTCGTGACGCCCAAGATCGTCAAGGACGCGCTCATGATCCGTTGAGCCGCCCTGCGCAGAACCCGGCCCCGGTCACCCGGGGCTTTTTTTTCGGCGCCGGGCCGGGAGTAACCTCAATCCTATGGGCCGCGGCAACGTCTTTCTGGTGGGCATGATGGGTTCGGGCAAGACCACGCTCGGGCGGGCGCTCGCGCAGCGCCTCGAGTTGCCCTTCGCCGACACCGACCGCGTCCTTGTCGAGCGCACCGGCGTTCCGGTGGCCACGATCTTCGAGTTCGAGGGCGAGGAAGGCTTTCGCCGCCGCGAGTCCGCGGTTCTCGTCGAACTCGCCCAGGGGGAAGACCGCGTCGTGGCCACCGGGGGAGGCGCGGTGCTCTCGGCCGCCAACCGCGAGCTCATGCGCGCCGGTGGCACCGTGGTCTACCTCAGGGCGCGCCTGGAGCACCTGTGGGAGCGCACGCGTCACGATACAAGCCGCCCTTTGCTCGCCACCGCGGATCCGCGCGCGACCCTCGCGGCGCTGCTCGAGGTCCGCGACCCGCTCTACCGCGAGGTCGCCCATGTCGTCGTGGATACCGGCACGCAGAGCGCCGCCACGCTCGTCTCGCGCGTGGTCGCGGCGCTGCGCGCGCACGGCCGGGCCGCATGAGCGCGCGCGCACTCATGGTGGAGCTCGGCGACCGTGCCTATCCCATCCACATCGGCGCGGGGATCGTCGGTGAAGCCGAGCTCTACGCGCCGCACGTTTCCGCGCGGCTCGCCGCGGTGGTGACCAGCGAGACCGTCGCGGGCCTGCACGCCGCGAGCGTCGAGAAGGCCCTGGGGCATGCCGGCGCGCGCACGATGCGCATCGTGCTTCCCGACGGCGAGGCGCACAAGGACTGGAACGGCCTCGAGCGGATCTATGCCGCGTTGCTGAAAGCGCAAGCCGATCGCCGGACCGTCGTGGTGGCCGTGGGTGGGGGCGTAGTGGGCGACATGGCCGGGTTCGCCGCGGCGACCTACCAGCGCGGCGTCCCGCACCTGCAGGTGCCGACCACCCTTCTCGCGCAGGTCGACTCGTCGGTGGGCGGCAAGACGGCGATCAACCATCCGCTCGGAAAGAACATGATCGGCGCCTTTCACCAGCCGGTAGCGGTGATCGCTGACACGCGGGTCCTCGACACGCTCCCCCCGCGCGAGCTCGCCGCGGGGCTCGCCGAAGTCGTCAAGTACGGCGCGATCGCGGACGCCGCGTTCCTGGACTGGATCGAAGCGCATGCCGAGGCGCTGGCCGCCCGCGAGCCCTCGGCGCTCGCGCACGCCATCGCCCGCTCCTGCGAGATCAAGGCGCGCATCGTCGCCGCCGACGAGCGCGAGGGCGGTGTGCGCGCGCTGCTCAACTTCGGCCATACGTTCGGCCACGCGATCGAGACCGCGTCGGGCTACGGCACGTGGCTGCACGGCGAGGCAGTCGCCGCGGGCATGGTGCTCGCCGCGCGCCTGTCGGCGCGCAGCGGGCGCATTCCGGCAGGTCATGCCGAGCGGCTGGCCGCGCTGCTCGGGCGCCTTGGGCTGCCGGTGAAGGCGCCCACGCTGCCGCTCGCGATGTGGCTCGAGCTCATGGGGCGCGACAAGAAGAACGAGGATGGGCGGATCACGTTGATCCTGCTCGAGGAGCTCGGCCGGGCCACGATCGTGAAGGACACGCCGGCGCGCGCCATAGAGGACCTGCTCGCCGGCTAGCTTGCTCCGGCGGCGCGCTCGAGGCGGCGCAGGAACACCGCCATCTCCTTCGCGGCCTGCTTGTCGCCGCGCCTCTCGGCCGCTTCGATGCCCGATCGATATGCGGACGTGGCGCCCTCGGCGTCGCCGGAGTCCGCGAGCGCCTTGCCGAGCAGCTTCCATGCGGCGGAATACTCGGCGTCCTGCGCCACCGCCTGGCGCAGGTGCGCGGCGGCGCGCGCGGCCTCGCCCCTCTTCAGGTACTGCATGCCGAGGCTGAAGCGCAGGAGCGAGCTGTCGCGCCCGCCGGCGAGCATCGCCTCGAAGCGTTCCACCGGGTCCATGGGCCACGGTATCATGCCGCGGACCAGCCACGGCTCGCCCTTCACCGCCGACGACGTGGTACTCACGTTCAATCGCGTCCCGAACGCCGCCGACCTAGATGACCGAGCCCACCATGAATTCCGCATTCACACTTGCCGAGCCGCGCCGCGGCCACGTGCCGCTGGTACTCGACTCTCCCCACAGCGGAACCGAGTACCCGGAGGATTTCGGCTGCGCCCTGCCGGTCGACCTGCTGCGCCAGGCCGAGGACAGCTATGTGGACGAGCTCTACGCCTCGGGCCCCGACGTCGGCGCGACCCTCATCACTGCGCGCTTCCCACGCAGCTATATCGACCCGAACCGCTCGTTGCTCGACATCGACGCGTCGCTCCTCGACGCACCGTGGCCGGGGCCCGCAGTGCCGAGCGCGAAGACCGCCCGCGGCATCGGGCTCATCTGGCGCGTGCTCGATTCGGGCGAATCGATCTACGAGCGCAAGCTGGGCATCGAGGAGGTGAAGCAGAGGATCGTGCGCTACCACCAGCCCTACCAGCGCGCGGTCAAGGACGCCCTGGATCGCGCGCACCACCACTTCGGCGCGGTCTGGCACCTCAACCTGCACTCGATGCCGGCGGTGAGCGGCGCCATCTCCGAGGAGGGGCCGGGCAAGCCGCGCGCCGACTTCGTGCTCGGCGACCGCGACGGCAGCACCTGCGAGGGGGCGTTCACCGCCCTGGTCGCCGAGGCGCTGCGCGGCATGGGATACCAGGTCAAGATCAACGATCCGTACAAGGGGGTCGAGCTCGTGCGCGCCTTCTCCGACCCGGGCACCGGCCGCCACAGCCTCCAGGTCGAAGTCAATCGCCGCCTCTACATGGACGAGCGCACGCGCGTGCGCACCGCGGGTTTCGGCGAGCTCAAGCACAACCTTTCGCGCCTGCTCGAGCAGGTGGCGCACTATGCGGGTGAACGCGGCTCGCACGCCTGCGAGGGCCACGACCCTGCGCACCACCATCACCACCACCCCCACGACCATGACCACCGCCATGAGCACTGAGGCCAGGCCCGCCATCCCCGTCGAACTCTCGGCGCCCGACATTGCGGCGCACCGGCAGTCGGCCACGGGCACGGAATACGTCCATACCTTCGACAGCGGCAAGCCGGGTCCGCACGTGATGGTGAACGCGCTGACCCACGGCAACGAGATCTGCGGCGCGATCGTCGTCGACCGGCTGTTGCGAAGCGCCGTGCGCCCGGTCCGCGGCCGCCTCACGCTCGCGTTCGCGAATATCGCGGCGTTCCTGCGCTTCGACCCGGCCAATCCGTACGCCACGCGCTTCGTGGACGAGGACCTCAACCGCGTCTGGACGCCGGCGACGCTCGATGGGCCCGGCCGCAGCGTGGAGCTCGACCGCGCGCGCTCTCTCCGGCCGCATGTCGACGCGGCCGACTACCTGCTCGACATCCACTCCATGCTGGAGCCCAGCCCACCGGTGATGATCTGCGGCCCGCTCGACAAGGGCATCCGCTTCGCCTTCGAAGTCGGCGTGCCTCAGCACGTCGTGAGCGACGCCGGGCACTCCAACGGCACCCGCATGCGCGACTACGGCGGCTTCGGCGATCCCGCGAGCCCCAAGAACGCGCTCCTCGTCGAATGCGGCCAGCACTGGGAGCGCGCCGCCGAGCGGGTGGCCTCGCAGACCACTTGGCGCTTCCTGGCGCGACTGGGCGTGGTCGACCCGGCACAGGCAGCGCGCGAGATCGATCCGGGCCAACCCGCGCCGCAGCGCCTCATTCGCGTGACCGACGCCGTGATCGCGAGCTCCCCGGCGTTCCGCTTCGCACGCCCCTTCTCGGGCCTGGACGTGGTGCCGCATGCGGGAGACGTGATCGCCTGGGACGGCGAGACGCCGGTGCGCGCGCCCTACGACAATTGCGTGCTGGTGATGCCCGTGCCCCACAACGTGAAAACGGGGCTCACCGCCGTTCGCCTGGGCAGGCTCGAGGCGCCCTAGCTGCTGGTGGCGTCCTCGCCCTTGCCCGAAGGGCGGATGCCGAGCTGCTTCAACTTGCGGTAGAGGTGTGTGCGCTCCAGCCCCACGCGGTCGGCGACGCGCGACATGTTGCCTTCTTCCCGCCGGATGTGATGCAGGAAGTATTGCTTCTCGAACTGCTCGCGCGCATCGCGCAACGGCAGATCCAGCGACACGCCCACCTCGGTGGTGGCCTGCTCGCGCGGCCCCAGGTTGAACTCGCGCGCCACGCGGTTCACCTCGTCGCCGGTGATGTCGTTGGCGAGCGCCGTCAGGGCAAGCGTCTTCACCACGTTCTGCAGCACCGGAAGGTTGCCGGGCCATTCGAGGTTGCGCATCACGTTGAGCGCGCTCACCGTGAGGGTGCGCAGCGGCACCTCGTTGGCATCGATGAGCTGTGTGAGCAGGGTCGCCGCGATGTCGGGAATGTCCTCGGGGTGGTCGGCGAGCGCGGGTACGCGGATCGTGAGACCCGAGAGCTGGTGGTAGAGGGCGGGCTCGAAGCGCCCGTCCTCCGCCATCTCCGAGAGGGTCTCGGTCGCCGCGCAGATGAGGCGCACGTTGAACTTCTCGAGCTTGGCCAGGAGCTGCACCAGGCCCTTCTGCTCGGCCTTGCCGAGGGTGGCCACCTCGGGAAGGAACAAGGTGCCGTCGCGCGCCTCGTTGAGGGGCTCGAACGGGTTGGTGGCGAGCCACTCGGTCTCTTCCGGCACCACCCATGGCGTGTTCGGCAGGTGCAAGTGGCGCGCGCAAAGGTCGAAGCCGCACCCCGGCTCGCCGATCAGCAGCACGGGCGTGCGCAGCCGTCCCACCTGGTCGAGCCGCTGGCGCAGCTCCTGGACGATGCGCGCGCGCCCGAGGTTGACGAGCGCGAGGCCTGTCTTGGGCAGCGTCTTGCCGCCGGCCAGCGCCTTGCCCACGGTAGCGAGGAGCTTGGGCAGGCTGATCGGCTTTTCGAGGAAGTCGAAGGCGCCGATGCGAGTCGCCTCGACCGCGGAATCGATGGTGCCGTGGCCCGACATCATCACCACCGGCATGGTGAGCAACCCGCTGCCGGCCCACTCCTTGAGCAGCGTGATGCCGTCGATGTCTGGCATCCAGATGTCGAGCAAGACCAGGTCGGGGCGGCTTTCCTTGCGCGCGGCGCGCGCAGCCTGCGCGTTCTCCGCCAGGCGCACGCCATAGCCTTCGTCGCGCAGGATCTCGAAGAGCAGCTCGCGGATGCCGACTTCGTCGTCGACGACGAGGATCTGGTTCGCGGGCATCGGCTCTCTAGGCGGCCTTCGGCGGCAGGACGATGCTCACGTTGGCGCCGTGGGGCTTCACGTTCTCGACCAGGATGCGGCCGTGGTGCTCGTCCACGATCTTCTTCACGATCGCGAGCCCGAGTCCCGTGCCCTTGGGCTTGGTGGTGACATAGGGCTCGAAGATGCGTCCCATCACGCCCTCGGCGATGCCGGTGCCGTTGTCGCGCACCGTGAGAAGGACGCCGCCGGTGCCCTGGCTCGTGGCCACGAGGATGCGCGGCTTGTCCATGCCGGTGAGAGCATCGATCGCGTTCTGGAACAGGTTGTGGAGCACCTGGCGCAGCATGGCCGGGTCGGCATAGATCTGGGGCAGGTCCTCGGCGAGGCGCGCCTCGATCGACACGCCCATCGACTCGTAGAGGACCAGCACTTCGCGCACCAGGTCGTTCAGCGTGAGGGCGCGCGCGTTCATGCGCGACGAGTGCGCGTACTGGGTAAAGTCGTCCACCATCCCCTTCAGGGCGCCGACGTGGCTCACGATCGTGCCGGTCGCCCGCTTGAGCACGTCGGCCTCGGCGGGGGGCAGCTTGTCGTGGAGCTTGAGCTGCAACCGCTCGGCCGAGAGCTGGATCGGGGTGAGGGGGTTCTTGATCTCGTGGGCCAGGCGGCGCGCGACCTCGCCCCACGCCGCGTCACGCTGGGCCTGGATGAGGTGGGTGATGTCGTCGAACACGACCACGTAGCCGTTGTCGCCGCGCTGACCCAGGCGCGTGCCGCGGAGCAGCAGCGTGCGCGGTCCGTCGGAGCGGCGGTACTCCATCTGCTCCTCCCACTGCACCATCGCCGAGGCGGCGAAGTGGCGCAGCGCGATCTCGGCGAACGGTGCCACCGCGTGCACGTGGCGCGGCCACTCGGGAAGCTTGAGGCCATGGAAAGCGCCGGCGGTGACGCCCAGGATCTGGCTTGCCGCCGTGTTCATGGTCTTCACGTAGAGCCGCTCGTCGAAGGTGAGCACGCCCGAGGTGAGGTTGGAAAGGATGCTCTCGAGATACGTCTTGGCGTTCTCCAGCTGCTGCTGGTTGCGCTCCATCGCCTCGGTGGCGTCGGCGATCTGGCGCGTCATCGTGTTGAACGACTGCGTGAGCACGCCGAACTCGTCGCGGCTCTTCACCGGGTTCAGCTTGGAGTAGTCGCCCTTGGCGATCGCGCGCGTCGCCTCGGCGAGCGCGGAAAGCGGCGCCGAGAGCTTCTCCGAAAGCACGAAGGCGAGCGCCAGCGCGGAGAAGAGCGTGAGCAGCATCGCGAGCGTGAGCGTAAGCCCGAAGACGCGCTTCAGGTTCACGCGCGCGAGCAGCAGCGCCTCGTATTCCTTCAGGCCGGCTTCGACCAGCTGGGCGTCCTCGACCAGCGCGGTCGGCGCGCGCTGCAGCACCTGGAGGATGCGGATGTCGTCGGCGATGGTGAGCACGTTCACCGGGACCAAGACCCGCAGGAAGATGCCTTTCTCGCCGATCGGCTCGATGCCCTTCGTCACGGTATGCTGCTGGCGCACCTGGCGCAGCACGTCGGGACTGGGCAGGTCGGGCAGCAGCGCAACGGGCTCCGAGCCCGACTGCGCGATGATGCGGCCGCGTGGCGTCATCAGCGTCGCATCCTCGACCGAGTGCTGCTCGCGCAGCCGGTTGAGCGTCGCCGCCTCCACCGCCTGGGACGCCGCCAGCGCGATCGCCATCGCCTCGCCCTTCTTCTCCAACTCCTTCAACGAGCTCTCGAGGGCGTTGCGGGCGATCTTGATGCCGCTCTTGAGCGACTCGTCCAGGCGCACCTCGAACCACGAGTCGATCGAGCGCTGCAGGAACTGGAACGAGATCGCGTAGACCAGCCCGCCCGGGATGAGCGCCATGAGGGCGAACACCGCCATCAGGCGCAGCGTGAGCTTGGAGCCGAAGACGCGCTCGCGCAGCTTGCGCCGCAGCGTGAGGAGCTGGTAGCCGATGAGCGCCATCAGCCCCAGTGCGAGGCCGCCGCCCAGGGACAGCAGCAGCGTGTAGTTCCGCGCGAACAACGTGGTGTTCGCGGTAGCCTCCGACATCAGGTACACCAGCGCCGCGCCGGCGACCACGCAGAGGAAGATCAGAGGCTTCATGGGACGATCGTCCAGCGATGCCAATCTGAAGCAAGCGCCCAGTCACGCGAGGCGATCGCGTTCAACTGGAAGGGCTTCGGCAGCTGGGCGGTATCGAGGCGCATGCGCACTGACGCCTGATAGACCTGGTCCTTTTTGAGCGCGCCCCTGTCGGCGACATGCCACCCGCGCAGGCGCGAAAGCACGCGGGTCACCTCTTCGAAACGGGTGAAGTTCTGGTACACCGTGCCGATCGTGAGGCGGTATTGGCGCAGCAACGGGGTATAGCTGATGCGGTAGGTCTGCGACCGTTTCACCGGCTTCTGGTCGAACCAGTACCACCGCGGCTGCGAGAGTTCGAACTCGACGACGAAGTAGAGCGGCACGCCGCGGTTGACGGCCTCCTCGAGGCGCGGGCTGAACTGCACGTCGAACGCCGCATCGAGGTTCCAGCCGTCTTCGGCCTGCTCGATCGTGGCGGAGGTGACGGCAATGCCTTCGGCTTGGACGAGCGGGACGAAGGCGGCGAGCAGGAAACCGAGCGCGGCGCGATGCAGCGCGGCACGCCCTGCGGCGCAAGCGTCCAAGAACGTACGGAATGGCATCGCTCGGCTCATCGATCCAAGGCTCTCGAGGGCACCCGATTCGGGAGCGGTGTGGCGTCCGCGATACAGGTGTGTCAATTTACCACTATTCGGGCTAAGTTGCCAGCGAGGGCGGGCCTCAGCCGGATGGTGAATTCGCCAATAAATCAGTTGGTTGCGTGCTTTCCGGACACGTGCGGCCAAGGCTTGCCCTGCAGGAACTCGCGCGCGGACATCCGCCGCCCGCCCGGGCGCTGGACGACGAGGAGCCGCAAGGCGCCCCGTCCACACCCCACGACGAGTTCCCCGGAGGCCTCCGAAACGACCCCTGGTGCCATTGCCGCCGTGTCGGCCACCTCGGCCTCCCACACCTTCAAGGGTACGCCGCTCACTTGGCCCTCGGCTCCCGGCGCCGGATTGAATGCCCGCACGCGCCGAGCGATCTCGTCCGCCGGCAGCGACCAGTCGAAGCGGGCCTCCGCCTTGCTGACCTTCGATGCGTAGGTGACTCGGGCCGGATCCTGCACGACCGGGGTCAGCGAATCGATGCGCGAGAGGGCCTCCACGACGGCCTCGGCGCCCATTTGCGCGAGCTTCTCGGTGAGCGAGCCCGTGGTGTCGCGCGCAGCGATCGGAAGCGCCTTCTCGAGCAATACGGGGCCCGTATCGAGCCCAGCCTCCATGCGCATGATCGAGATGCCTGTCGTCGCATCGCCCGCCAGGATCGCGCGGTGGACGGGGGCTGCGCCGCGCCACCTCGGCAGCAGGGATGCATGGATGTTGAGGCCTCCGCGCGTGGGGATGTCCAGCGCCTCCTCAGGGAGGATCAGACCGTAGGCGGCGACCACCATCACGTCCGGCGCGGCCGCGCGCAGCTGGGCGAGCACAGCATCGCTGCGCAGGGAGTCGGGCTTGGCCACGGGCAGGCCGAGCCGGGTGGCGGTGGCGGCGACGTGGCTGGGCGCCAGCTTCAGGCCGCGGCCGGCGGGGCGGTCGGGCTGGGTGAGCACCAGCGCGACCTCGTGCGTGCGTGCGAGCGCCTCCAGCGCGGGCGATGCGAAGGCCGGGGTGCCCGCGAAGACGACGCGCAAGGCGACGGGAGCGCCTTCAGGCAGCCTTGCGCTGGCGCTTCTTGAGCTTCGCGCGGATGCGGTTCTGCTTGAGGTCCGACAGGAGCTCCACGAAGACCTGCCCGCGGAGGTGGTCCATCTCGTGCTGGATGCACGTCGCCAGCATCCCCGACGCGTTTAGCGTGAAACGCGCCCCGTTGCGGTCGAGGGCGGTCACCGTCACGCTTTCGGCGCGCTCGACGTTGTCGTAGATGCCCTGGACCGAGAGGCAGCCCTCCTGGTTGACGGCCTGGCCCTCGCGCCGGGTGATCTCGGGGTTGATGAAGACCCGCAGGTCGCTTCGATCCTCGCTCACGTCGATGATGATGATCTGCTTGTGGACGTCGACCTGGCTGGCGGCGAGCCCGACTCCGGGCGCGGCGTACATGGTCTCGGTCATGTCGTCGATCAGCTTGCGGGTCGCCGCGTCGATTTTCTCGACCCGTTGGGCGGGAAGAGCAAGTCGGGGGTCGGGGTATTGGAGGATCTCGAGAATGGCCATAAAAGCTTGCTAATTGAACAAATTATGTGCAGAATTTATCGCACTACATGAAAAAGGGGGCGTAACCTCACCCTTTTTCTGAATATGGGTCCCGAGCTCCATATCCACAAGCGAGTGCCGCCATGCGAAAGACAATTATAACTTTAGTCGTCGCCTTGGCCAGTTTGGTTCCGACCGGTGCCTTGGCCAATGGAATGCCGCCGGAGGCCGGAAAACCGGCTGGCGCTGCCGGGGGTTCGGCCGAGGCCGACCCGTCCAGGGTGACGCAGGCGGACCTCGTTGCCGATGCCCCCTCCGAGTACACCGTGGTCAAGGGCGACACCCTTTGGGGCATCTCCGGCCGGTTCCTGAAGGACCCGTGGAAGTGGCCGCACATCTGGCAGATGAACCAGGACCAGATCCAGAACCCCCATCTGATTTACCCGGGCGACGTGGTCAGGCTCGACCGCGAGGCCCTGCGCCTGTCGATCGCAAGCGGCGGTGCCGGCGGTGCGGCCGGCATGGGTGGCTCGGGCGCCGAGGCCGCCGCGAATGTGGTGAAGCTCGAGCCTCGCGTGCGCATCGAGCCGCTGGACATGGCCATTCCCAGCATTCCGGGCTCGGTCATCGGGCCGTTCCTGTCGCAGCCTCTCGTGGTCGAGGTCGGGGGGCTGGATACCGCGCCCGCAATCCTCGCGACCGAGGAGAGCCGGGTGATCATCGGCGCCGGCGACACCGCTTACGCGGACCGCATCGGCACCGATGACGGCGTCAACTGGCAAGTCTTCCGGCAAGGCATAGCCTTGCGGGATCCGGAAAGCGGCGAAGTGCTCGGCTACGAAGCCCGTTACGTCGGCGATGCCCGCGTGCAACGCTTCGGCAATCCCACGACGCTGTTCATCACCAAGGCGAGGCAGGAGATCAACCGCGGGGACCGCCTCTCGCCGGCGCGCGAATCCACCTACCCGACGTACATGCCGCGCGCACCCGACAAGCCGATTCTCGGCGCGATCATGTCGGTCGATGGCGGCGTCTCGGAGTTCGGGCAGTACCAGGTGATCACGATCAACCGCGGCGCGCGCGATGGCATCGAGGTCGGGCACGTGCTCGCCGCCTACCGCCGCGGCGCTACCGTGGGTGGCACGGGACGGGCGATGGACTTTTCGGTTTCGGCGCCTCGATGGATGTCGGGCATGGACATTCGCCCGGTTCCGGTCGTGCCCGATCCTCCTGGTGCGCCGCCGCCGCCGCCGAGCGCCCCAGGCAAGGTCGTGGGCGTAGCCGCCACGGGCGGCAGCGTCAAGCTGCCCGACGAGCGCACCGGCCTCATCTTCGTGTTCCGCGTGTTCGACAAGCTGTCGTACGCCCTGGTCATGCGTTCGTCGCGCCCGATCTACATCGGCGACGTGGTGCGCACGCCGTAGCGGCAAGGCCGACGCAATCCGGAAAAAGGGGCCCTGAGGCCCCTTTTTCATTTCCCGCCGTCAGCGCCGCGGCTTGTCCCGCCGTTAATGCGGCAGGCCTCCCGACTTCCGCCCTTGGCAACCCCATCCGATCTCGCTTGCCTGCGCCTCGCCCTGATACCAGGGCTGGGGCCGATCACGTACCTCAACCTGGTGCGGCGATTCGGCACGCCCGAAGGGGTCCTTGCGGCGGCGCCGGGCGAGGTCGCGCAATTCGCCGGAGTCGCGGTGGCGGAGGCGCTCGCATTGGGTCCGGATCCGCGGCTGGTCGAAAGATCTCTCGGGTGGATGGAGCTCCCCGGGCACCACTTGCTCACGGCAGAGCACACGGCCTATCCCGAAATGCTGCGTCAGATCCCGGACCCGCCCATCGCTCTTTACGCGATCGGCCGGATCGAGCTTCTGCAACGGCCGTGCCTCGCCATCGTGGGCAGCCGCAACTGCACGCCCCAGGGCGCGCGCGATGCACGCACCTTCGCACGCGAGCTATCGAAGGCAGGCTTGTGCATCGCCAGCGGCCTTGCGCTCGGCATCGACGCGGCCGCGCACCGGGGCGGCCTCGAGCAAGGCGCTTCCAGCATCGCGGTGATGGGAACCGGAGCGGACATCTTCTACCCACGATCGAACCAAGACCTTGCGCGACAACTCGCCGAGCAAGGCTGCATCATCACGGAGTTTCCCCTGGGCACGCGCCCTCTTCGCGGGAACTTCCCGCGCCGCAACCGACTCATCAGTGGTCTGGCGCGCGGCGTCCTCGTGGTCGAGGCGTCCGAGGACAGTGGGTCGTTGCTCACCGCCAAACTCGCGCTGCACCAGAACCGCGAAGTCTTCGCCATGCCCGGCCCGGTCCACTCCACGCTCACCAAGGGATGTCACAAGCTGATCAGGGATGGCGCGGCCCTGGTGGAATTCGCCCACGACGTGCTGGTGGAGCTGCGCCTCGCGAGCCCCACGCGGGTTTCGCCGCCCGCGTCCGCCCCGCCCCCGGCGACCGATCCGGTGCTGCACGCGATCGGATTCGAGTGCGTCTCGCCGGACCAGATCGCGCAACGCACGGGGCTCGGCGTAGCCGCGATCGCGACGCGCCTTTCGCGGCTCGAGATCGACGGCGAGATAGAGACGGTCGCGGGCGGCAGGTTCCAGCGCGTCGAAAAGGCGCGATGACGCGCCTGTTATAGTAAAAAAGACATGGCCTCCCACCTTCTCATCGTCGAATCGCCTTCGAAGGCGAAGACTCTCAAGAAGTATCTCGGCAAGGATTACGAGATCCTCGCGTCGTACGGGCACGTGCGCGACCTGGTGCCGAAGACCGGTGCCGTGGACCCCGACGACAACTTCCGCATGACCTACGAGCTGATCGAACGCAACGCGAAGCACGTCGACGCGATCACCAAGGCCGTGAAGGACGTCGACGTCGTGCTGCTCGCGACCGACCCGGACCGCGAGGGCGAGGCGATCGCGTGGCACCTCTCGGAGATCCTCAAGTCGAGGCGCGCGCTCAAGGACAAGAAGGTGAAGCGCGTGGTGTTCTACGAGATCACCGAGGGTGCGGTCAGGGCGGCGGTGCAGAGCCCGCGCGCTATCTCGATGGACCTGGTGAACGCACAGCAGGCACGCCGGGCGCTCGACTACCTCGTGGGCTTCAACCTCTCGCCGCTGCTGTGGAAGAAGATTCGCCGCGGATTGTCCGCCGGCCGGGTGCAGAGCCCGGCGCTGCGCCTCATCGTGGAGCGCGAGCTCGAGATCGAGAAGTTCCGTACGCAGGAGTACTGGACCATCCACTTCGACGGCACCAAGGACAAGGTCGGCTTCACCGCCAGGCTCACGCACTTCAAGGGCGAGAAGCTCGACCAGTTCGCGGTCGGGAGCGCGGCGCGCGAGGAAGAGGTGCGCCGCTTCCTCGAGGAGCACGGCAAGGGATCCGCGCGCGTGAAGGAGGTCGAGCGCAAGAGCAAGCTGCGCTCGCCGGCGGCGCCCTTCACCACCTCGACCCTGCAGCAGGAGGCGGTGCGCAAGCTCGGGTTCTCCACCGACCGCGCGATGAAAGTCGCCCAGAGCCTGTACGAGGGTGTCGCCGTCGGCAAGGCCGTGACGGGCCTCATCACCTACATGCGCACGGACTCGGTCACGCTCTCGAAGGAGGCCGTCACCGAGATGCGCGGCTTCATCACCAAGCACTACGGCGCGGACTTCCTGCCCAAATCGCCGGTCATGTACCGCAGCAGCTCCAAGAACGCCCAGGAAGCGCACGAGGCGATCCGGCCCACGTCGATCGCGCGCACGCCGGATTCGGTCGGTCCCTACCTGAACGACGAGCAGCGCAAGCTCTACGAGATGATCTGGAAGCGCGCCATCGCCTCGCAGATGACTCCGGCGAGGTTCGACACGGTGGGGGTCGACTTCGTGGTCGGGGGCGAAGCCAACCTCTTCCGGGCCACCGGCCAGACCATGGTGTTCGCGGGTTTCTATGCCGTGTACCACGAGGACCTCGACGACGCGGTGGAGGAGGAGGACAAGCGCCTGCCTGCGTTCAAGGCCGGCGACGCGGTGAAGATCGAGAAGCTCTACGGCGAGCAGCACTTCACCCAGCCGCCTCCGCGCTACTCGGAAGCGAGCCTGGTGAAGGCGCTGGAACAGTACGGCATCGGCCGGCCGTCGACCTACGCCTCGATCATCTCGACGCTGCAGAACCGCGAGTACGTCGTGCTCGACAAGAAGCGCTTCACCCCGACCGACGTCGGGCGCGTCGTGAACAAGTTCCTCACCGATCACTTCGCGCACTGGGTCGACTACGAGTACACCGCCAAGCTGGAGGACGAGCTCGACGACATCTCCAACGGCAAGGAGGAGTGGGTGCCGATGCTGGAGAAGTTCTGGAAGGACTTCTCGGCCCAGATCGACGCGAAGGAGTCGGTGTCGCGCAAGGACGTGACCCAGGAGCAGATGGACGAGACCTGCCCGAAGTGCGGCAAGCACCCGCTCGCCATCCGCCTGGGCCGGCGCGGGCGCTTCATCGGCTGCGCCGGATATCCCGATTGCGACTACACGCGCAACCTCGACGGCGCCGAGGGCACCGAGCCCGTGAAGCGCGAGATCGGCATCGACCCGAAGACGCAAAAGCTGATCCAGCTGCTGCAGGGGCCGTTCGGCCCTTACATCCAGCTGGGCGAGATGGAGGGCGACAAGAAGCCCAAACGCGTATCGGTGCCGAAGAACGTCCAGCCCGACAGCGTGGACCTGGCGGTCGCGCTGAAACTGCTCGCGCTGCCGCGCGACCTGGGCGCGCACCCGGAGTCGGGCAAGAAGGTGCACGCGGCGATCGGCCGATTCGGGCCCTACGTGAGCCACGACGGCCAGTTCAAGTCCATCCCGAAGGACGAGAGCGTCTTCGACATCGGGCTCGAACGCGCGGTCGCGCTGCTCAAGGAGCCGAAGCAGTTCGGGGCACGCGGCGCCCTCAAGGTCCTCGGCAAGCACCCCGGCGACGGGCAGCCGGTGGCGCTCTACTCAGGCCGCTACGGACCGTACGTGAAGCACGGCAAGGTCAACGCGACCCTGCCCGATCCGAGCGCCATCGCCTCGGTCACCCTGGAGGAAGCGGTAGACCTCCTGGCGGCGAAGTCGGGCAAGGGCGGCAAGGCCAAGTCGCCTCCCAAGCCCAAGGCCAAGGCGCGGGTTCGCAAGGCCGCCTGAAGCCGCGTGGCGCGCCCGCGCGCGCCTAGATGTCGAGGTTCGAAACCCCGCGTGCGTTGTTCTCGATGAACTGGCGACGCGGCTCGACCTCGTCGCCCATCAGCGTGGAGAAAGTCTCCCCGGCGCTGATGGCGTCCTCGATCTGGACCTTGAGCAGGATTCTCTGGGAAGGATCCATCGTCGTCTCCCAAAGCTGCGCGGGGTTCATCTCGCCCAGGCCCTTGTAGCGCTGGATCGCCATGCCGCTCTTGGCTTCGGCAAGCAGCCAGTCGAGGCCCTCGCGGAAGGTCCTGATCGAGCGGCTCGCGTCGCCGCGGCGTACCTGGGCGTCGTCCTGGATCAGGCCGGCGAGCGTTCGCGCCGTCTCGACGATGAGGCCGTAGTCGCCGCTTTCGAGGAATGCGTGGTCGATCACCGTCTCGACCTTGTTGCCGTGGACGATCTTCTCCAGCCGCAGGCGCCAGCCGTCGGAGGTGGGGTCGCGCTCGATGTGCGACTTGGGCGCGTTGGGCGAGAGCACGCGGTAGAACTCCTTCGCCGCCAGGGCCGCGCCATCCTTGTCGGCCAGGGATATGCGCGGCATCGCGAGCATGGCGTGCAGCACCGCCGAATCCATCGCCGCTGAAAGCCGCTCGATGACCGCTTCGGTGGTGAGGTAGCCCGAGGCGATCCGCTCGAGCGCCTCGCCGGTGAGAGGCGTGGCGCCCGCTCCGGGGATGAGCGCGGCACCATTCAGCGCGCGGCGCAGCTGGTGCTGCTTCAGCTCGTGCTCGTCCTTCAGGTAGCGCTCGTCCTTGCCGCTCTTCACCTTGTAGAGCGGCGGCTGGGCCACGTAGATGTGGCCCTTCTCCAGCAGCATCGGCATCTGCCGGTAAAAGAACGTGAGCAGCAGCGTGCGGATGTGCGCGCCGTCCACGTCGGCGTCGGTCATGATGATGATGCGGTGGTAGCGCAGCTTCTCGAGGTTGAAGTCCTCGCCGATGCCGGCGCCCAGCGCGGTGATGAGCGTGGCGACCTCGTTGGAGGTGATGATCTTGTCGATGCGCGCGCGCTCGACGTTGAGGATCTTGCCCTTGAGAGGCAGGATCGCCTGGAACTTGCGGTCGCGTCCCTGCTTGGCCGAGCCGCCGGCCGAGTCGCCCTCGACCAGATACAGCTCGCACTGGCTCGGGTCGCGCTCCTGGCAGTCGGCGAGCTTGCCCGGCAGCCCGCCGCCATCGAGCACGCCTTTGCGGCGGGTGAGCTCGCGCGCCTTGCGCGCGGCTTCGCGCGCGCGCGCCGCCTCGACGATCTTGGTGCAGATGATGCGCGCCTCCGAC
>Ga0307505_10001636_pt1 | contig 17387 bp, 16 predicted proteins | sample 23_S_MG_FD_202183 | JGI IMG/M metagenome (GOLD analysis project Ga0307505, IMG submission 202183) | Soil microbial communities from Populus trichocarpa stands in riparian zone in the Pacific Northwest, United States - 23_S | ecosystem: Environmental > Terrestrial > Soil > Riparian zone > Trees...
ATCGTCCATGCGGCTACTTCTATCCCTGTTCATGACCGCGCCCCTGCTGGCGGGGTGCGCAGTGCCGTACTCGGTCGGCTCGACCGCAGCCACAGTAGCCCCGGGCGCGCTCGTTCAGCGCTCCGCGATCCAGTTCGCGGCCGGCCAGCCGAACCTCCGCGCCGAGCCGGGCGCGATCGACCCCACGACCACGACCGTCTCGTTCGACCAGGAAGTGCGTTTCGGACTCGACGACGCGTCCGACGCCGGCGTCCGCCTCGTGGCGCTCGGCGGGGTCGTGGCTTCCTACCGGCGCCGGCTCGGATCGATCTCCGGGCTCAACATGGCCGCCACGGCCGGCGCCGGCGTGGTTGGACTCGGGAGCCACGCCCACGTGGAGGGCACGCTCGTCTTCTCACCCGAGGTCAGCCAGATGACTCCGTATGGCGGGATACGTGCCCAGGCGCTGGCCCCGCTCGGAGACGACCCGACGGCGCCGGCGGCCGTGGGCCTGTTCGGTGGCCTCCGGCTGTCCCACGGCGACCTGGCCATATTCCCCGAGCTGGGCCTCTTCTTCGCGCCGAACGATGTCCTCGGAGGATCCGACTGGATCATCGTGCCCTCGCTAACGGTCGCCGGCGACCGTCTACTGCGCGCGCTTGGGCTGGGCGGCTGAGCCGCGCGCCCCAAGGAATGGAGAATCCGGCTCCGCGGGAGCGGGCGCGGTCCGCGAGCGGCTACGTTTGCAGGCCACGCAGCCCTCCGAAGTGTCAACTGCAGATCTGATCCGCGGGATTATGGCCTCGCGCATCGTCGTTCTCGACGGCGCGATGGGCACGCTCCTGCAGCGCCACCGCTTCGAGGAGGAGGACTTCCGCGGGGAGCGCCTGGCGGACTGGCACACGTCGCTCCAGGGCAACAGCGACATCCTCTGCCTGTCGCAGGCCGACGCGGTGCGCGATGTCCATAGCGCCTACCTCGCGGCCGGCGCGGACGTCGTAACGACCAACACCTTCACCGCGACCTCGGTCGCGCAGGCGGACTACGGCACGGAGGCGCTCGTCTACGAGATCAACGTCGCCGGCGCACGGCTGGCGCGCGAGGCCGCGGACGCAGCCTCCACGCCGGCGCAGCCGCGCTTCGTCGCCGGCAGCATCGGCCCGATGAACCGGAGCCTGTCGCTGTCGCCGGATGTGTCGGACCCCGGCTTCCGCGCTGTGACCTACGACCAGGTTCGGGACGCTTACGCGGAGCAGGTGCGCGGCCTGATCGACGGCGGGGCCGACATCCTCCTGATCGAAACCGTCTTCGACACGCTCAACGCCAAGGCGTGCATCGCGGCCATCCGGAGGCTGTACCGGGAGACCGGCCACCGGCTGCCGGTCATCATGTCGGGCACCATCGTCGACCAGAGTGGCCGCACGCTGGTCGGCCAGACGACGGAGGCGTTCTGGTACTCGGTGATGCACACGCCGGAGCTGCTCGCCGTCGGACTCAACTGCGCGCTCGGGCCGGCGCAGATGCGGCCGTACCTGGAAGAGCTCGCGACCCTGGCGCCGTACCCGGTTAGCCTTTACCCCAACGCGGGCCTTCCCAACGCGATGGGCGGCTACGACGAGGGCCCCGAGGCGGTGGCCGGGGTGCTAGGCGAGTTCGCGCGCGAGGGGCTGCTCAACATAGTCGGCGGCTGCTGCGGCACCACGCCGGAACACGTGACCGCCATCGTCGCCGCCGTCGAGGGCGTCGCGCCGCGCCGGATCCCGGAGGTACCGGCGCTGACACGCCTCGCCGGCCTGGAGGGGCTCGCGATACGGCCCGAGACCAACTTCGTCAACATCGGCGAGCGTACGAACGTCACTGGTAGCAAGGCCTTCGCGCGCCTCGTGCTAAACGGCGACTACGAGGCGGCGCTGTCGGTCGCGCGACAGCAGGTCGAGAACGGCGCGCAGATGATCGACGTCTGCATGGATGAGGGCCTGCTCGACGCGGAGGCCGCCATGCAACGTTTCCTCTTGCTCGCCCAGTCGGAGCCAGACATCGCGAAGGTGCCCGTCGTAGTCGACTCCTCTCGCTGGGAGGTCATCGAGATCGGCCTGAAGTGCATCGCCGGCAAGCCGATCGCGAACTCGATCTCGCTCAAGGAAGGCGAGGACTCCTTTCGCCAGCAGGCCGAGGCCGCGCGCGACTATGGCGCGGCGGTGATCGTCATGGCGTTCGACGAGGACGGCCAGGCCGATACGCTCGAGCGACGCATCCGCATATGCCAGCGAGCCTATCGGATCCTCACGGAAGAGGTCGGCTTTCCCCCGGAGGACGTCGCGTTCGATCCCAACATCTTCCCGGTCGCGACCGGTCTCGACGAGCACCGGCGATACGCGATCGACTTCCTGGAGGCCACGCGCTGGATCAAGGCCAACCTGCCCGGCGCGAAGGTCTCCGGCGGACTCTCGAACCTCAGCTTCTCCTTCCGCGGGAACGACCGCGTCCGGGAGGCGATGCACGCCGCGTTCCTCTACCACGCCCGGCAGGCCGGGATGGACATGGGAATCGTCAACGCCGGGCAGCTGGAGGTCTACGACCAGATCGACCCGGAACTGCTGACGCTGATCGAGGATGTCCTATTCGACCGCCGGGCGGACGCCACGGAGCGGCTGGTCGACTTCGCCGAGGGGATCAAGGGCGCCGGCGCGGGCAGGTCCGGCGCCGACCTGGCGTGGCGGGAAGGGCCCGTCGCGGAGCGGCTCAAGCACGCCCTCGTCCGCGGCGTAACCGACTACATCGAGGCGGACACCGAGGAGGCGCGGCTGGCCCACGCGCGCCCACTCGACGTCATCGAAGGGCCATTAATGGACGGGATGGGCTATGTAGGCGACCTGTTCGGCGCCGGAAAGATGTTCCTCCCGCAGGTAGTCAAGTCCGCCCGCGTGATGAAGCGCGCCGTGGCGTACCTCACGCCGTTCATCGAGGCCGAAAAAGCGGAGATCTCCAGCCGGGGCAAGGTGCTGCTGGCGACCGTCAAGGGCGACGTGCACGACATCGGCAAGAACATCGTCGGCGTCGTGCTCGGGTGCAACGGGTACGAGGTAATCGACCTCGGCGTGATGGTGCCGGCGGATCGCATCCTGGCGGCAGCCCGCGAGCACGATGTGGACATCGTCGGCGTCTCCGGGCTGATCACGCCGAGCCTTGACGAGATGGTGCACGTGGCGCGCGAGATGCAGCGCGAGGGTTTCGATCGACCCCTGCTGATCGGTGGCGCGACGACGTCGAAGATCCACACGGCGGTCCGCGTCGCGCCACGCTACGATGGTCCCGTTATACACGTCCTTGACGCGTCCAAGAGCGTCCCGGCCGTTTCGGCACTTCTGTCCCGGGATGGGCGTCAGCCCTTCGTAGACGCGACGGCCGCGGAGTACACGGTCGTGCGCGACCGTTACCTCGCGCGCAGCCGGGACCAGCGCATCCTCACGCTGGAGGAAGCCCGAGCCAACGCGCCGGCGTCGCCGTGGGACGCGGCGCCGATCACGCGCCCCCGCGCCCTCGGCGTCACGGCCTTCGGCGACGGCTCCGTCTCGCTCGCGGATCTACGCCCGTTCATCGACTGGGGCCCGTTCTTCATCGCCTGGGAGATGAAGGGCAAGTACCCGGAGATACTTCAGGACGCGGTGCGCGGCGAGGAGGCGCGTCGCCTGCTCGACGACGCCAACGCGCTGCTAGACGAGTTCGAGCGGGACGGCACCCTCGACTTTCGCGGCGTGGCCGGCCTCTGGCGCGCCGGCGCCGACGGCGACGACATCGTCCTTTTCGACGATGCTTCCGCGGAGCCGCTGGCGACGTTCCACATGCTGAGGCAGCAGAGCGAGAAGACTCCGGGTAAGCCCAATCGGGCGCTTTCTGATTTCGTGGCGCCCCTTTCGTCGGGCATCGACGACTACGTCGGTGGGTTCGTGGTGTCCGTGCACGGCGCTGACACGGCGGCCGCGCGGTTCCGCGCGGAGCACGACGACTTCAAGGCGATCCTCGCGCAGTCGCTTGGCGACCGCCTGGCAGAGGCCTTCGCCGAGTGGCTCCACCAGCGCGTGCGCGTAGATCTCTGGGGCTACGCATCGGACGAACAGCTCTCGCGGGAGGACCTGGTCCGCGAGCTGTACCGCGGCATTCGGCCGGCCCCGGGGTACCCTTCGCAGCCCGACCACACCGAGAAGGTCGACCTCTTCCGCCTTCTCGACGCCGGCGCGACGGCCGGCGCCGGCCTCACCGAGCACCTCGCGATGACGCCGCCGGCGACGGTCAGCGGCCTCTACTTCGCCCATCCGGACGCCGACTATTTCAACCTGGGGCCCATCGGGCGCGACCAGGTCGAGGACTACGCGCAGCGAAAGGGGATGACGGTCGCGGAGGTCGAGCGCTGGCTCGCGCCGGCGCTGGCCTACGAGGTGGAGGAGGCAGTCGAGGGGTAGGGCGCGCTGTGGGCCCGCAGCTCGCCGGTTCAACCTGCAAGCTGATACGTGCTTAACCCGCCGCCGCGTCGGCCGATAACGCGGTCAATGCGCGACTCCGCCCGCCTCCGGATCGCGCCTGTCCCCGCGCCGTTCCTGGCGCTGGTGGCGGCGCTGCTTCCGCTTACCGGTTGCCCGGGAGCGCATCCGGTGCAGGACGCGCGCGGCGCCACGGTCGGTGCCTCCAGCGCCGGCACCGGCGTGCGCACAACGGTGGAGGTCCGCTACTACGACGTCGACGGCCGGTCCGTGCAGGACATCCTCGCGGCCATGCACCGCGATGGTCCGCAGTGGCAAGGCCGGCGCTTCTTCGGCCTCACCAACACGACGCTCCAGTACGGCTACCGCCACGCGTACGATGGCGAACGCTGCGCCCCGTTCCAGCAGGCGGTGCTGGTGGAAGTGGTCGTGATGCTGCCGCGTTGGCGGACACCGCGGAATACCCCGTACGACCTCGAGCGTGATTGGCGTGCCTTCGATCGGGCGCTGCGGCAGCACGAGGACGGACACCGCCGGCTAGCCGAGGACGAGGGCGCGACGCTCGACCTGGAGCTCGGCCGTCTACGCGCACCGAACTGTGCTGCACTCGACACAGCTGCCGCGACCCTGGCCGATGCCGTGCGCGCTCACTATGGCGCGGAGCACGCCTCATACGATCGCCACACCGAGCACGGCCGATCGCAGGGGGCGTCGTGGCCCCGGGAGTGAGTGGGGAGGTGGGGGCCCGGGGGTGTGGACGTGTGGCAATGCGAGCCCAGCGCGCAGGTTGTTTGACGGGGGTGGGGCGAGGGCGACTCTACGGACGCTCATACGCCCATACCGACACACCTTCGTGCGTCCACACCTCGCTTCGCCCGTAAACTCACGCGCCCCAGCTCGTCCGACATGCCGCGCCTACCGCTCCGCTCGAACACTGTCACCGCCGTCGATCGCCTGCGCCCCGAGGTCGGAGCGGAGGCGTGGACGCAGACGCTTGGCGTGGTCGCCTTCGCCGCGCTCGCCGCGCTAGGCGGGCAGGTGGAGATCAGGATCCCGCTGTGGGAGGTGCCTCTAACCTTGCAGACAGTGGCGGTCTACGGTGCCGGCATCTTCCTGGGCGGCCGCAACGGCTTCGTCTCGATGCTCCTCTTCCTGGCGGCTGGCCTCGCCCTGCCGGTTTACGCCGGTGGAGCGTCGGGCCTCGCGCAGCTAGGCGGCGCCACGGGCGGTTACCTCCTTGCGATGCCCCTCGCGGCACTCGCCGCCGGCGCGGTATCCCGCCGCTGGAACGCGCCGGCCGGCGCGCTCGTCGCCGGTGTTGCCGGCGCGGCCGTGCTCTTCTCGCTCGGCGTCGTTTGGCTGCACTACGCGGCGGACCACGCGACCTGGTGGCAGTCGATCGACCGTGGCTTGCTGCGGTTCGTTGCGTGGGACCTCACGAAGGTGGCACTCGTTTCTGCCGTCTACGCCGGCGCGCGCCGGCTGAGCTAGCGGCCGGACCAGGCCCGGACGTCGTACGGGAGCGACCGCGCCCTTCTCACGGTCGGCCCGGGGCGTTACCCGGCCCGGCGCCGGCGCGGCCTCACCTCCGAGACTCCAACCCCCGGACCCCATGCCCGCACGTCGTCTACGCCCCCTCCTCCTCGCGCTGCCTGCCTTCGCCCTCATCGCCTCCGGGTGCGACACCGTCCTGGACAACGACGGGGGCAACGTAGTGGACGTCGTCTCCTTCCTCGTCCGCGTCGACGACGGCATCACGAGCGGCGACGGCCTGACGACGACGTTCGCGTCCGACGACCTGCAGGACGCCACGGCGCGCAACCTCATCGAGGAGATCCTTGACGAGTCCGCGGTCACCACGGACGGCGTCGTGTTGCTCTACGCGGAGGACGACCTGTTCCTGGGTACGGCCTCCGGCGACGTAACCCGCTGGGCGGCGCTTCCCTACACCGAGGCCTTCGAGAGCATCGACGTCGACGGCATCCCGTACGTCGACCTCACGCTGACGTACACGTATTCGTTCGACGCCGGCGCGGCCGGCACGGCGGACGACGGCAACCTCTACTTCGACATCGTCTCCTCGGCCGCGAACGTCGACATCAACACGTTCCTTCGCGATCGGCTCGAGACCGACCGCTTCCGCCTCCGGCTCGTCGCGATCCCGCGCGGGCTGTTCGACGGCAGCGGCCTGGGACTGTCGGACCTTCAGAACTACGAGACGGTCCGCCGCACGTTCGACATAGCCGCCGAGTAAACGGTAGGCGACGGAAACGCCAGCGGGGCGGCCTCACAAGAGGCCGCCCCGCTGCTTTCAGGCGGCCCCCTCCAGGGATTCCACCCACAGCGTCGCGCGCTGGATCAGCTCTGGCGCCGTGCGGATCCCGAGCTTGCTCTTGATGTTCGCGCGGTAGGTCTCGACCGTCTTCGGGCTGAGGTACAGCGCGTCCGCTATCTCGCGGGTCGACCGCCCGCGCCCCAGGTGACGGAATACCTCCAGCTCGCGATTGCTGAGCTGGCGGACCGGGTCATCCTCGTTGTTCGCGTCGTCGAGCGCCACGCCGCGGCTACGCATCGCCGGGCTCAGGTACCGATCGCCGTCGAGAACGGCACGGGCGGCGTCGACGATCGTGGCCGGCGCCTCGTCCTTCATCACGTAGCCCTGCGCGCCGGCGCGGAGCGCCCGCTCGGCATACAGCGTCTCGGAGTGCGCGGAGACCACCAGCACGCGCAGGTCGGGCTGGAATGCGCGGAGCTGGCGGATCAGCTCCAGCCCACTCGTACCTGGCAGGGCCAGGTCGATGAGCGCGAGGTCGGGTTCGACCTCGCGGATGCGCACGAGGGCCTCCGTGGCGTCGGCGGCCTCGCCGCACACCGCGAGACCCGGCGAGCGGGCGAAAAGCGCGGCGTAACCCTCGCGCATCACCGGATGGTCTTCGACGAGGAAAACGCGCCGGGGCTCGGTCATGGATGATTGGCTGTTCGGCGCCTTGCAGTCTCGACGCGTCCGCCGGGTTCCCGAGCGCGGAACGCGGCACCGGTGGGGAGAGTCAGGAGGTGCGGGGTATGGCAGTGTGGGGCAGTGGTGCCGCCCTTCTCTCCCTTGCTCCGCTCTATTCCAAACGCCACACTCCCAGCACCCCGCGCCCTGCAGCATGATCATCTCCTACACCGAGTGGGACGAGCGCCGGCACTCGCGTGAGCGGACGACGTTCGAGCGGCTGTTCGACCTCTTTCAGCAGCTCCTATTGCACACCGGGGGGGACGCCGATGAGGCGCTGCGCTGGCTAACACAGCTAGACGGGCGCTACGGGCTCACGGACGAGGAGATGGGCATGGGGGACTTCATCGAGGAGCTTCGCAACCGCGGACTCATCGAGCGCGACGACACGACCGGCGTGACCTCGATCACCGCCCGTGCAGAGCGCGGCCTCCGCGAGCGGGCGCTGGAGGAAATCTTCTCGAGCCTCCGCCGCGGCGCACGCGGGGACCACGCCACGCCCTACGCCGGCGCCGGCGACGAGCGCCAGCCCGAGACGCGACCCTTCGCCTTCGGCGACGACCCGGCGCACCTCGACGCGACAGGCACGCTCTCGTCCGCCTTCCGCCGCGGCCTCGACCAGATCGACCTCCGGGAGGAAGATTTCCAGGTGTTCGAGACGGATCACCACGCGAGCGTCGCGACCGTGCTCATGATCGACCTCTCGCACTCGATGATCCTCTACGGCGAGGACCGCATCACGCCGGCGCGCACGACCGCGCTGGCGCTCGCGGAGCTGATCACCACACGCTACCCGAAGGACACGCTGGACATAGTGGCGTTCGGTGACGACGCGTGGGAGGTCGAGATGCGGGAACTGCCCTACCTGCAGGTCGGCCCTTTCCACACCAACACGCGAGCCGGTCTCCAGCGGGCGCGGGACATTCTGCGCCGGCGCAAGAACCGAAACAAGCAGGTGTTCCTCATCACCGACGGCAAACCGAGCTGCCACTTCGAGGGCGGACGTCTGTACAAGAACTCGTTCGGACTCGACCGCCGGATCGTGAACAAGGTGCTCGATGAGGCCGCCGTCTGCCGGCGCGAGGGGGTGACCATCACCACCTTCATGATTGCCCGGGACCCTTACCTGCAGGCGTTCGTCCGGCAGCTCACGGAGGCAAACCGCGGACGCGCCTACTACGCGAGCCCGGACGACCTCGGTGGTTTCCTGTTCGAGGACTACGTTCGCAACCGCCGCAAGACGACGCGCTGAGGCGGCTCGGCCGGGCGCTATCCTCGCCTGCGCCCACCCGAGACCGCCATCGCAGCCATTCGACCGAAGAAGCGACTCGGCCAGCACTTCCTGGCCGACGCCAACGTCGCGCGAAAAATCGCCGGCGCCGTCGGCGCGCCCGCCGGCGCGCGCGTGGTCGAGATTGGCCCCGGCACGGGTGCCCTTACGACGCACCTCCTGGCGCTCTACCCCGACCTGGTAGCCGTAGAGGTCGATCCCGACGCCATCGCGCACCTCCGGGAACAGTATCCGGCGCTCGACCTCCGGCAGGGGGACGTGCTCGACGTCGACTGGCCGGCGCTGTCGGCAGACCTGGGCGGGCCACTTTACGTCATCGGCAACCTTCCGTACTACATCTCCAGCCCCATCCTGTTCGAGCTTCTCGACGCCAGGGACGTCATACGGCGAGCCGTCGTGATGCTCCAGCGGGAGGTGGCCGAGCGCATCGTGGCGCCGCCCGGGTCGAAGGTCTATGGGGGGCTGAGCGTGCAAATCCAGCTCCTCGCGCGGCCGAAGCTGCTGTTCAGGGTCGGTCCGCGCGTTTTCCAGCCGCCTCCCGAAGTCGAAAGCGCCGTGCTGGCCCTCGACTTCGGGGACGCGCCCCTCGACGCGCTGGCCGGCGCCGGCGGGGTAGATTCGGCGGCGCTTCGGCGAGTGGTGCGCGCTTCGTTCGGACAGCGGCGCAAGACGCTGCGCAACAGCCTCGCCGGGCTCGCTTCTGAGACGGGGCGGCCCGTTCCCGACCGCTACTCCGGCCTCCGGCCAGAGCAACTCGCGCCCGCCGACTTTGTGGACCTGACGACGGCGATGTTGGGCTCCGCCTGACACGCGCCGGCCGCTCCGCCTGCCTTTGCCCGACACGATTCCCGCTTCCGGTGACGCGGCCGGAGAGGCCGAGCGCGTCGCACTCCCCCTCGTCGACGAAACACTCGTCGACGACGTGCAGGCGCTCGTCGACGCCGGCGAGCGCGGCATGGTGCTGAACCTGGTCGCGGACCTCCATCCGGCCGATCTGGGTGACCTGCTGAGCCACCTGCCGCTCGCATCGGCGCAGACCATGCTGATGTGGCTGCCGCGCGAACAAGCAGGCAACGTGCTGCCGGAACTCGAGAGCGCGCGCCGCGCCGGCCTGCTCGAGGGCGTGCACCCGCGGGCGATCGCCGACCTCGTCGACCACCTCGATAGCGACGACGCCGCAGACGTACTGGCCGATGTGGACGACAGGGTGGCCGAGGAGGTGCTGCCCCACCTGGAGGACGCCGAGGAAGTGGAGGCCCTGATGGCCTACGGCGAGGAGACCGCCGGCGGCCTGATGGGCACCGAGCTCGTCGCGGTGCCCATAACGGCCACCATCCGCGAGGTCACGGAGGCCGTCCGGCAGTCGTCCGATGAGGATATCGAGCACCTGTACGTCGTTTACGCCGTGGACGAGGAGGGCCGGCTGGCGGGCGTGCTGCCGTTGCGCCGGCTGCTGCTGTCGCCGGCCGATGCGACGGTGGGCGAGGTCGCCGAGCGCGAGCCCGTGTGCGTCGAGGCCGACATCGACCAGGAGGAGGTGGCACGCATCATGGAGCGCTACGACCTCGTCGCGCTGCCGGTCATCGGGCCCGACCGCCGGCTGCTGGGCCAGATCTCGATCGACGACGTCGTCGACGTCATCCGCGAGGAGGCCGAGGAGGACATCCAGCGCGCGGCAGGCGTCGTCGGCGACGAGGAGCTGTCCTCGTCAGTTCTCGCCGTCAGCCGCGGCCGCCTGCCCTGGCTCGCGATCGGAATGGCCGGCGCCGTGCTCTCGGGACTCGTCATCCGCGCCTTCGAGGGCCAGCTCGAGCGCGCCATCGTGCTCGCGACGTTCATCCCGCTGGTCACGGCCACGGGCGGCAACGCGGCCATCCAGAGCGCCGCGATCGTCGTCCAGGGTCTCACGTCGGGCGACCTGTGGGCAGGCGAGGGCCTGCGCCGGCTCGGCAAGGAGCTATGGGTGGCGCTGCTCAACGGCGTCGTGCTGGGCGTCGCCCTGGCCGGCGTGGTCGCGCTGATGCAGGCCGCCGGCGTCGTCGACGACGCCGCGCCGGCTCGCCTCGCCGCCACTGTCGGCCTTACGCTGCTCACGGTGGTCGTGGTCGCCACTACGAACGGCGCGCTCGTGCCCTTCATCCTCCAGCGCGCCGGCGTCGACCCCGCAACGTCGATGGGCCCGTTCGTGACCACTCTGAACGATATCCTGGGGTTGACGATCTATTTCGCTGTTGCGACGGCGGTGTACTTGTAGATGGTAGATGGTAGATGGTAAATGGTATTTGGTGGGTCGCAGGTTGGCTCGTGGCTCGTGGATGAATCGCTGATAGCTGATAGCGGATAGCTCGTCGATGCCGTGTCCGTGACTCGTGAAATCGCAGTACCCCGGTACTACGGCGGCGTGTGCTACTGGTGGGGCGCCGACTGACTACTGACTACTGACTACTGACTACTGACTACCTGACCATACACCATTCACCATACACAACCAACCAACTCAACCCATGTCCACACTGACCGTCGTCCGTAAGGGCCGCCAGGTCGCGATGGCGTCGGACGCGCTGACAACGTTCGAGGACACGAAGCTTCCTCCGGCCAACGACGCAGCGCCCGAGAAGGTCGTCCGCGTCGGGGACGCGCTCGTGGGGATCGTGGGCTACACGGCCCACTTCCTCGTAATTGAGCGCGCGATGGCGGAGCTGCGCAATCCGGATTTCTCAAGCCGCGCCGGCGTGTTCGAGACGTTCCACGCGCTGCATCCGATCCTGAAGGAGCACTACTACCTGCTCCCGGAGGCGGAGGAGGGGGACCCGTATGAGTCGAGCCAGGCGTCGGTGCTCATTGCGAGCCCGCACGGCATCTTCGGCGTGTACGACCTCCGCGAGGTGCACGAGTACCGCCGCTTCTGGGCGATGGGTTCGGGCACCAGCTTCGCGCTCGGCGCAATGTGGGCGCGGTACGACGACGACGCCCTGACGGCGGCGCAGCTGGCGGAGCTCGGCGTCACCGCCGGCGCCGAGTTCGACAGGTCGAGCGCGTTGCCTGCGGCGGTGCGCGCCTTCGACCTCAGCGAGTCGGCGCCGCCGCCGGCGCGCCCCGTGCGTCCGCGCCGGCCTCCGTCCTCGAGGCAGCGCTGACCGCTACGCGCCCGTCGGCGCCGGCGCGCCCGTGAGCTCGGCCGGCGCGCGTTGCTCGTTGTACTTCGACGGGCACTTGACCAGGATGTGCTCCGCGTGGAAGACCTCGCCGTCCATCCGGCCGTCCACCACGACCCGCTCGGCGTCCTCGAAATTGGCCGGGCGCGGGTTCGCGTACACGACCCGGCGCACCTGGCCCGACTCGTCGCGCATGTGGAACGAGAAGGTGTTGCTGGCCGGGTCGTAGGTGGCGGGCTCGTCGCGAATCCACTCGCCGACGACGTGGGCGCGCCGGCCGCCGTCGGTGGCCTCCGTGAAGGTCTCGTAGCCCGCAACCTGCTGGCCGAAGCTGTTCACGACCAGGAAGCCGAAGGCGGCGATGAGGATGATGCCGAGGATGGTGCGCGTCTGCATCGGGTAGGGATCAGGAGGGCCGGTCGAGCGCGCGTTCGATGCGCGCGAGCCGGCGCTCGGTGCGGAACAGTAGGAGCAGCACGCCGACCCAGACGATCAGGACGACGGCGAGCACTACCGGCAGCTTGTCCTCCGCCAGCATCATCCGCTCAATGCCCCGCGGCTGCTGCTCGGCGAAGGCGCCGGCCGCGGCCGTATCGAGGAGCGCGATGGTGGTGTCGGTCTGCATCGGGTTCGCGACCGCAAAACTAGGGCCCTGCGGCGACCGCCGGCGCGAAATGACCGCGAGGTCCGGCCTCGCCGCCCTCATCGGCGCGATCCGCGGCTCGGAGCCCCGCCACCACCGTGCGCACGCGGATGGTGTAGATCCACCACGCCAGGAGAAGGAATCCGACCGCCGACGCGTAAAACACCCAACGCATCTCCGGCGCGATGTCCATCTCCGCGAACGCCGGATTACCCTCGGCGCCGGGGTGCAGGCTCGCCATCCGGCGCGGCAGGACGTAGGTAAGGAAGGGCATCGTGGCGGTAGCGAACAGGGCGTACGCCGCCGCGAGGCGCGCGCGGAGCCGATCGCCCTCCGCCGCGCCGCGCAGCACGAAGTAGGCGCCGCAGATAAGGAGCTGGATCGCGACCATCACCTGCCGCGGGTCGGAGTTCCACCAGATGTTGGTCCCCACGTACCACGTGAAGCGCGCCCACACGACGCCCGTCGTGATGCCCACCACTCCAAAGACGGTAGCGACCAGGGCGGCCTGCTCGGCGCGCACGTCGTGCACACGCCGGCCCGTGGCCAGGTATCGCGCCGAATGCCACGCCGCGACGAACCACCCGAGCATCAGCACGAACCACATCGGCACGTGGAAGTAGAGGTTCCGGGCCGTGTGCTCCAGGATGGGCAGGCTTGAGATGTCTCCCAGAATGCCCAGCACCAGCGCCGCGGTTACCCAGAGCGCGATCGCCGCCACGCCGGCGCGGTAGAGCGCACCGTACCGCGGCAGCCGGAGCGAGTCATCGGGGGTCATGGGGATAAGATCGGCAGTGTGCGGTGTGGGGAAGAGCGCGGAGTGAGAGGGAGGTGTGGCCAGGGTAGAGAAAACCGGCGCTGACTGAGTCGCGGAAACGAGGGAGACGAAGGAAACGGGGGAAGCGAGGGGACGCCTCGACGGCCCGGACAGCCCGACAGTCCGGACTGCCACTCGTCGAATCGCTGAATCGCTGAATCGCCGGATCGCTGAATCGCCAGATCCCCCGTCACTCCCTCCACACGTAGTCGAAGAGCAGCACCGACGCCGTGATCATCAGGCCGGCGTAGCCCACGAGCGAGAGGAGGTCCTGTGTGGCGTCGGGCCAGGGGTTGCTGCCGGGGGTGAAGGCAAGCCGCGTGAGGGCGACGCCGGAGAACAGCAGGGGCACGAGCACCGGGAAGGCCAGCACGGCGAGCATCGGGCCGGCGCCGGCGGCGCGTGCGAGCACCGCCGCGAGGAGCGTGGTGGCGCCGGCGAGGCCGATGGCGCCCAGCACGAGCGTTAGCGCGAGGAGCCCCGGCGCCGGCACGGCCGGCGCGAGCACGATGACAACGCCGGCGCCGGCGGCCGCGTTCAGCGCTACCGTGAGCACGACGTTGAACAGCAGTTTGCCGGCGTAGACCGCGCCGGACGGGACCGTGAGCTGGAGGAGGAGGACGGTCCCACGCTCGGCCTCCAGGAGGAACGAGCGCCCGAGTCCGACCGCCGCGGCGAAAAGGATGATGAGCCAGAGGAGGGCGGCCGCGATCTCGGGGCGCACGCCGCCGGCGCCGAGCGCCACCCGCGTGAGGACGAGCGACGCCGCGACGAACAGCGCCAGCGCGCCCAGCGCGTAACGCGTGCGCAGTTCGAGTCGGGCGTCCTTGAGGAAGACCGCCCAGGATGCGGCGAGTAGATCCACCGGCGAGACAGGGTTCAGGGGGGAGGATAGCGCGAAGCCGGCGGCTCGCAGCTCGCAGCTCGCCGCGGGCAGCGTGCGGGGCGCAGGCCCAATGGTATGCTGCTGGCAAACGCGTGGGCCGGCGGCAGGGCGCTACCAGGTGCCAGACCGGCGAGCTGCAAGCGTCATCTCCATGCTCGATAACGATCGCATCCGGGGCGTGCTCGCCGGCCTCGCGATCGGCGACGCCCTGGGGGCGCCGGTGCATGGGATGAGCCACCAGAACGTCCGCACGCACTACCGCGGCATAAAAGGCCCGGTGGCGGACGCGCGCCGGGCGGACCACGCGTCGGGGCAGGGGACCGACCACACGCGCCGGGCGCTGGCCCTCGCCCGAGCGCTGGGGGCGCCGGCCGATGCGGACGCCCTGCGGGTCACTATCGCAGAGGCGGCGCCGGGCACCGCCGGCGTCGCTGGCGCCGCGTGTGCCGCGCCGGCCGGCGTGGTCGCCGCGCGGCGCGGCCTGGACGACGCGGCGCTAACAGCGCTGCTGGCCGGATGGCTCGGGCCGCTGGTAGCGAGCCCGGAGGCGCTCTCGGCGGCCACCGGGCAGGCGCGCGCTGTGGCGCTCGCACTCGCTGCCGACCCGGCCTCGCTGGATGGCCCCGCGTTCATCCACTCGGTAGCCGCGGCGGCGACCGCGTCCGGCGGAGCGGCCGTGCCGGCGCGGCTGCTGGCGCTGGCCGACCACCTCGACGAGACGCCGCTGGACCTCCACGACCGCGCCGGCGGCACCGGCGGCGCGCCGGACGAGGCGTTCCCCTTCGCCGTGGCCATGTTCGCCCGCGCGCCCGCGCTAGTCGAGGCGACGCTGCTGTCGGCGATCAACGTCGGCGGCGCGGCATCGGCGGTCGGCGCGATGGCCGGCGCGCTGCTCGGCGCGTTCAACGGCGCCGGCGCGTTTCCTGCCGAGTGGAGCGAGGCCGTCGAGGCGGGTGAGGAACTCGCTTCCGTCGCCGGCGATCTGGTTGGGTAGACCCGCTCAGGCCTCCGACGCCCGCGCGCCGCCAGGGGGCACCCCGCCCGTGTAGCCGTCCTGGTCCTCCCAACCGCGCACCGGCACGCCCGGTAGTGGGCCGAAGTCGCCGACGAAGCCGATCTCCGGACTCAGCCTGTAGCCCGTCTCTCGCTCGACCGTTTCCTGCACGAGGCCGATTAGTTGCCGCACGTCGGACGCTGTGGCACCGCCGCGGTTGATAACGATGTTCGCGTGACGGTGCGTCACCTCCGCGCCACCGATACGCGTGCCCTTCAGCCCGCACCCGTCGATGAGCCGGCCGGCGCCGATGCCCTCGATCTTCTTGAAGATGCTCCCTGCGCTGGGCTCGGCGTCCAGCGGAGGGTGGCGCTCGCGGCGCCACTCCAGGTTGGCCTCAATCACCTCGCGCATCCGCATCGGATTGTCCGGCGCGAGGCGGAAGGTTGCTGCTAGCACCACGTCGGGCCGGTGGTGCAGGATCGAGTCGTCGTAGCCGAACTCGAAGTAGTCGACCCCGACGGTCTCGCGCTGACCCTCGATCGTGAGGATCTCCGCGCTCTCGAGGACCTCCGCGATGAACATCGTCCGCTCCCGCGCCGGCGGCGGCGAGAGGAAGTGAAGGTTCTGCCACAGCGCGCCCCCTACGGTAGAGGGGATGCCGACGTAGTGCTCGAGGCCCGAGAGGCCGGCGGCGACGGCGAGCTCGATGACATAGGGATACATCACGGCTCCGCTCTCCGCCCACAGGGCGCCAGCCTCGACCGCCGCGTGCGCCGCGGTGTTGCGGACGACGAGGCCACGGAACCCCAGGTCGCCGATGAGGATGTTGGCCCCGAGTCCCAGCAGGAAGTGCGGCACGCCGGCCGCGCGGGCGGCCATCAGCGCGCCGGCGAGCTCGTCGGCGGAGCGCACCTCGACGAACAGGTCTGCCGGACCGCCGACCTTGAATGTCGTGAACGGCGCGAGCGGCACTCCGGCGCGGACACGGCCGGCGCCGAGGATCGCCTCGAGGTCGCGCGACAGCGCGGCCAGGGCGTCGGTCGAGCGGAGAGCGGGCGGCTGGGACATCGGGCGCCAGTTTACCCCGGCGCCGGCGCGACCTTCGCGGCATGGCCGACTTCTTCGACCGCGTCTGGCGCGTGGTGGCGCTCATTCCCGAAGGCCGCGTCACCACGTACGGCCACATCGCCAGGCATCTGGGCCTCGGCCGCTCCGCGCGGCTAGTCGGGCACGCGCTCCACGCGGTGGGTCGCGCCGGCGCGCGCGGGCCGGACCTGCCGTGCCACCGGGTCGTGAACCGCGTCGGCGAGCTGTCGGGCCGCCTCCGCTTCGAGACGCCGACCGTGATGGAGGAGCGCCTCCGCGCCGAAGGCGTGTCCTTCCTCGACGACGGCCGCGTCGACCTCGCGCGGCACCTGTGGGAGCCGCGGGGGGCCGAGAGCCTGCCCTGAGCAGCCTGCCCTGAGCGAAGCCGAAGGGAAGCCGAAGGGAAGCCGAAGGGAAGCCGAAGGGAAGCCGAAGGGAAGCCGAAGGGAAGTCGAAGGGAAGTCGAAGGGGAGTCGAGAAAGGTGAGAGCGGAGAGGAAGGAGATAGTGGAAGTGACGGAGATTGCCACTGACGAGGGCGATGACGTAGGGGCGACCTCGTGGTCACCCGGGGGGAGCCCAGGGTGGAGGGCCCGGGGGACGCGGCAGGAGGGCTCCATCACCCATCAGGGACCCTCCGCCAACTTGCCGGTGTGACGAGTCGGAATCACGTCATCGTCACCCGACGGGCGCCCTTGTCACGATTCCCCCTCCAGCGCTGGCGTCCAGTTCGTCCCAGAAGCCCGGGAAGGAGATCGCGACGCACTCGCCGCCGAGGATGGTGGTCGGCGACGACGCGGCTAGGGAGGCCACGCCTGCGGCCATGGCGATGCGGTGATCGCCCCGGCTGTCCACCGTCGCGCCGTGCAGGGGGCGGCCGCCGTCGATGATCAGGCCGTCGTCCGTTTCCTCGACGGAGGCGCCCATGGCACGGAGGAAATCAGCGGTAGCGGAGAGGCGGTCCGTCTCCTTATGCCGTAACTCGCCGGCGTCGCGGATGACGGTGCGGCCGGCCGCGCGCGCGGCGGCGACGGCGAGCACGGGGATCTCGTCGATAA
>Ga0307505_10001637_pt1 | contig 17379 bp, 20 predicted proteins | sample 23_S_MG_FD_202183 | JGI IMG/M metagenome (GOLD analysis project Ga0307505, IMG submission 202183) | Soil microbial communities from Populus trichocarpa stands in riparian zone in the Pacific Northwest, United States - 23_S | ecosystem: Environmental > Terrestrial > Soil > Riparian zone > Trees...
ACGCTGAAGGCACGGCTGCGGCCACTGGCTGCGGGGATCACGCCGCGCGAGGTGCTGGCCAAGTTCAAGACGATGCAGATGGTGGACGTGCACATCCCGACCACCGACGGGCGCGAGTTGATGCTGTAGCGCTATACGCAGCCCGAACCCGAACACCGTATGCTGCTGCAGGGCATGCGCTTGCAACTGCCCGAGCAGCCGCCACCGAAGATCGCGGCCGCCACGGTGCGACAACGAACGAGCATCGCACCAGCCGTGCAGTGAAGACCTTGGGCCCTGCGCCCAATAAAATCAAGTACTTGGCGGTGGTGTGGGCGTTGAGTTGAGAAAGACGGGCTAGCTCGCCGAAGTTCCAGTACGGCTACCTGCTGTCGTGGCAGGGCAGCGTCGGCGGCTCGGGCGAGCGCAACGTCAACCTCGGCACCTTCCAGCCCTTCCTGTTCTATCAGCTGGGCGGCGGCAACTACCTGCGCGCCGCGCCGATCTGGGCCCGCGACTTCGAGGCCAGCGGCTACAGCATGCCGCTGGGTGTGGGCTTCGGCCACGTGATCGTCAGCGACAAGGTGGTCTACAACCTGTTCGTCGAGCCGCAATGGTCGGTGGCCGACAAGGGCCCCGGCTGGCCGAAGTGGCAGATCTTCCTGGGCTTCAACATGCAGTTCAAGAACTGAAGCGACGCGTATGCCGCCGGTCGGATTCAGCCGACAGCCAGCGGATGTTTGCGCTTCGGCGTCGGGAACATCGCATCGATCTGCTGGCGCACGGCCGCGTCCAGCGTCAGCGAGGCGGCGTCGAGGTTCTCGCACAGCCGCGCCGGGTCCGACGACTTCGGGATCACCATCACGCCGGGCTCGGCCAGCAGCCGCGCCAGCGCCAATTGCGATGGCGTCGCGCCCACGCTGGCAGCCAGCCGCTTGAGGCCCGCATGCGCGGCCAGCGCGCCCTGGTCGATGGGCGAATAGGCCATCAGCGGCATCTGCCGCGTGCGCATCCACGGCAGCAGCTCGAACTCGACGCCGCGGCGGCTTAGCGAGTACCACACCTGGTTGGCGCTGCAGGCCGCGCCGCTGGGCACGGCCATCAGCTGCTGCATGTCGTCCAGGTCGAAGTTGCTCACGCCCCAGTGGCGGATCCAGCCCCGCTGCTGCAGCCCCTCGAAGCCTTGCACCGTCTGCCGCAGCGGCACCTCGCCGCGCCAGTGCAGCAGGTACAGGTCGATGTGCTCCAGCCGCAGCCGGCGCCGGCTGCGCTCGCAGGCCGCCAGCACGCCCTGCGCGCTGGCGTTGTGTGGGTAGACCTTGGTGACGACGAACAGCTGCTCGCGCGCGATCGGGCCGCGCATCGCCTGCGCCAGCGCCTCGCCCAGCAACTGCTCGGCGCCGCCTTCGGCATACATCTCGGCGGTGTCGAAGACGCGGTAGCCCAGCTCCAGTGCGTAGCGCAGCGCCTTCAGCTCGTCGTTGCGGCGCGCGCGGCTCTCGCCCATGCGCCAGGTGCCCAGGCCGAGTGCCGGCAGTGGATGGCCGCTGGGCAGGCTCAGGCTGGCGGGAGTGTCCATGGCGTACATGGTAGGCCGGCTGCGCCATACTGTCCTGTCCGGCCCTGCCGCTCGTTCCGCATGCCATGTTCCCAGACGACGCCCAGCGCTTCCAGGTCGCGCGCAAGGATCTGCGCACATCGCGCCTCGTGCCCGACCCCGACGCGCCGCAGCGGCGTGCGCTGGCCGAAGGCGAGGCGCGGCTGCGCATCGACCGCTTCGCGCTGACCTCGAACAACATCACCTACGCCGCCTTCGGCGAGGCGATGAAGTACTGGGACTTCTTCCCCAGCGGCGACGCCGCCTGGGGCCACATCCCCGTGTGGGGCTTTGCCGAGGTGGTGGAGTCGCGCGCCGAAGGCGTGGCCGTGGGCGAGCGCTGCTACGGCTACTGGCCGATGGGCTGCTACCTGGTGGTGCAGCCGGCTCGCGCGGGCAAACACGGTTTCGTCGATGGCGCTGCGCACCGCGCGGAGTTGCCGGCCATCTACAACTACATGCAGCGCTGTGCCGCCGACCCCGGCTACGTGGCGGCGCAGGAGGCGCAGCAGGCGCTGCTGCGCCCGCTGTTCGTCACCTCGTTCCTGATCGACGACTTCCTCGACGACGCGCGGTTCTTCGGTGCCACGCAGGTGCTGATGTCCAGCGCGTCCAGCAAGACGGCCTACGGCACCGCCTTCTGCCTGGCGCTGCGCCGCGGCCAGCCCGGTGCGCCGCGCATCGTCGGGCTCAGCTCCGACGCCAACCTCGACTTCTGCCGCTCGCTGGGCTGCTACGACGAGGTGCTGAGCTACGCGCAGCTGGGCTCGATGCCGCCCGGCACGCCTTCGGTCTACGTCGATTTCGCCGGCAATGCCGCGCTGCGCCGCAGCATCCACGAACACTTCGGCGACGCGCTGCGCTACAGCTGCGCGGTCGGCGGTACGCACTGGCAGGACCTGGGCGGCGGCAGCCAGCTGCCCGGGCCGCGGCCGACGCTGTTCTTCGCCCCGGCGCAAAGCGCCAAGCGCAGCGCTGCGCCGCCTCAGGGCTGGGGCGCGGCCGAGCTGCAGCGGCGCATCGCCGTGGCCTGGAGCGCTTTCATGCAGCCGGTCAATGATCCGGCCGCGCCCTGGCTGCGCGTGCGCACGGCGCACGGGCCCGAGGCCGTGCGCCAGGCCTGCCTGGCGCTGCTGGATGGCAAAGTCGACGCACGCGACGGCCTGATGCTGTCCCTGTAGCGCGTCCAGGCTCAAGCCGGCCGCGCCGGCGGCCGATATGGCGAGCAGGCCTGTTTTCCACGGGAGGGCCGATGTGCAGTGCTCCGCCGCCGATGATCACCCGCGCCCTGCCTGATCTGCAGGCCTGGACCGCGCATGTCCTGGCCGCACCGATGCCGGTGCTGGACGACACCGCCGAGCTGCTGGAAAGCTACCGTGCCAACGAGGACGCGGTCGACGCCCACCTGCTGGCCGAAACCATCAGCGCCGACCCGCTGATGAGCCTGAAGCTGATGGCGCACGTGGCCACGGTGCGTTCCAGCCGCAGCACCACCGACCCGGAGACGGTAACGGCCGCGCTGGTGATGCTGGGCATCTCACCCTTCTTCCGCGCCTTCGGGCCGCAGACCCCAGTGGACGAGCACCTGGGCGGCCACCCCGAGGCGCTGCAGGGCCTCGACCGGGTGCTGCGCCGCGCGCACCGCAGCGCGGCCTTCGCGCTGGCCTTCGCGGTGCACCGCATGGACCACGACGCGCCGGTGATCCATGCCGCGGCGCTGCTGCACGACTTTGCCGAGATGCTGCTGTGGCTGCACGCACCGGCGCTGGCGCTGCGCATCGCCGAACGGCAGTGCCTCGACCCCGCGCTGCGTTCGGCCCAGGTGCAGCGCGAGCTGCTGAACATCGAACTGCAGGATCTGCAGCAATCGCTGATGCGCGCCTGGCGGCTGCCCGAGCTGCTGGTGCAGATCAACGACGAGCGCCATGCCGAGACGGCGCAGGTGCGCAACGTGCTGCTGGCGGTGCGGCTGGCGCGGCACACGGCGCGCGGCTGGGACAACGCCGCGCTGCCGGACGACGTGCGCGACATCGCCGCGCTGCTGAACCTGGGCGAGGTGCCGACGCTGCAGCTGCTGCGCGACATCGACGGCTGACGCGCCTCCATAATCGGCGCGCGTCGCGCCCGCGGCGCGGAGTCAGAGCCAAACAACAGGAGTGGGGTAGCTTCCATGGACACGCAGAGCATTCAGACCTTCCTCAGCACCACGGCGATCGAGATCGGCATCAAGGTCCTGGCCGCGATCGCCTTCTGGGTGATCGGCCGCTGGCTGATCGGCATGGTGGTGGGCTTGATGCAGCGCGCGATGAGCCGCAACCACGTCGACCCGACGCTGACCAAGTACCTGGGTTCGATCGTCGCGGTGATGCTGAACATCGCGCTGGTGCTGGGCATCCTGGGCTACTTCGGTATCCAGACCACCTCGTTCGCCGCGCTGATCGCCGGCGCCGGCGTGGCCATCGGCGTCGCCTGGAGCGGCATGCTAGGCAACTTCGCGGCCGGCGCCTTCATGCTGGTGCTGCGGCCCTTCAAGGTGGGCGACTTCGTCGGCATCGCCGGCCTGGTCGGCACCGTCAAGGAACTGGGCCTGTTCGCCACCACCATCGTCACGCCCGACAACGTGATCACGCTGGTCGGCAACGGCAAGGTCTTCGGCGAGGTGATCCAGAACTTCTCGTCGACGCCGGCGCGGCGCGTCGAGCGCACCGCGCAGCTGGCCGGCGGCGTCGATGCGCTGGACGCGCTGGCGCGCTTCAAGGCGGCGGTCGCGGCGATTCCCAATGTCGTGCAGGACCCCGCGCCCGAGGTCAACGTGCTCGACTTCAATCTCGTCGGCCCGGTGATCTCGGTGCGGCCGTACTGCCACACCGACCACTACTGGCAGGTGTACTTCGACACCAACGAAGCCATCCTGCGCGTCGCCAAGGAAGCCGGCTGGCCGGCGCCGACGCCGGCGCAGATCACCCGGCTGGTGCAGGAAGGCAAGGCCGCCTGATCAGTCGCGCAGCTGGCGCAGCACCTCGGCCAGCACCGCCGGGTGGCGCAGCATGTGCACGTGCGCATGGCCGCGCAGGTGGCGGTTGTCGGCGCCGGGCAGCGTGGCCGTCGAACACGGGAACACGATGTTGTCGCAATGCCCGTGGAAGCAGGTGAAGCGGCGGTAGCGCTCGGCCGGCTCGCGCGCTGCCAGGTCGGCCAGCCAGGGGCTGTTCCAGCGCATCTGGCGCGTGTTGGCCGCCCGTCCGAAACGCCCCAGCCAGGTGCCCTGGTGCGGCGTGCCGATGGTGACCACGCCGTGCACGCGCGCATCGCCGCCGCTGTCGCGCAGCCAGGCACGCACCGCCAGCCCGCCCATGCTGTGCGCCACCAGCAATGGCGGCATGCCGGTGGCGGCGCTCATGCGCTGCACCGCGGCGTCGATCAGCGGCACGTAGCCGTCGATGGCGCCGAACACCGGCTCCAGGTTCAGCGCGATGCAGGGCACGCCTGCGGCACGCAGCCGTGGCCACCAGGGGTTCCAGAGGCCGCGGTTGCAGACGAAGCCGTGCACGAGGATCAAGCCGCGTCGGCCCCGGGCGTCGGCCGGCAGCCGGTCTTCGAAGCGGCGCCAGCGCCACGGCATCTCCCAGGCGAACAGGCGCACCGCGCCGGCGGCCTCGGCGGCCCAGGCGCGCAGCAGTTCCCAGGCGCCGGCGCGCGGCAGCGGGTCGTTGCGGCCGACGTGGCGCTGCAGGGCGAATTCCAGCGCCATCAGCGGCACATGCACCAGGGCCAGCAGCAGCATGCCCAGCAGCAGCCACCCGGCCATGCCCCAGAACCAACCCAGCAGCGCGAGCAGCGCCCACAGCAGCAGGAACAGGGTCATGGCCTGCAGCAGGCGTGCCATCTTCATGAGCGGGATTGTGTGGCGGCGTGCCGCGTGCGCTCTGGAGTCGAGTCTCTATGCCGCAGCCGCGCCAGTTGGTAGTCTCCTGGCCATGAACGCCCAGGTTCAGACCATCCTCGGCCTGCTGAACGAGGTCGATGCGCAGCGCGCGCGGCGCGCGGCCGACCCCACGCTGGCGGCGCGCGTGCGCGCCGTCAAGCACTACCAGCACGAGCGCTTCCAGCACACCTATGCGGATCTGCTGGCGCAACCGCGCTATGCCGACGCGACACGCTTCTTCCTGGAAGAGCTGTACGGGCCGGAGGACTTCACGCGCCGCGACACGCAGTTCAAGCGTGTCGTTCCGGCGCTGGTGCGGCTGTTCCCGCAGGAGGTGGTGCTGACGGTGCAGACGCTGGGCGAACTGCATGCGCTGTCGGAAACGCTGGATACGGCGATGGGCGAGGCCGTGCGCGGCGCCCCGGTGGACCTGGCGGGCTATATCGATGCCTGGCAGCGCGTCGGCCGGCCGGACGACCGCGAGAAACAGATCGTGCTGACGCGCCGCGTCGGCGACGCGCTCGACGGCTACACGCGCAACCCGCTGCTGCGCCACAGCCTGCGGCTGATGCGCGGCCCGGCGCGGCTGGCCGGGCTGGCGGAGCTGCAGGTCTTCCTGGAAAGCGGCTTCGACACCTTCCGCGCGATGCACGGCGCCAAGGACTTCCTGGACACGGTGGTGCGGCGCGAACGGGCCATCGCCGCCTGGCTGTTCGGCGCCGGTCCCGGCGAAGGCCGGGACTTCCCGCCGCGGCCCGGCGACTGATCAGCGCCGCCGCGGCAGTTCTTGGGCCTGCTCGCCCAGGTCCCAGAACAGCCCCGTCATCAACTGCAGCGCCTGGCGCGCCACCGGCTTGAGCAGGTGCTCGTCCGGCGCGTGCTGCGAGCAGGCCGGGTAGCTGTGCGGCACCCACACCGTGGGCAGGCCCAGGCCGTCGGCAAACACGTCGTTGGGCAGCGAGCCGCCCAGGTTGGGCAGCAGCGCCGGCGCGATGCCGGTGCTGCGTTCGATCGACTGCAGTGCAAAGCGCACCCAGGCGTTGTCCGGGTCCAGCCTTGTTGCCTGCATCACCACCGGCTCGCTGACCTCGATGTCGCCGAAGCCCTGCGCTTGCAGGTGCGAGCGCACATGCTCGCGCAGCCGCGCGATGTCGGTGCCGACGACGAAGCGCAGCTGCAGGTGCGCCTGCGCGTGGGCGGGGATGGCGTTGACCGGGAAATCGGGGTTGCCGGTGCGCATCGCCAGCACCTCCAGCGCGTTCCAGGCGAGCACGCGTTCGATCGGTGTCTGGTCCGCTTCGCCCCAGTCGGCGTCGATCGCGGGGTCGCCGGGGCCGCCGCCCACCTGCAGAGCGGCCAGCGCCGCGCGCACGTTGGCCGGGATCGGCGGCGGCCGCAGCCCCGGCACGAGGATGCGGCCGCGCCTGTCCACCAGGCTGGCGATGGCCGAGGCCATCACCGTGCCGGGGTTGCGCAGCAGCCCGCCCCAGTTGCCCGAGTGGTGCGCGCCCTCGCGCAGCTTCAGCTGCAGGTCGAAGTTGGCGACACCGCGCGTGCCCAGGAACAGCGTCGGCAGCTCGGCGCGCAGCCGCGGCCCGTCGGAGGCGATCAGCGCGTCGGCGGCCAGCGCCTCGCGCTGCAGCCGGCAGAACTCGGCCAGGCCGGGCGAGCCGGTCTCCTCGCCGGTCTCGATCAGCCAGGTGGCGTTGAAGCCCAGCCGCCCGCCGCGCGCCGCCAGCACAACAGCCAGCGCCGCGATGTTGATGCTGTGCTGGCCCTTGTTGTCGGCCGTGCCGCGGCCGTAGAGCCTGTCGCCGTCCTCGGCCAGCGTCCACGGGCCTTGGCCGCGCGTCCACGAGGCGTCCTGGCCGCGGATGACGTCGCCGTGGCCGTACATCAGAACGGTGGGCAGGGCGTGATCTTCGTGCCGCCGGGCGATCAGGAAGGGCCCGCAGCCGGTGCCATGGAGCGGGTTGCCGAAGACGCGGCAATCGAAGCCCAGCGCGGCCAGCGAATCGCGCATCTCCTGCTCGACATAGGCGCGCAGCGCCGCGGCCTGTGCCGGGTCCTGGCTCTCGCTGCGGATGGCGACGCGCCGCGCCAGGTCGCGCTGGAACGCGCCGCTGTCCACATGCGCCGCGGCCTGCGCCAGCGCTGCGTCGCGCGACACGGGTTTCAGTCCGACTTGCCGAGCAGCGTGAAGTGCTCGACCACCGGCGGCGCGGCGAAGAAGGGGCCGACGATGGCGCGCCACTGCGCAAACAGCGGCCCGCCGCGGAAGCCCACGGTATGGTCTTCCAGCGTCTCCCAGAAGATCGACAGCAGGTAACGCTCGGGGCTTTCGATACCCTTGTGGACCTTCCAGCCCTTGAAGCCCTGGGCCTGGCTGACGACGGTGGTCAGGCCGCGCTGAATGGCCTCATCGAAGGCGGCCTGCTGGCCGGGCTGGATGCGGATGTCCGCAACTTCGAGAATCATGGTCGAACCCCTCAAACGCCGACGTAGCGGTGCAGCACCTCGGGCTGGGCACGCAGTTCCTCGCTGCGGCCCTGCCAGACGACGCGGCCCTTTTCCAGAATGTAGTGCCGATCGGCCAGGTTCATCAGCGGGCCGATGTTCTTGTCGATGACGATCATCGACAGGCCCGTGTCGCGCAGCCGCCCCAGGCAGGACCAGATCTCGGCGCGGATCAGCGGCGCCAGGCCTTCCGTGGCCTCGTCCAGGATCAGCAGCTTGGGGTTGGTCATCAGCGCGCGGCCGATGGCCAGCATCTGTTGTTCCCCACCGGACAGGTTGGAGCCGAGGTTGCGCTCGCGTTCCTTCAGCCGCGGGAACATCGCGTAGACGGTGTCCAGCGTCCACGGCTGCGCGCGCCGGTGGCGGTTGCCGGCGGTGGCCACCAGGTTCTCGCGCACGCTCAGGTTGGGGAAGATCTGCCGCCCCTCGGGCACCAGCCCCAGCCCGGCGCGCGCCGCGCGCCAGCTGGCCTGGCCGCTGATCGGCTGGCCGTCCATCTGCACCTGGCCGGCGCGCGGGCGCAGCAGGCCCATGATCGACTTGACGGTGGTGGTCTTGCCCATGCCGTTGCGGCCGATCAGCGTGATGCATTCGCCCGGCTGCACCGACAGCGAGACACCGAACAGCACCTGGCTGCTGCCGTAGGCGGTTTCGATCTCCTGCAGTTCGAGAAGGTGGCTCATCAGTGCGCCTCTTCTCCGAGATAGGCCTCGCGCACCTCGGGGTGGTTGCGGATCTGCTCCGGCGTGCCGCTGGCGATCGGCCGGCCGTAGACCAGCACCGTTACGCGGTCGGCCAGCGCGAACACCGCGTCCATGTCGTGTTCCACCAGCAGGATCGTGTGCTCGCCCTTCAGCTTGCGCAGCAGCGCGACCACGGCTTCGGACTCGGTCGGGCTCATGCCGGCCATCGGCTCGTCGAGCAGCAGGCACTTGGCGCCGGTGGCCAGCACCATGGCGATCTCCAGCTGGCGGCGTTCGCCATGCGCCAGCACCGCCACCGGCGTGTGCGCACGCTCCAGCAGGCCGACCTGCGCCAACGCGGCCCGCGCCGGCTCGGTCAGCGTGCGCTCGCCGGACGCCGGGCGCCAGAAGCGGAAGCTGTGGCCGGCATGCGCCTGCACCGCCAGCGCCACGTTCTGCAGCACCGTGAAGTCGTTGAACACCGAAGTGATCTGGAACGAGCGCCCGAGCCCGGCCATCGCGCGGCGGAACGGCGGCTCGTGCGTCAGATCGTGGCCGTCGAAGACGATGCGGCCTTCGTCGGGAAGGATCTCGCCGCTGAGCTGGTTGATCAACGTGGTCTTGCCGGCGCCGTTGGGCCCGATCACCGCATGGATCTCGCCGCGCGCCAGGGCCAGGTCCACATGGTCGGTGGCGAGCAGCCCGCCGAAGCGCTTGACCAGGCCGGTGATTTCGAGATGGTTCATGGCTTCTTCGCCACCAGCCAGCCGTAGATGCCCTGCTTGAGCACCAGCACCACCAGCACGATGAAGATGCCGATCAGCGCCAGCCAGTGCTGGTTGATCAGGTTGTCCAGCCACGGCACGCCCAGCTTCAGCGACGACAGTGCTTCTTCGACCAGCAGCAGCGCGGTGGCGCCGGCGATCGGGCCGATCAGCGTGCCCAGGCCGCCGAGCACGATCATCACGATCAGCTCGCCCGACACCGTCCAGGCCATGTACGAGGGCGCGACGAAGCGTGTCAGGTTGGCCATCAGCATGCCGGCCAGCACGCACACCAGCGCCGAGATGACATAAGCGCTGAGCTTGTAGCGAAACGTGGCAAAGCCCATCGAGGCCATGCGCCGCTCGTTGCTGCGGCAGCCGCGCAGCACCATGCCGAAGCGCGCATGCACCAGCCGCCAGAAGCCGAACAGCACGGCGAGCAGCAGCGCGTAGGCCAGGTAGTACAGCAGCGTGGGGTTGTTCAGATCCAGCGGCCCCAGCAGACTGCGGCCCTTGAGCTGCATGCCGTCGTCGCCGCCGTATTCGCGCAGGCTCACCGCCAGGAAGAACAGCATCTGCGCGAAGGCCAAGGTGATCATGATGAAGGCCATACCGCTGGTGCGCAGGCAGATGGCGCCCACACCCAATGCCACCAGGGCGCCCACCACCAGCGCCACCCCCAGCTGCACGACGCCGTTGTCCACGCCGTGGTAGGACAGGATGCCCACCGCATAGGCGCCGATGCCCAGGTACATCGCATGGCCGAAGCTGACCATCGCGCCGAATCCGAGCACCAGGTTCAGCCCCATCGCGGCCAGCGCGAAGATCAGGATGCGGGTGAACAGCGTCACCCAGAAGGGCTGGTCCAGCCACGCGGCGAGCGCCGGCACCAGCGCCAGGCCGGCCAGCAGCACGATGGCGAAGATTCGCGCGGCGGCGGAGCTAGCCATGCTTCACCGGGAACAGGCCCTGCGGCTTGAGTGCCAGCACCGCGGCCATCAGCAGGTAGATCAGCATCGACGCGATGGCCGGGCCCACCGCCTGCGCCACCGAGCGGTCGAACAGCTCGCGCAGCAAGGTGGGCAGGAAGGCGCGGCCGATGGTGTCGACGATGCCGACGATCAACGCGCCGTAGAAGGCGCCGCGGATCGAGCCGATGCCGCCGGTGACGATGACCACCAGCGTCAGGATCAGGATCGGCTCGCCCATGCCAGCCTGCACCGACACGATCGGCCCGGCCATCAGTCCGGCCAGGCCCGCCAGCGCCGCGCCCAGGCCGAAGACCAGCGTGTTGAGGCCCTTGATGTTGACGCCCAGCGCCGACACCATGTCCGGGTTGCTGGCGCCGGCGCGGATGAGCATGCCCACGCGCGTGCGGTTGATCAGCGCGTACAGCCCCACGCCCACCGCCAGCCCGACGGCGATGATGGCGAAGCGGTACGAAGGGTAGGGCAGCCCGAACAGGTTGACCGTGCCCGACAGCCAGCTGGGCACGTTCATGTAGACCGACGAGGCGCCCCAGACGAAGCGCACCACCTCGTTGAAGAACAGGATCAAGCCGAAGGTGGCCAGCACCTGGTCGAGGTGGTCGCGCTGGTACAGGTTGGCCAGCACGATGCGCTCGATCAGCAGCCCGAGCAGCAGCGTGCCGGGCACGGCAAACAGCGCCGCGGCCAGGAAGGAGCCGTCGAAGGCGTTGAAGCCGGCCGCCGCGAAGTAGGCGCCCATCATGTACAGCGAACCATGCGCCAGGTTGACCACGTTCATGATGCCGAAGACCAGCGTCAGCCCGGCCGACAGCAGGAACAGCAGCACGCCGAGCTGCAGCCCGTTGAGCAGCTGGGTGAAGAACAGGCCGGTGGTCATGTTGTGAAAAGGGCCGGTCGAGCCGGCCCGTGCGCATCAGCAGCCGATGCTCACATCTTGCACAGCGACGCATAGGCGTCGACGTGCGCCTTCAGCGGCGTGGCGATGGTCTTCAGGCTGACACGGCCCTTCGCGTCCTTGGCCACCTCGAAGATATGCTGGTCCTGGATCGGGAAGTGGTTGTTGCCGAACTTGAAGTCGCCGCGCACCGACTTGAAGTCGGCCGCCTTCAGCGCTGCCCCGAAGGCCTGTTTGTCGGCGACATTGCCCTTGACCTTGGCGATGGCCGAATCGAGCAGCAGCGCCGCGTCGTAGCTCTGCGCCGCGTACTGGCTGGGGATGCGGTTGAACTTCTTCTCGAACTCCTCGACGAACTGCTTGTTCACCGGGTTGTCGAAGTCCGGGCCCCAGAAGGTGCCGCTGATCACGCCCAGCGCGGTCTCCTTCTGCGCCGGCAAGGTCGAGCCGTCGGTGGTGCTGCTGGACAGCAGCGGGATCTTGCCCAGCAAACCGGCCTGCTGGTACTGGCGCACGAAGTTCACGCCCAGGCCGCCCGGGTAGAACACGTAGACCGCGTCCGGGTTCTTGGCCGCCACCTGGGCCAGCTCGGCGCTGAAGTCGGGCTGGTTCAGCGGCGTGTAGATCTCGTCGATGACCTCGCCCTTGTACATGCGCTTGAAGCCGGCGATGAAGTCCTTGCCCGCCTGGTAGTTGGGCGCCATGCCGATGACGCGCTTGTAGCCCTTGTCGGTGGCGTACTTACCCACCACCTCGGCCTGGTTGTCGTTCTGCCAGCTGGTGATGAACTGGTAGGGCGAACACTGCGCGCCGGCGATCGGCGCCGGCCCGGCGTTGCTGCCGATCAGGAACACGCCCTTCTCGGTGATCGGCTTGTGCACCGCCATCATGATGTTGGAGAAGGTGACGCCGGTGATGATCGGCACGTTCTCGCGCTCGATCAGCTTCTGCACGATCTGCGTGGCCACGTCGGGCTTGAGCTGGCTGTCCTCGCGGATCACCTGCACCGGCACGCCGCCGAGCTTGCCGCCGTTGCGCTCGACCACCATCATGAAGGCGTCGTACTGGTCCTGGCCCAGCGCGCCCTGCGGGCCGGACAGCTCGGCCATGAAGCCGATCTTGATGGGTGCCTGGGCCTGGGCGCTGCCCAGGGCGGCCGCCGCCAGGGCCAGCGCGGCGGCGCCTCGAACGGTGCTGCGAATCATGTGCGTTCTCCTTGGTATGAACAATAATGCTCTACGAGCCCAGGTTGCCCTTGAGATCTTTGATGTTCATGCATCATAGTGCGTGTTCATCGAAGATCAAACCCGGGTCAACCCGAAGAAAGCCTCGGCGTTGCCGCGCAGCATGCGCTGGCGGTCGGCTTCGTCGAGGTAAGGTGATTCGCGCACCAGGCTGCCGATGCGCTGCTCGCCCAGCGGGAAGGGGCTGTCCGAGCCGAGCATCACGCGGTCCGTGCCCATCACGTCGGTGAGCAGGCGCAGCGCGCCCGGGTCGAACACGGCGGTGTCGACGTAGAAGCGCCGCGCGTAGCTCGAGGGCAGCTGCGGGCAGTCCTGGCGCACGATGTCGCGGTGCTTCCAGGCGTTGTCCACCCGGCCCAGCAGCCAGGCGAAGCTGCCGCCGCCGTGGGCGAAGCAGATCTTCAGCGACGCAGGGATGCGCTCCAGCGCGCCCGACAGGATCAGCGACAACATGCCCAGCTGGGTTTCGGCCGGCATGGCCACCAGCCAGGGCAGCATCCACTTCTTCATGCGGTTGCCGCCCATCATGTCCCAGGGGTGCACCAGCACCGGGATGTGGCGTTCGGCGCAGTGGATCAGGAACTTCACCAAGCCTTCGTCGTCCAGGTCGCGTTCGCCGACATGGTTGCCGATCTGCACGCCGACGCAGCCGGCATCCATCGCCCGGCTGGCTTCGCGGCAGGCCAGCTCCACGTCCTGCAGCGGCACCTGAGCCAGCGCCTTCAGGCGCGTCGGCGCGGCCGCGCAGTAGCCGAGCACGTGTTCGTTCATGCGCGCCGCCCAGTCGGCTGCGCGTTCGGCCGGCCAGGCGTAGCCGAACATTACCGGCGTGGCGCAGACAAACTGCAACGCCACGCCCTGGGCATCGAGTTCGGCCACGCGCTGCAACGGGTCCCACAGCGACGAGGTCACGGGGCGGAAGCGCCGGTCGCCCAGCATGATGTGGCCGCGTTGGCCGCCGGCTTCGATATCCAGCCAGGGCGCGCGCTCGACGTCCACGGCCAAGGCCTCGTCGCGCGTGATGCGCGGCAGGCAGTGGGCATGCATGTCGATCATCGGGCGCCCCCGTCCAGCAGGCCCGAGGCGGACAGCGCCGCGTGCCAGGCCACGTGGTCGCGGCCCGGGTGCAGCACGCCGCAGTGCGGGCAGCGGCGTTCGGTCTCGCTGGATTCATAGAAGCGCGTGTAGGTGGCCGGCAGGTCGGCGACGATGTCGCTTAAGCGCACCTCGATGCGCTTGACCAGGCCGCCGCAGGCGGCGCAATGCCACTGGAAGGCGTCGACCAGGCCCTTCGGCCGCTGGCGCTCGATCACCAGGCAACGGCTGTGGGCTTCAGGCCGCTGCGGCGAATGCAGCATGTGGGGTTGCATCAGAAAGATGTCGCCTTCCTTCAGCGGCACGCGCTCGTAGCGGCCGCGGTCCCACATCAGCAGCTCGGCATTGCCCTTGAACTGCCAGAAGAACTCTTCGAGCGGGTCGTCGTGGAAGTCGCTGCGGGCGTTGGGCCCGCCGACCACCGTGACCATGAAATCGGCATCGGCCCAGATCTGCCGGTTGCCCACCGGGGGTTGAAGCAGGTGCGCATGCTCGTCCAGCCAGCGCTGGAAGTTGAAGGGGCGGCCGTAGCGCAAGCTCGTCATGGCTTGTACGCGACGCACTTGATTTCTATGAGCAGCTGCGGGTGCGGCAACTGGTGCACCGCCACCGTGGTGCGCGCCGGACCGCCGGGGCCGAAGAACTCGGCATAGACCTCGTTGTAGCCGGCGAAGTCGTTCATGTTGACGAGAAAGCTGCTGACCTCGACCACGTCCTCCAGGGCGGCGCCTTCGGCGGCCAGGATGTCGCGGATGTTGCCGAGCACCACGCGCGTCTGCTCGCGGATGTCCAGCCGCATCGTGCCCATCGCATCGACTTCGGCGCCGGCGATGCTGTTGTCCGGCCGGCGGCTGCTGATGCCGGCGGTGAACAGGAAGGGCCCGGCCCGCTTGACGTGCGAATAGTTGCCGCGGGGTTTTGCCTTGTCGGGCAGGATGCTCATGCCGTGCTCTTCCTGAATTCAGGGATGTCGGGCAACGAGCCCCACATGCAGAAGGACGAAGGCACCGCCGGGAACTGCCGCGGCCTATAAGTGGCCTCGTCCTGCGGCGCAATGTGGCGCACGCCGGTGGAGTATTCGAAGACCATGCCGTCCGGTCCTTCGAAGTACAGGAACACCGCGCCCGACGTGGGGTGCCGGCCCGGGCCGAAGACGATCTTCACGCCGCGCTCACGCAGCTGGTACCAGGCGCGCATCACGTCGTCGATGCTGGCCACCTGGTGGTTGACGTGCTGGATGCCCGAGCGCGTGGTCGGGAACAGCGCCACCTTGTGGTGCACCGGGTCGATGCGCAGCAGCGCCGCGTCGCCGATGCGGTCGCTGACGCGCGCGCCGAGCACGCCGCACCAGAAGGCCTCGTCGCGCGGCGCATCGGTGCTGCACAGGCCGATGTGGCTGAAGCCGGTGATGCCGGCATTGCGCGACGGAAAGTGTCGCCGCCCGCTGTGCTGCGGCCGCACCACCAGGTCGATGCGGTTGCCACTGAGGTCGTCGAAGCTGATCAGGTCGTGCACGCGGCGCTGCTCGCGCGCGTCGGCGCTGCCTGGCCGTACCTCGAAGCCGCGGTCGGACAGCGCCGCGGCGGCGGCCTGCAGTTCGGCGGCGTTGCGCAACTCGAAGCCCGCCGTGTGGTCGCGCGGGTCGCCCTCGAAGTACACCAGCGTGTGGTCGCGCTCGTCGCTGCGGTAGTAGCGCGCGCCGGCTTCCTCGCGCGCCAGCTCCAGCCCCACCACCTCGCGCGCGAAGCGGTCGGCGGCGTCCAGGTCGCGCGTGCCCAGGCGCACGTAGCGGATGTCCAGCAGGTCGATCAAGCGGCTTCCTCGGGAGGGGGCGGCCAATATAACCGCGCGCTATCGCCGCGGATATCGGGGCTGCTACTCCCAGCCGAAGTGCACGCGCACCGCGCGCGCGGTCTGGTTGATCGGCGCGATCGGCGCCTGCGGAAACTGCAGCAGGTGGGGCGAGCGCACGCCGCCGCCGTTCTGCCCCAGCACCGCGATCGAGCAGATGCGCCAGCCGGCCGCCTTGAAGGCCGCCAGGTAGGCCTGCGCGTCGGGACAGCGATCGGGATGGTCCGGGTTGGCGCTGGGCGCCAGGCAGCACAGCACCGCGTTGCAGCGCATGCGCGCGGCCTCGGCGATGAAATCCGCGGGGCTGGCCTTGCTGTCCTGCAAGGTGCCGACGCGCGCATACAGCCGCAGCACCGTCTTGCCGCCCAGCGGCTGGATGTCGCGCACGCTGCGGTTGAAGCAGCCGCTCAGGCTGCGCACCACCGACGCCTTGCGCGTGTTGGGGTTGCCGATGACGATGTAGGTATCCACGCTACAAGGCCAGCCCCACGTAGTTCTCTGCCACCACGTGCTGGGCGGCGCGCGAGTCGAACAGGTAGTCCAACTCGGCGTGCTGCATCTTCGCGCCGAACTCGCCGTTCTCCGGGAAGTGGTGCATCAGCCCGGTGAGCCACCAGGAGAAGCGCTCGGCCTTCCACACCCGCGCCAGCGCGCGCTGCGAGTAGTTTTCGATGCCTTCGTCATGGCCGCGGTAGTGCTCGGCCAGCGCGCGCGACAGCAGGGCCACGTCGCCGGCCGCCAGGTTCAGCCCCTTGGCCCCGGTGGGCGGCACGATGTGCGCGGCATCGCCGGCCAGGAACAGCCGTCCGAAGCGCATCGGCTCGGTGACGAAGCTGCGCAGCGGTGCGATGCTTTTCTCCAGCGATGGCCCGGTCACCAGGTGCCGGGCGGTCTCGGGCGGCAGCCGGCGCTTCAGCTCGGCCCAGAAGGTGTCATCGGACCAGTGGGCGACATCATCGTCCAGCGCGCACTGCAGGTAGTAGCGGCTGCGCGTCTTGCTGCGCATGCTGCACAGCGCGAAGCCGCGCTCGTGGTTCACGTAGATCAGCTCGTGCGCCACCGGTGGCACGTCGGCCAGCAGACCCAGCCAGCCGAAGGCATAGACCTTCTCGAAGCTGCGCAGCGCCGCCGCCGGCACGCTGGCGCGGCACACGCCGTGGAAGCCGTCGCAACCGGCGATGAAGTCGCATTCGATCTCCTCGGCCCTGCCGTCCTTCAGGTAGCGCACGCGCGGCGTCGAGCCATCGAAGCCGTGCACGCTGACTTGCTGCGCCTCGTAGACGCTGGGCTGGCCCTGGGCCGTGCGCGCATCCATCAGATCGTGCGTCACCTCGGTCTGGCCGTAGACGGTGACGCGCCTGCCGGTCAGGCCGAACAGGTCGATGCGGTGGCGCTGCCCGCCGAAGCACATCTCGAAGCCGTCGTGCGGCAGACCCTCGGCGCGCAGGCGCGCATCGATGCCGGCCTCGGCCAGCAGGTCCACCGTGATCTGCTCCAGCACGCCGGCGCGGATGCGGCCGAGCACGTACTCGGCGCTGCGCTGCTCGACGACGATGTTGTCGACGCCGCGGCGGTGCAGCAGCGCGCCGAGCAGCAGGCCCGCGGGGCCGGCGCCGACGATGGCCACCTGGGTCTTCATGCTTCGCGTCTCCGTGTCCAGAACCCATAGCGTAACAAGGCGCCGGCGCGCTACATTCGCAGGCCATGAAATCCACCCGCAGGACCCTCCGACGCACGCTGCTGGCCGGCGTGGCGCTGTGGCCCTGGGCCGGCCTGGTGCGGGCGGTGCCGCCGCCGGACGCGATCGTCGGCAGCTGGCTCACCGACGACGGCGCCTCCA
>Ga0307505_10001638_pt1 | contig 17373 bp, 13 predicted proteins | sample 23_S_MG_FD_202183 | JGI IMG/M metagenome (GOLD analysis project Ga0307505, IMG submission 202183) | Soil microbial communities from Populus trichocarpa stands in riparian zone in the Pacific Northwest, United States - 23_S | ecosystem: Environmental > Terrestrial > Soil > Riparian zone > Trees...
CAACGCCCCGGTCTGCGGCAATGCCTCCATCGACGCGGGTGAGACCTGCGACGACGGCAACCGCTCGGGCGACATCGGTGTCGGCGCGGGAGATTCGTGCCCGGCGGATTGCACGATCGCCGCCTGCTCGGTGAGCGGGACGTCGACGGCTACCGTCAACGTCACGTCGCCAAACAGTGAAGCGATCGCCTCGGCGACCATCCTGCTTTACTACGACGACGCGGTCGTCCAGATCCCTGGCAGCAACAACGACGCGCAGGTCCAGGCCGCGGTCGCCGGCGCCGGGTTCTTCAGCATCACTGCCAACGACCTCAACTACGCCCTGCGCGCGGTTGCGATTGACGCGACGCTGACCGGCGAATCGTCGGGTCCCGTCATGACGATCGACTACAACGAGTGCGGCGGCGCGGCGTCCGCGTCGGACTTCGACTGCTTCGTTATCGACGCCTCGGACAACGCGTTCGCGCCAGTAAGCGGCGTCACCTGCTCGGTAGTGCCGTAGTGCCAGCATCCGGATCCCCATCCCGAATGCCAACGAGCGAAACCAACAAGAGGAGAGAGTGCAGATGAGAATATCTTGGAGAGGAACACTCACGGGCCTGACGGCGAGCGTGATGCTCAGTGCCGGGTCCGCCTTCGCGCAGATCAGTCCGCCTTGCGGCGATCTCAACAACGACGGCAGTACCAACGTCGTCGACGCGGTGCTGATGTCGCAGTGCCTGGTCGGCGGCGGCACCTGCCCATCGGTAAGCCCCGGTCCGCTGTGCGGAACCGGCTCGCTGATCGCCTGCGGCGACGTCTTTGGCGACGGCAACATCTCGGTCGCCGGGCTGACCGCGGATATCGCGGCGTTGGCTCTGAAGCTGACCGGAAACGCCACCCTGTTCGAGGCTTGCGAGGGGCCGGGTCCGGACCTCGCGGGATGCCCGGGGGCAGTGACGATCCCGACGTCCACCATCACCACCAACCAGACCTGGCCGGCCGGCTGCGACATCACGCTGGGCGGGTCTGTGTTCGTCGATGGCGGTGCAACGCTCACCATCGAGCCGGGCGCCGTGATCCAAGGCCTCGTCGGCGCGGTCGACCCGCCGGGATTGTTCATCCTGCCGGGCGCGAAGATCGACGCTCAGGGCACCCCCTCGTCGCCGATCATCATGACCTCGAGTGCTTCCCCGGGTGCGCGCCAGATCGGCGACTGGGGGGGTCTGAACATCAACGGGCGGTCGACCGTGAACGCTCCGGGTTGCACGTTCCTCGCCGAAGGTTTGCCGACCCCGTTCGGCGGCTGTGACGAGAACGACTTCAGCGGGATCGTCACCTTCACCCGCGTCGAGTTCGCCGGTATTCCGTTTACGCCGAACAACGAGCTGAACATCATCACGATGAACGGCATCGGTAGCCAGACGCAGATCAACTTCACGCAGGCTCACAACGGAACAGACGACTGTCACGAGTGGTTCGGCGGCACCAGCAACCACAAGAACCTCATTTCCTCGGGCTGTGGCGACGACGGTTTCGACTGGCAGCTCGGCTACACCGGCCTGGTCCAGAACGGCCTGTTCTTCCAGGACGGAACGCTGACCGACCCGAACAACGACGCCCGCGGCATCGAGGCGGACAACTCGGAGTTCAACAACAACGCGACGCCGCGCTCGGATCCTACTTTCTGCAACTTGACCCTCATCGGCGCGGACGGCCAAGCCGGCGCCAACGCGGGTTCGGATGCGGGCATCCTGTTGCGCCGCGGTACGCGTGGCCAGGTTGCAAACGCGATCGTGCAGAATTTCTCGGACGCGGGCTTTGAGATCCGCGACGTCGCCACCTCGCAGCAAGCTTGCCTCGATGCGAACAACGACGGCGTGCCGGAGTCACTGACCGGAGGGATCATCATTCGCTCCTCCGTGTTTGCCGCCAACGGCTCCGGCGGCGTCGAACACGCCAAGTCCGGCGACACCCTGCTGGCCACCTGTACGGCCAACTCCGAGTGCACCGGCGCTGGAGCGCCGACCGGCTGTTGCACGGGCGCCGGTACGGGCACGTGTGTCGTCGATCCGGGCTGCGAATGCAGCGTGCCGGAGCTCTACGGATTCTTCGCCAGCGGGTTTGGCGTGGTCCCCCCCAATGGCGCCGCCACGACGACGACGGGCATCTCCAACGTGTATCCGGCGTTGGATAGCTCCTTCTGCGTCGGCGCCGGTAATCCCGACCCCTGTTGCTCGGGAGCGGGCTCGGGAAGCTGCCGAGAGATCCCGGACGTCGCACCGTCGTTCACCGGACCCGTTCCGGGGGTGCACGATTGCTCAGCGTTCGACGGTTTCTTCGACAGCCTGAGCTACATCGGCGCCGTCGATCCGGGCGCGTCCTGCACCAGTGCGGGATGTGACTGGGTCACGCGCCCGTGGGCGGGCTTCGCACGCGACTGAGGATTGATCAGTCTGCTCGCCAACCGCGTGCGAGGAGGGGGTGGCCGCTGCGCCACCCCCTCCTTTGCCGTTCGGACATTGGTCCGAACGGTGCTTCGAAATAGCAAGAGGAAACGAGAATGGTATACATCCGACTTTCCCATCTCGGGGCGTTCGCCGTGTTGCTGGGAGCCCTGGTGGGCACCGCACCCGGAGCCACCGTCGCGACCGACCCACCGTTCGCGCTCACCGGCGGCGCCCCATCGATCGACGCGTTGATGGATGCCTTTCTGCAGGCGATCGAGAAGCGCGACAAAGAGGCACTGAACGCGCTGCGTCTCACGAAGGACGAGTACCAGGGCATCATCGTGCCCGGCCGGGTTCCGCCCGGCAGCCCGCCTCGCAAAGTGTCGCCGATCGTCGACAAGTATTTCTGGGAGACGATGGACTTCAAGAGCGGCCACTACCTCGATCTTCTGGTCGAGCGTTATGGCGGCGTGAAGCTCCTGCGCCGCGAGCTTCGCTTCACGAAGACGGCGGATGAGCCGGAGCGATACGATTGGTATCGCGCCTGGGGCGAGATCCGGCAGGCGACGGTCGATCCGGACGGAGCCGAGGTGCTGGTTTCCACCGGCTGGATCGCCGAGGTCGGTGGCACCTACAAGTTCATCAGCTTCCAGTGGGACGATTGAGTCGCCACCGCCGCGTTGGCACCCGAAAGCGTTCGCGGCGAAGTGTTACGACTCTGTTACACGCGTTAAATGACCGTGATCCGTATCGACTTCACGATCCGCGTCCGCCAGTTAGTGCCGTGTGTACTTCGCGCTCGATCGAGTTCGCCTCGGTGGAACACGGCGGTGTGGTGACACACAGACGCCGCTCAGGGCGCGTCGACAAGACAGCGGGCGACCAGCCCATTCGAGAGGGATATCGTGAGATCCGTATTGCTTCGTAAGATCGGCATCGCATCGCTGGCCGGCTCGTTGTGTCTGACCGGAGGAGCCGGAGCCGTCGAAATCGACAAGGCCCTGGACGAGGGCGATGCCGGCAACCGCGCTGCCGTGGAAGCGCAGCGCGAGGTCGAGAAGATGAGCGACGAGAGCGATCGTCTCGTCGCCGAGTACCGGCGCACGCTGCAGGAGACCGAGTCGCTGCGACTGTACAACCAGCAGTTGGCGGACGTCGCCGCCTCGCAGAAGAGCGAGATCGATGCGTTGGACGTGCAGATCCGCGATGTCGAGAACGTCGAGCGCAGAATCGGCCCTCTGATGGCGCGCATGATCGACGTCCTCGACCGATTCGTCGCCCTCGATGTGCCGTTCCTCCCGCAGGAGCGAAGTCAGAGGATGACCGACCTTCGCGAGTTGATGAAGCGGTCGGACGTGTCGCTCTCCGAGAAGTATCGCCGCCTGATGGAGGCCTATCAGGTTGAGAACGAGTACGGCCGCACCATTGAAGCCTACAAGGGAACGCTCGACACAGGCGGGGCGAAGCGCACGGTGGACTTTCTCCGAGTCGGCCGCGTGGCGCTGCTCTACCAGACAGTCGACGTCGAGGAGTCGGGCCGATGGGACCCGGAGACCAAGCAATGGGTCGTCCTCGGCGATGAGTACCGAAGACCGGTCCGCGACGGTTTGCGGATGGCCAACAAACAGACCGCTCCGGATCTGATCAAGGTTCCCGTGAGCCCGCCCGAGGTGGCGCGATGAGAGTGCATGTCTTTTGTAGGCTCGCTTGCCTCGCTCTTTGCCTCGCGGCGGTCGCCGCGGGCGCCGAGCCGGCGGCCCCGGGCGCCGAGCAGGCGACCAGCCTCGACCAACTCCTCGACCAGGTGCGCAGCGCGAACGAGCGCGAGAGCGTCGAGAACCAGCGCCGCGTCGAGGAGTTTCGCCGCGACCGCGCGCAACAGGAAGAGTTGCTGGCGAAGGCCAAGGCGACGCTGGCCGCGGAAGAGGCGCGTTCGGAAGAGATCAAGGTTGTCTACGACGAGAACGAGAAACGCATTCCCGAGCTGACGGCCAAGCTGAAGGACCGCGAGGGCACTCTCGGTGAGATGTTCGGCGTCGTGCGGCAGATCGCGGGCGATACGAGAGGCCAATTGGCCAGCTCGCTGATCAGTTCGCAGTTCCCCGGTCGCGAGGCGTTTCTGGAGGAACTGAGCGAGAGCCGGACCAATCCGGTGATGGAGCAGATCGAGCAGCTGTGGTTCGTCCTGCAGCAGGAGATGACCGAGCAGGGCAAGGTCGTTCGCTATCCGGCGACCGTCGTCTCCGTGCAGGGGGGCGAGGCCCAGGCACAGGTGACTCGGGTCGGGCCGTTCAACGCGGTCTCCGGCGGCAAGTACCTGCAGTACGTCGAAGAGACCGGCAAGCTGGGCGTGCTCGCCCGCCAGCCGGAGTCGCGACACATCGAGACGGTGGCGCCTTTGGAGTCGGCGACGACGGTCACGGGGTTCGCAATCGACCCGGCGCGCGGCTCGATCCTCAGCAAGCTGATCGAGGCGCCCAGTTTCGAGGAGCGAATCGAGCAAGGTGGGTCCGTGGGCTACGTGATCATCGTACTCGGGATCTTCGGGGTCGCGCTGGCGCTGTATCGATTGGCGTACCTCTCCATCGTCGGGCGGCGGATTCGCGGCCAGCTCAGCTCCTCGACGGCAAACCTGGCGAGCCCTCTGGGTCGGATCCTCGCCGTGTACGAGCAGCATCGCCGCGCCGATACCGAGACCCTGGAGTTGAAGCTCGACGAGGCGATCATGAAGGAAATTGCGCCGCTCGAGCGCGGCGAGTCCATGATCAAGGTCCTGTCGGTGCTCACGCCCCTCCTCGGGCTGCTCGGTACGGTCGTTGGCATGATCCAGACCTTTCAGGCGATCACGTTGTTTGGCACCGGCGATCCCAAGATGATGGCCAGCGGCATCTCGACAGCGCTGGTGACGACCGTTCTCGGCCTGGTCGCCGCGATCCCGCTCACGCTCTTCCACAGCGTCGTCAGTTCGTCCAGCGCTTCCCTGGTGCAGATTCTAGAGGAACAGAGTGCCGGCATGATGGCGGAACACGCCGAGGCGGCAACGCCAGGCCCGGAGTTGCGACGTGTGGCAGCTGGCTGAGATCTATCGCGCCAACCGCGACTTCGTCGAGTCGGGCGGGCTCGTGCTCGCGGTCATTCTAGGCGTCGTGTTTCTGATGTGGACGCTGATCCTGGAGCGCTTCTGGTACTTGAGGACGGAGCACGAGACCGCAGTGCGCGAGCTGGTGCGGCGCTGGGACGCGCGCCGCGACAAGACGTCGTGGCACGCCGCGCAGATCCGCCGCTCGTGGGTCTCGCAGGTGTCGATGGGGCTGAGCCGCAACATCCCGATGATCCAGACGCTGGTGGCGCTCAGTCCGCTGCTCGGATTGCTCGGCACGGTGACGGGAATGATCGAGGTGTTCGAAGTGATGGCGGAGTCGGGCAGCGGCAACACCCGGGCGATGGCGTCCGGGGTATCGCGCGCCACCGTGCCGACGATGGCCGGAATGGTGGCGGCGATTTCGGGTTTCATCTTCAGCGTGCAACTCGAGCGCCGTGCGGAATTCGAGGTGCATCGGATCGCCGATCGCCTCAGCCATGAGGAACGTCCATGAGATCGCGCAACCGCCGCAAGAAGGAAGAGACCGAGATCAACCTGACGCCGATGTTGGACGTCGTGTTCATCATGTTGATCTTCTTCATCGTCACCGCGTCGTTCGTAAAGGAATCCGGCATCGACGTGAATCGACCTGGAGCGGCGACCGCCGAGCGCAAGGAGCGCGGCAACATCCTCGTCGCCATCACCGAGGGCGGCCAGATATGGATTGACCGCCGCCAGGTCGACATCCGCGCGGTGCGCGCGAACATCGAGCGCATGCACGCCGAGAATCCTCAGGGTACCGTCATCATTCAAGCGGATGAGGCTTCGAAGAACGGCCTGCTGGTGAAAGTGATGGACGCCGCCCGCCAGGCGGGCGTGTCCGAGGTCTCGCTGGCCGCGGTTGCCGAGGAGGGATGAAGTCACGGGTCCTCATCTGCGCCGTGGTCGCAGCCTGCATCGCCTTCGCTCTCACGTACCTCATGCAGGCATTGATCAAGAGCGAGCTGGTGCTGAAGGATGCCGAACGAGGCAAGATCGTCGACTTCGTGCGCCTGAAGCGCGAGCGTCCCGTCGAGCGGGTCGAGCGCAAGGCGCCGAATCGGATAGCACCAGAACGCGAACCGCCGCCGCCGGACATGCAGCTCGCGCCCCAGGAGGGTCCGGGCAAGCTGGAGGTGGCGGCGATGGCGCCGGACCTGGGGACGGATCTCGACATCAATCTCGGCCCTGGCGGCAGTGGTCAGGGCGGTGACAGCGATCCGGTGCCGCTGGTGCGGGTCAACCCGCAGTACCCTCCGCGGGCGATGCAGCGCGGCATCGAGGGCTGGGTGCAGTTGCGCTTTACGGTGTCGACGGCTGGCACGGTGAAAGACGTGGAAGTCGAGAAGGCGGAGCCGCCGAACTACTTCGAGCAAGCCGCCGTGAACGCGGTGAGTCGCTACAAGTACAAGCCCAGCGTCGTCGACGGCGAGCCGGTGGAGTCGCCGGGCGTTCGCGTCATCCTGCAGTTCAACCTCAACCGAGGGTAGTCCTATGCTGAGAATCCAAACGATTGGCGTTGTGTGCGCGATGAGTTGGCTGTTGGCGACGACGGCGATGGCGGCGGACGCCGGCGACCGGGTTGTCGAGCCGGTGGGGGCGTGGGCGTTCAAGCGAATCGAACGAGCCCACCAGGACCTGCGGGCCGAACAGTTCGACTACGTCCTTGCGACGCTCGACGAGATGAAGCGGAATCACAAGCTCAACAGCCACGAGCAGGCGCTGATGTGGCAAGCTTACGGGTACGCGTACATCGGCAAGGAAGACTACGAGAGCGCCGCCGACGTGCTCGGCCGTTGTCTCGCGACGGGCGGCTTGCCGTTCCAGGCCGAGCTGCACACGCGCTACAACCTGGCGCAGATCCTGGTCATGTTGGAGCGCCCCGAGCCGGCGATCGCCGAGTTCGAGGAGTGGTTTCGCCACGCCGAGAACCCGACCCCTGCCGCCTACTACATGGCCGCGATGGCCTACATGCAGGGCGGCGACCGCCGTCACGCAATCGAGTTCGTCGATCGCGCCATCGCCGGCGCCGCCACACCGAAGGAGTCGTGGCTACAGCTGAAGAACGCGATGTTGGTCGAGGAGAAGGACTTCGACGGTGCCGAGGACGTGCTGACCGAACTGATCGCTCGCTACCCGAAGAAGGCCTACTGGATGCAGCTGGCGGCCATCTACTCCGAGACCAAGCGCCACGAGCGGGCGCTGACGACGCTGGAATTGGTGTACCTGCAGGGTCTCTTCGACCAGGACAGCGAGTACATCACACTGGCGCAGATGTACCTCTTCAATCAGATCCCCTTCCAGGCGGCGGCCGTGATCAACGACGGCCTCGACAAGGGTGTGATCAAGGACTCGCCGCAGGCCTGGCAGTTGCTGGCGGATAGCTGGATGCACGCGCGCGAGCGAGATCGCGCCCTGCCGCCGATGCGCCGCGCCGCGGAACTGGCGAAGGACGGGAACCTCTACGTGCGGTTGGCGCAGATCCTGGTCGACCGCGAGGAGTGGGGCGAGGCGCGCGAGGCGATCGCGATGGCGGAGGAGAAGGGCGGCTTGCGTCACCCGGGCCACGCGCAGTTGCTGCTGGGGATCGCCAGCGCCAACGAAGAGCGCTGGGGCGAGGCGGAGCAGGCCTTCGCCGCGGCGCGACAGGATGAGAAGACCGAGAAGGCCGCGGACTACTGGCTCCGCCATCTGGCCGAGCGCCATGCGCAATCGCCAAACGAGCAGGCATCGGTGGCAGGAGACACGAACCCCGCCGGCTAACCCGCGAATCGTCGGATGGCCTGACGCCGGTCCGGGCTTCGTGGTACAACCTCCGGCGTGGCTACACGCGATGAGAAGCCGCGCCGTTGGCGGCGCTGGATCCTCGCCGGAGTGCTGATCGTTGGCGCCTGGTGGTTCTTGCTGGGCGGTGGGTCCGGCGTGTCGATCGACGACGGCAGCCATCTTTTCGTCGACATCGGCGGCGTCTATCAGGAGCGGACACCGGACGACCTCGTGTCGCGACTGGCAGGCGACGATTCGCAGTCGCTGGCCGACCTGTTGTTCCTGCTGCGCGGCGCCCGCGACGACACCCGCGTCGACGGTATGGTGGTGCGCATCCGCGGACTGCAGATCGGATGGGCTAAGGCGCAGGAGATCCGCTCCGCACTCGCGGAGTTTCGCGCCAGCGGCAAACGTATGGTGGCCTACCTCGAGTGCGAGTTCGGCAACAGCACGCTCGAGTATTTCATCGCCAGCGCCGCGGGCGAGCTGTTCGTTCCGCCGGCCGGTCAACTCCTGATCGGCGGCCTGCTGGCGGAGTACGTCTTCCTCGGCGGTGTCTGGGAGAAACTCGACGTCGACATGCAGGTCGTCAAGATCGGCGATTTCAAGACCGCCGGCGACATGTTCGATCGGAAGTCGATGAGCGCCGCCCATCGCGAGATGGCCGACTCGCTGCTCGACAGCCTCTACGCCCAGTTCATCTCCGCGGTGGCGAACGCGCGCGACCTCGAAGAGCCGACCGTGCGCGCGCTCGTCGACCGCGGACCGCTGCGGGTCGATGAGCTCAAAGCCGCCGGCCTGGTCGACGGTGTGCGGTTTCTCGACGAGATCAAGCACGACCTGGTGGGCGCGGAAGGCGCGTTTGTCCGCGCCGATGAGTTCGAGGCACGGCGGCGCCCCGCGGTCGTATCGGGCGGTCGAGTGGCGGTCGTCTACGGCGTCGGGATGATCACCACCGGCGAGAGCGCGGACGACGTGTTGAGTGACGAGTCGAGCGTCGGCGCGGACACGCTTCGGGAAACTTTCGAGGAGATCGCCGACGACGAGACGATCGACGCCATTGTCTTCCGCATCGACAGCCCCGGCGGATCGGCGCTCGCGTCGGATCTGATCTGGCGGGCAACCCAGCAGGTGCGATCGGTGAAACCGTTGATCGTCTCGATGTCGGACGTCGCCGGCTCCGGCGGCTACTACGTGGCGGCGGGTGCGAGCGAGATCTTCGCGGCGCCCGGAACCCTGACCGGTTCGATCGGCGTGGTGCTGGCAAAGCCGAACATCCGCGGCCTGCTCGCGAAGATCGGGATCGAGACGGCGACCCTGCAACGCGGCGACGCGGCCGGCATGGCGTCTCTGACGCAGAGCTTCGACGAAGGCGCGCTGGCCCGCGTGCGCGGGTCCATGGACGAGGTGTACGCGTTGTTCGTCGACCGGGTCGCGAGCGGGCGTTCGATGGAGGCCGAACAGGTCGACGCTGTCGGTCGCGGTCGGGTGTGGACCGGCGAACAGGCACGCGACAACGGCCTCGTCGACCGGCTGGGCGGAATGCTCGACGCGATCGACGCGGCAAAGCTCGCCATCGGTCTCGATGCCGAGGAGAAGGTCGAGGTCGTGTTCTATCCGCGCAGCCGCGGCGTGTTCGAGCGCATCGCCGACGCGTTGGCGACACGCGTGGCGACGCGCGCGCCTGAGTGGTTGGGGCGGATTCGCGGCGCGCTGTCGGCCTTCGACTGGCCCGACGGCAGCATCCTCACCTTGATGCCGCAGATCATCGAAATTCGCTGACGCCTTCGCAGCGGGGCCAGTTGAACTACTCGTTGGTCACGGCGACGTGGCGCCGTCCCAAGACCCGGTCGGGATCGTCGGCGAGGCTCAAGGTGACGATGTAGAATCCGAGGGCCGAGGGAGTCCGGTCGTCGATCACGATCTCCCCGGTTCGCCCTGGCGCCAGGGCCAACGGCAGCATCGTGCGAACCCGTTTGGATTGAACGGCGGCTCCATCGCGGCTCCAGGTGACGAGGAGATCTCTTGGCTGGATCGGATCAGGGTGCCGAAAAGTCTCACCGCCGGTTCGCATTCCGAACCGAAGCTCGATGTCCCGGGCCGCCGGTTGCGCCTCCGACTCGACCACCGGCGCGAGCGTCGCGATGTCCGTCGTAACCGGTGTATCGCCCGCGATCTCGTACACGCGGATGGTGTCGCCTTCGTTGAGCGGTGCGAATTTCAGATCCCTCTCGCGTTCCGAGAGCCAGTCGGTGATCCGAGTCGCCTTGGTCCGGTTCAATTCGTGGTCCTGGCCGGAAAAGATGACCGTTCGCAGGCCGAGCGCCCACAACTCCCGGGTAGCCGCGGCACTTGGCAGACGACCGGCGATCGCCTCGATCTCGTCCTGAGCGGGTGTGACGAAGGACGCCTTGCACCCTGCCAATCGGCGCTCGTGGTAGGCGGCGAGCAGAACTCCACGGCCCATGTGGAGGGCGCCCAGCCCGCGGTTGAGGAACGGGATGTTCAAGACCGCCCAGGGCGGCAGGTCGCGAACAGCGGCGACGTCTCGTTCCGGCGGTCGGATGCGATAGGACGTCGACGGCGGCGGGAACTCGAAGCTGTGTGTGGCGATCGCCGGAACAAACACCTCCGCGACACATGCGATCGCGATGAGCCCGGCGATCACCGCGCGCGGTTTGGCACCCAGCGGCGCGATGAGGGCGCGCACGCCGTAGGCGGCGAGAAGTGCGAGCGACACCGCGACGACGAACAGCGCGTTGCCTGGAGCGCGCACCGCGTCTAGCCCGGGAAGCCAGGGCAGCAGGATCGTGCGGAGGGGCGGGACGGGCGTTCCGATCAAAGGCACGCGCCAGCCGAACACGAACCAGATCGCGATCACGGCGACGATCGCCATGGGGAGGCGCGGGTCGTGTCCTCCGTTGCTCCGAGCGCCGCGCAGGCGGTCCAACAGTCCGACGGCGGCGAGAAGGAGCAGGCAAGTGCCGGCGTAATAGCGGTTCCCCATCGCCACGAAGTGGAGGGGCGTCGGGAACGCTCCGCGTCCCTGAAGAACGCCCCACACGTCACGCGTCTCCAGGTAGGGACCGAAAACCCAGCTGGCCAATGCGGCGAGAGGCACGGCGGCGACGAGGAGCTTCGGCAGCAGAGACGGGATGACCCGGCGATGTCGCCATAGCAGGTAGGGCCCGTAGACGCCCACGGCCATCGCCAGCTGCAGAAGCACGTAAAGGCTCTCGATCATCTGCAGGGCGGTCAGGGCGGTCAGGACAAACGCGTCCCGCCAGCGCCGCCGCGTCACCAGCAGGTTCATGGACAGGAGGATCGCCGGGATCAACTCGTTGCCAACCACCGACGGATGGATGAGGTCTCGCAGCCGCATCGGGTGGAACCCGAACGCAAAGCCCGCGATCAGCGCCGCCGCGAAGCTTCCCGTCCAGTAGTACGCGAGCGCGTACATACTCACGGCTCCGATCAACGGCCTGACGGTGACGACGAAGTTGAACGTCACGAGGGGATCGTCCCACAGCAGGTAGGCGGGGAGCGCGAGCAATCCCTCGCCCAGCATGTGCTCACCGAGGGCGATCCCGGCGGGGACCGGATAGCACATCTGCCCTTCGAAGAAATTGCGCGGGTTCGTCCACAGCGCGCGGCTGACGTAAGCGATCTGCGCGACGTTTTGCTTGATGTCCGATAGCCACACCGCGTCGGCCGGCAGGCGAAGCGTCACCACAGTCGCCGGGTCCATCAAGGCCGGGCGCGAGGTCCACAGAGCGGCGACCGCGAACACACAGAAGGCCGCGATGTGTAAGCCCCATCCCGTTCTCGATTGGTGGGACCTGATCACTGGGTTCTCCGCATGCATCCACCTGGTGAGCGAGACCGGGGTCGCTGCCGCACGAATGATTTGGCGGCAGACACTAGGGAAATCGACTGGTGCGTGCAACGCGATCCGGACCACACTCGCTTGAAGCGCGGCCGCGCCCTGCGGTAATCACTTCGCCAACGAGGATGGGCGAGCCAACGGTCGAGAAGATTGCCAACGCCGCTCCGTTCACGTGTCGGCCATGACGTCACCAACGGCGCGTCGCCGCTGGCTGCCACGGCTCCTCGGTCCACTGTTGCTCGGGATCATCCTGCTGAGGCTCGACCTCGGAGAATTGGCGGCAGCCTTCGAAGGCGTTTGGCTCCTGCCGGTCGCGGGGGCCTGCCTTGCCGTCCTCCCCACCGTTCCGCTGCGCTCGTGGCGTTGGAGGATTCTCGTCGCGGCCAGCGGGACGCGGCTCGAAGCCGTCGAGGCCCTCAACGCATACGCCTTCTCGATCGTGGTGGGGGCAGCGACACCGGGCAGGCTCGGCGAGCTCATCAAGATCGGCTACCTGCGCAGCAAGGGGGTGTCGACGAGCGCGGCGGTGCTGAGCGTTGGCCTCGACCGACTGCTCGACGTGGCATTCCTCGCCATCGTCGGCGCCGGCGCTCTCGCCGCGCACTTTGGCGGACGGTCCGCGGCCGTCGTCGCGTCGGCAATGCTTGGGACGGCGGTGCTCGGCGTCGCCGCCCTGTCGTATGCGTTGAGTGCGCACGGTAGGCGCGCCGCTGGAAGTCTGGTCTCTCGGCTTCTACCGCTGGCGCTGTCGCGCCGGATTCAGCCCGCCATCTCGTCGCTCGGGTCGCAGGCGGAAGGTCTGTCCAAGTCGACACTTGGGGCGGTCGGTCTGCTCACGGCGCTCACCTGGATCGCCACCTACCTCGCAGTCTACCTGTGCGCCGTCGCTCTCGGCCTCGACGTTCCCTTCCTAGATGTTTGTGGTGTGACAGCCGTTTCCTCTCTCGTGACGTTTCTGCCGATCTCGATCCTCGGCCTCGGCACCCGCGACGTGTCCCTGATCGCGCTTCTCGCGCCGTTCGGGGTGCCCGCGACTGGAGCGGTCGCGCTCTCCGCGCTCTACCTCGGCATCACCTTGTGGGTGGTCCTGGCGTGCTCGTATTCCCTCGTGACTCCCGCCGCGAGTGCATGGAGGGGGAGGGCAGAGGCGATCCACACGTGAACGCGCGGGGGGCGGAGGTCCGCCGTCGCGGCCCTACGAGAGTCAGCCGCGGTGCCGCGGTGCGGTTAGGGGGTCGGGCTCTGCACGGCGATGCGCTCGCTGCCGAGAACTACCGACGGATCATCCGCGAGCGCGAGGGTGACGTCGTACTCCTCGTCCGACGGCTCGGGAGATCGAGCGCCGACCGTGATCTCGGTCGTGCGACCGGCCGCCAGGGCCAACGGCAGCAGCGCGCGAACCCGTTGCGAAAGCACGGCGGCATGGCCCCGCTTCCAGGTGACGAGCAGATCGGTCGGCTCGATCGGGTCCGGGTGCCGGAAGGTCGCCGCACCACCGCGCACCGCGAAGGAGAGTGGGGCTCTTCCCCCCTTGCGCGATGAGCGAGGACGCGTTGCCGGCGAGAGCGACCGGACGTCGGTCGTGACCGGACCGTCCGCGACGAGTCGAGCAACGCGGATCGTCTTGCCCGTCGCGATCGGAACTAGGTGCGGCCCCGCCGCCGGGTCCGCGAGCTTCTCGAGGAGCGAAGTCGCATCTCGGCGAACGTGCTCCACGTCCTGGACGTGAAAGATGACGGTCCGGAATCCCAGTGCCCACAACTCTCTTGCCGCGTCCGGGTCGGGCAACCGGCGCGACATCGTGTTGACGATGAACTTCACCGGCGTCCCGAAGGAGGCCTTGCAGGTCGAGATCCGCCGCCCATGGTAGGCCCCGAGCAATGCGTAACGGCCGAGATTTCCCATCCAGAAGTAGCTGTAGTTGCCGGGAAGATCCAAGACCGCTCCCGGTGGCAGGTCGCGGACGGCCTCGAGGTCCTCGTCGGGAGGTCGGAGGCGATAAGGAGAAGACGAGATCGGTTTGCCGAAGCTCCATTCCGCCGCCGCGGGGACGAACACCTCGGAGACGCAGGCCAGCGCCACCATGCCGAGGATGATCGATCGCGGCACGCCGGTGAATACTCCTCCCAGCGCGCGCACTCCGTACGCTGCGAAGAGCGCCAATGGGATGACGACCGCGAAGAACACTTTGAAGGGCGCTCGTCCGGCGGCCACGCCGGGAACGAACAATCGCAACAGCTGCTCCAGCGTTGGAACGATGACCTCCGTCAGCGGCACGCGAAAGGGGAACAGGAACCACACCGCCAGTAGCCCCGCCAGGAGCAAAGGCAGTCGCGGGTCGTATCCGCGCTGGGACCGTGCTCCAAACAGCCGATCGACGATCCCGATCCCGGCCAACGAGAGCAGACTGATGCCCGGGAAGTACTCGTAGCCGATCCGGATGTACCACGGCGGCATTTTGAACCCTTTGGGTCGATGGAGAACGTCCCACACCTCGCGGGTCTCGAGGTATGGCCCGAATACCCAGGCGCCGGTCGCTGCGAGCGCTCCGCCGACGAGGATCAACTTGGGCAATATTGAGGGAATCGAGGCGCGGTGCTTCCAGAATAGAAAGACTCCGTAGATTCCCGCGATGAACAAGGACTGGAGAATGACGTACATGCTCGTGAGAATCTGAAGGCAGGCCACGACGGTGAGCACGAGCGCATCTCGCCACCTGCGCCGCGTGAAGACGAGGTCCATGTAGAGCAGGATGATCGGGATCCATTCGTTCCCAACGACGGAAGGATGCGTGAGATCGTTCAGACGCATCGGATGGAATCCGAAGAGAAACCCCGCGATCACCGCCGCCGCCCAACTCCCGGTCCAGAAGTACGCGAGGGCATACATGCCCAGCGCGGCGATCCACGGTTTCAGGGTGACGACAAAGTTGTACGTCATCACGGGATCGTTCCACAGCAGCTGCGCCGGGACGCCCTGAATCCCTTCGCCCAGCATGTGCTCTCCCAGCGTCACGCCGCTGAGCGGGAAGCACATCCACCCATCGAAGAAGGATCGCGGGTTTGCAGCGAGGGACCCGGCCGCGTAGTGCAGTTGGGACACGCCTCGCTTCATGTCGCTGGCGAGGAGTTCCGAGTGCGTCGCCGAGGGGTTTTTCCCCCAAGTGTGCGGGTCGACCAACGACGGATCGAACGTGACCATCGCAGCGGGTTGTTCCCACACGGCACGCGAACACCACAGTGCCGCAAATAAAAATAGAAGAACGGCTACTGTATGAAGGACCGGGCCGCGGTCGCGGGCGAATCTCATGCCTGTTCGTAATTCTCGAGGGTTCGAGCCGATCCGGCGAGGCATATACCCCATCGGTTGACTCGATGACAAACTCGCGAACCCTTGTGGTTCGCCGACCGTGACCGCGTTTCATCCCAGGTCATTGGCAATACCGTCGTGCTTCTTGCTAGAGAGCCCAAGAGCATGAAATCGCGCGGGTCGGTTGACCCTGCGGAATCGGAGCAAGGAGCTGGCGAATGAGAGTGCTGATCACGGGAGTCGACGGATATCTTGGCTGGGCGCTGTCTCTCCATTTGGCCAGCCGCGGGCACCAGGTGGCTGGAATCGACAACTACTCGCGCCGCGACTGGGTGCAAGAAATGTCGTCGCAATCGGCGACACCAATCGCGCGCATGTCGGATCGACTCCTCGCGTACCACAAGCGCTTCGGGAAAAACCTGATCTTCCACAAGGGCGATCTGACCGACTACAACTTCGTCCTCAACGTGTTCAAGGGGTTCCGCCCCGAGGCGGTCGTCTACCTCGGCGAGATGCCGTCGGCGCCGTACAGCATGCTCGACGTGCACCACGCGGTGTACACCCAGACCAACAACATCGTCGGAACCCTGATGACGCTGTATGCGATGGCCGACGCCGTTCCGGAATGCCATCTGGTCAAGCTCGGCACGATGGGGGAGTACGGAACGCCGAACGTCGACATCCCCGAGGGATTTTTCGAGATCGAGTACCGCGGGCGCAAGGAACGCATGATGTTTCCCCGCAAGGCGGGCAGTTGGTACCACCAGTCGAAGGTCCACGACACGAACAACGTGGAGATGGCCTGTCGCCTGTGGGGTCTTCGCTCGACGGACATCATGCAAGGCGTCGTCTACGGCACGCAGATCGATGAGATGCTCGGCGACGAGACCCTGTTGACGCGCTTCGACTTCGACCAATGCTTCGGCACGGCGATCAACCGCTTTTGCGCCCAGGCCGTCGTCGGTCTTCCGCTGACCCCGTTCGGCACCGGCAAGCAGAAGCGGGGTTTCCTGCCGCTGCGCGATTCCGTGCAGTGCTTGACGTTGGCGATCGAGAGTCCGCCTGTCGAAGGGGAGTACCGGGTCTTCAATCAGTTCGAGGAAGTGTACAGCATCATGGAGTTGGCGGAGAAGGTTCGGAACGTGGCGACGGAACTCGGCATGGACGTCGAGATCGAGCCCATCGAGAACCCGCGGATCGAAGCCGAGGAGCACTACTACAATCCCGATCATCAACACCTGCTGGACCTCGGCTACCAACCGACGCGGGACATGGAGAGCGAGTTGCGGCTCGTGCTGAACGACCTGAACAAATACCGGGATCGTATCGAGGCGCGAAAGGAATCGCAGTTCCCCGACATCCGCTGGGATGGCGAGCGGCGAAAGTCGCGCATCCTGCCCAAGTCGCCGGCGCGGTCGCAGCAAGCGCCCCGGCCCTCCGAAGGACGCGCTCTCGACGGATGAAGTGGTTGGTGACCGGTGGGTGCGGGTTTATCGGAACGAATCTGATTCGCCATCTCCGAGCTCGGGGCGGTGAGAGCATCCGCGTCCTGGACAATCTGAGCGTCGGTCGCGCCGACGACCTCGCCGCCGTCGCCCCCGTGTCGGAAGTGTCCGCGGCGACGGCTGAGTTCCCGGCGCCCGCCGATGGTGTCCAACTCGTGGTCGGTGACGTCACCGCCCAGGAGGTGGTGCTCGAGGCCGCGCGATCCGCCGACGTCATCGTTCACCTCGCCGCCAACACGGGCGTTCTGCCGTCGATCGAGGACCCGCGAACCGACTGCGTGACGAACGTCGTCGGCACGCTGAACGCGCTGGAGGCGGCGCGCGCGTGTGGTGTCGGCGCGTTCGTATTCGCGTCGT
>Ga0307505_10001639_pt1 | contig 17339 bp, 19 predicted proteins | sample 23_S_MG_FD_202183 | JGI IMG/M metagenome (GOLD analysis project Ga0307505, IMG submission 202183) | Soil microbial communities from Populus trichocarpa stands in riparian zone in the Pacific Northwest, United States - 23_S | ecosystem: Environmental > Terrestrial > Soil > Riparian zone > Trees...
CATTCCTCCAAAACGCAGCTGGTTTATCATCTTGTTTATGGGATTCTGGCTGTGTATGTGGGCAATTGGTGAAATTATGGTTCCCATTCAGTTCTTCAAAGGCGAGATCCCTGGAGTAACTGAGATTTTTGTTCTCGCGTGGTTAGGGGCTTGGACGGTTGGTGGAGCGTTTGCCATCTATCTGTGGATCTGGAATCTGATGGGGCGACAGATCATTACCATGCACGGACAGACCCTGACGACACGCAGAGATATTGGCGGCTATGGGTTTGATAAGGAGTTTGATCTCACACAAGTTCGTGACCTGCGTGTAAGTGCGATGGGATTTAAAGCCTGGGATTACTCTGCCAGCCTGGAGTTCTTGGGGCTTGGAGGCGGGCGGGTTGCCTTTGATTATGGCGCCAAGACGTATCGGCTTGGGGCTGGACTGGATGAAGCAGAGGCCAAACTCGTGGTAGGGAAGATGACAGACCGCTATTCTTCAATTGCGAAGAGTGGCCGCACCCGCAACTAATACCTCCCCTTCTAAAAACTTCCTACTGCGATATCTCGACATGTATCCGTACAGCTCATTCTCAATTGCCTCTCATGCCGCATACGGCTTAGTCCATTTGACGCCGAAAAAATTGCGAAGATAGTCCACTGTCGAGAGCCGATTGTGTTCAAGCCCACCTCACTCCAACTCATTGCTGTCTACTCCAGCCAAAGTGAACGGGACTCTTCCAGCTTTTGTGGCCGGCAATCGCCGTTGTGATCAGACCCACCATTCACAAGTAGTTCCGAGATCCAGCGGCGAGAGCCACCACGCGGGGCAGCGAACCGCCTGCCCATTTGCCCCCGTCACACAGAGGAACAGGTGGGAGAGGACTGGCCAGAAGATAGGTGATCTCTCAACGTCTCCAGGTTCCCGATGCCCACCGTCTGATCGTTCTCGACAAAATCGAATCGCCGGACAAAATTGAAAACAAAAATGCAACAGGGCGTACAGGATTGTACGTATAAGTAGTCCCCACAGTGCTAAGTTATTGATAATGCGACACTTGCAACCTTGGATCGCAAATTGCTCTCTCCTCGCGCAAGTTCACTTTCACAATGAGGGAGAGAATAATCATGGAATGCCCGAAGTGCAAAGGATTGATGATGTTGGAACGCTTCTCGGATTTCTTCCTGGCCTTCTATGCGTGGAAATGTATTAACTGCGGAGCGGTCATCGATCGAACGATCTCCAACAATCGGAGAAACAGCCTCGCAGTGAAAGCGGCGAAAGAAGTCGAAGCTGCCACCGTATAACACTCCGACATATGGACAGCGGAGTTCCGGCATGGGCAGACTCGGACTCCGAGGACTTGCGGACTAGAACCTTTCCAGGGTTTGCAGGCAACGGTCGCTTGTGATGTAGAATCCCGACGACAGCTCATGCTCGAATCCTCTGCTTCGTCCTTTCCCCTCGCTCCCATCCCCCGATGATCTTGTGATGCACGCCTCTATCCTGGCGCGGCGCGCCGGTGTGGCGTCGACTGTGTCGTTCCACGAAACGGGACTTATTTCTCTTTAGTCTTTTTCTCCTTGCATGGCGCCGGGCGGCTGAGTTCCGCCGGTAATTTCGTCTGTTCGTCCACGCAGGCTGTATCGAGTTGAGCCTGTGTCAGTCCTGAGACGGAAGACAGGTTGGCTCCATGCAGCGTCGCGCGGCGGAGGTCTGCTGCGCCGAGTTGCGCACTGGTGAGATTGGCTCCTGATAACGTGGCGCCCCGGAGGTTCGCTTCTTGGAGGTTGGCATGGGTGAGATTCGCACGGGTGAAGTTCGAACCGTTCAGGTCCGCTGCCACGAGGTTGGCCGATTCCATGGTCGCCTCATTGAATTGTGCGTGATGGAATTGGGCGTTCGGTGCGTAGATCTCGCTGAGGTCTGCCTTCGTAAAGATGGCGCCGACTCCACGTGCGCCGATCAGCACCGCTCGATACAGTTCGACATCTCTCAAATCCGCCTGGTCCAGGACTGCCGTATACAAAATCGCCATCCGAAGTTTGCCTGACTGTATCTTCGCCTTGGTCAACTGCGCTCCTTCCAGATTGGCCCCCTCCAGATCAGCCTGCTGCAAACCGGCCGAACGGAAGTTCGCGTACCGCAGGTCCGCCCCGCGGAGAATGGCCTCGCGCAGGTTGGCTCCCACCAGACTAGTGCCGTCGAGATAGGCGCTTTCTAAATCTGCTTCAACCATCAGGGCTCCGTCGAGCTGCGCGCCATCGAGGAGTGCTCCTTGCAGATTAGTCTGTTGAAGGTTGGCGTTGGTCAAGACGGTTCGGCGGAGGTCGGCTCCCATCAGGTCAGCCCCTGACAGGATAGCCCGGGCGAGGTTGGCGCCGTAGAAGTAGCTTTCGACAAAGGAGGCGTTGGTCAGATCAGCCGAGGCGAGGTCTGCTCCTTCAAAATGGGCCCCTTCGAAGGTGGATTCGCGCAGTTGTGCTCCGGTCAGGACTGCGTTATAGAGCGCCGCTTCATCGCCGATCGCACGGAACAGATTGGCGTGAGGCAATCGTGCATGCCGGAGATCGGCTCCAGCCAGGGTGCTGTCTTTCAAATCGGCTCTCGTGAGATCGGCTCCCGCGAGACTCGCTTGCGACAAATCACTTTCGCGCAGATTCGCCTGGCTGAGGAGGGCCCCTTCCAGTCGCGCCCGTTCCAGATCGGCTCCAACGAGTTTCGCCTGGCGCAGGTCCGCCTGGCACAGATCCGCTTGTTGAAACTCATGATTTTCACGGTGTTCGAGCCACTGTCCATGGGATTCCACGATCGCCTGCAGCTGCTTGGGCGGAACGGTTCTCTTTTTGTACGTGCTCTCACAGCGGGTGGGGTGACTGCTTGCCTGGCTTGGCTCTGCCGCATGAGTGATGGTCGGCAGGGCGAGAACGAACGATGCCAGGATTGTGGCTAGGACGGCGTGTTGTGTCATGCTGATTCTCCGAAATGATCTGTTTGTTCTGCGGGATTTGACAGTCTCAACGCGCTTGTTGGGCTAACAGGCGGATGTAGGCCACCACATCCTGCATTTCCCCATCCGTCAGCCGGCCTCGCCATGAATGCATGGGACTGAAGACGACTCCATGCTCGATGGTCCGCAACAATTCTTCGTCGGATTTCAGGAAGGAGGAAAAGCGGTGAAAGTTGGCCGGTGCGACCTTGAGATCCTTTGCGTCCGGTCCATCCCCCCAACCCCCGACACCGTGGCAGGCCTGGCACTGGCGTTCATACACGGCTTTGCCGCGTGTGCTATCGGCCGGATATTCTTGCGCGTAGAGGAGAGGAGCGAGCAGGAGGCCGATGAGCCCCAAACTCAGAGTGGCTGTCATGCTCCGGGAGAAAATACGCATCACGCCTCCTAAACAGCTGCGGAAAATCCATGACGGTACATCCAACATTGAAATGTCCTCTTGCCGTCGACCATAAGAAATAATCCTGCAGGATGCTCAAACAGGCTGTCCAGCAAGGCCGCAGGAGGAGCAAGAACCGGAGGCGTACCCTCTGGGTACGTTGAGGATTCTTGCGAGCCGAGAACGACGCTGGCGGACTGTTTCAGCATCCTGCTAGCTTTTCTTGGTCGTGTGGGCCACAAACGAACTATAGAGCTGCTGCATCTTGATGCTGCTGCACTTCGGGCATTTCACGTTGGCGGATTCATGTTCCTTTAGCGTCAATACCACCAACGATTCCTTCCCGCAGTCGAGGCATTTGTAGTCATACATTGGCATGGCTATTTCCCGTTTTATGTGAGGCCCGCTTCTCGTAGTTCTTTCGAAGTTCGATGGCCATGGCATCGAACGCGGTTCTGATGGCTTCTTCGAACGTCTTGTCTTCCTTGCGGGCCGTCATGGTTTGGCGGCCAGGGAGCGTGACGACGATGAGCGCCTCGGCGACGTTAGCCAGCTTTTTGTGGTGAAGATTTTTCGTCAGGGTGACCCGCCCATGAATCAGATCCTGGTGCCTCAGTTGGAGATCTGCCATGCGGGATTCAATCTCACTTTTCCAGCGAGCAGTCATTCCGACGTTTCTACTTTCAATTTCCAGCTCCATGCTGCCTCCAAATTGTTTATTTGGTCTGTTTGGTTTGTCTGATGTTTGGGTTGAATGAAACCAGTCAGATCAACTACACAAACCAGATCGACCAGCTAACCTGCTGCTGGTTGATATCAGCAAGCGATGTGCCGCACGTTCTTGGAGTCGGAGGTATGAGGCAAGGGGTTATGGACTTGAGAGTTTTCCCTTTCAATCCTGGTCTGGCGGTACCAGCCTGGGTGTGAAGTGTCGCATTTTTCCTCACCGGCACTCTTGGTAGTGAAGCTCAATGCGCCAGTTCATGTTGAGACGAATGGGTGAACATGTTCCCTGCTAACCATGCTCCACAGAGACACGCGCACGATCTATCAGAAGCACGAAGGAACCTCTCGCCATCGTCCTGAAGATCCGTCTTCGCGCGGCTCCGCACACTCTAGTGTCCCTCCTCAGTTGACTCGATTGGCCCTGTACATTTACTTTGCGGATGCATATTAGTCTGTGGAGTTTTTCGGTATGATGACTCCTATGTCACCAGATCTGCTGGAGTTTGCGCCGGCTGCTTTGCTCCGCAATCCGCATTTCATGACGGTCCTTCCAGGCTGTTGGCCTCGCCGAGCGCTCCTTGCCGGAGTCCCGACCGAGTCGCGGCTCTTCACCACCGAGCCGCACACCCAGCTCCTTGGCTACTGCCACTGGCAGCCGCACCGCACCGCGTGCAGGACCGTAGTACTCGTGCATGGCCTCGAAGGCTGCAGTGAGTCTCACTATATGCGCGGAATTGCCGCGAAAGCCTATCGCGCGGGATTCAATGTCGTCCGAATGAACCAGCGTACGTGCGGCGGGACCGAACACCTGACGCCGACGCTTTACAACAGCGGCTTGAGTCAGGACTATCGAGCCATCGTCCACGAATTGGCGCGCGTGGACGGACTCGATCGCATATGGGTTGTCGGCTACTCGTTGGGAGGGAATCTTGTCCTAAAGGCAGCCGGGGAAATCGGTTCGTCAGAATCGGCGTTGGCCGGCGCGATCGCGGTCTGCCCGACCATCGATCCGATTCAATGCGCCAAAGCGTTGGAAGCGCCTCGGAACTGGATTTATCACCATCATTTCTTGACCCAACTCAAAAGGCGTATGCGACGGAAGGCGAGGCTCTTTCCCGGCAAGTGGGATCTCGCCGGACTTGACCGTATTCGCATCCTCAGTGAATTCGACGACCGGTACACAGCTCCCGACGGGGGATACGCCAGCGGAGCTGAATACTACGATCGCGCAGGCGCATGCCGCGTGGTCGATTCTATCGCCGTCCCCACCCTGATCATCACGGCCCAGGACGATCCCTTCATTCCCTACTCCATGTTTACAGTGCCGCTGATTCAGCGCCACCCGATGATTCGAGTCATCGCACCCCGTCACGGAGGCCATTGCGGGTTCTTTCACAGGGCGCCCAACGGCGAAGATCCTTACTGGGCCGAGAATCGCATTGTGGATTTCCTGCAGGGAGTGGATTACTCCAGCTGATGTGGCAACGCTGGTTCTTGTTCTTCACGATCCATTGCCCATGGTGTTCGACAAGTCGCCGCATGGCCACCGTGATAAGCGGAGCCCTGCGAGTATCGTGTTCGATCCACGCCGCCAGTTCTGCTTGCCGCACCGCCGTTGTCTTCGACCAGGCCCATTGCGGGCTAAGTCAGCGATTCGACGGCAAGGCGTAACCGCTCAGTCAGCGCTGCCACCGCCGCAACCGGCTTGTCCTTGGCTTGCCTGACGGCTATTGGCTCACCGACGATCACGCGCAAGCGCGGGAACCCTATTCGGTTATGCGAGAGGGCTCTGGCTGTGCCTACGAGATGGACCGGCACAAGCGGCGCACCTGTCACGAGTGCCATGTGCGCAGCACCCCGCCGCCACACACGGTCGCCGCGAACGGCGCCCTGCGGAAAAATCACGACCGCCTGTTCTGAAGCGAGCGCCTGCAACACCCGCGCGGCAGTGAGGTAATCGGCGCGGTTACGTTCAACCGGGATCGCTCCGAGGCCGTCAAGCACCCATGCGAGCAGTCTGGACCGCCAGAGTTCCGCCTTCGCAATGAAGCGCAGTTCGCGAGGAATCGCCGCCCCTAAGACGATGCCGTCGAGCACCGACTCGTGATTCGGAGTGACGATCGCAGGCCCGGTCGTGGGAAACCGATCGGCGCCGACCACTTCAAGGCGATAGACGGCGCGCACCAAGCCGCCGAAGAAACGGCGAACCTTCGTGTAGGTCTCACCGGAAGGCGCCTCATGAGTGGTTTGCCCAATCGTTTCCGTCAGAGACACAAAACACCTCAAGTGCTTGCAGGCGGATTACAGTGAGTGCCGTGCAAGCCCGCGAACAGCAAGTGATATGCCGGATGAGTCCGATGAAGTCACATCGTGAGTATTTTGTTGATCCAACATGGGCTTGCCTTGGGAGGAAGCCCATATGGAGACGTGTTTCTGTCTCCATCCTGGAGAAAAACGCCTCAACCACACTCCTCGGACTGTCGCCCCGTGCCACAGCGGCGGGAAGATACGGCTCTCTGGTGCTGAGATGTGTCCGGACATGAGAAGACACGTGCGCATGACCGTTGGCTCGTGATGCGTCGGTTGTGAGCGACGCGCAGGAATGGTGAAACAAGCGACATGGGCGGAAGCAGCGTGTCAGGCAAGAGGAGGCATGTGACGTTCGGGGCTCGAAGCTACGAAAACCCACATCTCGATCCCGCACGTCTCGGTTTTCCTGCATGCTTCTAATGAAACGCCAGCACCGGACACGGCGTTTTGTGTAGCACGGCATGGGATACGCTGCCGAGCACGAACCGCGTGATTCCCTGCCGACCGCTCGTACCCATCAGGATCAGATCCGATCGGAGAGTGGCGGCCTCTTGGAGAATCATGGTAGACGGTGTCCCGACGACGACGACTCCATGCGCCTGATAACCTATGGCGCGCAGACGTTCTGCCACACCCTCGAGGTAGCCGGCTTGCTTCTCCAGAATCTCGGTAGAGGCAGCGGCAGCATCAGCATTGCCAGGCCATGGCGGCTCTGTCGAAGGCAAGACGGTCAGTAGCGTCAGCTCAACCGTATCGTGAAACGGCTTGAGTTGCAGAAAACGAATAGCGGATTCTGTGTCGGACGGACCTTGAAGCGGCAGCAGGATCTGTTTCATGGTTTTGACCGGGCCGTTCACGATCAATGTAGCGCAGTGGGCGAGGGTGAGGATGCGGTGCGACACACTCCCGAGCAAGCGCTCCTTGACGGGACCAAGACCCCGTGCTCCCATGACGATGAGGTCGACTTTCTGTTCCTCAGCCATCGACACGATCTCTTCTGCGGGAGGTCCCATTCGAAGGTGTTTCGTTGAGGGGCCTGCGTGCAACGGAAGAAGAGACTGCACTCGATTGAGCAGCCGCTCCCCGTCCTCCCGCATGCTTTGCTCAAGGGTCTTATAGATCTCCTCAGCCACTTCCGGCAGCATCATCGGATAGGCGGGCCTCGGAACGTTCAATGCGTGAAGGAGGGTAAGCTGCTCTGCGCGGGCCAAGTATTTCAGGACATGAACGGCCTCATAGGAATTATCCGATCCGTCTACCGCGAGTAATGTTTTCATCGAAGAGACTCCTTTGTTTGCGCACCTGTGTCCCCGTGTTGGGCAGGATGAAGGTGTTGCTGAAACCAGATGAGAGCACGTTCCGCAACCTCTTCAAGCGTGCCGGGCTCTTCGAAGAGATGCGAGGCGCCCGGCACGATCACCAGACGTTTAGGGCAGGAGAGCAGTCGGTAGGCTACCCGGTTCATTTCGATGACCGGTTCGTCGTCGCCACCGACAATCAGCAACGTCGGCGCGGTGACCGACGGGAGATAGGCTTCAGCTAGATCCGGTCTGCCGCCCCGCGACACGATCGCCCGAATCGATGAGGGATCGCGGGCTGCCGCCTGCAGGGCCGCGCCGGCGCCGGTGCTGGCGCCGAAATATCCGATGCCCAGGCTCTTCGTCCTGGCGTCTTGTTCAAGCCAGGCTTTGGCCAATAAAACCCGATCTGCCAGCAGGGCGATGTCGAAGACTTTGCGGCGGTCCTCGGCTTCATCAGGGGTCAGTAGATCGATCAGGAGCGTAGCCACCCTTCCGTGCTGGAGATGGCGGGCGACGAAGTTATTGCGCGGGCTGAATCGCCCACTGCCGCTTCCGTGGGCGAAGACCGCCACGCCGTGCGGCGACGAGGGAACCACCAGATGGCCGTCTAACCTCACGTGGCCGGATTGGATCGTCACGTCTTGTGGGGCTTGCATGTCCGTCGATGATTCCATTGGGAGTCTCTCGAACATCCTGGCCCTGCCCTTACAGGATCAGAGCGGCGACTCCCAGATACACCGCTACACTGAGAATATCTTGCACCACGGTGGCCACCGGACCGCTCGCGAGCGCGGGATCGACGCCCATTCGGCTCAGTCCAATCGGTAACAGGCTGGCGACAAGCGTTGCCAGCATCGTGGTCAACGCGAGCGTGATCGCGATCGTCAAGGCGACCGGTCTCGTTCCGCCCCAGACCAGTAAGCAGGCTCCAGCGGACAGTCCGACGATACCGCCGATGAAGAGAGACCGACCGTACCTTCCCGTAGTAATTGGGCGCCAAGCGTCACCTTTCCGTAGGCCAACGCACGGACGAGGATCGTTTCTGTTTGGGTTCCGACGGCGTCGGCCATATACACGACCAACGGCAGAAAGAAGGCCAGGGTGATGTTGTCTTTCAGCGACGATTCGAACAACGATGCGATACCACCGGCCAAGAATCCTCCCACCAATCCGATCAGAAGCCAGGGCACCCGCGCCCGAACGATCTGGGTAATTCCTTCCATTTTCGGCGGGGCCGGATGGAAGGCGGCAAGACCTCCCATGCGCAGAATGTCGTCCACGTGTTCTTCATGCAGCAGCGCCAGTAGCCGACCGATAGGGATGGCGCCCATGAATCGGCCGGGGGGGTCGAGCACCGCCACGTCGGCATCATGCTGCTCGACGGCGAGCAGGGCCACGGTTTCCGCATTGTCGCCGGTTCGGACGATCAACGGGGAGTTGCCGCGTACGCTACCCAATCGAGCATCCAAAGGAGCCACGAGTAGCCGCTCGATCGGAACCTGGCCGACGAGCTGGGATCGCTCGTCGAGCAAATAGATGTGACCGACTTCGTCCCACGACCGGCTCCGCAATGATTCCATCGTCTCCGCTACCATGGCGTTCGGGTGGGCCTGCGGTACAGCCGCCGTCATCAAGTCCGCTGCGGTAGCCATGGGCACTGATTCCTATGATGTCAGCATATATTTAGTCCTCCGATCCTGCACGATGAGCCAGCACGGATGACTAGTCACATGTGGTCGGACAGAACAATAGGATATAGAGTCCGACCGCGAACCCCAGCAGCACTGCTCCTAAGAGCCACCATTGATTTCGTGTCATGTGCAGGGACCAGCTTTCTCATCGCAATGTGTCAGCAAATCCAATGCCGTTGTCCGGACAGGCGCGTGAGGCGTGAAGGGTGAGGGGTAAGGGGTGAGGGGGCAAAGACATTTGCCTGATCGGTCCTCTCATCCTGCACCCCCACTCCTCATGTCTCCTGTCGCCTTCTGCTACAGCAGAGAAAGTCGAGCTGTAGCAGGACACCCCCGCTCACAAGGGAAAGAGCCGATGGCGGATAGCGCATGGTCTGAGAGGGGAGACAAAGTCTTTGTTTCCACGGTGCTATTCGCTATCAGTTATCGACTATCGGTTCTTTGCTCGGTGGCACCAGCTTTGCTGATAACAGAGAGTCTGCCAGTCCTTTGGGAGGTCACATGGCTGAACCGCTCTTCACAAAGATTCTTGTGCCGGTAGATTTTTCTCCTTGTTCAGAAGAAGCCTTCCGCGTCGCGCTGACCCTCGCCCGGACGTTTCAAGCCGAGCTGTTGCTGGTGCATGTGATCGACACGAGTACCCTGGCGACCTTCAATCAGCTGGGGTTATTGGCGGTGCCATCAGACTCACAGGGTCAGAAGCGGCGGCTGCGCCATCATGCGCGACTCAATGTGCGGCGATTGCTCGAATCCGAAGGGGTCAAGGGCGTGACTGTGACGCGAGTCGTATTGGAGGGCGGGCCGTTTGTGGAGATTGCGAAGACGGCTCGGATGGAGAACGTGGATCTGGTGGTGATGGGGAGTTATGGCGGGCGCTCAGGCAGTGTGGAGAAGATATTTTTCGGCAGTACGGCAGAAAAGGTGGTGCGGACCGCAGGCTGTCCGGTATTGACTGTTCCACTGCCATCCAAGCCGAAACGTTCGTCGCTCGTGAAAGGTGAAACGTGAAAGGTAAAACGTTTCCGAGAAAGAGCCTTCGGCAATCCCACGTTTCACCTTTCACGTCTTACCTTTTACGGTTCCTGAGAAGGAGAGATATATGAGCAGTCAAAAGATGCAGTGGGGATGGGTTCTTGTGCTTGCTGTCACGTGCGGATTCTGGTGGGAGGCAGCGGGACCGGTGTTCTCGCAGTCTGAGCAAGTCGTCGAGGTGACGATCAAGGATTTCAAATTCGTGGCCAAGCAGGGAGTGCTCCGCCTCGGATTTCCTACAACGATTAAGGTCAGGAACGAGGATGCTGAACGGCACGACTTTGGCTCGACCATGTTCGAGGGCCTTCCGACTCAGGTCGAGAAGGACGGAGTGATCGTCTATGGCCGAGGCGTGGGCGGAGTATTTCTCGATCCCAAACGGGATGCGACCATTCGGTTCAACATGTCGCGGCCTGGCCGGTACGAGTTCCGGTGCTCAATCCATCCGAACATGACTGGTGAGTTGCTGTTACTCAGCGCGGAGGCGGTGTAAAAATAGCGAGCGAGACAGGCGGAACGAGCGAGACTAGCGAGACAAGGTGAAAATCCGATCAACCCATGTCGCGCCTTTGGCGCATTTCCCGCACGTCTCTCGGATATGAGGAGAGCACACCAGTGATTAAGCGAATCTTGTTTGCCACGGACTTTTCGCGCTGGGCCCGGCGGGCGGAAGACTATGCCTGCGCCCTCGCCTGTTCGTGGAAGGCTTCCTTGACGGTGCTGAGCGTCGCGGAGTTTCCACCGGGGCTCAATCCCGATTATGTCGTCAATCAGCAATACTTGGCTGATCTGCTCAAACATGCCTCGGCGCAGTTAGCCGACCTCAAAGGGCGTGCGGAGCGGCGAGGCATTGAGGTCACGACCCGGGTGGCCACGGGGATTCCAAGTGAAGAGGTCATCTCCGCGGCGCAAGCGGAGGATTCCGACCTCCTCGTCGTAGGGACCAGGGGCAAGACTGGTCTTGCCCACATCTTGTTGGGCAGTACCGCCGAACGGGTCATCCGCGGAGCCTCCTGCCCTGTGCTGGCGGTACGAACGGAGCCGACAGACACCCAGGATGAGAGGGCCCTGTCGAGGCCTGTCACGCTGGAGCGTATTCTCGTGCCTGTCGATTTCTCCGATTGTTCCCTCGATGCTTTGGAGTATGCCGTCGTGTTGGCCCAGCAGGCAAAGGCCTCCCTCATGTTGCTGCATGTGTTGGAACCGGTGTCCTATGGCTTGGACTTTACCCTCAGCCATATCAGGACACGAGAACAAGTGCGTGAGAGCTGGACGAAACGACTGGAGGGGTTAGTATCCTCCCACCAGCACTCTCATGTGCCGATGGAATTTCGGCTGCGGGGCGGCTTTCCAGCCGATTCAATTTTGGATTCTGCCCAGACCCTGCCCTGTGATCTCATCGTCATGGGGACGCACGGGCGCCGCGGAATTTCGCACACCATTTCCGGTAGCGTGGCAGAGGCGGTTCTGCGAAAAGCTCATTGCCCTGTCATTGCGGTGCGTAGCCCAAAGCTTGAACCTGGCCATCGTCGGGTGGTTCCGACAGAAGCGTCTCCTGCAACGGACATTTAACCAAGGAGTAGATGATGGCAAGCGCAATGAAACTCACAGTGAAGAAGAAAACCTCGATGCGCTCACCCGTGGCGGCATCGCCGCTATCTAAGGAGTTGCCGGACGGCATGTGGGCACGGATTTCGAAAAAGGCGTTCGAATTGTGGCAAGAGCGGGGGTATCGAGACGGACACGCTCTTGAGGACTGGCTCGATGCCGAATCCATCGTGATGGAAGCGATTCATGAAGCTCGCGAGTGAAGCGACATCCGGTCTTTGGGTGCCCCTTGTCCCTTCACTCGACGCGTTGCTCGCTCGGTTGGAATCACTTTCGTTAGAGCCGGGGCCGGCCCCTCAGCGTCAGGCTGCGCTGCGTCTTTCCCTTCAGCCCTATTTTGAGGGTGGTATGAGGAGACTGTTGTCCCCGCTGCCGCAGGAAACCGAACTAGCCAATCTCTTGTTCTATGCCGACTTCTACCCGCAGGACGGACAACTGACGTTGATCGAGCAGTTGCGCGACGTCATCACGGAGCATATCCCACAAGAAGAGCGAGAGTGGTTGGATCCGCTGAAACATTCCTATCTCGATCTAGCCGAATTTCTGTCGGTCGACGAACAGGACCGGCGCCTGATGTTCCGCTCGATAGGAGATGCGCGAGTCTATCGCGCGCCTGACGGAGCGTTTCGCAAGGAATTGCAACCGGGACAGGTGCTGCTCACGAGGCTGATTCGCGAGCCAGGGGATGTGGAATGGGAACGGGCGGTGATCGCGGGCGCCGCAATCGTGTTATCCAGTGAGGACGGGAAAGGCTTGCTGAACGCCACGCTCGACTACCGCCGGCAGCTGGAGATTTCCTCGGGATCATTCGAACTCGGCGATTGGCAGGAATTCGTCAAGCGATATGGGCATGTGCTGCTCTGGATCTTCGCCCGTATGCGGTTTGCCGCACTCGTGGACGCGGTGGGAAGTATTCACTATGTGGCGCCAGGGGGGCAGCCCTACCTGTATGCCTTGGCCCTGTACGACCATAGCGAGTACGGATACATGGGTGAAACTCTCGCAAGCCTTCAAGGATTCGAACGGGAAGCACCGGTCCCTTCACCTGGTGGAACCTCTGCCTCGAAGGACGCGCAGCACTTCGTGCAGCGAGGGATATGCGGCGATCTCACGTCAGCGGTGATCGTGAGGCTGATTTTCACGGAGACGCAGTTGTGGGTGGAGTGTGATTCGCGGGAGCGGCTTGATGCTGTCAAACACACGCTCGCATCGACGTTCGGATTTTCTCTTCATTTCCGCGGCGAGACGTATACGCCACCGCCCCGACAACTCAAGGAATCGGAACTGGCAGTCGCAGAGCCTCTCACGTTGGTGATTTCGGCGGAGGAAGATCGGACGCTCTTGAACGGATTCTTAGAAATCTTGTACCTAGAGTGGGCGGAACGAGCCTGCCCGTCTTTGGAAAATCACATGCCGCGTCACGTCGCAACTGCCGCGACCGGTCGCGAGCAGGTCGCCGCCGTAATTGCCGACATGGAGCGCCACGACCCTGGGATCAGGCGCGTCGGTCATGCCGCATTCGACTATCACAAGCTGAGAGCCCATGTGGGGCTCGACTAGCAAGATGCTGAAAAAGTCCGCCAGCGTCGTTCTCGCATTGCTCAGACCCTCAACGTACCGACTGAGATTTTCAGATGGCGGAAGCACTGGAGGGGTTTTTCCGTTCGCCAAGGTCCATCGAATGGGCGAACGGCTCCACAAAGTGCGGTGGGTACCTCCTCCGGGCCTTCACTCGCTGCGGCCTTGCTGGACGGACTTTTTGAGCATCTTGAATAATGTTGCAGCTGTGAGGTGATTCGATGACGACTCGGCAAAGGCCCGGGCTTGCTGAAACGCTCGAAACCTGCCGCCCTGTGCCGCCGGACAAACCGAACATTCTCAAGACGCTTCTGGCTGTCCAGTCTGCTATGGGCCATGTGCCGGCGACTGCCATTCCTCAAATTGCGCAGATGTTAGGTGTGACGGATGCTCAGGTTGCCGGCGTCTTGTCCTATTATTCCGATCTCCGGACTCGGTCGCCTGGCCGCCACCTCATTCGAGTGTGCATGGGAGAATCCTGCACGGCCAACCATGGCGGGCAGGTCCTTCGTGCGATCCAAGAGCATGTGCGCATCGAGGGGGGTGGCACTGCGCCGGAAGGGCGGTTCACTGTGGAACAGATGTCCTGCGCGGGGAACTGCGCGGTGTCACCGACCGTATTGATCGATGAGGATCTCTGCGGACGAGTGACGCCGTCCGACGTGCCGTCACTTCTAAAACCCTATCCATAAATGAAAACGACGCGCTGTTATCTCGCTAACGACACCTCTTCCTGTGCGGCCGGCGCCGGACGGCTTGCCGATGCCTGGAGCAACCGTCCTGAGATTCAACTGATTCGCACGTCCTCGCGCGGAGCCTTCTTTCTGGAGCCGATGGTGGAGCGAGATACGCCCGATGGGCGTGAGGCCTGGTTCAACGTCGTGCCGAATGACTTGCCGCGCATCGTGGGCGGTGTGGGTGGAACGCCGGTTACAGAGATACCGTTTCTGCAACAACAGACCCGCTTCACCTTTGCCAATTTCGGCATCACCGAGCCGCTCGCGCTCGATGAATATCAAACGCGGGGCGGACTCAAGGGATTGGCAGCGGCGCGGAGCCTTTCACCGGAATCGATCATCGAAGAATTGCGCATCTCACGATTGCGCGGTCGCGGGGGCGCGGCGTTTCCTGTGTGGAAAAAATGGCAAGTCGCGCAGCAGACCGGGTCGGAGCAGAAGTATGTGGTGGCGAATGCCGACGAAGGGGATGCCGGCACCTATTGTGACCGGATGATCATGGAGGGCGATCCATTTCGACTGATCGAAGGGATGCTCATCTGCGCGCAGGCGATCGGGGCAACGCGCGGATATATCTATTGCCGGTACGAATATCCGGCGGCGGCGCGGGCCATGCAATTCGCGATTCAGAAGGCGCGCGAAGCGGACTTGTTGGACTGCGACGACTATCCATTCGATCTTGAGGTGGTGGTCGGCGCCGGCTCTTATGTCTGCGGCGAAGAAACCGCCTTGCTGGAATCGCTGGAGGGCCGTCGAGGCGTCGTGCTGGCGAAGCCGCCCTACCCGGCAGAATCTGGACTACATGGCAAGCCCACGATTGTCAGCAACGTCCTGACGTTCGCGACGATTCCCAACATCATGGCAAACGGCGGCGCGTGGCATGCCTCATTCGGCACTGAAGAGTCGCGGGGAACGATGGCGCTGCAACTCGGTGGTCGGGTGAAGCATCCTGGTCTGGTGGAAATCCCTTTTGGTTTCACGTTGCGCCGAGTGCTGGATCAATTCGGCGGTGGCATAGCGCCTGGCTCGCGGTTCAAAGCCGTGCAGGTTGGGGGGCCGTTGGGGAGCCTGTTTCCCGAAGCGCAACTCGATATCCCCATCTGCTATGAGGCGTTCGCCGGGGCAGGAGCGATTCTCGGGCATGGGGGCATCGTTGTCTACGATGATGAGACGAGTATGGTCGAGTTGGCGCGGCACTTCATGGCCTTCACCGCGAACGAATCTTGCGGAAAGTGCACGCCCTGCCGGGTTGGATCGGTGCGTGGCCGTGAAATTCTTGAACGGATTCAGAGCGGCCAGGGAACCGAGGAGGATCTCATTCTCCTGTCCGACCTCGGCGAGACCATGAAGGCTACTAGTCTCTGCGCATTGGGAGGGCGAGCTCCCTATCCGGTACTGACTGCGATCGAACATTTCCCGAATGAATTCAGGGGGCGTCAGAAAGTCTAAAAGTCTGAATGTCATCAGGTCTCAAAATCGGTAAGGTCTTACGACTTGAAGACTTGACGACGTTCAGCCTGATAGACCGTAGAGAAAGATCGATGCAACTCCATATCAATGGCAAGACAGTGGTCGCGCAACCCGGTGACACGGTCTATCAGGCTGCCCAAAAAGCCGGGATCGCCATTCCGAGTTTCTGTGCGTCCGACCACCTCACCCCGTTTGGGTCCTGCCGCCTTTGCCTGTGCGAGATCGAGGGGCAGAGCGGAACCGTTGCGACGTGTACGACGCCGGCGCGAGATGGGCTCGTCGTGCAGACCGAAACCAAACGGCTTCAACGGCTGCGGCGCAACATCATCGAGTTGTATCTCTCTGAACAGCCGGTTGCCGGTCCCGTGCCGGAGGCGCTGCAGCGCCTGGCTGTTTCCTGTGGGGTCCGTTCCGTGCGCTACCGTGATCCGGCGCGACGGTCAGCCTATCGCGATGACTCAAATCCGTTCTTCACTTTCGATAATGCCGCCTGCATCTCCTGCGCCCGCTGCGTGCGGGCCTGCGATGAAATTCAAGGCACGCATGCCTTGACCATGATCGGGCGGGGATTTTCATCAAGGCCGGCAGCAGGAGCCGGGACTTTAATGGGTGAAGCCACAGCATTTGCCACATCCAACTGTGTCTCGTGCGGCGCCTGCGTGAAGGAATGTCCGACCGGCGCGCTCACGGAGAAGACGGTGCTGGAGCAGGGGGCGCCGACCGGAACCGTGCGCACAACCTGCGCCTATTGCGGCGTGGGTTGTGCGTTCGACGCCGGCGTACGGGATGGTCGAGTGGTGGTGATGACGCCAGCAGACGATGGGCCTTCGAATCAGGGACATGCCTGTATGAAGGGACGGTTCGGCTGGACCTATAACGATGCGCCCGATCGGCTGCGAGTCCCGCTGCTGCGTCGCGGCAACGACTGGGAAGAAATTTCCTGGGAATCAGCATTGGATCGGGTCGCGCAGGAGTTCACGCGCATCAAAAACACATCCGGTCCCGATGCCCTCGCAACCATCTCATCCAGCCGAGGCACGAACGAAGAAAATTATCTGTTCGCCAAGTTCATGCGTTGCGTGATCGGGACGAACCACATTGATAACTGTGCCCGCGTGTGCCACAGCGCGACCGTCACCGGCATGATGGAAACACTCGGCGCGTCAGCGGCGACCAATTCCATTCAGGACCTCGATCTGGCCCACTTGATTATGGTGGTAGGGGCGAATCCGACGGAGTCCCATCCCGTGGTCGGGGCCAGGATCAAGCAGGCGCACCGGCGGGGGGTGCCCTTGATCGTCATCGATCCCAGGCGCACGGAACTGGCGCGGCTGGCCGATCTGCATCTGCAACTGCGACCCGGCACGAACGTCGCCTTGCTCAATGCAATGGGCCACGTTTTGGCGAAGGAGGGGCTCCTCGATCAGGCCTTCATCGCGACAAGGACCGAGGGCGTCGATGACTGGCTCAAGACCGTCGCGGACTGCACCCCGGAAGCGGCTGAAGCCATCACC
>Ga0307505_10001640_pt1 | contig 17328 bp, 16 predicted proteins | sample 23_S_MG_FD_202183 | JGI IMG/M metagenome (GOLD analysis project Ga0307505, IMG submission 202183) | Soil microbial communities from Populus trichocarpa stands in riparian zone in the Pacific Northwest, United States - 23_S | ecosystem: Environmental > Terrestrial > Soil > Riparian zone > Trees...
GAAATGCTGCTCGCCGCGGATGAGGTCGGCCCAGCCGATCGCTTCGTCATGGTCGAGCCGGAAACGCCAGTGCGGCGCGACGCCTTCCGGCACCGGCGCGTCGGCGGGCTTGCGCTCGTAGACGGGCGGCAGTCCGCGGCCGAGCAGCACCTTGCGCCTGAGGTCGAGCTCTTCGGGCGTCTCGTAACAGGCATAGACGCGGCCGGCCTCGCGCAGCCGCCCGAACTCGCGCTCATAGAGGTCGAAGCGCTCCGACTGGCGGACGACCTTGTCGGGACCCAAGCCGAGCCAGGCGAGGTCGTCGCGGATCGCCTCATCGTATTCGGTCGTCGAGCGCTCGCGGTCGGTATCGTCGATGCGCAGGATGAACGTCCCCTGGTGCCGCCGCGCGAACAGGAAGTTGTGCAGCGCCGTGCGGATATTGCCGACGTGCAGGCGGCCGGTCGGCGACGGGGCAAAGCGGGTGGTGACGCTCATTTGCCGGTGTGGAAGGCGTTGGTGATGGGGTAGCGGCGATCGCGGCCGTAATTGCGGCTGCCGAGCTTGACGCCGGGCGGGGCCTGGCGCCGCTTATATTCGGCGCGCAGCAGCTTCTTCTCGATGTCAGCGACCAGGGCCTCGTCGGCGCCGGTCGCCTCGGCGGCCTCGCGCACCGACAGCTCCTCCTCGACCAGCGCCTCGAGGATGCGGTCAAGCAGGCTGTAGGGCGGCAAGGAATCCTCGTCCTTCTGGTTGGGGCGAAGCTCGGCGGTCGGCGGCTTGTCGATGATCCGCTGCGGCATCACCGGCCCGTCGGGGCCCAGCGCGCCCTTCGGCTTGTTGGCGTTGCGCCAGCGGGACAGAGCGAAGACCGTCATCTTGTAGGCGTCCTTGAGCACCGAAAAGCCACCCGCCATGTCGCCGTAGAGGGTCGCATAGCCGACCGACATCTCGCTCTTGTTGCCGGTCGTGAGCAGCATCTGCCCGCCCGAATTGGACAAAGCCATCAGCGTCACCATGCGCAAGCGCGCCTGGACGTTCTCGGCAGCGAGGCCGCTCATGTCGGGCATCATCGACGCGATCGCGTCAACGGCCGGAGCGATCGAGATGACGTCATGGCGGCAGCCCAGCAGTCGGGCATTTTCCCGAGCGTCCTCAAGGCTTTCGTCGGACGTGTACCTGGACGGGAGCATGACTCCCCAGACCTTGTCGGCCCCCAGTGCGTCGACAGCGACCGCCGCCGACAGCGCCGAGTCAATGCCGCCGGAAAGGCCGAGGAGGATGCCGGGGAAGCCGTTGCGACCGACATAGTCGCGAAGGCCCATCATCATCGCCTGGTAAATGTCCTCGGGATAGGCATCGAGGGTGCAGGCCTCGCGGGTGGTGCAGCCCCAGCTGCCGCTGGCGCCCCGCTCCCACTCGGTCAGCAGCATTTGCTCCTGCCAGTCGCACATTTGGACGACGCGCTCGCCGTCGGCGTTGACGATGAAGGACGAGCCGTCGAACGCCAGCTCGTCCTGGCCGCCGACGCGGTTGAGGTACGCGAGCGCCAAGCCAGTCGAGACGACGCGGCTGCGCACCAGCTTCTGGCGCTTATCGTCCTTGTCGAGCTCGAACGGGCTGCCGTTGGGCACCAGCATCATGTCTGCGCCGGCCTCCGCCAGATGCGCGCCGACCCGGTCCTCCCAGATGTCCTCGCAGATCGGCACCCCGAGCTTCACCCCGCGCCACTCGATTGGCTCGGGAAGCGGCCCGGAGGCAAAGACCCGCTTTTCGTCGAACGTGCCATAATTGGGCAGCTCATGCTTGAGGGTCCGGCCAGCGAGCTTGCCGTCCTCGGCAAGGACCATCGCATTATAGACCGAGCCGCCTTCGGAAATCAGCGTTCCGAACAGCATGGCCGGGCCATCGCCAGCCGTCGCGTCGATCAATTTGTCGGTGGCTTCGTGGGTGCGGCGCACGAACTCCGGCTTCAGCACCAGGTCTTCGGGTGGATAGCCCGTCAGCTGCAGCTCCGGGAACATGATGAGGTCGGCGCCGGCCGCCTTGGCGCGCCATTCAAGCATCGCCGCGGCGTTGGCCTCGAGGTCGCCGACGCGCTGGTTCAGCTGGGCGAAGGCGATGGTCAGGCGGTCGGTCATCCTGCGGACAAGCCTTTAGCGACGCCGCCCTTCCGCGCAACGCCTGTCGCCGCTAGGAGATGCGGGCAAGCAAGGGGACATCATGAAACTGCTGGCCGGCAACTCCAACCTTCCGCTCGCCAAGGCGATCGCCGACTATCTGGAAATGAAGCTGACCGAGGCCAGCGTCCGCCGCTTCGCCGACGAGGAAGTGTTCGTCGAGGTCAACGAGAATGTCCGCGGCGAGGACGTGTTCGTCATCCAGTCGACCAGCTATCCGGCCAACGACAACCTCATGGAATTGCTGATCTGCATCGACGCGCTGCGGCGCGCGTCGGCCAAGCGGATCACCGCCGTTATCCCCTATTTCGGCTATGCCCGGCAGGACCGAAAGCCCGGGCCGCGGACGCCGATCTCGGCCAAATTGGTCGCCAACCTCATCACCACCGCCGGCGCCGACCGCGTGCTGTCGATGGATTTGCACGCCGGCCAGATCCAAGGCTTCTTCGACATCCCGACCGACAATTTGTGGGCGGCGCCGGTAATGGCGGCGGACATCCAGGCACGGCTGTCGAACAAGGAGCTGATGGTCGTGTCGCCCGACGTCGGCGGCGTGGTCCGCGCCCGCAGCCTCGCCAAGCGCCTCGACAATGCGCCCCTGGCGATCGTCGACAAGCGTCGCGAGCGCGCCGGCGAATCGGAAGTCATGAACATCATCGGCGAGGTCGAGGGCCGCTGCTGCATACTCATTGACGACATCGTCGATTCGGCCAGCACTTTGTGCAACGCCGCCGCCGCGCTGAAGAGCCAGGGCGCCACGGACGTCTATGCCTATTGCAGCCACGGCGTCCTGTCGGGCGCGGCGGCGGCGCGGGTGCAAGCCTCGGCGTTGAGCGAGCTGGTCGTCACCGACACCATCTATCCGGGCGAGCCTGACGACCCCAAGGGCAAGATCCGCCGCCTGACCATCGCCCCCTTGTTCGGCGAGGCGATCGCGCGGATTTCGGACGAGGCGAGCGTCAGCTCCTTGTTTGACTAGACCTTGCCTTTCGGGCGCTTTCCACTTAGAGGCGCGCCCTTTCCAGATCATTGGAAAAACAACCGGGCCGGCCAGTGAGGGCTGCCGTGTCAGGTTGGCAACGTCGCCCCGAGGGAAACCTCTGCGGGCAACAAGGAGACGAAAATGCCCAAGCTCAAGACCAAGAGCGGCGTCAAGAAGCGCTTCAAGCTCACCGCCACCGGCAAGCTGAAGCACGGCGTCGCCGGCAAGCGCCACCGGCTGATCAGCCATAATTCGAAGTACATCCGCCAGAACCGCGGCACCGAAGTCTTGTCCAAGGCGGATACACCGCGGGTCAAGCTCTGGGCCCCCTACGGCCTCAACTAGGGAGAGCGGGACATGACACGCATCAAGCGCGGCGTTACGACGCGCGCCAAGCACAAGCGGATCCTGGAAAATGCGAAGGGCTATTACGGCCGCCGCAAGAACACCATCCGCATCGCCCGCCAGGCCGTCGAGAAGGCCGGGCAATATGCCTATCGCGACCGCAAGGTGAAGAAGCGGAGCTTCCGCGCCTTGTGGATCCAGCGCATCAACGCGGCGGTGCGCGCCGAGGGACTGACCTACGGCCAGTTCATCCACGCGCTGAAGCTCGCCAACATCGATCTCGACCGGAAGGTCCTGGCCGACATTGCGATGCACGAAGCCGAAGCGTTCAGCGCCATCATCGCCCAGGCCAAGGCGGCACTCCCGAAGGAAGCCAAGGCGGCGTAGGCTTTCGGGGCTAAGAGACAAGGAGGGCGTCGGGAGAGATTCCGGCGCCCTTTTTCATTCGGTCAGGAATTCGACTGCCTAGTCGCCGGCTCGTTCGTCGAGCCGCGCGAGCAAACTCCTCGTCGCGCGTTCCAAATCCCTCGCGAATTGCAGCTTCTGGGTTTCAATGCCGTAGCGCACCGCGAGGAAACTCCGCACCTTTGCGTCCTTGGCCAGCCGCGCCGGATCGTTGCTTAAGGGGGCATTGCCGGCCGGCTGGAACGACGGAGCAAAGCTCCTGACCATCGGTTCGAAGGCGAAAGCGCCGGTCAAATAGTCCGCCGCACTGGCGCGGTATGCCAAGGCGTCCTGGTCGGCTCGCTGGATGAGGCCCTTGCGCGCCTGCCATTCGGTCATTGCCGAACGCACATCGGAATCCACGTAGCGAAAGCCGCCGGTCTCCATCAGTTCGTCATACGCACTTGTCTCCAGGATCAAGCTCCTGACACGAAACACATTCATCAGCTTGCCGTCGATCCGCTCATCGCCGCTATTCGGCCGGTCGAAGGCGCGCTCGAGGGCGGCGATGTCGGCAAGCTGTGATTCACCGTGTCGCTGATAGCCTTCGACCGTCGCCAGATTGCCCTCCAGCTCGGTACGGAGGCTCGTCAATTGCTGGCCGACACGCGCCTTTTCGACGCGATCGTCGTTCCAGTTGCTGACCTGGATGCCCATCAGCACGCCTGCCGTGACAATCAGGAACTCGATCGCGATCGCATTCCAGTTCTGCGCGCTTAAGTAGCGCGTGATTCGCTGGAGCATGTTGAACCCCCCGCCCCGTCAACTGGCGACAAAACCAGGACTGTCCAATCATAGTTTGAGCGGTGGGAATGGGAAGCCGCCCGGCGCTGGCTGAGCCTTGTTAGCCTAGCAATTTATATGCCGGCAGCGTCAGGAATTCCTCGAACGCGTCAGCGGTGACCAACTCGTGCAGCAGCCGAGCGGCCGCCTTGAGGTTGGGTTGATCGCCGAGCGCGGCCAGCTCGTCGGCCAGCCAATCCTCGAACAGGTCGAGGCTGAAGCGCCGCCCATCATCAAACGGCGCCTCGAACCTCAGCCATTGCCAGAGCTGGGCGCGGCAAATTTCGGCGGTCGCGGCGTCTTCCATGAGGTTGTAGAGCGGCACCGCGCCTTTGCCGCTTAGCCAGGCGGCGAGGTACTGGACGGCGACGCGGATATTCTCGCGGGCGCCGGCCTCGGTACGCGCGCCGGTGTGAAGCTCCAGCATTTCCGCGCGGCCGGGGATGCGGTCCGGCATCTTCGCTAGGTGGTTCGGGCCGGTCATCGCCTCGAATCCTTCGAGCGCCACCGGCACCAGCGCCGGGTGGGCGACCCAGGTGCCGTCATGGCCGTTGCCGACTTCGCGCAATTTGTCGGTGCGGACCTTGTCCAGCGCCGCCTGGTTCGCGGCCTCGTCGCCCTTGACCGGGATGAAGGCCGACATGCCGCCCATGGCGAAGGCGCCGCGACGGTGGCAGGTGGCGACCAGGCGCAGCGAATAAGCGGCGAGGAAGGCCTTATCCATGGTCATGGCGGAGCGGTCGGGAGTGAGCCGCTCCGCCGAACGGCCGAGCCGCTTGATATAGGAAAAAATATAGTCCCAGCGACCGCAGTTGAGGCCGACGATGTTTTCGCGGAGAGCGTGGAGGATCTCGTCCATCTCGAACGCCGCCGGGATGGTCTCGATCAGCACCGTCGCCTTGATCGTGCCCCGCACCAGGCCGAGCCGCTGCTCGCTGTAGGCGAAGACATCGCTCCACAAGGCGGCTTCGTGACGGCCTTCGAGCTTCGGAAGATAGAAATACGGGCCGGAGCCGGCGTCCAGCGCGGCCTGCGCATTGTGAAACAGGTAGAGGCCGAAATCGAACAGGCTGCCGGCGATTGGCTGGCCGCCGATGGTGAGGTGGCGCTCCGGCAGATGCCAGCCGCGCGGGCGGACCATCAGCACGGCGGGATTCGGCCCGAGCGCATAATGCTTGCCGCTGACGGAATCGGTGAAGCCGAGGCGGCCGAGCCAGCGGTTGCGCAGGTTCACCTGGCCCTGGACCAGCTCGTCCCAGACCGGCGAGGTGGCATCCTCGAAGTCGGCCATGAAGACCTTGGCGCCCGAGTTGAGCGCGTTGATGACCATCTTGGCGTTGGTCGGGCCGGTGATCTCGACGCGGCGGTCCTGGAGGTCGGCCGGGATCGCCGCGACCGTCCAGTCGGTTTCGCGGATGTGGGCCGTTTCCTCAGGAAAGCCCGGAAGCTCGCCGGAATCGAAGCGCGCCTGCCGCTCTTCGCGCGCGGCGAGCAATGCCAGCCGCCGCTCGTCAAAGCGCTCGTGCAGCTCGGCGAGGAAGGCAAGCGCGTCGGCGGTCAGGATCGCATCGGCGCCGGCCACGCTCGAGATTTCGGCATCGACGCGCGGCCGGTCGAGAATGGTGCTCACACGCGCGCTTCCTGCGTGATCACATAGCGGGTGGTGGCAAAGGTCCCGTCACGGAAGGTCAGCCGCTGCCATTCGGTCCGCGCCCGGGTGGCGTCGTTGAACGGGCCGCTGATCTCCTCGGTGCCCGGCACGACCTCGTCGAACTGGCAGTCGCGATACTCGCCGCCGATGACCCAATAACGCTGTCCCATGCTTTTCCTCCTTACTCGGCCGCCACGAACTGGGCGGTTTCGGTCGATTCGCTGAGCGCCACCGTCGAGCTTTCGCCGCCGGAAATCGCGGTGGCGACGGCGTCGAAGTATCCGGTGCCGACCTCGCGCTGGTGGCGGGTGGCGGTGTAGCCGGCGGGCTCGGACGCGAACTCGGCCTGCTGCAGCTCCGAATAAGCCGCCATGCCGCGGTCGCGGTAGCCGCTCGCCAGCTCGAACATCGCATGGTTGAGGCTGTGGAAGCCGGCCAAAGTCACGAACTGGAACTTGTAGCCCATGGCGCCGAGCTCGCGCTGGAACCTGGCGATGGTGGCGGCGTCGAGCTTCGCCGCCCAGTTGAAGCTGGGGCTGCAATTGTAAGCGAGCAATTTGCCAGGATATTGGCGGTGGACGGCTTCGGCGAAGGTCCGCGCGTCCTCAAGGTCGGGATGGCTGGTCTCCCACCACAACAGGTCCGCGTGCGGGGCGAAGGCGAGGCCGCGCGCGATGCAATGGTCGAGGCCCGAGCCCTCGCGCAGGCGGTAGAAGCCCTCCGGCGTGCGCTCGCCGGTAATGAAGCGCCGGTCGCGCTCGTCGACGTCGCTGGTGATCAGCCTGGCGCTTTCGGCGTCGGTGCGGGCGACGAGGACGGTCGGCACGCCGCAGGTGTCGGCGGCGAGGCGCGCGGCATTGAGGTTGCGGACCGCGGCCTGGGTCGGGATCAGCACCTTGCCGCCGAGGTGGCCGCACTTCTTTTCCGACGCCAACTGGTCCTCGAAATGGACGCCGGCGGCGCCGGCCTCGATATAGGCTTTCATGATCTCGAAGCAGTTCAACGGCCCGCCGAAGCCGGCCTCCGCATCCGCGACGATCGGCGCGAACCAGTCGCGCTTGGCGCCGCCTTCGAGATGCTCGATCTGGTCGGCGCGGGCGAGCGTGCGGTTGATCCGTCGCGCCAACTCGGGCCCGGTGTTGGCCGGGTAGAGCGACTGGTCGGGATACATTGCAGAGGCGGTGTTGGCGTCGGCCGCCGCCTGCCAGCCGCTGAGGTAGATGGCGTCGAGCCCGGCGCGGACCATCTGCATCGCCTGGTTGCCGGTCACCGCGCCCAACGCCCGCACCGGCTCCTCGCGCTTCAGCAGCTCCCACAATTTGAGCGCGCCGCGCCGCGCCAGGCTATGCTCGACGGGGATCGAGCCGCGCAGGCGGAGCACGTCCTCGGCCGAGTAGGGCCGCTCGATTCCGGCGAAGCGTCCGGGCGGGGCCGGGACCAGTTCGTCAAATCTTGTCATCCGCGTTGCTCCGTCGAAAACTGGCTGTGTCACGCCATTCCCAACACATGTTTGCGGATCCGGTGGCGACAAAAAGGGTCGCTTTGTCAAAACTTGACTTGTGCGGCTTGAGCGAAATTGACAGATCGTCGGCGATGTCCAGCAAGCTCTTCCTCGGCCATCGCCTGCGCCGGCTGCGCCGCGACCATGAATTGTCGCAGACCGACATGGCGGCGACGCTGGCGATCAGCCCGAGCTACCTCAATCACCTGGAGCGCAACCAGAGGCCGGTGACGGCGTCGCTGCTGCTCAAGCTCGCCGAGCTGTACGACGTCGATGTGCGCGCCTTCGCCGCCGGCGGCGGCACGCGGACCGGGCCCGACGAGCTTGGCGAGATCTTCTCCGACGCCTTGCTCGCCGACCTCGGCGTGCCGCGCTACGAGCTGGCCGAGCTGGCGCATAATGCGCCGTCGGTCGCCGACGCCATCGCCCGGCTTTATGCGGCGCTGAAGGAATCCTCGCGCGGGCCTGGGCCCACCGGCAACGGCGACGTGCGGACGCTGGTGACTCCCGAGAATTGGGTGCGCGATTACATCCAGCAGCACCGCAACCATTACCCCGAGCTGGAGGCGGCCGCCGAGACGCTTGGCGGCGCGCTCAGCGACCCCCTGTCGATGCAGGAGCCGATGCGGCGGCGGCTGAAGGACGCCTGGGGCATTTCGGCGCGGGTGGTCAGCCAGGCCGAGCTCGGCAACGCCAGCCAGGTCTATGATTCGGAGCGGCGAGCGTTCCTGATGTCATCGCAGCTGCGGCCCGAGAACCGGACCTTCGCCCTCGCCTACCAGCTGGCGCTGGTCGAGTTCGCGGCCTTGCTCGATCGCATGGTCGCCGAAGCGGCGCCGCCCGACGAAGGCATCAGCCAGCTGCTGCACATGAGCCTCGCCAATTATGCCGCCGGGGCGATCATGATGCCCTACGGCCGCTTCCTCGCAGCCTGCGAGGCGATGCGTTATTCGATCGACCGGCTGTGCGGCGAGTTCGGCGCCAATGTCGAGCAGGTGGCGCACCGCCTGACGACGATGAGCCGTCCGGGCGCCCGCGGCGTGCCCTTCTTCATGCTGCGGGTTGATCCGGCGGGGAACATCTCCAAGCGCTACGCCGGCGACCAATTCCCCTTCTCGCGTTTCGGCGGCACCTGCCCGCGCTGGAACCTGCACGCCGCGTTCCAGGCCGCCGGCCAGGTCGTCACCCAGCTGATCGAGACCCCCGACGGCCAGCGCTTCTTCACCGTCGCGCGGACCATCGACCGGCCAATCAAGTCGGACCTGTCGGGCGGGCTGCTGGCCGTTGGCCTCGGCTGCGACATCGCCCATGCGCATAAATTGTCCTGCGCCGAGGGCTATGACCTCGCCAATGCGCCGGTGACCCCGGTCGGGCCGGCCTGCGCCATCTGCCCGCGGCTCGACTGCGGCTATCGGGCGACTCCGCCGGCCGGGCGAATGCTGGCCGTCGACCGCACACGCAAGACGATCTCGCCCTACCCGTTCGTCGCCGGCTGACCTGCTCACGCCATCCCCCGGATGGCGCTCCGCGGGTCAGGGCGCTACTGGCTCCCGCTCGAGCGCAGCTCGGTCCCAGTCGGCGAGATTGGCGGCTCGGTTGTAGGTCGAGCGCAGGAACATCAGCAGCGCCCGCTCCGGCGCCGGCGACTGGCGCACCAGCGCATAGGGCAGGACATATTCGCCGAGCGTCGCATCGAAGATGGCGCCGGCGAGGTCGCCCTGCTCGTCGCGGAAGCCCTCGGGCTCCGGATAGGCATAGCTGTAGAACAAGGGCTCGGTGCCCGCTGGTGCGGAAGCGCCTCCCGGCCAGAAACCGGCGCTGGAGACTTCGTGGCTATAGGCCTCGCGGGTGATGCGGTCGGGCAGGCCGGGGATGCCGCCGGGATGCTCCGGCGCGACGCGGCCGGAGAAGCGGGTGACGGCGAGGTCGAAGCTGCCCCAGAAGAAATGCACCGGGCTGGCCTTGCCGAGGAAGCCGGCGCGGAATTGCTCGAACACCGGCACGATGCGCGACAAGGCCTGGAGCAGGCGGGACCCACTATCCGGATCGTAGGAGCGCGCGGCCTTATCGTCGACGAACGGCGCGGCGTCCGGGATTTCATTTGGCCGGCCATGAAATTTGGACGGCAAGTGATGCCGCTCAAGCGTTGTGACAAGCGCTCCATGCAGGCCGGCGATGCTCTGGCCGGCAAAAGGCAGCAAGTCGTGAGTCCCGTCGCTGACCTGCAAGGCGATGCCGTGGCGGCAGAGGTCTAGCGTCAGAGTGAAGCTGCGTCCGTCGCCCGCGGCCGTGGGCAAGGTCGCCAGCCCCGCCGCGGTCGGCCGCAACGTGACGTGCCAGCCATGGTTGGTCCAGGGCGCGTGCGCCACGCGCAGCTTGCCGAGCATCTGGCTGGCGAGGTGCAGCACCGCGAAGGTCGGCCCGTCGTGGGTCGAATCGAGTTCGGGCCAGGCGCTCATCGCCAAGTTCTTTGCATTTTGCGCTGCGGCATTGCTAGAGCCGCGCAGCCATGGCCGACGATATCCTCCCCCGCATTCAGGCGGCGCCCGACCTAACGGCGCTGGAGCAGCTGCGCGTGGCGGCCCTGGGGAAGTCGGGCAGCATCACGGCGCTTCTGAAGTCACTGGGCGGCATGGACGCCGAGACCCGGGCCAAGGAGGCGCCCAAGATCCACTCGCTGCGGGAAGCCGTGTCGGCGGCCATTGCCGAACGCAAGCAGGCTTTGGAGAGCGCCGAGCTCGAGCAACGGCTGGCGACCGAGCGGGTGGATCTGTCGCTGCCGGTGGACGACCTCCGGCAAGGCAGCGTCCACCCGGTTTCGCAGGTCATGGACGAGCTTGCCGAAATCTTTGCCGACCTTGGCTTTGCCGTCGCCGAAGGGCCGGAGATCGAGGACCAGTGGCATAATTTCACCGCCCTCAACATGCCGGAGACGCATCCGGCGCGGGCGATGCACGATACGTTCTACGTCAACCCGCGCGTCGCCGGCGAGGAGCCGCGGGTCCTTCGGACCCACACCTCGCCGGTGCAAATCCGCGCCATGCAGGCACTGGGCGCGCCGCTGCGCATCATCGCCCCGGGCCGCGTCTACCGCAGCGACAGCGACGCCACCCACACGCCGATGTTCCACCAGATCGAAGGCCTGGTCATCGACCGTGCCATCCACATGGGGCATTTGAAGTGGACGCTGGAGACCTTCCTCAAGGCCTTTTTCGAGCGCGACGACGTCGCCATCCGCATGATCCCCAGCTATTTTCCGTTCACGGAGCCCTCGGCCGACGTCCATGTCGGCTGGTCGTGGGAAAATGGCCGGCGGGTCATCGGCGGCTCCGAGAATTGGATGGAGGTGCTCGGGTCCGGAATGGTCCATCCGCGCGTCCTCAAGAACGCCGGGCTCGACCCCGACGAATGGCAGGGCTTCGCTTTCGGCACCGGCGTCGACCGGCTGGCGATGCTCAAATATGGCATGAGCGATCTGCGGCCCTTCTTCGACGGCGACCTGCGCTGGCTGAAGCATTACGGCTTCCGCTTCTTCGACGTGCCGACCTTGAGCGCGGGGGTCGGCGCATGAAGTTCTCCATCTCCTGGTTAAAGGATCACTTGGAAACGGATGCATCGCCGTCGGAGATCGCCGACAAGCTGACGAGCATCGGGCTCGAGGTCGAAAGCATCACCAACCCGGCCGAGCTGCTCGGCCCGTTCCGCATCGCCAAGGTGCTAAGCGCCGAGCGCCACCCGCAGGCGGACAAATTGCAGGTGCTGAGCGTCGATGCCGGGGAGGGGCCGGTGCAGGTCGTCTGCGGAGCGCCCAACGCCCGCGCCGGCATGCTCGGCGTATTCGGGCCGCCCGGCGCTTACGTGCCCGGCAGCGACATGACGCTGAAGGTCGCGGCCATCCGCGGCGTCGAATCGCATGGCATGATGTGCTCGGTGCGTGAGCTGCAGCTGGGCGAGGAGCATGACGGCATCATCGAGCTGCCGGGCGACGCGCCCGTCGGCTCCTCTTATGCCAGCTGGGCGCAGCTCGACGACGTCGTCCTCGACGTTGCGGTGCTCCCCAACCGGCCCGACTGCCTGGGCGTCGACGGCATCGCCCGCGACCTGGCGGCGGCGGGGCTCGGCACGCTCAAGCCACTCAAGCATGTGGTGGTGGAAGGCTCATTCGAGCCCGCGCCCAACGTCATCATTGAATCGGATTCGGGCTGCATCCTTTTCTGGCGGCGGATGATCCGCGGCGTCCGCAACGGGCCGAGCCCGGAATGGCTGCAGAAGCGGCTGAAAGCCGTGGGGCTGCGGCCGATCTCGGCTTTGGTCGACATCACCAACTTCTTCACCGTCGACCAGGGGCGGCCGCTGCACGTCTATGACGTCAGCAAGCTCAAGGGCGACATCACTGTCCGGCGCGGCCGCGAGGGCGAACGGTTCCTGGCGCTCAACGACAAGGAATATGAAGCGACTCCAGAAGATTGCGTGATCGCCGACGAAAGCGGGACGATCGGCTTCGGCGGCATCATTGGCGGCGAGACCACCGGCGTCGACGAAGGCACGACGGACGTGTTGCTGGAATGCGCCTGGTTCGACCCGGCGATGATCGGCACCACCGGCCGCCGCCACTCCATCAACAGCGACGCCCGCGCGCGTTTTGAGCGGGGCATCGACCCGGCCAAGCTGGCAACCGCCATCGAAGACGCGGCGCAGATGATCATCGACTTGTGCGGCGGGGAAGCGTCCGTGCCGCGCATGAGCGGCGAAATGCCGGCCACCGACAAGGTGGTTACATATCGGCCTGAAAGGCTCGCGGCGCTGGGGGGCATGACGCTGGACGCCGAAGAACAACAGGCGATCCTCGGACGGCTCGGATTCGAGAGAATCGAGACAGACGCCGCCGCGGGCAAGTGGGCGATCCGCGCCCCGACCTGGCGGCCGGATGTCGACGGTGAGGCCGATATCATCGAGGAAATCACGCGCATCGGCGGCTATGACCGGATCGTCGCCGCGGCCTTGCCGCGCGACGAGGGCGTAGCCAGGCCGACCGCGACCCGCTCGCAGATTGCCGAGCGGCGGCTGCGGCGGGTGGCAGCGGCGCGCGGGCTAAACGAGGCCATCAACTGGAGCTTCATCTCCGAGGAGCAGGCCGACGAGTTCGGCGGCGCGGCGGACGTCCTCGCCAATCCGATCAGCGCCGACATGAGCCATATGCGCCCGTCGCTGCTGCCGGGCCTGATCGCCGCGGCGCGCCGCAACCTCGACCGCGGCGCCGCCAGCGTCCGGCTGTTCGAGGTCGGGCGGCGCTATCTAGAGGAGGGCGAACGGCCGACCGCGGCCGTGCTGCTGTCGGGCGAGCGGACCCCACGCGGCTGGCGGAGCGGCAAGCCCGAGGAATTTTCGGCGTTCGACGCCAAGGCTGAAGCGCTGGCGCTGCTCGAGACCGCCGGGGCGCCGGTGCAGAATCTGCAGCTGGTCATGGACGCCGGGCCGACCTGGCATCCCGGCCGCTCGGCCAAGCTGGGGTTGGGGCCGAAGACCATTTTGGCGGCGTTCGGCGAGCTGCATCCATCGCTGACCCGCGGGCTGCCCGTCACCGTCGCCGCCGAACTGTACCTCGACGCCATTCCGGCGCCGCGCAACACCGGCCGGGCTCGACCGGCCTTCGCGCCGCCGCTGCTGCAATCGGTGACGCGCGACTTCGCATTCGTCGTTCCCGACGACCTCGCCGCCGAGACTTTGGTGCGGGCCATCCGGAGCGCGGACAAATCGGCGATCACTGGCGCCCGGGTCTTCGACCGCTACCAGCCCGAAGGCGGCCCGCTCAGCCTGGCGATCGAAGTCGTGCTGCAGCCGGGCGAGCAGAGCTTCACGGAAGCCGAAATCGCTGAAATCTCCAAGCGCATCATCGCCGCAGCCGAGAAATTGGGAGCGACGCTCAGGAGTTAAGGACGTTGATCGCGGCGTGGACGCGCGCCTCGATCTCGTCGCGCTTGAGCCCTGCGGGGATGACCTCGCCGACGCGCACCCGGATTACGCCGGATTTCTTGATCAGGCCGCGGCCCCACAATCTGCCGCTGTCGTGGGCGACCGGGACAACCGGCAGGCCGAGCGCTCGGTAGAGGCCGGCGAAACCGGCGCGTAGCTCGGGATGCTCGCCGTGCGCCACCCTCGTGCCTTCGGGAAAGATCGCCACCGGCCGGCCCTGGGCAATGGCCTGCTTGGCTTCGGCCAGCATGTTGCGCAGCGCCTTGGCGCCAGCTTCGCGGTCGACGCCGATGACGCCATAACGCCGAGTCACCCAGCCGAAGAGCGGGATGGTGGTCAGCTCGCGCTTCATCACCACCACCGGCTTCCTTGCAAAGCGCAGGGCTTCGATGGTCTCGACCATGGCTTCATGCTTGAACGCGATGAGGAACGCGCCTTCCGGCACCTGGCCTTCGACGGCGAAGCGGATGCCGAGCACGTGGCGGACGATGAAATGGTGGAAGTTGGACCAGCCGTGGACGGTGGCCTGTACCGGCCGGTCGCCGAACGGCGAGACGGCGATCACCGTCAGCACATAGACCAATGTGCCGGGATAGAAGAGCAAGGCGAACAGCAGCGAACGGACCAGCGCCATCAGATGTCCAGCCAGACGGCCACCCGGCGCAGCAGATATTTATTATATTCGCCGAACAGGGTCATGAACCCCGGTTCGGAGCGGACGGCGTCAGGCAAGACCGCGAAATCGTCGCCAAGCTCGCGCCGGAACTCATAGCGGGCGCGGCGCATGTGCCAGTCGCTGGTGATCAGCCGCACCGACTTCATCTTCTGGCGCACCAGCCAGCGCCTGGTCTCTTCGGCGTTGGAACGGGTGTCGACCGATTCCGAGCCGAGGTCGACGCAGCACTGAACCAGCTTGCGGCGACCGCCGAGGCGATGGACGAGGTCGGCCTTGGTGACCGCCGGGTCGGCACCGGCGACCAGCATCCGCCTGCCCTTGCCTTCGGCTAGCGCCTCCACCCCATGCTCGATCCGGCCGGAGCCGCCGGTGATGACGACGATGCCATCAGTCTTGCCGGCGGAGGCGGGCGCAGGCTTGCCGAGCGTCACCCCGAACAAGGCGAAGCCGAGGCCATAGAGGACGAGCAGCAGCGAACCGAAACGCAGGATCATAGGGACGACCGCAATGCGCGAAGCACGGCCTGGCGCGCAACCAGGGTAGCGACGATTGTCCCGATCAAAGGCAAGGCGGCGAGCAGCAAGACGTCGCCGATCTCGAGCAAGGGCCCGCCGGCAAAATCCTCGACCCATACCGCCCTGCCGCCGGCGACCAGCAGCAGGACGACGCCCGCCGCCGCTGCCCCGGCAAGGCCGCCGGTCAGGGAGTCGAGCGCGATCTTGCGTTGGAAGAGGCCCGCCACCTGGTCGTCGGTGGCGCCGATGCCGTGCATCACCTCGATCGTCGAACGGTTGGTGTCGAGTGCGCCGCGCGCCGCCAGCACCACTGCGGCGGCGGTCGCGGCGGCGATCAGCAGGACGAGCGCGAACGACAGCCAGGTCAGCGAGCGGATAGCGCGCAGCATCGGCGCCAGCATGACTTCATGCGCGACGAACCGGGCGCCCGGCACCGCCTTCTCGACCCGCGCGGCGACAGCTTGCGGTGAAGCGCCGGGCTTCAGGTCGACATCGATCAACGCCGGCAGTGGCAGGTCGGCCTCCGCCCCGGCCGGCCCGAGCCAGCGCTCGAGGGTCTGGCGCATCTCGCTTTCCGGGACCGGCCGGACGGCGGCGACGCCGGGCGCGCCCGCGAGAGCGCGCAGCGCCAGCGGCGCCTTCGCCGCGCCGTCCGCGATCTGCACCGAGAAGCGGCTCTCGACGCCCTGAGCGACGACACCCGCGGCATTGGCCAAGGCCAAACCGGCGGCGGCGATCACCACCATGACAAACATCATGATGGCGATGACGTAGGGCGTCGGGCCCTGTAGCCGACCGCCGGGCAGCAGCCGGCGCTCCGCAGGGGAAGCGGCGAGCCAATCAAGCATCGGCCCGGGCCGATCCAGCCGGCGACGGCGGGTTTTTGAGCGCCCCTGTCGGGTCGACCATCGCGCCGTGATCGAGGCGGATGATCTGGGCGCCCGGAGTCGCGGCGATTAACGACACGTCGTGGGTGGCGATGATGATGGTCGTGCCGAGCCGGTTGAGCGCGGTGAGGAGGTGCAGGATGCGCCCCGCCATCTCGGCGTCGACGTTGCCGGTCGGCTCATCGGCGACCAGCAGCTCGGGCCGGGCGATGACGGCGCGGGCGATCGCGACGCGCTGTTGCTCGCCGCCGGACAAGGTCGGCGGGCGGGCGCTGGCGCGGTCGGCGAGCCCGACCCAGGCGAGCATCTCGCGGACCGAGCTTTCGACCTCGGCTTCATCCTGGCCAGCGATGCGCAGCGGCAAGGCGACATTGTCGAAGGCCGACAAATGGCGGACCAGCCGGAAGTCCTGGAAGACGACGCCGATGCGCCGGCGGTAGTGCGGCAAGGCTTCGCGAGGGGCTTCGCCGAGCTCTTCGCCGAACAAGGATATGCTGCCGCGGGTCGGCCGCTGGGCGAGGTACAGCAATTTGAGGAGCGAGGTCTTGCCGGCGCCCGACGGGCCAGTGAGGAAATAGAAGCCGCCGGCGGCTAGCCGGAAGTCGAGATCGCGAAGCACCTCCGCTCCGGTGCCGTAGCGAAGGCCAACGCGATTGAATTCGACGATCGTCGCCAGCTGATCAATCCCTTGCCCGGCCGCGCGCGGCCCTCGTCCCGCATTCCTCGCACAGGCCGGCCCGCCTTGCCAATGCCGGCCACATGCTGTTTACCGGACAGCCAGTTCAAGCAGGAGCCGGAAGGCAAAAGATGATCCTCACCTGCCCAGCCTGCGACACCAAATATGTGGTCAAGGACGGCGCCATCCCGGCGGGTGGCCGCCAGGTCCGCTGCGCGTCCTGCAAGCATAGCTGGCACCAGGATCCGGAAGTTACCGATGACGACGGCGAGCAGAGCCTCGCGGAAGCCGCCCTCATCGAGCCACGCAGCGGCCCCGAGGCCGAGGAGCGCGCGTACCAGGAAGCGATGATCGGCGACGAGCGTGGAGCGGTGACAGACGACCTCGACGTCGCCGCGGCGCCGGCCGAGACCGTCGGCGACTCTGAGCCGGCGGCGCCGCCCGAGCGGGACGATTGGCAGGACGCTGCAGTGGATTCCAAAGTCACCGAGCCGCACTCCGACGCGGCGGAATGGACCGGCGGCCGCGGCGAGGGAGAGACGAGCGAATTCGAGCCGTTTTACGAACCCGAGCCCGTCGATGCCCCGCGGAGACGCGTGCCTTGGCTGCTGGTTGTCCTGCTGCTGGTCGCGGCGGCGGCGGCGGCGGGCTGGTACCTCGCGCCGGAATCGGTGCGGGCGCGCCTGGGGCTGACGGGGGACGGCGCGACGCCTTTGGAAGTCATGGTAACCAACAG
>Ga0307505_10001641_pt1 | contig 17308 bp, 14 predicted proteins | sample 23_S_MG_FD_202183 | JGI IMG/M metagenome (GOLD analysis project Ga0307505, IMG submission 202183) | Soil microbial communities from Populus trichocarpa stands in riparian zone in the Pacific Northwest, United States - 23_S | ecosystem: Environmental > Terrestrial > Soil > Riparian zone > Trees...
CCCGCCCGGAGCCTCGGGCGGCAGCACCTCGCGCCCAAAGAGCAGCGACAGCGACGCTGGGATGTCGCGGTAGGAACTGTCGGTATGCCAAACCACGTTGGTCGCCTGCGCACGCACGCGAGGGTCGTCCGGCGGTAGGGTGCTTCCGTCCGGTCCCGTGTTGCCTACGTTGTAAATGGCAGCGGTTCCCTTGGTCTTTTCCTCGTCGATGTAGTCCTCGAGCGGGCCCATCTGCTGGGAGAAGCGGATGAACTCTTCATGGGTGAAATGTTGGTTGCGGATGCAGACTACATAGTACTGCTCGATCAACTCCCAGACCCGTTTGGCGGACGCTGCCGCCGGTTCACTCGACAGGTCGAACCCGATGACCTCTGCAGCGAATGTCTTTCCAAGTTTCCTGACGACGATGTCTTGGCTCTTGTGCATCGATTAGCTCCTGGAAGAGGTAGGTGGTGCCGTCGTCCCGGCTCTCCGCTGCTGGTGGGTCTAGCGCAACTCGCGACGCAGAATCTTTCCGGTCAAGGTCTTCGGCAGCTCGGGCACGACCTTGATCAAGCGCGGCCGCTTGTAGGCAGCCAAGTGCTGGTTGCAGAAGTCGACGAGCTCGTCTTCGTTCAGCGTCTGGCCGGGCTTGAGGCTGATCACCGCCTTGACCGTCTCGCCGCGGTAGCTGTCCGGTGCCCCCACCACTGCGGCTTCGCGGATCGCGGGATGCATGTACAGAACGTCTTCGACTTCCTTCGGCCAAACCTTGTAGCCCGAAGCGATGATCAGATCCTTCTTGCGGTCGACGAGGTAGAGCCAACCGGCTTCGTCCATGCAACCGACATCGCCGGTGCGCAGATAGCCGTGCAGCAGCGCCTCGTCCGTCTCGCGCGGACGCTGCCAGTAGCCGCTGACGATCTGCGGGCCGCGCAGCATGATCTCGCCCACCTGTCCGTGCGAGACACGCTGGCCCGCGTCGCCGGCGACATAGGCATCGGTGGCGAAGACAGGCACGCCGATGGACAGCGCGCCGTTCGCGTCCGTCGGCGTGCGGCATCCGCAAGGCACGGCCACGGCCAGCGAGGTGCTTTCGGTCAGCCCGTAGCAGTTGTGGATCTCCAGGTCGAACTTGCGCGCGAATTCGCGCGCGACTGCCGTGGGTACCGGGGCGCCGCCGCTGAAGACGTGCCGCAGCGTGCGCAGTTGCCGAGGCTGCACCTGCGGCGAGTTCATGATGGCGATGAAGGCCGTGATGGCGCCCACCGCGAACGCCGCCTGATGCTCGAACGCTGCCTCGCTGATGACGTCGGGGTGAAAACGCATCGTGAGGATCAAGGGCGCGGCCGCGGCGAAGGCGAGCGCTATGTGGCCGCCGATACCGGTGATGTGGAACAGCGGCGCGATACCGAGCACTGGCGCGCCGTCCTCGAGGCCGACCCAGGCGCGCCACAGGTCGGCCTCGAAGGCCAAGCCGCCGTGCGAGACGACGGCCCCCTTGGGTACGCCCGTCGTTCCCGAGGTGTAGACGATCATTGCCGGCGTCGCGCTGTCGATGCGCGGCCGCGACGCAACGGCGCCATCGCCTTCGACCAGCAGGCTCATCAGGTCCGGGATGCCGGGGTCCGCGGGCAGGTCGGTGGCGGTGAAGATGCGCGCATCGGTGCGCCACTGCAGGTCGCGCGGGCTGGTCGTGACCGCACGCACGCCAGGAAACTCGTGGAGGACCTGGCACGCCACGTCGCGATGCAGGTCCCGCTGCGTCACCAGCACCCGTGCGTCGCTATCCTGCAGCAGCAGGCGCAGTTCCCGCGGCCGGCTCATCGGATTGACGGTGACGGCAATCATTCCGGCCTTCCATGCGCCGACAAGGCAGATGACGAACTGCGGAATGCTCTGCATGAAGAGAGCCACGCGGTCGCCTGCTTCGATGCCCGCAGCGATGAGCCAGTGCGCAAAGCGATCCGAAATCCTATCGAGGTCGGAATAGCTCAGGCTGGCATCGAAGTACTTGATCGCGGGTGCCTCGCCGGCCCGCGCGACGGCGTCCTCGAACAGCGATAGCGCATCCCGGTAGCGTGGGGCGAAGCGCGCCGCGGTGTCGCCCGCATAGGTGCTCAGCCAGGGCTGGGGCAGATCATCACCGCGTGTCGGGTTCATCGTGTACTCGGCCGCGGGTCAAGCGCCGAAGCGCGTTTCGGCGATGCCATGCACGCCGAGCCCCTGCACAGCAAACAGCGAACCACTCAGTGGGTCGGTTGCCTTCAGGCGGCCCGACGGTGTCTCGCGCAGCGAGGTCACGAACAACGTATCGAGGCCTGGCCCGCCGAACATCACGCTCGTCGGGTGCGGCACGGGCATCTCGAGCGTGCGATCGATGCGGCCCTGGGGGGTGATCCTTAGCACCCGGCCGACCGTGACGAGCGCCACCCACAGACAGCCTTCGGCGTCGACCGTCGCCCCGTCGTTCAACGCGCCATGCAGCGCTGCATCGAAGAACAGACGCCGGTCGTGCGGCGTGCCGCTATCCCGGTCGTATTCGTAGGCCCAAACCCGACGGCGCAGGCTGTCGCCGAAATAGAAGCGTCCGCCGTCGGGGCTGAAGCACGGGCCATTGCTGATATGCAGGTCCGACTCGACTTCATCGGCCTGCAGGTCGGTACCGAGCCGGTAGAGCTTTGCGCGCGCCTCCTGCACGCCGGCCCGTACTGAGGTGCCTGCCAGGAAGCGCCCCTGCCGGTCGACCTTGCCGTCGTTGAATCGAACGCTGGTATTGCCGCGTTCGGGCAGGGCGATCGGCTGCAGGTCGCCGGTCTCGAAGTCGAAGGCATAAAAACCGTCGTCGAGCGCAACGACCGCGCCGCCGGCCTTGCGCACGGTCATTGAGCCGATCAGCGCGCCGGCGATTCGCCACTCGCGCTCGATGCCGTCGGCGCCGTTGCGCACGATCAGACCCCGCATCGAGTCCAGCCAGTAGAGGGACGCGGAGACGGGATCCCACAGCGGCCCTTCGCCAAGCATCGCCCGCCGGCTGCCAATCTTGTCGACCTGCACCATCACGCCGCCATGCTCACCTGCGATCCAAGGTAGATGCCTTGCACCAGCGGCGAATCCAGAATGTCCTCGGCCGGTCCACGCAGCGCGAACGTCGAGTCCGCGAGCACGACAACTTCTTGCGCGCAGCGGCGCGGCACGGCCAGGTTCTGCTCGGTGACGATCAGCGCGACGGTCTTCGAGATATCGCGGATGGCCTCGGCCATCTGCTCGACCAGGATCGGCGACAAGCCGTGCGAGGGCTCGTCGAGCATCAGCAGCTTGGGCCGTCCGAGCAGGCCGCGGCCGATGGCCAGCATCTGTCTCTCGCCGCCGGACAAGGTGCCCGCTGCCTGGCCCCTGCGTTCCTTCAGGCGCGGGAAGAGGGTGTAGACCTCTTCCATCGAGCGCCGCACCGCAGCCGGGTCGCCAGGCTTGGCGAGGCCACCGACTTCGAGATTTTCGGCCACCGTCATGCTGGCGAAGACTTGGTGCCCTTCGGGCACGAGGATCAAGCCGGCGCGCGCACGGTGCCACGCGGTCGTGCGAGTGACATCCTCGCCCTCCAGGCTCACCGACCCCTTGTTCGGCGCCAGCAGGCCGGCCATGCAGCGCAGCAGCGTTGTCTTGCCGGCGCCGTTGGTTCCAAGGATCGCGAGGCCGCGGCCCGGCGAGACAGAAAAGCTCAGGTTGCGCAGGATCGTGCGCTTGCCGTAAGCGACCGAAAGATCGCGGACTTCAAGCATGTGGCGAGCCCCCGAGATAGGCCTTCAGCACCGCCGGATTGCTGCGGACCTCGACGGGCAGCCCCTTGGCGATCACCGCGCCGCCCTCCATGACGATGACCTCGTCGGCGATGTCCATCACAAAGCGCATGTTGTGGTCGACGAGAACGACCCCCTTGCCATCGGCGGCGAACTCCTTGATGCAGCGCGTGAGCAGCAGCAGGTCCTGTCCAGTCAGACCCACGCCCGGTTCGTCGAGCAAGAGCGTGCGCGGATCGGTGGCGAGCGCCAGTGCCACGCCCAGGCGCCGAGCTTCGCCAAACGGCAGTTCGGACGGCGTGTCGTTCTGGCGGTGCGTCAGCGCAAGACGCTCGAGGATGGCGCGGGGGTCGACTGCGGTGCCCGTATTCAGGCTCGCGGTGGCAACGTGCTCAATCACCGTCATGCTGTTGAAGAGGCGCGTGCCCTGGAACGTACGCGTGACCCCGGCGCGTGCGGCGCGCGACAGGCTCCAGCGCGACGGCACCTTGCCTTGGATGCGGATCGTGCCGCTCGTCATCGGCGTGATGCCGCTGATCGCGTTGATCAGCGTGGTCTTGCCGGCACCATTCGGGCCAATCACCGCCGTGCAGGTACCGGCACGAACCTCGAGCGAGACGTCGACGACGGCGCGCAATCCACCGAAGGACACGTTGACACGTTCGGCTTCGAGCAGAGGTGCCATGACGTCAGACGGTTGGGGTTTTCGCTTCGGCCGCCGCCGGTTCGCCCTGCGTGCTCGGCTGCGCTGGGCCCGCGCGTCGATGGGCGACAGCCCGGCGGGCCAAGCTTTGCAGCCCACCCGCCACGCCGGTGGGTGCGACCAGTACGACAAAGAGCAGGAGGCAACCGTAGATCAGCGTTCCCAGCCCTTCGAGCTCATAGGCGCGTAGGGCCTCGGGCACGCCGATCACGATCGACGCGCCGATGATCGGTCCCACCGCCGTGCCGCTGCCGCCGATCATGATCATCACCAGTGGCGCGAACGCCGCATGCGCAAAGGTGAACGAATCCGGCGTGATGAAGGCCACCATGTGCGCGTAGACGAGGCCGATGCTCGTGCCGAGCATGCTGGCGGCGACGAATGCGCGGCGCTTTTCGCGCGGCACATCGATGCCGAGCGATGCGGCCAGGACCTCGTCCTCGCGCACCGCCAGCCACGAGCGACCCGTCTTGCGGCGCAGCAGGATCGACGTGCCCACGCTCAGCGCGGCGGTCATGGTGAGCAAAAGGACCAGGTATTCCATCGGCTCATTGATCTTCACGAGCGCAAGGTCGAGTGCACCTGGTAGCCCGCCATCTTCCAGCGGTCCGCCGGTGGAGATGCCACCCAGGCCTCCGGTCACGCTGGACCAGTTGACCATCACCGAATAGGCCACGAGCGAAATCGCGGTGGTGAGCACGGCGAAGACCAAGCCCTTGGAGCGAAAGATCGCGGCGCTGAGCATCCAGGCGGCCACGCCTGCGACCAGCGCGGCGACAGTGAGCGTGATCCATGCCGGCCAATGCCAGAACCCGGTGCTAAGCACGCCGGCGTAGGCGCCGAAACCCATGAAGGCGGTATTGGCTAGGTTCATCTGCCCGCAGATGCCGATGACCAGGTTCACCGACAGCGCTACGCAGGCCCACAGGCAGACCGCATTGATCGTGCCTAGCGTGGACATCGACGTGCCCTGCGCGGCGGCGTAGACGGTGACCGCTGCGACCACCGCAGTGGCGATGCGCACCGGCAGGCCGAGGCCGAAGGCATCGAACACCAAGCCTGCGCGAAGATCGATTGCGGGCTTCACAGGCGTGCGGGTTGAGCGTCAGCACCGCGGGTGAGCCCGTGCGGTCGCCAGACGAGGAACACGATCAGGAGTACGAAGACGGCAGCCTCGCGCATCGAGTTGCCGATGTAGCCCGCAGTGAGCGACTCGACCAAGGCCATCACGACGCCGCCTGCGAGCACTGTCGCGAGCCTGGCGCCGGCTCCGACCATGATCAGGATGACGAACGAAACGAGCGTCGGATGGAAACCTATGTAGGGCGTCAGCGACGAGGTCGCCGACAGCAGCCCGCCCGCCAGGCCGGCGAGCCCGCTTCCGATGGCGAACGCTCCTGTGCCGACGCCGCTGACGTTGATGCCCGACAGGGCTGCGAGATCGCGGTTGAGCGCCAGCGCGCGCAGCCGCGTGCCGAACGTCGACCGGTAGACGAGCCAGCCGAGCGCCGCTACCGACACCAGCGATACGGCGATGACGACGATGCGGTACATCGACATCCGCACCGGTCCGAGCGTGACGAGGCCTTCGATCGGCGCGGGTACGGCGAGCGCATCGGTGCCAAAGACGCTGCGCAGCAGTTCCTGCAGGATGATGCCCACCGCCAAGCCGGCGATCAGAAACGCCACGAGGTTCGCCTGCTTGGCACGCAGGCGCAGGAACACCGTGCGCTCCAGCAGCACGCCGAGCGCTGCGGCAGTTGCCGCCGCGGCCGCCAGACTGGGCCAGAACGGAACACCGAGCTGAACGACCAACGCGTACTGCGTGAACGCGCCGACGGTGAACATTTCGCCGTGCGCGAAGTTTGGAATGTCCAGCACGCTGAAGATCAGATACAGGCCCACCGCCACGAGGATGTAGGCGGAGGCCAATACGGCGCCATTCGCGATTTGCTGCAGCAGTCCATCCATTGCGCGACTCGTTCAGCCCTGGTGGGTGCGGCATCTACCGCGAGGCGACCCAGCCCTTTCCCAACTGCCACGTCATCAGCGTTCCCGGCACGTTCACCTCGTGCGCCTTGAAGACGAGGCCGTCGTCGTGAGGGCTGAACGTGTTGAGCGTCTTGCCTTCCAGTGCGCTTGCGGGCAACGATTCAGCGGCGGCGGAGATCGCCGCCTTGTCCATCGACTTCGTGCGCTTGAGGATCTCGACCAGCACGACCGCGGCGTCATGCCCGGTGGCAGTGAAGGTGCCGGCCTTGTCGCCGACCGCATCCTTCACCTTCTTGGCGAGTTCCATGCCTGCACCGAGGAATGGATCCAGGCTCTGCCCGGTGGCCGCCTGGACGACGTTGGCCATCAGGTTTTCGTTCGGAACGAGTTTCCTGACCTCGGCCGCGGTGACCGCGCTGTTCCACATCACTGGCATCTGGCCGCCGAGTTCACGGATCTGCTCCAGCGACAGGGCTGCCTCCGGTGCGAAACCGCGGTGCAAGTAGAGGTCGGGCCTCTTCTGCAGCATCGAGGTCAGCATGGCGCGGAAATCCTTGTCGCCCTGCCTGAAGCTCTCGGTGGCGACGACCTTGCGGCCGAGGCCTTCGATGCCGCTCACCAATTCGCCGGTGGCCGCAACCAAGCCCGTGTGCGTCTGGTCGGTGGCCATTGCGACGGTCTTGACATCCGGATTCATCTTCAGCCAGTCGAGCACCGCCTCGTTGTAGACCTTGAGCAGCGGCGCAGCACGGAAGACGTTGGGCAGCTTGGTAGGACCCGGCACGACCGAAGGGGCCAGAAGCCAGAAGGCATCGGAGCGCGCCATCTGCGGCTGCACCGCGGAGGCGGAGCCCGATCCGACCGGGCCGATGATGATCCTGTATTTCTCGTCGAGCGCCCTTTGTGCAGCGGTCTGAGCAATCTTGACGTCGGTCAGCGGGTCGTCGAAGGTCTTCAGGGCGATCTTGTAGGACTTGCCGTCGGCGGCCTTGACGCCGCCCGCCGCATTCACGGCATCAAAGACGAAGTTCAGACCGGCCAGCATGCTGCCGCCGAACGAGTCCGCACTCGGCCCGGAACGCGGCAACAACACGGCCACCGGCAGCGACTCCGCGGCACCTTGGGCAAGGGCGCCGGCCGGCGCCATGGTCACGATCGGTGCGCAGAGGGCGGCACATGTGATGAGGGTGCGCAAGTTCAACATTTCGTGTCTCCTTCGTATGCCCAACACTGGGCTATGATGTCTCATGGTGCCACATCGTCAAGTTTCCCAATATAAGGGAAAACAGCAAACAAGACCATGACAACGAACGGTTCGAACTTGCCCCTGCATGCAACACTGGTGGATTCCGACATGCCCGGGAGGAAACTGTCTGGCATGGACGAAGAAGCAAACCCACAGAACGGCAACGCCATAGAGCGCGACGGAAGCAGTTCGTCGAGAGTGCTCAGCATCCTCGACCTGTTCACCGTCGAGGCGGCTGAATGGAGCATCGAGGAGATTGCCTCGGCGTTGCGCCTTACCCGCACCACCGCATACCGCTATACGAAGACTCTGATCGATGCCGGATTGCTGGCGTCGATCAATACCGGCACCTATGTGCTCGGGCCACGCCTGATCGAGCTGGATCGCCAGATCCGCCTGGCCGATCCCATGCTGCGCGCCGCGCTGCCCATCATGGCCGCCATCCGTCGCGAGGTCGACGGGATGCAGCAACTGTGCAGCTACTACGGCGACCGCGTGATGTGCGTCCACCATGACGCTACCGAGCCGGGCATCGACGCCACCGTCGATCGGGGCCGGCCGTTCCCGCTGTTCGTTGGCGCCTCCCGCGTCATCCTTGCCAACTTGCCCACGCGGCAGCTGCAGCGCTTCATGCTCAACCACGCGGCCGAGATCGCCCGCGTCGGGCTGGGCGAGAACTGGCAGCAGTTCAGCAAGGCAATGCGGCGGATCCGCCAAGCCGGCTATTACGCGGCCGTTGGCGAGTTGGACTCGGACAACTTCGGGGTATCGGCACCCATCATGCATTCCAAGGGCATCACGGGGTGTCTGCGCATAGCACGCCCGTTGACCCGGTACGACGAATCCGACCTTCCCGGCATGGTCCGTCTCGCTACCAGCGCGGCCGCACGCATCAGCGCCGCCATCCAGGCACGCGAGACCACCCCTGATCGGAGCACATAGTACGTATTATCCATAATACGGTATTATTGCTTTGTTCCATATATAGAGATAAAGTCACTGTCTCCAAAGGAGACATCATCTTGAGCTTCATCGCTTGCGCCGCCAGCCGTGGTGGCGGCAGTCGGCTGTACGCCGCAGGCATCAGGAACGGAGATCCGTGCGCGCCGTACCTCGCAGGCGCGGCGGCCAACCATTGCGGGCCCGGGATATGCGCACGATGAGTGCGCCGAGCAGTCCGGAGCCACTTCTTGTCGTCGGCTTCAGCGACCAACGGGCCTGCGCGCGCTCGGTCTCGGGGGGCAAGGGCGCCAGTCTGGCGCGGCTGAGTCAGGCCCGCTTCACCGTGCCGCCGGGTACCGTGGTCACCACCGGCAGCTACCAGCGCTTCCTCGACGAATCGGGACTTGCGCCGACGATCTCGGCGCTGCTGGGGAGTGCCGACCTCCGCGCCATCGATGCGGCGACGAAGGTATCGCAGCGCATCACCGCGATGATCGAGGGCTGCGCCATCCCTGTGGCCATCGCAGAGGCGATCCTGGCCGCCTACGCGGCGACTTGTGGCGGCGGCTTGGTGGCAGTGCGTTCATCGGGCACGGCAGAGGACACTGCCGAAGCGTCGTTTGCCGGATTGCACGAAACCTATCTGGATGTGCTCGGCGAACAGGCGGTGCTCGACAATGTGCGGCGCTGCTGGGCCTCGATGTGGTTGACGCGCGCGATCATGTATCGCAACGACCGCGGCATCGACCATCTCGGCGCACGCATCGCTGTCGTGTTGCAGCGCATGGTGGCGTCCGAGGTCGCGGGCGTCAGCTTCAGCGCGAACCCGGTGTCGTCGCGCACCGACGAATGGGTGATCAACGCAAGCTGGGGTCTGGGCGAATCGGTCGTCTCCGGCGTGGTCGATCCGGATGAATTCGTCATCGACGCGGCAAGCCGGAAGGTGCGGCGCTCCAGGGTCGGCAGCAAGGAATGCCAAATCGTGCGCGCGCGTAGCGGCCGCGGTACGGAGACCGTGCCGGTTGCCGAGGCGCAGCGCCGCCAACTCAGCCTCACCGACGCTCAGGTCGGTGCCGTTGCCGAGCTGACCGCGCGTGTCACCGCCCACTACGGCGACCTGCCGCAGGACATCGAGTGGGCCATCGCGGACAGCACCGTCTACCTGCTGCAGTCACGGCCCGTCGTCGCCGGGCATTTCGCCTGGGACGAGTGCATCGACGCCTGGCAGGTCGTGCCGCACGACCCCGAACGGTTGTGGACGCACAAGTGGGCGGAGGAGCTGTGGTCGGGCGCGATCACGCCGCTGTTCTATTCGATCCGCGCGCACGAACTGGATCGGCGCGACAGGCGCCTGCATGCCGCCGTCGGCTTCCACGAGTTGAACAAGCTGCAGATCTGGAAATACCGGCGCGGCACCATGTACTACAGCGTGGACGCGTTGACGCTGCGCTACCAGTACATGCTCCCGCGCCGCTATCGCGCCGCGGCTCTCGAGTTGGTGCCGCAGAACGTGCGCGAACAGGCGTTGCGTGTGCCCATGAGCCTGTGGCGCTTCGTCCGGTGCCTGATCGGCATGCACACGCGTCTGCCGGAGGCTGGGCTGCGGCGCTGGCCCGCCGCGATCCGGGAGACGATGCTCGCCCGGCAGGGAGAAGCCGATGGCGTGCCGAACGAAGTGCTCGCCAAGTATGGCGAATCCGAACTGAAGCGCGAGCTCGACCGGCTGCTGCAACTGGCCGACGACTTCATGCTGTTCACCGGCACCGGCGTGTTCTTCTGGTGGCCCTGGCTGCTGGCGGGCCTGAACTACGTGATGGAAAACTGGGTCACCGGCGATCGCGAGCAGATCCGCCAGGACCTGCTCGGCGGACTGCCGCAGCGCACGCTGACGGCCCAGGAGATGCTCGAGCTCTGGGAGTTGGGCGAGATGCTGCGCACGTCGCCGACGTTGTGCGACGCGTTCCTGAGCGCTGGGCCGGGCGGCTTTCCGGCTTCGGTGATCGACCACCCGCAGAGCGGGTGCTTCGCCCGCAAGTACCGCGACTTCCTCGCCCGTCACGGTCACCGTGGCCATGCCGACCGCGATTTCTACTATGCCCGCCGCAGCGAGGACGCCACGCTGGACTACATCGCCCTCAGCCTGCTGGTGAAGCAGACGGCGAAGAACGACCCGGAAGTGCTCGAGCGCGAAGCGCAGTTGCGCTACGAGAAGGCGCGCGATCGCGTGCTCGCCGATGCCGCGCGCGGCCCACTCGGATTCGTGCGCAAGCCGATCGTCGATGCGCTGCTGCGCCGCATCGGCGAATTCCTCGTCATCCGGGACGACTGGCGCCACTGGTACGACCGCGTCACCTTCTCGAAGAAGCGCGTGCTCCTCGAACTCGGCCGCCGGGCCGCCGCCGATGGCCGCCTGCACTCCGAGGAGGACATGTATTTCCTGAGCCACCATGAACTGCTCGCGCAACTCGACGCCGACGCGCCGTCACCGCTTCTGCGCGCGAAGATCGAGGGCCGCCGCAGCGTCTTCAACGCCTACCTCGAAATGCGCGAGCCGGTCCCGGTCTACCTCAAGGGCTCCGATCCCATCGAGCTCGACGAACGCGCGGTGCAGGCCGGTGCCCGCGCCTGGAAGGGCGCCGGCACGAGTCGCGGCCAGGTGGTCGGACGCGCACGGGTCGTCAGCCGGCAGGCGGACATTGGCCGCCTGCAGCCTGGCGACATCCTGATCACGAATTCCACCGATCCAGGCTGGGCGCCGGCGTTCTCGATCATTGCCGGGCTCGTGCTCGAAACCGGCGGCATGCTGGCGCACGGCTCATGCCTGTCGCGCGAGTACGGGCTGCCCGCGGTGCAACTGCGTGACGCGATGCGGCTGATCCCGGACGGCCATCTGGTATCGGTCGACGGCACCGGCGGCATCGTGTCGCTGGTCGAAGAACCGGCGGTGCCCGTGACGATGGCCACGCCAGAAGTCACGCAGGCCGCCTGATGGACGCGCCGGCGGCGCACGCACGCGGGAGCCACAGCCCGCTGCTTTCCCATGCGCAGGGGATCCTCTACGTGAGGCATCCTGAGAGCGAGGCCAACGTGCTCGGCGTGCTGTCGCACCGGAAGGTCGATCTGGACCTGACCGAGCTCGGCACGGTGCAGGCGAGGCGGTTGGCCCACTACCTCGCCGACGCAGCGCGCGGCCCAGTTTCGTTGTTCTGCTCGCCGCTGCGCCGGTGTCGGACCACTGCAGAGATCATCGCCGCGCGCCTTGGCATGGACGCGGTCGTGATCGAGGACTTCCGCGAGCTCGATGTCGGCGACCTCGAAGGCCGCAACGACAGCGACGTGCGCAAGACCTACTGGGCCGTGCTCGACGCTTGGCGCTCGGGCCAAGACGTGGCCTTCCCCGGCGGTGAGCGGCGCAGCGACGTGCTGGCGCGCTTTCGCAGAGGTCTCGAGACGATCCATCGCGCGAGCCCGGGTTGGTCCATCCTCGTCGCGCACGCCGGCATCTTTCGCGCGGCCGCGCCCGAACTGGTCGGCGTCGATCCGGCGGCGGTCGAGCACTTGCCTACGGCAAGCGTGTCGCGCATCGTGATCGACGGCGATCGGTTCGCCCTCGATCTCATCGGCCACAACGATTTCCTGGCCGACGTTACTGGCCCGCAATATGGCCGCCAGGACTGAGGAGACCTCATGCTGACCGCCGTCCTGACCGCTCCTGGGGTCATTGCACTCATCGAAGAGCCCGTCCCCGCGGCCGGCGCAAACGAGCTGCTGCTGCGCGTCGAGAGCGTGGGCCTATGCGGCTCGGACCTGACAGCATTCAAGGGCAAGCATCCGCTGCGCCGCCCGCCGGTCGTGCTGGGTCACGAAGCCAGCGGGGTGGTCGCGGGCGTCGGATCCGCGGTCACGGGCTTCGCCGTGGGAGATCGTGTTGCCGTCTGCCCGCAGGTCTCGTGCGGCACCTGCGATGCGTGCTCGCGTGGCCTGGAAAACGTATGCACCCAGCGCAAGGCGCCGGGGATCGGCAGTTGGCCCGGATTCTTGTCGGAGACGATCGCCGTGCCCGCGGCTACGGCCGTCAGACTGGACGCCTCGATTCCTGCCGACATGGGCTGCTTGACCGAAACGCTGGCCGTTGCCGTGCACGCGGTCGAGCGCGCACGGCTCCTGCCGAGCGCGAGCGCGGCCGTCATCGGCGGCGGAACCGTCGGCGTGCTCTGCGCAGTGGTTGCGTGCCGCAGGGGCGCCAGCGTCGCCCTGGTCATCGACCCGAAGTCCACAAACCGGTCGATCGCCGAATCGTTTGCAGGCGTGCGCGCCTGCCGCTCAGACCTCAAGGCGATTCGAGAGGCGACGACCGAACTGACCCGCGACAAGGGGTTCGACGTGGTGTTGGTCGCTTCCGGCCACCCGAGCAGCCTGGACGAGGCGCACCGCCTCGTGTGTCGCGGCGGTCGCATCGTCGTGGCAGCGCTCTACGGCGCGGCCGTGACCTTCGATCCGCTGCCGCTGGTCGCGAAGGAAGTCGACATCGCCGGCACCGCCACCTATACGCAAGCGGATTTCTCGGAGGCTGCGGCGATGCTTGCCGAGCACTGGGCGGCACTGCGGCGCGTCATCACGCATCACGGTCGCCTGAGCGACGTGCAGCGGTACCTCGACGACATGGGCCGGATCGATTTCCCGGGCATGAAGATCGTGATCGAGCCTCAGCATGGCTGATCTCATAGCGAGCCGCGGCCGCTTTGCCGCCACGTATACGGTCGTTCCGGCCGGTTTGCCGATCGAAGCGGTGGCCGAAGCGACGGCCGCCGAGCAGTCGAGCGGGACCTTCGTCGCGGTCCCCGGAGAAACCCCGGAACTGATCGAAGGGCACGGCGCCGAGCGCATCATCGAGCACCCCACGCGCGACGGTGCATACGCGATGACGCTGTCGTGGCCGCAGGCCAGCATCGACGCGAACGTCAGCATGCTGTACACGACGCTGGTGGGCAACGCGATGAGTTTTCCCACCGTCACGGCGATGCGACTGGAGTGCATCCACCTGGCACCGGAATTCGCAGCCTGCTTTCCGGGACCTGCCTTCGGCGTGCGCGGCACCCGTCGGCTGGCCGGTGTGGAACAGAGGCCGCTGATCGGCACGATCGTGAAGCCGAGCATCGGCCTCAGCGCAGCGCAAACTGCCGCGCTCGTCCAACCTCTGGCTGCAGCAGGCCTGGACTTCGTCAAGGACGACGAGCTCAACAGCAATCCGGCTCACGCACCGTTGCTGGAGCGCGTGCGCGCCATCCAGCCGGTGATCGACGAGGCGGCGCACCGCACTGGCCGAAAGCTGATGTATGCCTACAACATCACCGGCTCCGTGGAACAAATGCTCCGGCGACACGATGCGGTGCTGGCGGCTGGCGGCACCTGCGTGATGGTGAATGTCAACGCCGTTGGCCTGGCGGGCCTGCAGGCCGTACGCGAGCACAGCGCATTGCCGATCCACGGCCACCCCGCCGGGTGGGGCGCATTCATGCGGGCGACGGATTTCGGCGTGTCGTTCGGGGCGTACCAGATGCTCACGCGCTTGGCGGGAACCGACCACATGCATGTCGGATCGCTGGCGAGCAAATTTCAACTGGAGGAGGGGTTGACCGCACCTGTGGCGGCAAGGATGTGTCTCGAGCGCGTCGCCGCCAATGCGGACGATCGCCTGCTGCCCGCGTTCTCGGGGGGGCAGACCGTTCGCCACCTCGCGCCGACGCTTGAGCAGGTCGGCTCCGATGATTTTCTGTACTTGGCCGGCGGATCAATGCACACGCATCCGACCTCCGCTGCGGCGGGATGTATCGCGCTGTTCCAGGCATGCGAAGCAGCTCGAACCGGCATCGCGCTCGAGGATGCCGCTCGCATGCACTCCGAACTGCGCCTGGCGCTGCAGGGCGCAAGCTCGTGATCAACGCACCCCTGGTGGCCTTCTATGGCGACGACTTCACCGGTGCGGTCGCCAACCTCGCCGAATTCGACGCGCTCGGGCTGAGGGGCATGCTACTACCCACGACGCCAGCCGGCGACGTCGATCTGGCTGGATACGACGTCGTGGGCATTGCGGGCACGGCCCGGTCGCTGGCGGGATCGGCCTTCGACGACGAGGTCGCACCGGCGCTGAGGTTTCTGCACGGCCTACGGCCGCGAGTCCTGCAATACAAGCTGTGCTCGACCTTCGACTCTTCGCCGCGCGTCGGCAATCTCGGGCGTGTCATCGAATTGGCCCATGCCGAGTTCGGCTTTCGCACCTTCCCGGTGGTTCCTGCCGATCCGGGCTTCGGCCGCTACACCGTGTTCGGCAATCACTTCGCGAACGATAACGGCGAAGTCGTGCGCCTCGATCGGCACCCGACGATGTCCGTTCATCCTTCGACGCCGATGTCCGAGGCCGACCTGCGCAGGCACCTCGCCGCGCAGACGACGATGCTCGTGGACACGATCGATTGGCGCACGGTGCGTGCAGGAGCCTCCGCCGTGCACCGGACATGGCGAAATGCGCAGCGGTCGCAGCCCTCGGCCGTCGTGCTCGACACGCTGACCGACGGGGACCTGACGGCGCTCGGCCTTTTCCTATGGCAGCTCGCGGCCGACGAGCCGACGCTCGTCCTCGGCTCGCAGGGCATAGCGCGCGGGCTGGCGCGTGCCGCCGTCGAAGGGCGTACGACCGCTTCCGCTGGTCCTGCCGATCAGGCCGGGGCGGCGGCCGAGGGTCGTGGCGTGCTCGTGCTATCGGGCAGCGCTTCGCCACAATCCGCCGCGCAGATCGAAGCGGCGCTTGCGGCCGGCTGGCTAGGTATCGAGTGCGATGTGCCGGCCGTGGTCGACGCGACGCATCGCCTGCGGTGGAGCCGCGACACGGCCATGCGCATCTGCGCCGCGCTCGGCAGCGGCCGCCACGTCGTCGCCTATTCGACGATCGGCAAGCCGGCGAGCGCGGCTTCCACATCGCCGGAGGACGTGTCTGCGGCGATCGGGTCCGCATATGCCGATTGCCTGCGCCAGGTGATGGATGCAGCGCCGGTGCAGCGACTTGTCGTTGCCGGCGGCGACACGTCGAGCCACTTCGTCCGTTCCCTCGGTGTGGGCAGGCTCGAGATCGCGAGGAACGCAGTCGTCGACGGGCTGTCGCAACTGAAGGCGGTGCCCGACGGTCGGCTCTCGGGGTCGGGGCTCTCGCGCCTCGGGAGCCTCGAACTGTTCCTCAAGGCCGGGCAGGCGGGCAGCGCCGAGCTCTATCTGAAGATCGCAGGAATCACCGATTGACGTATCCCATCGCACCACGGGCGCTGCGCCGCAGTGCCGTCGGACCCGGGTCAAGAGAGTGTTCTGCCGCCGTATCCACTGCGCCAGCCAAACTGTCGCACCGGCCGCGGGGGCTTCGGGCCCTGCCGTGGTGGCAGCGCACATCGGTGGCGCGCAGACCGGTGTTCCCTCGTTGGCGAGTCTCGGTTGGGTCATGACAGATGCTCCTTAAGTAGCCCCACAAGCTCTGGCACGTGCGCAGCGCACGGAAGCGCAGCTCTGTGTGCGTGAGCAGCGGGGCCAGTTCGTCAAGCGTGTGAGCGAAGCCGATGGCGGTCATGCGCAGCATGACGGCCCTCAGCGAGCCCGGAATCCCCGGGCACGGGTGAACCGGCCGCCCTCGTGACGAACGCCGGCGCAGCCGGCCTGGCCGTACTGCGCAAGGGATCGAAGCCCGTCAGGGTCGAGACACGGACGCAGGCCCGGGGCTCGATGCGCCGCACAGTAGCTCGGCCCCGCGCAGCGGGGACGCGCCCAGGCGAGCCGCGCGCACCACAACCGCAAGGTCAGCGCGCGACACGGCTGCTGCACGTCGCGCGTTGTGTCTGCGCTTCGGTGGTTGCCATCGTGTCCAGCAAGCGCACCACGTATGGTCCTTCGTATGGACCTGAAGTGACGCCGCAAAGCAAAAGGGTCAGCGGCTACTAACTCGCTGACCCTCGCGGATACTGGTGGGCCCTGAAGGATTCGAACCTTCGACCAACGGATTAAGAGTCCGCTGCTCTACCAACTGAGCTAAGGACCCGCTCGAACAATCGAGTGGTGGGTTGTGCAGGATTCGAACCTGCGACCAACGGATTAAAAGTCCGCTGCTCTACCGACTGAGCTAACAACCCGTGCAGTAGAGGCGCGCATTATAGCCAGGCCGCTCGGCCCACCGCCGCGGGCTGCGACAGCCACTGCGCGATGGCCTCACCGGCCGCGACCATGCCGAAGCTGGCGGTGACGGTGACGCTGGAACCATAGCCGTGGCAGTTGAGCGTGCCGTCGCTGTCGCAGGCCTCGGCCGGCGGGATGACCGGCTCGCGCGAGAACACGCAGCGCAGCCCCATGCGCCCTTGCCGTGGCGCGCCATGTTCGCGGCGCAGCCGCTGGCGCAACGACGCCAGCAGCGGGTCGTGCGTGACGGCGGCCAGGTCGTCGACGTCGACGCGCTGCGCCAGCCGCTTGCCGCCGGCAGCGCCGACGCTGACGAAGGGCCGCGCGCCGGCCAGCGCCCAGGCGGCCAGAGCGGCCTTGGCACGCACCTGGTCGCAGGCGTCGATCAGCACGTCCACCGGCCGCGGCAGCAGCGCGGGCCAGTTGCGCTCGTCG
>Ga0307505_10001642_pt1 | contig 17306 bp, 12 predicted proteins | sample 23_S_MG_FD_202183 | JGI IMG/M metagenome (GOLD analysis project Ga0307505, IMG submission 202183) | Soil microbial communities from Populus trichocarpa stands in riparian zone in the Pacific Northwest, United States - 23_S | ecosystem: Environmental > Terrestrial > Soil > Riparian zone > Trees...
GCCGGTGCGAGGGCCGCGAAGCGCGAAGATGCAGCCATACAGAGTGTTCGTAGCGCAGAACATCCCGATCGCCATGCAGGACAAGAGAATCGAGGCATCTTTGCGCGCCGGTGTGAGAAATGCGGGTTGAGTCTGTTCCTGACATTGCCGGTTGCTTGCGCGCGATCCAGGCTGCAAATTGACACGTTTCCGCAAATTGCGCGCAGCAAGGCGCCCCGCGGCTCCCGCGGCCAGCGTCGCGACATTCATTCAGGAACGCGGTTGGCAACTTCGATCCTGAATGTGCCCCGGTGCGTGTCGAGCCTGTTCACACACCCCGGCGCAGACTTCATGGAGACGGGTGGGACGCGCGGCGTGGATCGTCCTTTTCGGGCAATCACGCGAAAATGAACGGGAATCTGTGCGCTGATGCGCAAATGAGCCCTCCTGCATGGCCCGAACGGTGCAAGACACCGTCGAACTTCCCAATCATTCGGGAAGATCCACGGAGAATCCAAGATGTGGATCCAGAGACTTCGCGGCGATTTCAACCTGGCGTTGATCGTGATGTTCGGCGTGATCACCGCGCTGGGCATCACACCGTTCGCGATCTACCGCTTTGTCAACGGCCAGCCACTGATCGGGACGATCGACCTGGTGCTGGTCGGCGTCATCGCCTTCGGCTCGATCCAGTCCTGGCGCTCGGGGCGCACGGAAGGCTGGGCGTTCTTCAACGCAATCACCTACTCGATCGGCTGCGTGGCGATTGCGCATCTCGGTGGATTGTCCGGCCTGTTCTGGGTGTATGCGGTGGTGGTTGCGAACTTCCTGCTGGTCCGGCGCTGGCGCGCGGTGCTCCTCTCGGCAGGTGCAATCGTGGCGATCACGCTGACCGATGCCACGCTCAGCACGTTCGCCGAGAAAACCATGTTCGTGTCCACCGCGTTCATCGTGAGTCTGTTCGCGTACGTGTTCGCCTGGCGCTCGGAGATGCAGCATCTGGAGCTCGAAGCGATCGCCTTGCGCGACCCGTTGACCGGGGCCAGCAATCGACGCGGGATGCCGGCGGAACTGGACATCGCGATGGCCAACAGCATCCGTCAGGGCAAGCCACTGGGGCTGCTGGTCTTCGACCTCGACCATTTCAAGCGGATCAATGACAGCTTCGGACACGAGGCCGGCGACGATGTGCTCGTTCAGGTCTCCAATCTAGTGAACCGGTTGACCCGCAAGGGCGATCGCTTCTTCCGCCTCGGCGGCGAGGAGTTCGGCCTGCTGGTTCCCGGCGCCGATGCGGCTGCGTTGCACGAGATCGCCGAAAAACTGCGCACATCGGTCGAGCGCGAGATTCAATGCCACCAACGCGTGGTCACGATGTCGGTTGGCGCGGCCGTGTTCCGCGCTGGTGAGACGGTCAGCGATTGGCAAGCCCGCGCGGATGCGGCGATGTACCGTGCCAAACGCAGCGGACGCAACCGCTCGGTGATCGACGCGTCCAGCGATGACGATGACAATGACACCCCGCCCGATACGAACAGCCGCGTCGCCGCTGCCTTGCTGGCGGCCAGGAAAACCCCGGTCTCACCGATGATGGCTGACCGCCGGTCGCGGGATGTTGTGCCCCGGCCTGCATCCCGTTCCGTGGCAAATTGACCGATCCGTCCGGGTCCAGCGCCGATCCGCGGCATGCCGCGGTACGGCGCCGGATGCCACACGTGTTCGCGCGATGGGCGCCGGGTCCGTGGCGACCGAATAACCTGTTCCTGCCGTTGCGGCATCGACCCGGGCCCTCGAAGCCGGCGTTCGAACAACGTGAACATGCGCCGCCGGGCTTCGCCTGCTGCGGCCTCGTCGTAGCGCGCCGTCGTGTCGTTGTTGAATCCATGCCGGGGCTGTGCGGGCTGATACAGCGCGTAACCCACGTCGGCCGCCTTCAATGCGGCCTCGAACGCGGGCCATCCGGCATTCACGCGCTCGTCATTGGCGGCGAGCACGACGAGCAGTTCGGCCTTGATCGCGGCGACGTCTTCGGCAGGCGGTGCGGGACCGTGGAAAGGTACCGCGGCAGCAAGTCGCGGCAGACGCGTGGCGAGGATACCCGCGATTTCACGCCATATGCAGCATCCAACCACAACCATGCGTCCGTTGCTGCCCTCGAGGCAATCGAGCCACTCCGATGCCGCGATGAAATCGGCCCGCGTCTTCGCCTGATCAAGCCTGGCGAACAGCGTGCGCGCCGAATCCTCGTCGCCCGGATAGGGCTCCGGCAGGAAAGCTCTCAGCGCGGAAACTCGAAGTGCTCCGACTTCTGGCCAAACCAGTAGAGCTTTCCGTCCGCGTGACGGCCGTACTGGACCTTGAGTCCGGCCGGACCGCCGGCCTGGAAATACGAAAGCCGGAATGCGCGCTCGCCGGGATCCAGCAGTATCGTGCAGGTCTGGGTCGTCAACGCGCGGTCGCGCGTGAACGCGCAGATCTGGCGGCCGTCGACCTGCAGCGAGAAGCCATCGTCGCTGGCGACGACGAAACGGTAGCTTCCAGCCTTGCGCACCTTGAACGTGCTCACGATGTCGACAAAGAAATTCTGCCCGTAGCCGATGTCGCCCAGGCGCGAATGGGCGAAGCGTCCGTCGCGGGCAAGATCCAGCGTGTCCACATGGACCACCTTGCGCTGGACGATGTCGCGGACCTGGTGCAGCTCGGCGATCGGCGAGCGGTTCCTTGCGATATCCAGGCGCAGCACGGGGTCCACCGATACCGGCAGCATGTGCGCGACTACGATCACTGCAACGATCGCAAGCATTCCCGATAGCACCCAATCGCTCGTGCTCTTCATGATCAGCGTACCGGCTGGAGTTTCCAGAACTCGAACCATTGGCGCAGTTCGAACTGCTCCGGGGTCAGTGGGGTGCCGTAGGTCAACGGCGCAAAGAAGGCGAACACACCGGCGACAAGAACCACGAATACGCCCAGATTGACCAGCGTGTGCGGGCGTTGCGCCTGCAGTCCTTCAGCAAAGATGTAGCGAAAAACGAGGGCGAGATTGACGATGCCGAACACCAGCGGCAGCAGGTAGTGATACAGATACATGACCCGCTCGAACTGCAGCATCGCGAGCATGTAGGCGACATACAGGGCCGCGAACAGCGCGATCCAGTGAAACAGGCGCGGGTCCTGCGGTCTCTGGCCGTATACGACGCGACCGATCAGCAAGCCCAGGGAAAGCACGACACCGAGCGCAACCGGCAGCCATACCAGCGGATTTGCAACCAGATAGGTGTAGCTGACCTCGACGCGCCCGCCGACGACGTCCTTGTTCCAGCGATAGTTGATCGTCTTGCCGCCGAGCGGCCAGCCGGAAGGATGGCTGCCGTTTTCGCCCGGCTTGCACACATCCAGGCGCGGAACACCGGCGGAATACTCGGCCATGTAGCGCAGATGGTCGCGCAATCCGGTCACGAAGCCCGCCGGGGTCCATGTCGTGTTGGCGCGGATGTGCTGGACATATTCCGGCGATGCCTTGTAGGTGCGGTTGGAGACGATATCCGTCGTGCTCGCGATATGGACATAGAACACCGCGGCGAACGTGGTCGCGACGGCCAACGCGCCCAACGGTGCAGCGAACGCGAACCGGCGCGACAGCGCCAGCCACCGGCGTTCGCGCACGGCGCTCCATTGGTCCACCGCGAACAACGCGACAAGAAGCAGAAGCAACACGGCGCCGTTGGCCTTGACCGCGACCACGAAGCCGATCAGCACACCGAGCACCGCGTAGTGGCGAAGGCGGATCGGCGCCTCACGCGCGACGATGCGCGCGAAATACCACAACGCGAGCAGCACGAAGAAGATCTGGATGCCCTCGAGCATGGCCGATCGCGTGTGCGTGACCACCGCATTGTCGAACATGAGCAGACTGGCGAACGCGAGCGCGATCGCGCGGTTGCGCACGATTTCCATGATCAGGGCGTACAGAAGCAGCACCGCCAGGATCATCAGCGTGACCGATGCCAGGCGCACGCCCGTATAGCTGAATCCCTTGGGCAGGTTGCCATTTCCGATGTGGTCCCGGCCCAGCAACTGCGACTTGTCGAGATCGCCATTGCCGCCGGCGACGACCTCACCGAGCGCGATCAGCATCTTTCCTAGCGGCGGGTGGGTCTCCATGTACATCACGCCGTCGATCTGCTTCTGCGCCGATGCGATGTGGTAGTTCTCGTCCCAGAACAGCGACTCGGGCAGCCAGTAGCGCGTACCGAATACGCCCGTGGCGATCAGCAGCAACAGCAGCGGTCCGAGGTAGCGGCTGGAGTTTCGCAGATCGAATGGCATGGCTCGTTGTTGCTCGATTGGTACACGCGGGCGATTGGCGCGGATATCCGTCGGCAGCGGCCGCAACTCCGCCTCAGCGACCGCAAGACCCGCCCTGCGTGCATGCGCTGCGCCTCCTGGCGCCACGTGCAGCGGGCTGAATCCCCCCGGTCCGGCATCCCCGGCCAACCGCGTCGTTTACGTTGCAGCGCACATTGACACCGGTGCCATCACTGGTCAACCTCGACCCGCAATCGGTTCCACGACCGGGAGGACGCGTCCGCAAGGGCGCGCGGGAGGAGCAGCGAAATGCGACAACATTCCTGTGCGACGGGCCGCGTTTGCCACCCTCGTCCGCGCAGCCCCACAATTCCCGGATCTGCGCACTCTGCCGCGATTTCTTCGCGTTCGCTGATGCTCTCGCGAGCCCTGCGGGACGACCCCGCGCGCGCGACGGCCAAGGCATTTGCATTCACGCATCCCGGTTTTCCTGGCGCATCGACCACGGATCCCCGGGAGAGCCGCGGCGATCGCCGTGCGAGAATTCTCCAGGGAAAAAATGACACCGGTATCAATCCCGATGTGTCGCCATTTCCAAGGTACGGCATGCGTGCCGGACCGGGTTCTGAAAAGACAACGAGAGCCAATCGCCAGGGGGCACGACCATGAATGCTTCAAAGCTGTTGAACCGCTTGGCAGGATGCATTCTGCCCGCCGCATTGGGACTGCTGATGCTGGCTGGCAGCGCCTACGCCCAGAACGTTCCCTACAGTGAGGACTTCGACGCGGCAACAACCGCAACGTTCCGCACCGTGGCCTATCGCGCCCTACCCGACGATCCGACGACGCCGATGTACCACGCGCTCGGCGGCGCCAGCGCCATGACCATCGTCGACGGCGCGCTCAATTTCGTCGGCGCCCGTTTCACGATCGGCAACACCCAGCCGACGGTGGTCACGACGCCGACGACGGCGCCGCCTGGCATCTTCGACCTCAGCCAGACCTATACGGTGTCGTTCTGCCTGGTCGCCGCGTCCGGCAGCGGCAATCTTCAGGTCTATGTGGACAACAACACGACGGGCCAAAGCAACTCCCCGTTCGGCAACGCGTCGCGGATCTACAACGCCGCGGTCGGGACGCTCGTTGCGGGCACGGTGATCTCGGTCACCTCGTCGCTCGGCACGGCAACTTCGTTCGTCTATCTGCGCACCGAAAGCAACGCGAACGCGACGATCGACAACTTCCGGATCGACTATGGAACATCGGGCAGCGCCACGTGTCCTTCGGGTTCCTCGTCAAGCAGTTCGAGTGAATCATCGAGCAGTTCCAGCGAGTCTTCGAGCAGTTCCAGCGAATCCTCAAGCAGTTCCAGCGAGTCCTCGAGCAGTTCATCGAGCGGAACCTCGAACCTCCCGTTCTTCGAGAATTTCGACGCAGCCAGCGAAGGCCCGGCGAACGGCGGCAGTCCGAGCAATCTCTGGCAGGCGGCATACCGTTCGATTCCGGGCGATCCGGCGACACCGATGTTCATCGCCACCGGCGGTGGCAGCGCACTGATCGTGACCCCGGATCGTTCGCTTTCGCTGACCGGCGCACGCTTCACGATCGGCAACACGATTCCGTTGCAGACAAGCAACTCGACTTCGGCGCCGCCCGGAATCTTCGACCTCGGCAGCCAGTACACGATTTCGTTCTGCGTGTTGTCGACCTCGGAAACCGGCTTCTTCTATGTCTATATCGACAACAACACGACGACATCGGGCAATTCCCCGCTCGGCGCCGCCTCGCGCCTCGTCGAGGAACCGGTCGCCAACATGGTTCCCGGCACCGTGTACTCGCTGACGTCCAGCGTCGGCACGCCGACCTCGTTCGTGCAGCTGCGCACGAACAGCGGCACAACATTGGTCATCGACAATCTCAGCATCGATGCCGGCCCCGTCGGCAGCGCAACCTGTCCGCCGCCCGCGCCAGTCAGCGCGTTCACCGAGGATTTCGACGCCGCCACAACGGCAACACTGTTGACGACGGGTTATCGCGCGCTGCCGGACCATCCGGCGATTCCGATGTTCCATACCAGCGCCACGTCGCGGACCGATGTCATCAACAACGCGCTCTCGTTCATGGGCGCGGTGTTCACGGTCGGCAACACGACACCCGCCGTCCTGACCACCGCCAGCGACACGACCACGAGCGGAATTTTCGACCTGAGCCAGGAGTACACGATCTCGTTCTGCTTCGTCGGCTCCGACGGACTGGACGGAACGCGCAAGCTGCAGGTGCAGATCGACAACAACAGCAGCAGCGCGGCCAATTCGATTCACGGCGTCGCATCGCGCATCTTCAACGAGGATGTCGGTACGCTCACGCCGCAGACGGTCTACAGCGTGACCTCCACGGTCGGCACGCCGACCTCGATCTTCTCGCTGCGCATGGAAAACAACGAACGCATCGCGATCGACAACCTCACGCTCGACTACGGCAGCGTCGGCACGGCGACCTGCCCGCCACCGACGTCGAGCAGTTCGAGCAGTTCGAGCGACGGCGGCAGTTCGTCGAGCAACAGCTCATCCTCATCGGATCCGGGCGGCCCGGGCACGCTGACCTGCGCGGCTGCCAATACCGTTCCGGGCTTCGCCTCGCTCGGCAACGGCACCACGGGCGGCGAAGGCGGCCGCGAAGTGACCGTGACCAATGGTGTCGAGCTGGTCGCGGCACTGGCTACCCAGATCAACAATCCGAACCCGCTCAAGATCTGGGTCGACGGCACGATCACCGCCGCCAACAGCGGCGGCGCATCCAAGTTCGACGTCAAGGACATGGACAATGTCTCGATCATCGGCCTGCCCGGCTCGCTGTTCGACGGCATCGGCATCAAGATCTGGCGGGCCAACAACATCATCGTCCGCAATGTGACGATGCGCTACGTCAACATCGGCGACAAGGATCACATCGGCCTGGAAGGGCCCGCGAGCAACGTCTGGATCGATCACAACCAGTTCTACAACTCGCTCGACGTGCACATCGATTTCTACGACGAGCTGGTCAGCGGCAAGGGCAACATCGACAACATCACGGTCTCCTACAACTACTTCCACGACAGCTGGAAGACCTCTCTGTGGGGGTCGAGCGATTCGGACAACTTCAATCGCCGCGTCAGCTTCATCGGCAACCGCTGGGAGCGCGTCAGCTCACGCCTGCCGCTGTTCCGGTTCGGCGAAGGCCACGTGCTGAACAACTACTACAGCGACGTGCGCACGACCGGAATCAACTCCCGCATGGGTGCCCGGATCCGCGTCGACAGCTCGCACTTCGAGGACGCGATCAACCCGCTGATATCGCAGGACAGCAACCAGGTCGGATTCTGGGATACGAATCTCGACAACATCATCAGCAACGTGACCTGGACCCCGCTGCCGCCCAACTGCACCGCCAATCCCTGCTCATGGGGTGGCACGCCCGGAACGACGCAGAATGGCGGGCAGTTCCCGTCGACGGTCAGCTATGTCCCGCCATATACCTACACCGTGGTCCCCGGTGCGGACGTCAAGGCGCATGTGATCGCAAACTCAGGCGTCAACCGCATCGACGCCTGCCTGGACTTCCCGGGCGGGAGCTCTTCCAGTTCCAGCAGTTCTTCGGAACCTTCAGAGCACATCTTCGCCGATGGATTCGACGAGGATTTCGGACCGCATGCCGAGTTCATCGAGAGCTTCGACGGCGCCACGACCGCGACGGTGCTGACTGCGGGATACCGGCCGCTCGGCGAAGGCTCGGCGACGCCGATGTTCCATTCGAGCAAGCCGGCAACGACGACGATCGAGAACGGCGCACTGGCGATCGACGACAGCGTGATCTTCAGCATCGGCAATTCCACACCGACCACGGCGACGAACTCGGGGAGTTCGCCGTCGGGCGTACTCGACCTCAGCCAGCAGTACACGATCTCGTTCTGCGTCGCCGAAGTGCCCACGCCGAACACCAAGAAGCTCCAGCTCTACGTCGACAACAACACGACCGGCAGCGCGAACTCGCCGCACGGCGCCGCGTCGCGCATCTTCGACATCGCCACGAGCAGCCTCACGCCAGGCCAGGTCGTCGCGGTCACCTCGCAGGTGGGTTCGGCCACGTCGTTCGTCGCGTTGCGCGTGGAGAGCGGCACCAAGGTCGCCGTCGACAACTTCATGATCGAACACGGCACGGTCGGCAGCGCGACCTGCGCGGGTGGCGGATCCAGTTCCTCGGCAAGCACTTCGAGCTCGAGCAGTTCCTCGAGCACCTCGTCGTCAAGTTCGAGCAGCTCCAGCGAGCCGCCCGGAGACGCGTTCGATGCCGCGCTGCTTCCGGTGGGTGACGTCCTGCCTGCAAACATGGGCCAGCGAACCTATTCCGCGCCGGTGGGGAACTTCAACTTCGTCGCGGTACCGCCGACTCCGGTGCATATCGATCATTACCAGAACCTGCCTGCGGACCCGACCGGCGGCGCCTTGAGTTTCGAGCTGGAAACCGCTCCGTTCCTTGGCTGGGGTTCGTGGTCGGAGTTGGGCCCGGTCATCGTCACCGGCGGTTCGAACGCGGCACCGAACCGCATCTACACGGTGTTCACGAAGGAGCAGTTGATCGCCGCGCTCAATGAAGCTGGCAATGAACCCAAGATCATCCGCGTCGTCGGCGTCATCGACTTCCGCTTCACCAACGGCGTCTATCAGGAATACACGAGCTTCGACGACCAGCATCATGGCGGCAATGTCGTGATCCCGTCCAACACGACACTGGTTGGCGTCAACGATGCCAATGGCAATCCGGCGCGCTTTGCCGGGACCCAGATCGCGATCGGCCGCGAGTTCTCGCCGCCGCACAGCTTCACGCCGACCAATCCGACACCGAAGACCAACTACGAGGCATGGGTCAACAACGGACAGGATCCGGAGTCCTATCCGGGCTGGACGCGCAATGTGATCGTGCGCAATCTCGATATCGAGACGCCCTGGGACGTCAACCCCGGCTCGGCGGATTCCGAGTTCGACGGCATCGTCGTGTCATGGGCCCAGCAGGTGTGGATCGATCATGTGTCGATCGGACCGGGCCAGTACGACGGTACCTACACCGCGACACGTCGCGACGGCGCACTGGACGTCGTGCGCGGGTCCAATTTCGTGACGATCTCGGGCAGCCGCTTCTACACCAACGACAAGACCAACCTGATCGGCAACAGCGACAGCGGTCGTCGCTGGAGCGACGAGGGTCGTCTGCGGGTGACGCTGACCGGCAACCACTGGACCTACAACCAGGCGCGCATGCCACGCGTACGCTACGGACGTGTGCACCTGTACAACAACTACTTCCAGGGCAGCACGGCGTCGGTACCGAACCAGAAGTGGGGCAACGGCATGGCCATCGGCTACGAAGGCGACATCCTTGCCGACAGCAACTATTTTTACGTCATCGGACTGAAGATCAACGCGAGCAACGAGATCTGCGGAAAGCTCGTTCATCATCACGGCGGCGGAAGCGGATTCCGTGGCGACAACCTGTGGTTCCGAAGCGACCATGCGAGCGCATTGACCCCGGTCCTCGTCGACAGCTACCTGGCCGGCTGCAATGGCCTGCCGCTGGGTGCATGGACGCCGGTGTATGCCTACTCGGCAGTCGCTGACCCGACCACGCTGGAAGTCAGTGTTCCGGCTACGGCAGGTGCGGGCAAGCTGCAGTAGCCGGTTGATCCGGCGGTGCGGCACGGAACGTCGGGAAACCGCAATCAGCCAATGTCGGTCGAGCCGCGCAGGACCCGACTCTGCTGGCAATTCCGGCCAAGCCGGCACGATGCTTCGCAATCCGCTCGATCCGACCCGCGAAACCAACCGTACCGACGGACTGTCCTCCACGCTCCGGCGAGCACGGGGGTCCTATTTGCAGCCGCTGCCCTTCTTCTCTTCCTTGATCAGTTCGACGATCAGCTCGCCGGTATCGGCCCAGGGCAGCTTCACGTTGACCGGTTCGGTCGAATAGTGAAATCCAGCCCGGGTCGGCGCCTTGACCGAACCGCGGGCACGCGATTCGTAGGACTTGCCCAGCGCATCGCCGGAAGTCGCGATCGCAAGTCGACGCACGTTCTGCAACGAGACACAGGCAAGCAGGCGGGTCGGTTTGAACGGGCGGATATCCAGGTACAGCGGCTCGACGATCCTGCTCTCGCCGACCTTGCCGGCATCGTCCAGCAGATAGAGCACGGGTTTGAACACGGTATTGCCGCGCCCTTTCCGAGCGCGTTCGGCAATCACCTGGATGCGCAACGCAACGTGATCGAACTGGCGCTGCAGCTCGACTTCGCGGTAGCGGCTCTTGCCCTTGGGAAACTCGCGCTGCTCGGCGTCGATGCCGATGCGCACACGCTCCGGGCGTTCGAGCCCGAGCACCACGATGCCGTCGTCCGGCGCGTCGACGACAGCAGGTGCCGCGGGCCGCGCGCCGAACAGGCGCTCCTTCCACTCGACGAAGATGTTGTCGGATCGGGCGTGCCCGATCGTCGGCAACAGGATCAACAGGTACAAAATGCGCGCAAGAACGGACATGCCTCGTCGAATGCAGATCTGGGTATTGAGGGTTCCGGCGCGCTTCGCGCTACTGAGCGGCGGGCACCAGTTCCTTGCCTTCGAGAACGAATGCGTCGATTTCCAGCGCCTTGCCGATGCTGCCGACCGCGCGCTTCTGCTCTTCGGTCGCCTTCTTGCCATTCTTGAGCACGATTCCGCCGATCTTCTGGGTTTCCTTCAGATCGCTGACGTAGCCGAAGAGTTCCGCCTTGCCCAGGGTGAATCCATCGATCGTGTAGCGATCGTCCTTGGCCGGAGTGATGAACACCTTGCCGTTCCTGATATCGCCGGCATGCGCGGCCCCGGCCACGAACATCACGGCCAGCGCCGTCCACGCGGATCTTTGCATCGCACGAATCGCGGATTTCATCTCGTCTGCTCCGTCAATCGGATTTGACCGTGGTGCGGATCTCGTTGATCTCGCCCTTTTTTTCCTGCACGTACGCCTTGAACTTCATTTCGACCGCCATGCGCGCCACCGCCACGATATGCGCGTCGCGGACCCGCTCCTTCTCGCCACGCTTGAGCAGGACCGTGTTCATCGGCAGCGACTCCTCCATGCGATAGCGCAGCGCGCTGCGCAGATCCTCGGCCGTCAGTGGCGCATCGAGATAGTCGAACTGGGTGTCCTTCTCGGCCACGAGAACGACATCGAACTGCGCCGGCACATCGACCGCGCGGGTCACCGAATCGGGCTTGGCGCGACCGCCACAGGCTGCGACCAGCGCAACCACCACCGCAAGAGCTGTCAGGCGCGACGCCTGGCTGAGGAACTCCGATCGCATGGGCATGATTCTCCGCGAAAACACGAACGCCAAGACTACATCGAAACACGCATGCGGTGCGAACACGGCAGCGCACATGAAACGGGCACCTGAACACACGGTTTCCGCGCACCCGGGGCTCAGGTTCGCGGCAAGGTCACACCTTGCTGGCCCATGTATTTGCCACCGCGGTCCTTGTAGCTCGTCTCGCATTCCTCGTCGGATTCGAAGAACAGCATCTGGGCGACACCTTCGTTGGCGTAGATGCGTGCTGGCAGTGGCGTCGTGTTGGAGAATTCCAGGGTCACGTGGCCTTCCCACTCGGGCTCCAACGGCGTCACATTGACGATGATTCCGCAGCGTGCATAGGTGGACTTGCCCAGACACACGGTCAGCACCGTGCGCGGGATCCGAAAGTATTCGACAGTCCGCGCGAGCGCGAAGGAGTTCGGCGGGATGATGCAGACGTCGCCCCTGAAATCGACGAAATTGCCCGATTCGAAGTTCTTTGGATCGACGATGGTCGAGTTGATGTTGGTGAAGATCTTGAACTCGTTGGCGCAGCGCACGTCGTATCCGTAGCTTGACGTGCCATAGGAAATCATCCGTCCGCCCGACGCATCGAGCTTGATCTGACCCGGCTCGAACGGCTCGATCATGCCGTGTCCGGCAGCCATGCGGCGGATCCACTTGTCGGACTTGATGCTCATTCGGAGGTCTCGTTCTGAATCGGATGTGGATCGATCCGCAGCCACGCAAGCAACCGCGTCATTCACTGCGGCGTCGCATCGGGCGCGGAGAAATAGCGGAAATGGCCGATCATTCGCCATTGAAACAGCACGTCCTCGGCGCGCGTGCCGGCGCCGATATTGTGCACGATCAGCGGACGGCGGCCATCGGCGCTGCGCAGATCGGAAACGATGCCGATATGCGGCTCGCCGCGCTCCAGGCGCCAGCTCACGAAATCGCCCGGAAGGAAGGAATCCGGATTTTCCTGCGGTGTGAAACTGCGCGCATGCCGGCGCAGGAACGTCTCGAGGTTCGGCACCCGCCGGTGGTCGATATTCGGGTCCGGGCGGGAAAGACCCCAGATCTGCGGGTACGCCTGGAAGTTCGTGCGCATGTCGCGATGCACCTCGACCTGCAGATCGACGCCGACCGCGCGCAGGGCGCGAATCACAACATCGGTGCAAACCCCGCGCTCCAGTGGCACGTCACCCCCCGGGAAGGCGATGCGCTCGTAGCGACCATCGTAGAGCTTCGTCACGCCGATCTGCGCATGCGCCGCAGCGAGCAGAGGCGCGATCTCGGCCTGGGCCGGCGCCGGCGCAGACGCCGCCCCCAGAAGCAGACCGAGCAGCCCGCCGATGAGACGCGTGGCACTCATGTGTTCTGGATGACGATCTTCGGGAACTGGATGGCCTTGTTGCGCGCCCGCAGCGAAAGGCGTCCCGCGGCATTTCGCGCGATCTCGCGGTAGCGCGCGGCGAGGTCCGAATCCGGCATCGCCGCGACCGTGGGCGTTCCGCCGTCGGCCTGCTCGCGGATGCGGATGTCCAGCGGCAGCGAGCCCAGCAGCGGCACGTCGTACTGGGTCGCCATGCCGGCACCGCCGCCGCTGCCGAAGATCGGCTCCTCATGGCCGCAACTGGAGCAGACATGCGTGGACATGTTCTCGACGATGCCGAGCACCGGAACGTTGACCTTCTCGAACATGCGCAAGGCCTTTCTCGCATCGAGCAACGCGATGTCCTGCGGCGTGGTCACGATCACGGCACCGGACAACGGCACGCGCTGGCTCAGCGTAAGCTGGATGTCGCCGGTGCCTGGCGGCAGATCGATCACGAGGTAGTCCAGATCGACCCAGGTGGTGTCGCTGAGCAGCTGCTGCAGCGCCTGCGTCACCATCGGACCGCGCCAGATCATCGGCGTGTCTTCCTCGATCAGGAATCCGATCGACATGACCTGGATGCCGTGCCCGATCTTGGGTTCGATGTGCTGGCCATCCTTCGAATCGGGCTTGCCGGACAGACCCATCATGCGTGGCTGGCTCGGACCGTAGATGTCGGCGTCGAGGATGCCCACGCTGGCGCCTTCGGCGCGCAATGCCAGCGCAAGGTTGGCGGCCACGGTCGACTTGCCGACGCCGCCCTTGCCCGAAGCGACCGCGATCACGTTGCGAATGTTCGGCAACGGCGTGAGTCCCTCCTGCACGCGGTGCGCAGTCACGCGGCAGGACACGCCGACGGCCGCCGAGGCGATGCCCGGGTCGGATTCGAGCGCGTTGCGCACGATATCGGTCAGCGTCGCCTGCCAGGACAGGGCCGGATAGCCGAGCTGGATGTCGACCGACACCTTGTCCCCGGATATGCCGACGCCGCGCAATGCACCGGAAGCGACAAGATCCTGTCCGCTGTGCGGATCCACCACCGTGGCGAGGATTTCCCTGACACGCGCTTCGCTGGTTTCGCTCATGGATTCCGCTGGACACGAAAAGATGCATAGTATGCCAGAGGCCACCCGACACCCCGACGCCCGGTCTGCAACGTCAGCCGCGAACCGAATCCCTGCGACGAAGTCCAAGCTGTTCCGGCGCGCGTCCCGAGCGCCTGGAATCCGACCCGAGGAAACCATCCGATGCCTTTCCACCGCCCTGCGACCGCGTTCCTGCTGCTCATGATTGTCGCTGCCTGCACCCGCGAGCAACCCCCGGCGCTGCCTGAACGCGCACAGGCACCGAGCGCGCCCGCGCCGGCGATAGTGCCCGCGCCGCCGCCACCGCTGCCGCTGGTCGTGATCGCCGAAGAGCCCGTTCCCGATGCTGTACCGCAGCCGCTCGATTCCGAACCCCCGCCGCTCGATGAACAGATCCAGGCATTCGCCCAGACCGGTTTTCCGAAATGCGACGACTTCTTCGAGAACGCGCGCCAGTGCATCAACACACGCCTGACTCCCGATGAGCGCACGGTCGAAGGGCGGGAGCTGCGCAATTCGGTACGACTGGTCTCGGCCAATGCCCAACGCAGCACGACGCCGGCACGCGTCGAACAGACCTGCCTGCGCTTGCAGGCGTTGGCGGCGCGCAAGTTCAAGGACCGCGGCTGTTCCGGATTCTGATCCATGGGCGGCGTAGCCAGGCGCGCGTGCCGCGGTTGTGCGCGGTGTCGGCACGACGCATACCGGCCCGATTGTTCTCCCGCACGAGCGCAGATGCGATACTTCCGCGCTTGATCCCGCACGGATGTCGACCGGATGAGTTGCGCTGACACGAGGAAGATCCTCGTTTCCACTGCCCTGCCCTATGCCAACGGGCCGTTGCACCTGGGCCATCTGGTGGGCTACATCCAGGGCGACATCTGGGTGCGCGCACAGCGCATGTGCGGTCATCTCGTCCACTTCGTCTGTGCCGACGACGCCCATGGCACGCCGATCATGCTCGCCGCCGAAAAAGCCGGTCTGTCGCCGGAGGCGTTCATTCGTCCGGTCCAGGCGTCGCATGAACGCGACTTCGCCGATTTCAGCGTTGCCTTCGATCACTACCACTCGACCCATTCGGAAGAGAACCGCGAACTGGCCGAGATGATCTACACGCGCCTGCGCGATGGCGGGCATATCGCCCGGCGCTCGATCCAGCAACTCTACGATCCGCTCAAGCAGATGTTCCTGCCCGACCGCTACATCATGGGCGAGTGCCCGAAATGCGGCGCTCCGGACCAGTACGGCGACAATTGCGAGAACTGCGGCGCCGCCTATGCGCCCACCGATCTGAAGAATCCGCGCTCGGTGATGTCCGGAGCGACACCGGAGCTGCGCGAGTCCGAGCACTACTTCTTCGTAGTGGGCCGGTTCGAGCACGTGTTGCGCGAATGGCTCGCCGGCAAACTCACGGGCGGCAAGCCGGTGGCGCATTCCGGCGTTGTCGCCAAGCTGCGCGAATGGCTCGACGCCGATGGCGGTCTGCGCGACTGGGACATCTCGCGCGACGCACCGTACTTCGGATTTCCGATCCCCGACGCCCCGGGCAAGTATTTCTACGTCTGGCTCGATGCGCCGATCGGCTATCTGGCGAGTTTCAAGGCGTACTGCGCGCGCACCGGCATCGCTTTCGACGACTACCTCGACGCCGGCAGCTGCGCACAATTGCATCATTTCATCGGCAAGGACATCGTCAATTTCCATGGCCTGTTCTGGCCGGCCATGCTGCACGGAGCCGGTTTGCGCGTTCCCACCGCGCTGCACGTCAACGGCTATCTCACGGTCAACGGCGAGAAGATGTCCAAGTCGCGTGGAACGTTCATCCTCGCGCGCACGTATCTGGATGCCGGGCTCGATCCGGAGTACCTGCGCTACTACTTCGCCACCAAGACATCGGGCGGCGTCGTCGACCTGGATCTGAATCTCGACGATTTCGTCCAGCGCGTGAACTCCGACATCGTCGGCAAGTTCGTCAACATCGCCAGCCGCTGCGCAAAGCTGCTGGAAACGCATTTCGGCAACAGGTTGGCCGCGCCGTTCTGGCTGGGCGGCGCCGACCCGGCAGCGGCGGCACACGAAACGCTCGCGACCACCACGCTCGCCGCGTGCACGGGCGCCCTGCATGACGCAGTCAAACACTATGCCGACGACGAACTCGGCAAGGCGATCAGCGCGATCATGCAGGTCGCCGACCGCGCCAACGAATACATCGCCGCTGCCGCTCCCTGGGCGGTCGCCAGGGACGCGTCGCGCCGCGACGAACTGCACGTGATCCTTTCCACCGGCGTCAACCTGTTCCGGGCCATCGCCTGCGCACTCAAGCCGATCCTGCCGCGCACGGTCGCCGCGGCCGAACGTTTTCTTGTATTGCCCGATGGCGGCTTCAAGGACTTCAGCGAGATCCCTCAACATCTCGGCGGCCACGAGCTGCACAGCTATGACCCACTGGCAACCCGCGTCGACCCCAGGCAGATCACGGCAATGATCGAAGCATCCAGGGAATCGCTTATGACGGGAGTCGATTCCGCCACGGCAACGCCGGCGACAGCATCGCCCGCCCAAACGAAAGCCAGTGCGTCCCAAGGCGCATCCGCAAACGCCGACGCGGCGCCCGCCGCGGTCTCGATCGACGAGTTCGCCAGACTCGACCTGCGCATCGGTAAGGTGATCGAGTGCGCGTTCGTCGACGGCTCGGACAAGCTGCTGCGGTTCCGACTCGATGCCGGGGAACTCGGCGAACGCCAGATCCTCTCGGGGATTCGAGCCGCCTATCCCGAACCGGACAAGCTCGTCGGCCGACAGGTCGTGTTCGTCGCCAATCTGGCTCCGCGCAAGATGCGCTTCGGCATCTCCGAAGGCATGATCCTCTCGGCGGGCAATGGCGGGGAAGATCTCAAGCTGCTTGATGTCGACGCGGGAGCCGTGCCCGGCGCCAGCGTCCGCTGAACGACGATCCAGCGGGGAAATGCCGATGATGCGCTGCGTGGACTGGACGCCCGAGTACCTTGACGGCCACGTGGCCGTTGCCCTGCTGCGGGCCCACGACATCGATGCGCAGCTGTTTGAACCGCCCCGTCTTTTCCGGAGGCTCCAACCTTTGAGAGGATGGAGCCATGAAGAAAAAGCCAGAGAGACACTCACCGGAAGTGCGGGAGCGCGCGGTTCGTATGGTGCTTGAGCACCAGGGCGA
>Ga0307505_10001643_pt1 | contig 17303 bp, 19 predicted proteins | sample 23_S_MG_FD_202183 | JGI IMG/M metagenome (GOLD analysis project Ga0307505, IMG submission 202183) | Soil microbial communities from Populus trichocarpa stands in riparian zone in the Pacific Northwest, United States - 23_S | ecosystem: Environmental > Terrestrial > Soil > Riparian zone > Trees...
CTGCTCGACGTGGATGCGCTCGATGCCGATGCGCTTGTCCTCGGGAATGCCGGCCTTTTCGTCGGCCTCGATGGTCAGCCCGCCCTCACCCACAAGCGGATGATAAAGCTGGGAAATCTGGTAACCCTGCGGCAGGTCGGCGTAGAAGTAGTTCTTGCGGTCGAACCGGCTCCATTTGTTGATCTGGGCCTCGATCGCCATCCCGGTGCGCACCGCCTGGCGGATGCACTCGCGGTTGGGCACCGGCAGCATCCCCGGCATCGCCGCGTCGACCAGGCTGACCTGGCTGTTCGGCTCGGCCCCGAATTCGGTCGAGGCGCCGGAGAACAGCTTGGCCTTGCTGGTCACCTGCGCGTGGACCTCGAGGCCGATCACGACCTCCCATTCGCCAGTGGCACCGTGGACGCGGTAGGTGCTCACCACTTCTTTCCCTCTTCGCGCCGCTTCCGACGCTGCTCTTGTGCTCGTTTGATCCGAGCTTTGTGATCGGCTTCTGCGGGGTTGTACGATCGGGCCCAGAGCGAAAGAACGAACAAAACACCGCCGCCGCCAAGGAGAATCCAGAGAAAGCCGTCTTCCCCAAAAACAGAGACTGCCCAGACTATCACTCCCGCCGCCAGGCAAATGCCCAAGGTTCCGAGAAGCGCTCCCCTGATCCAGCCTTTTACAGCGCCAGCTCCAAAGAGAAGGATCAACACGATGAGGATCAGCAGGAAAACAGTCACCACCACCTCTCCGGTTTGGCGCTAAACATCGCCCGCTGCTCGATCGCCAGCCCGGCGTCGAGCACGCCTTGCTCATCGAACGGCTTGCCGATCACCTGCAGGCCGAGCGGCAAGCCGTCGGAGTTGAGCCCGGCGGGCACGCTCATGGCCGGGAGGCCGGCGAGGCTGGCGGGGACCGAGAATACGTCGTTCAAATACATCGCCAGCGGATCGTCGAGCTTGTCGCCGAGCGCGAAGGCGGCGTTGGGCGTGGTCGGGGCCAGGATCACGTCGCAGGCGGCCCAGGCCCGCTCGAAATCGCGAGCTATAAGCGCGCGGACCTTCTGCGCCTGGGTGTAATAAGCGTCGTAGAAGCCCGCCGAGAGCACATAGGTGCCGATCAGGATGCGGCGCTTGACCTCGTCGCCGAAGCCGGCAGCGCGGGTCGCGGCGTACATTTCCTGCAGGTTGGCGCCGTCAGGCATCTCGCGCAGGCCGTAGCGGACGCCATCGTAGCGGGCGAGGTTCGATGAGGCCTCGGCGGGGGCGATGATGTAGTAGGCCGGCAGCGCGTATTGGGTGTGCGGAAGGGAAATGTCGGCGATCTCGGCCCCCGCATCCTTGAGCCAGGCGATGCCCTGGTCCCACGACGCGAGGATTTCCTCGTCGGTGCCCTCCATCCGGTATTCGCGCGGAATGCCGACGCGCTTGCCCTTGAGGCTGGCATTCAGCGACGCGGCCCAATCCGGCACCGGCAGGTCGAGGCTGGTCGAATCCTTGGCATCGAACCCGGCCATGGCTTCCAGCATGATCGCGCAGTCCTCGACGCTGCGAGCCATCGAGCCGGCCTGGTCGAGCGAGCTGGCGAAGGCGACCACGCCCCAGCGGCTGCAGCGGCCATAGGTGGGCTTGATCCCGCAGATCCCGGTCAGCGCGGCCGGCTGGCGGATCGAGCCGCCGGTGTCGGTTCCGGTCGCCGCCGGGGCGAGCCGGGCCGAGACCGCCGCGCTGGAACCGCCCGACGAGCCGCCCGGCGCCAGCCCGGCGTTGCTGCCCTCGCTGCGCCACGGGCTGATCACGTTGCCGAAGTGCGAGGTCTCGTTCGACGATCCCATCGCGAACTGGTCCATGTTGAGCTTGCCGAGCATGCCCGCGCCCGCATCCCACAGCTTCTGGCTGACGGTGCTTTCGTACTCGGGCACGAAGCCTTCGAGGATGTGGCTGCCCGCGGTGGTCTGGACGCCGCGGGTGGCGAACAGGTCTTTCATCCCGATCGGCACCCCGGCCAGCTTGCCGAGTGGCTTGCCCGCGGCGCGCATCGCATCGACCTTGTCCGCGGCTTCGAGTGCCCGCTCAGGCGTGGCGACGATGAAGGCGTTGAGCGCGGAGGCCGCCGCGACGTTGGCGTTGAACGCCTCCGCCGCCTCGCGCGCGGTAAATTCGCCCTCGGCAACCCCCTCGCGGATCGCCTTGACGCCGAGTTCGGTGACGTCGGTCATGACGAGACCTCGGGCGTCGGCGCGCGTGCTTCGACAGGCTCAGCATGAGCGGATTTGGGAATGAACCCGAAACAAGACCCGCTCATCCTGAGCCTGTCGAAGGAGGCGCGCACAGGCCCGCCCATCACTCGATCACCTTCGGCACGCCATAGAACCCATGCTCGGGCGCCGGGGCATTGGCCAGCACTGCGTCGCGCACGCCGCCGCCGGTCAGCGGATCGGCATCGACTACGTCGTCGCGCAGGCGCAGGGCTTGCGGGATCACCGCGGTCATCGGCTCGATGCCGGTACAATCTACTTCGCCGAGCTGTTCGACCCAGGCGAGGATGCCGTTCAGTTCGGGCACCATCCGGTCGAGCTCGGCCTCGCCCATGTGGATGCGCGCCAGGCCGGCGATCTTGGCCACTGTTTCTCGGGTGACTGACATGGCCCGCGCGTTAGCGGCGCGGCGGCTGCCCTTCAAGCGGCGCGGTGGGTTCTTCGAGCGGCTTCGCCAGCGGCTTGCCGTCGATAAAGATGAAGCGCGTCGGCACCTCGCGGATTTCGACGGTCGAGCCTGCGTTGAGCGCCACGGTTGGAACGGTCTCGCGGTCGATGGCAATGGCCGACTGGCCGGGCTTGAGCACAACGACCTCGTAAACGCTCGCCTGGACAATTGCCACGCGCCGTCCGCCGAGCTCATCCTCACCGAGATCGAGCGCCACACAGCGAACATCGCATTGCCAGGCATAGGAACCGAGATGTTGGAGCACGAGCCGGCGCAGCTCGGGGTCGTCCGGCTGGACGCGGAGGTTGAAGTCCGCCTGCGCCCGCAGGTTGGGCTCGAAGCTCGAATAGACCCGTTCGGTCTGCGCCAGCGCCGCACCGGCCAACTCGGCGACCTTCGCGTTGTCGCTGCGCTGCAGCCGCCGCAGGGCGCGCCGGCCGGCATCGCCGAAGTCCCAACGCAGCGCGGCGAAGTCGAACTCGTCGGGCGAGACCTTGCCCGATTCCAGCCGCGCGAGCTGGTTGCTGGCCGAGATCCCGCTGAAGCTCAAGATCGGCAGCGCCAGCACGATGGCGAGGCTGCAAACGATGAGCCCGAAATGAAACGTCGAGGAGCGCACATATGCGGCCCAGCCGGCCTTGCGGCCCCGGATCAGCGCCAGCCAGTAGATCGCCCCGCAAGCCAGGGCCACGACGATGGCGACCAGGCCCCACAACCTCTCGGGCGAAAGCCCGTACTGGTTGAGCCTCAGGCCCATCGAGAACGCCGCGAACACCGCCAGTGGCAGGATCACCGCTGCAAGCACCCAGCCGGCCACGCGCATCACCCGGTTTTGCGTCATCGCCGCGTCGTCCTGGCGGGCGATGGCGTTCGCCAGCACGAAGGAACCGGCGGCGCAGGCCAGCAGCAGCGGCGTGGCGCTGCGCGTCGCGTCCCACAGGACTTGCGGCCCGGAGACCGCCGTCGCCAGCAGGAAAAGGACCAGCCCGACTGCGAGCGGCACGGCGAGCAGCGAGGCCACCAGCAGCACCACCGTCTGCATCGTCGCGAGGATCTTGATCTGGTTGCGGATCGTGCCGAGTGCGGCACCCGCGGCAAGGCCTGAAAATGCCCAGCCGAACCAGCCTTCGTCCATCGCGTTGAGCAGGAAGGCGAACTTCAGCAGGTTGAAAAGGTTGGCCATCAGCGCGAGCACGAGCCACGAGATGCCGGTGAAGGCGAGCGTGCCCGCGGCGCTGATCGCGTCGGTCCAGACCTGGTGGTAGATTTCCGGATAGGGCGTCTTAAGGCGCGTCCTGAGGAATCCCGCCTGGAACAGCGGCAGCGCCAGCGCGCTGGCAACGACGCCGGCGGCAAAGCCGAACTGTTCGTCGGGCAGGTATTGCGCGGCCGGCACCGCGCGCCAGACCAGCCCGGCCATGACCAGGCCGACAGCGACGGCGAACACCGCAGGTTGCTTCCAGCGCCCGTCCTCGAGCGTAAAGCCGGCGGCGATCGCGCCGAAGAACAGGAATGCGGCGGTGGCCATCTGCCAGGGCACGGTGTCGTTGCCGCCGGTGACGAGCCAGATGCCGAGGCCCGCAAGCCCGAGCAGCCCGGCCAGCAGCCACGGCCTCAGCGGCCATTCGTTCGGCGCGGTGTCTTCGTTCATGCCGTCCTGCCTCTCATTCCAAGGGTCGGACAATGCGCGCACGGGCGCGCAATTGCATGAGCAATTCGTGATATCGTGCTGAAAAGCGCTGCGTTGGCTTGGGGCTTTACTGGGGCGGAGCGGGAGCGGGCGCCTCTTCGGTAGCGGCGCCCTCGGCGGGCGGAGCCTGCTGCTGCATCATCTGGTCGATCATCGCCGCGCGCCGCTGGACTTCTTCCAGCGGCAGGAAGTCGACCAGCTCGATCTCGAAGGTCAGCTCGGCATTGGGCGGGATCGGCGAGCCCGGGGGCGGCGCGGCACCATAGGCCTTTTCGCCCGGGATCACGACCGTGTACTTGCCGCCGCGCTGCATCTTCAGCACCGCCTCGCGGAAGCCTGGGATCATGCTTTCGAGCTGCAGCGGGGTGCCGCCCGGCAGAATGCCCGGAACCGGCACCGGCAGGTCGCCGCCCTGGTCGAACACGGTGCCGTCGGCAAGCTTGCCGGTATAGCGGACGAAAACCACGTCTTCGGGCTTGGGATTGTCGCCCGTCCCGGCGCGCACTTCCTCGACGCTGACGCCCGCGGGCGCGGTCCACCAGGCGAACGCCCCGGCAATGGCGAGGCCAAGCAGCACGCCGAGGAACAGCATCACCAGCGATCCGCGCGAGATCGGCTGCAAGGGGACGCGGGTGACTTCGGCCATGGGCTGGATTCCGGATGCAGAAAGGGCGCGGGAAATGCTCCGCGCCCTTTGGCTTAGCTCAGATGCACTGGCAAGCGATGGTTATTTCACCCCGTCGCGCTCGGCCCGCTTGCGTTCGAGCTTGCGGGCGCGGCGCACCGCCGCGGCCTTTTCGCGGGCGCGCTTCTCGCTCGGCTTCTCGTAGTGGCGGCGCAGCTTCATCTCGCGATAGACGCCTTCGCGCTGCAGCTTCTTCTTGAGCGCGCGCAAGGCCTGCTCGACATTGTTATCGCGGACCAGGATCTGCATAAATTACAGCCACTTCTTTCAAATCGGACGGGGGAGAGCCCGCGTGATCGGCGCGGGATGCACCATTCGTTCCTACCGATGAATTAATAGGCCGAATCCTCGCGGACCGGCTCGAACGAGGGCGCCAGTATGCCAATCGGGCGGCAATGGCAAGTTCTTGGGCAAGGATTTGCGGACGGGCGGTGGCGCGGCTAAGGCCGCCCGCATGTCTGTCCCCTCCCCCCTGATGGCTAGCCTCCACGTCGCGCTGGGCGGCGCGATCGGCTCGGTGCTGCGCTACCAGCTCGGGCGCGGCATGACCCACTGGCTCGGCCCGCAGGCTGTGAGCGCGTTTCCGTGGGCGACACTAGCCGTAAATCTCGTCGGCAGCTTCGCCATGGGCGTGCTCGCCGGCTGGCTGGCGCGCTATGGGCAAGGTGGCGAGCAGCTGCGCCTGCTGCTCGGTGTCGGGCTGCTCGGCGGGTTCACCACCTTCTCGGCCTTCAGCCTCGAGATGATGGTGCTGATCGAGCGCGGCCAGACCGGGCAGGCGTTTGTCTATGCCGCGGTTTCGGTGCTGGCCGGGCTGAGCGCGCTGTACATCGGATTGATCGCGATGCGGGTGGCCGGGTGACTCAGCCGCAGACCGAAGTCCGCCAGTTCACCATCGAGGCGGATGACGACGACATCCGCCTCGACCGCTGGTTCAAGCGCCACTTGCCGGAGATCGGCTTCGCCACCGTGTCGCGCTGGGCCCGCACCGGGCAGATCCGCCTCGACGGCAAGCGCGCCAAGCCCGAGGATCGCCTCGCCACCGGCCAGGTGCTGCGGGTGCCGCCGGGCGGCGAGATCGTGGCCGCCAATCCCAAGCCCAAGCGGCGCGAGCCGAGTGCCGAACAGCTGGCCCAGGCCGAAGCCATGCTGATCCATCGCACCGATGCCGCGCTGGTGCTCAACAAGCCGCCGGGCCTCGCCACGCAAGGCGGCACCGGCACCCACCTCCATGTCGATGGCCTGCTCGATGCATTCGCCGCGGAGGACGAGCCGCGCCCGCGCCTCGTTCACCGGCTCGACAAGGATACCTCGGGTGTCCTCTTGATCGCCCGCACCCCCGGCAGCGCGGCGTTCTTTTCCAAGCGCTTCTCGGGCCGCTCGGCGAAGAAGATCTACTGGGCGCTGGTGGTCGGGGTTCCCGAGGTGTCCGAGGGCACCATCGATGCCCCGCTGGCCAAGCAGCCGGGCACCGGCGGCGAGAAGATGCACGTCGACACCGAGAATGGCCAGGCCGCGCGGACCCGCTATCGCGTGCTCGACCGCGCCGGCAACCGCGCCGCCTGGGTCGAGCTGCAACCGCTGACCGGCCGCACCCACCAGTTGCGCGTGCACTTGGCGGCGATCGGCCATCCGATAGTCGGCGACGGCAAATACGGCGGGCAGGAGGCCTTCCTGACCGGCTCGATCAGCCGCAAGATGCACCTGCACGCGCGGCGCCTGATCATCGACGCGCCCAAGGACAAGCAGGGGGGCGGCGGGACGATCGACGTCACCGCCGACTTGCCCGAGCATTTCGCGGCGAGCATGGACCAGCTCGGTTTCGATCCGGCCGCCAGCGACGCCGCACCCGAAAAGGGCCCGCCGCCGCCGTCGCGCGCGGAAAAGAAGCAGACCGCGAAAGCCCATGCCAAGACCTACCGCAAGGCCCGTCGCGGCGAACGGCGCGGGCGCGGCACAGCCCCGCCCAAGGCCCGCAAGTGAGCGTGCGCCTGGCGGTGTTCGACTGCGACGGCACGCTCGCCGACGGCCAGGCGGCAATTTGCGACGCGATGGCCGTGGGCTTTGCAGAGGCCGGCCTCGCGCCGCCCGATCCGCATCAGGTGCGCCGCATCGTCGGGTTGAGCCTGCCGAGCGCGATCGCCCGCCTGGCTCCGGACCAGCCGCCCGAGGCGCATGGCCGCGTGGTCGAGGCCTACAAGCAGGCCTTCTTCCGCACGCGCGAGGGCGGATGGCTGCAGGAGCCGCTGTACGAAGGGATCGCCGATCTGCTCGCCCGGCTGCAGCGCGCCGGATGGGCGCTCGGCGTCGCCACGGGCAAGTCGGACCGGGGGCTGAGGGCGTGCCTCGCCACACACGGCGTGCTCGACCTGTTCGCCACGCTCCAGACTGCCGACCGGAGCCCGTCGAAACCGCATCCGGCCATGCTGGAGGCGGCGATGGCCGAAACCGGAGCGCGGCCCGCCGATACCGTGATGATCGGCGACACCGTGTACGATATCGAGATGGCCCGCGCCGCCGGATGCCGTGCCATCGGCGTCGCCTGGGGCTATCACGATTCGGCGGAGCTGCTCGCCGCGGGGGCCGAAGCGGTCGTGGAAACGCCCGCGCAATTGGGGGAGATGCTCGATGCAGGAACCGGTTAGCGAGGACGTCGCCCGCGGGCGCTGGATGGCGATCAACGCGGTGCGCATCGCCGGGGTGGCGATGGTCATCGTCGGCATCCTCGGCGTGCGGGGCGTGTTCGAGTATCCGGCCTTCGCCGGCTATGTCCTGATCGCGGTCGGCCTGGTCGACGTGTTCTTCGTGCCCATGGTCATGGCCCGGAAGTGGCGCAGCCCGCGCGAATGAAGCGGTTCTGGATCACGGCCGGCGTCGAGCCGGCGGACGGCGGCTGGCGCGTGACGCTCGACGGCAAGCCGATCCGCACCCAGGGCGGAAATGCGCAAGTGCTGCCCAATCGAGCGCTGGCCGAGGCGATGGCCGAGGAATGGGGCCGCCCGGGCGAAAAGGTCGCGCCCGACGGCTTCGCCTGGCGCGATCTCGCCGACTTTGCGATCGACCGGGTGCGACCCGACCGCGAGGGCACGATCGCCACGCTGCTGCGCTACGCCGAGACCGACACCCTCTGCTATCGCGCCGATCCCGAGGACGCACTCTATCGCCGCCAATTGGACCTGTGGGAGCCGCTGCTCGCGAACCTGGAGGCCCGCCACGGGGTCAAGCTCAAGCCGGTTTCCGGCGTGGTCCATCGCCCGCAGCCGGAAGCTGCAATGGCCCGCCTGCGCGAAGTGCTGGCGCCGCTGGACGATTTCACCCTCGCCGCGCTCCACACCCTGGCCCCGCTGGCCGCCTCGCTGACCGTGGCGCTGGCGGCACTCGAACCCGGCGCCGATCCAGCCGCGCTCTACGCCGCCGCCAACTGCGAGCAGGACTGGCAGGCCGCACTATGGGGCTGGGAGCAAGAGGCCGAAAGGAACCGCGCGGCCAAGCTGGCGGCGTTCGAAGCGGCGGCGCGGTTTGCGGGTCTGGTGCGGGGGTAGCGTGGATTCGGTTTTGGGGCACTCATGGGTTCTCGAAGCTTTCCGCCGATTAATGCCCTCGCTGATCTCCGCAAGAGAGGCAGCAATCAGAATGAGTCAGTCTCATTGTCGCCCATTGTGAAGATTTTTCTTGACAATCTATAACAATGTGACTATCTATGATTCGCATCGACGAACATAGAGGGATATTGAACATGAATCAGGCATCAATCTTGATACCTTGCGCTGCCCTGGCCACGTTTTCGCCAGCCACGCGAGATGAACTGCTCGCCTTTGCTGGACTGGCAATCCCGATCGAGGGTTCTCGATCGGGCGAGGAAGGGACAATCCAGCAGCGATCAGCTGCGAATGAAGCAGGGCCGCCAGATTTTACGGCGGCGATGGCGCGGAAGCTGATTGCCGAGCCAATCAGCCCGAAGTCATTTGCGGTTCTGCGCGTCATTGCGGCAAGCTCGTCGCCTGAGTTTCACCTCGCTGACGCGATCAAGGCAGCCCCAGATGCGGAGACCAGTTCAGACCTTCGCGGCGCTTGGTCGGGCATAACCCGCCGGGCACGCAAGATACTGGCAGATTCCGACGCCGATCTAATCTGGTGGGAAGGTGATGCGGTCTTCGATCCGGATGGCAACTACGTGGATCACGTTGGGCGAGTGTCCCCCCTTACCCATCAGTCGCTTCGCACCGCTTTCGCAATTCGTGCCGACGAGTAGGCATTTTTGTCGAACTGGGCACGACCATTTCTCGCCAAAATTTCAAAATAATAAAAGAGTAAATCCATGAAAAAGAACCATCTGCAGCCCTGCATCGCGGCAACCAAGAACGTTACGTCGGGCCTTTTTGCGCAGGGTGACGATCCTGATGTCACGGAGAAGGTCATTGCGGACGTCGCCGAGCGATTTCCAAAGGTCTATGGCGCCGCCGTTGACGAACGTGGCCTCGGAACGGTCCATTCGCAAATGGCTAAGGCAGTGAAGAAGGTTTTGCGCGCCACCAATCTTGATCGTCGATCTTCTTCTGACGATGCGCTTTGCAAGACCCATACGCGTCTCAAAGTGGATTAACGAACGGGTGCAATTACGGTGACAAGCGCGCTTTGCCCCAACCTTAGGTCCACCTGCCCCGAACCCTTACCCCACCCACTCCGCGACTTCGCTCGCCACCTGGTTCGCGGCCTCGTTGAGCGCCGGGGCGACCGATACGGCTTCGGCGGCGGTCGGGACGCGGGCTTCGAAACGGCGGGTGCGGACCTGGCCGTCGGGGGTCTGCAGCACTCCGTCATAGCGCACCACCACGCTGCCGGTGGCGACGTCGTAGCCCATGTCGAGCAGCTCGCCCGACAAGGTGGTGACCGCGCTCTGGCCCAGGTCGCCCTCGCGGATCACCAGCCGATTGCCGCGCGCGCGGATGGTCTCGGCGACCAGGTTCTGGAACAGCCGGGTCGGCTTTTCGACCCACACCGCGTCCTTGACATAGGCGAGGCTCGAATCGCTGGTCTGCACCGGCACGCGCACGACGTTGAGGCGCTGGCTGGTGTTCGGCTCGAGCACGGCGAGCGCGGCGCCCGCCGGTCCGGTAGTGCCAGAGCCCGCCGGCGCGGTCCGCGCAGGGGTCAGCGTCAGCAGCTGGGTGGGCGGATCGCCGCCAAAGCTGATGCACCCGGCCAGCGGCAGGAACAGGATGGCAGCCAGAACCGAGGGGAGCAGCGCTTTTTTCAGCATGGAGTGCCTCCTCATGGCTCGTAGTCCGGCAGCGGCGTGCCGCCCATCAGCGAGCCGGCGCCTTCGGCCTCCAGCCGCTCGGTCACCGCGCGCAGCGCCGCGCTGGTCCGGCGCAGCTCCTGCAGCGTGGCGTTGGCGAGCGGCAGGGTGGTCGCCGACAGCTCGCGCGCGGCGGGGCGCGCGTCCTGCATCATCGCCTCGAGCGAATCCGCCGCGGCCCGCGCCGATTGCATGGTCGTGCGCATCTCGCGCGCCAGGCTCTGGCCTTCGGTGTTGAGCAGCGAATCGGTCGAGCGGAGCGTGCCTTCGAACGCGGCGAGCGTCTCGGTCGACTGCGCCAGCGTACCCTTCAGCTCGACCAGCGCGGCGCGGAATTCGGGTCCCATGTCGGCAATCTGGCCGCTCATCCGGTCGGTGTTGGCAAGAATGCCGGCGATCGAGGCCTGGTTCTCGTCGCTGAGCAGCCGCGTCAGCCGGTCGGTCAGCGTCGCCACGCGTTCGAGCAGCAGCGGCGCGCTGGCGAGGATTTCACCGAGGCCGCCGGGCTCGGCCGGGATCACCGGCACGCCTTCGGGGCCCGGCTCGGTGATCGGCGGCGCGCCCTTGACCGAGCCGCCGAGCGAGACCGTCGAGACGCCGGTGAAGCTGGCCGAAATCTGCGCCGTGGTACCCTGCAGAATCGGAATATCCTCGTCGAGCGAGACGCGAACCCGGACGAACTCGGGATCCTGCCGCCACAAATCGATTTCGGTGACCTGGCCGGCCGGCACGCCCTTGAAGGTGACCTGGGAGCCGTTGGCGAGGCCGCCGACCGACTGCGCGAAGAAGATGTCGTATTCCTTGCGGTTCTGGGTGCCGAGCTGGGCCAGCCAGACGACGAAGGCCGCCAGCAGGGCGAGCAGAACCAGGCTGACAGCCCCGACCCAGACGTAGTTGGCCCGTGTTTCCATCGGCTTACCCTATGCCTTTCCGGCGTTGTTGCTGTCTACGGATTTCGCGCGCCTACGGCTCGCTTGCGCCGCCCGGCTGCGCGGGCCGTTGAAGTATTCCTGGATCCACGGGTGGTCGGTCTTGAGCAGCTCTGGAATAGTGCCGACCGCGATCACCTTGCCGTCCGCCAGCACCGCCACGCGATCGCAGATGGCATACAGCGTATCGAGATCGTGAGTGATCAGGAAAACCGTGAGCCCGAGCGTTTCCTGCAGGTTGGCGGTCAATTCGTCGAATGCGGCGGCGCCGATCGGGTCGAGCCCGGCGGTCGGCTCGTCGAGGAACAGCAGTTCCGGGTCGAGCGCCAGCGCCCGGGCGAGGCCGGCGCGCTTGCGCATCCCGCCCGACAGTTCGGACGGGTACTTGGCGCCCGCGTCCTCGGGCAAACCGCTCATCTTGACCTTGAAGCGGGCGATCTCGTGCATCAGCTCGGGATCGAGCTCGGGGAAGAACTGCTTGAGCGGGACCTCGATATTCTCGGCCACGGTCAGGGTCGAGAACAGCGCCCCGCCCTGGAACAGCACGCCCCAGCGGCTGCGCACCGCGCTTTCCTCGTCGGGCTCGGCGCCGATGGTATTCTTGCCGAACACGCGGACCTCGCCGGCGTCGGGCAATTGCAGCCCGATGATCGAGCGCATCAGCACCGACTTGCCGGAACCCGAGCCGCCGACCACGCCGAGGATCTCGCCGCGCCGGACCTTGAGCGACAAGTCCTCGTGGATCACCTGCTCGCCGAAGCTGTTGCGCAGGCCTGCGATCTCGATCGGGTACTTGCCCTCGAACTCCTCGACCACGTCGTCGCGCGCGTCGACGTTGACCTCGTCGCGGAGGATCTCGTCGTCGTTGTCGTCCGCCACGGTCAGCCCCAGCCGATCTTGTCGAAGAACACCGCGAAGAACGCGTCGAGCACGATGACCATGAAGATCGCCTGGACCACCGCCTTGGTCGTGCGCAGGCCGACCTGCTCGGAATCGCCCTTGACCTGCATGCCCTGATAACAGCCGGCGAGCGCGACAATGAGCCCGAACACCGGTGCCTTGATCAGCATGACCCACAGGTCGTGGTTGGGCACGACTTCCTGGATGCGGGTGAGGAAGGTGAGGAACGGGATGCCCAGTGTCAGCTCGGCGATGAAGGCGCCGCCGATGATCGCGGCCACGGCGGCGAAAAACCCGAGCAGCGGCATCATCAGCACCGCGGCCATGATCCGCGGGATGACCAGCGCTTCCATCGGCGAGACGCCGATCGTGCGCATGGCGTCGATCTCCTCGGTCAGCTTCATCGTGCCGAGCTGCGCGGCGAAGGCCGAGCCCGAGCGGCCGGCGACCATGATCGCGGTCATCAGCACGCCCAGTTCGCGCAAGCTCAGCCGCCCGGTCAGGTTGATGGTGTAGATCTCGGCCCCGAACTGGCGCAGCTGGGCGGCGCCTTGCTGCGCCACCACGATGCCGATCAAAAAGCTCATCAGCCCGATGATCGGCAGGGCGGTGACGCCGACCAGCTCGAACTGGCGGACCAGCGATTTCATCCGGAAGCGCCGCGGATGCGCGACCACCCGGCCGATGGCGACGAGAACCTCGCCGAGAAAGCCGAGGAACCGCACCACGCCGTCGCGAAAGCCGATCACGTGCCTGCCGCTATCGACCACGACCCGTTCGAACAGCAGCGCCCGTTCGGGCGCGATCGGCGCGCTGCTGGCGCTTTCGCGCACCGCCTGGATCAGCCGCTCGGCCTGTTCGCTGGCGCCGACAATCCGCGCCTTGTGCTCGTCGGCGAAGCGCGCGACGGTCCAGGCGCCGATGGTATCGATGTCGCCCGCGCCGGCCAGGTCGACCTGCTGCACCGGGTCGGTGAATTCGCGCAGCTTGCGGTCGAGCAGGCCGATGGTCGAGACCAGCAGCGGACCCTCGAGCACGACCGTGATCCGGCCGCCGCCTTCCTGCACGGTGAAATCGGCCCATTCGCGCATGGCCATGGCTATGCGTTCAAATCGCTGTTGCGGCAAGGCAAACGCGCGGGCGTTGCCAGCACCCGGGGACGCTGGCAAAGGCCCAACCCGAGATGAGCACCGAACTGGCCAAGACTTTCGACCCCGCCGCGATCGAGGCGAAGTGGTATGCGCACTGGGAGGCGAACGGCCTGTTTCGGCCCGCGCGGCCCGAGGCGCAGCCGTTCACGCTGGTCAACCCTCCGCCCAACGTCACCGGTTCGCTGCATATCGGCCATGCGCTAGACAACACACTGCAGGACATTTCGGTCCGGTACGAGCGATTGCGCGGCAAAGATGCGCTGTGGGTGGTCGGCATGGACCACGCCGGGATCGCCACGCAGATGGTGGTCGAGCGCGAGCTGGAATTGAAGCAGGACAGGCGCACCAACTATTCGCGCGAAGAGTTTGTAGCGAAAGTGTGGGAATGGAAGGCCGAATCTGGCGGCACCATCACCCGCCAGCTGCGCCGCCTGGGCTGCTCGATGGACTGGAGCCGCGAGCAGTTCACCATGGACCCGCACTTCACCCGCGCCGTGGTGAAGGTGTTCGTCGATCTCTACAATGAGGGGCTGATCTATCGCGACAAGCGGCTGGTCAACTGGGACCCCAAGCTCAAGACCGCGATCAGCGACCTCGAGGTCGAGACCCGCGAGGTGCAGGGGCATTTCTGGCACATCCGCTATCCGCTCGCGGATGGCAGCGGCGCGGTCTCGGTCGCGACCACGCGGCCCGAAACGATGCTGGCGGACATGGCGGTGGCGGTGCATCCGAGCGACGAACGCTACGCCGCGCTGGTAGCGTCGGGCGCGAAGGTGCGCCTGCCGCTGACCGGCCGCGAAGTGCCGATCGTCCACGACGAGTACGCCGATCCGGAGCTTGGCTCGGGCGCGGTCAAGATCACCCCGGGGCATGACTTCAATGACTTCGAGGTCGGCAAGCGCGCCGGGCTCAAGCCCGCCGAAATGCTCAACATGCTCGATGCCGAGGGCCGCGTGGTGCAGACCGCCGACGGCCTGATCCCGGCCGAGCTGGTCGGCCTCGACCGCTTCGAGGCGCGCAAGCGCGTGGTCGAAATGCTCGGCGACCTCGTCGAAAACGTCGAGGACCGCGTCATCGCCACGCCTTATGGCGACCGCGGCGGGGTGGTGATCGAGCCGTGGCTGACCGACCAGTGGTACGTGGATGCCGAGAAGCTGGCGGTGGCGCCGATGCAGGCGGTGCGCGACGGACGGATCGAGATTGTCCCCAAAAGCTGGGAGAAGACCTTCTTCAACTGGATGGAAAACATCCAGCCGTGGTGCGTCAGCCGCCAACTGTGGTGGGGGCATCGGATTCCGGCTTGGTATGGGCCGGAGAAGAACGCTGCCGGCGATCTAGTCGCCGACATCTCTTTTCATTTGAGTGGTCAGCGAGTGAGCTATTCCAAGGTTTTCGTGGCGGAGACTGAGGAAGAGGCATTCAACCAAGCTGCCAACTACTATGGTGTAACGATCGACGATATTCGGGAGAATTCGCTAGACCCGATTGTCGCGGAGTTTGAACCGCACATCCGGCGAGATCAGGACGTCCTCGACACCTGGTTCTCCTCCGCCCTCTGGCCCTTCGCCACGCTCGGCTGGCCGGAGCAGACCGACCTTGTACAGCGCCACTACCCCAACGACCTGCTCATCTCCGGCTTCGACATCCTGTTCTTCTGGGACGCGCGGATGGCGATGCAGGGGATGAAGATGATGGGCGATGTGCCGTGGCGGCGGCTTTATCTGCACGGGCTGGTGCGCGCCGCCGATGGCCAGAAGATGTCCAAGTCCAAGGGCAACGTGGTCGATCCGCTGCTGCTGATCGACAAGTTCGGTGCCGACGCGCTGCGCTTCTTCATGGCGGCGATGGAAAGCCAGGGCCGCGACGTCAAGATGGACGAAAGCCGCGTCGAAGGCTACCGCAACTTCGCCACAAAGCTCTGGAATGCCACGCGTTTCTGCCAGGCGAATGGCATCGGCGCCTCGCAATCGGTGGCAGCGCCGCCGGCCACCAGCGCGGTCAACAAGTGGATCGTCGGCGAAGTGGTCGAGACCCTTGGCCAACTCGACAAGGCCATGGCCGAACTACGCTTCGACGCCGCCGCCAACGCCATCTACCACTTCGTGTGGGACACCTTCTGCGACTGGTATCTGGAACTCATCAAGGGCCAGATCGACGACGAGACCAAGGCGGTCGCCGGCTGGGTGCTCGACCAGATCCTGGTCATGCTCCACCCGTTCATGCCGTTCGTCACCGAGGAACTGTGGAACGCGCAAGGCGAGCGACCGCACGAGCTGATCGTGGCGAAGTGGCCGGAGCCCGAGGCGAAGGCCGACAAGGCGGCAAAGGCCGATGTCGCGTGGTTAGTCAGCTTAATTGACGCGATTCGTTCGGCTCGCGCCGAGGTCGGTATTCCACCATCTGTCAAAATGACTCTGCAGATTGGCGGACCGCCGAACTTTGCCGCCAGACAGTATTCCCAAGTCCAACCTTGGACCGAAGCGCTGAAGCGAATGGCGCGAATTTCTGAGATCGTCCTTGTTGACCGACCATCGGAAAAGGCACTGTCATTCGATCAAGATGGAGCGACGTTTAGGCTCCCCCTCGAAGGCGTCATCGACATCGGCGCCGAGAAGTCCCGCCTAAGCAATGCCCGCGAAGCCTCGCTCAAGGAACGCGACTCCCTCGCCGCCCGCCTCTCCAACCCCTCGTTCGTCGAGAAGGCCAAGCCCGAGGCGGTCGAGAAGGCGCGCGCCGACCACGCGCATCACGCGGCCGAGGCCGAGCGGCTCGAAGCGGCGCTGGCGCGGCTGGGCTAGTTCCTCCCCGTTCCGGGGAGGAACTTTCACTTTCCTACACGCCGCTCGCCTGCCAGCGTCTTTGCCTTTCGGTACGGATTCAATCGATGCATCGCGGCCTGTCCATTTTTTCTTTCCGTAAAAGTGTCACCCTCGGATTCGAGGTCTTTATTGCGCATTTCCAATGGTTTGAAACAAAACGCATGGGTGACACTGTGTCACCCGAATCCAACACGCCATGCCGCTAGCCCTCGCCACCATCACGCCCGGTGAGCCGGAGATATTTGCCTCGCTGCAGGGCGAAGGCCCGACCGCGGGCCAGCCGTGCGCGTTCGTGCGCTTGTCGCGCTGCAACCTCGCATGCGTGTGGTGCGATACCGCCTACACCTGGCGCTTTACCGGCGACGAGCGACCGCACCGCGATGGCGTGGCCTATGAGCGCGCCGCCAACCAGGTCACGCTGAGCGAGGAAGAAGTGGCCAGCCGCATCGGCGCGCTCGGCCAGCCCCGCCTCGTCGTCACCGGCGGCGAGCCGCTATTGCAGGCCTCGGCCCTTGCCCGGATGCTCGTCCACCTAAACTCCATCCCGCTCTCCCGCGAAGGCGGGAGCCCAGGGCCGCAAGCGCCGTCCCTGGATGCTCTGGGTCCCCGCCTTCGCGGGGAAGCGGTGATTGTCGAGGTCGAAACCAACGGCACCGTCGCCCCGCCCCCGGCGCTCGATGCCCTCGTCCACCAGTACAACGTCAGCCCCAAGCTCGCACATTCGGGCAATCCGGCCGAGCTGGCGCTGGTCCCCGAGCGGCTCGCGCTCTGGGCCGCCGAACCGCGCGCGGTGTTCAAGTTCGTGATCGCCGAGCCGGGCGATGTGGTGGAAGTCTTCGCCCTCGCCGAGCGATATTCCATCCCCGCCGAGCGCATTTTCCTGATGGCCGAGGGCACCGACGCCGCCATGCTCGCCGCTCGCGAAGCCTGGCTTGCACCGCTTTGCCTCGAGCGCAATTTGACTTTGTCCAGACGATTGCACATCGAGCTTTACGGCGACACGCGGGGGACGTGAGAGGGGACATGAGCAAGGCGCCGGCCAACCCCTTCAAGGGCGATCTGACCGAAGGCCCGGTGCTGCGCACGCTGATGCTGTTCAGCGTGCCCATGCTGCTGTCGAACGTGCTCCAGTCGCTCAGC